>Ga0209075_1001558_pt1 | contig 21495 bp, 38 predicted proteins | sample Stecom2011_FD_187523 | JGI IMG/M metagenome (GOLD analysis project Ga0209075, IMG submission 187523) | Agricultural soil microbial communities from Utah to study Nitrogen management - Steer compost 2011 (SPAdes) (version 2) | ecosystem: Environmental > Terrestrial > Soil > Agricultural land...
AATTCTTGAACACTTGCGCCTCGGACTTGGTGTTAAACTGCCCCAGCCAGATATGCGCAAACCGCTCATAGTCTACCCGCCGCTGCCAGCTGGCCAGCTTGTGCATCTCCTCCGGGCACCATGGATTCTGGTCGTAATTGACGTGTACCAGTATGGCGTCCGGGTTGTCGCTGAACAGGGACTCCACGGCGTCATCCGGTTGCTCCGGGTTCCAGCTGAACCACAACTCGCTTCCAGGCTTTCGGATGGTTGGCACCAACAGCTCTATGGAACGTTGGCTCAGGCTTTGCGCCTCTTCTGCCCATGCCCTATCGAACCCCTCCAGCGACTTGATGCTGTCCGCCGTGTGGTCTTGCATCCCCTGGAAGATGATGATTCCTTGCCCGCCCAAGCGACGGATCTCGGTCAGCGTAATGTCGAACAGGTGCGCCACGCCGAGTGCGCGTATCTTGTCCTCCACCAGCTTCTTTGCCGAGAACTTGAGGGACTTCTGAATCTCACGGATGCAGACCGATTGCTGGTCTGGGTTGCTTACATGCTCCTCAACCAGCATCTCGGCCATGAAGTGAGACTTGCCAGAGGCCCGCCCACCCTTTGCTCCTTTGATTCGTGAGGGCGTCAGAAGCGGAACCGCCCAGCGTGGGGTTTTAATCTGAAGTGCGGTCATTGCTCGGGTCGATGACGACGCGCTCAATTTTGGTGATGGGCTGGCCGGCGGTGGTGTGGTCGATCTCTTGCTTGTCTCGCCAATCCTCTGCGGCCATGTTCTTCAATCCGAAGATGACCAACGTGGCGTTACCGTCTCCGGTGATGGCGTTATTGCGGCCTAATCGCTCCCACCAAGCCGCACATTTAGCCTTTCCCTTTTTTACGGCTGCCGAAAACTCAGGGTGATTGTCAGCCCACTCCGTGATGGTTGATCGGGAAACGTCGATGTCGGCTGCAAACGAAGTCAGCGAAGCACCCTCCGCCATGTGGTCAACAACCATCTGGCAGTATTCGGGTTTGTACTTCGTCGGCCTCCCAACTGGATTAGCCATTCAATAACTCCATATCCAAGGCCGCGGCCTGTGATCTTCGTGCGGCAAGTCATCCAAATGGATAAACCGGCCTGCGCCCTTCTGGTTGACGCCAATGCCCGTGAAGCCGTGATTGACCGCCAGCGCCACCAACTCAAGGGCATCGCCTCCGGTCACAAACACATCGCAGGCATGGCCGCTACTGTGTGCGCCGGGTTCGCTCTTTGCCGCCTCCACCGGATGCGACGGGTCACGGTATCCGGAGGTGATCAGCATGGGCCTGCCGTAGTCCGTGCGCAGGGCTTGCAGCCGCGCCATGAAACCGGCGTCCATATTCAGCCGGCCTGTGTGCTTGCACCGGAACTCGTCAGGGCTGAAGTTGGGGTAGTTTTGCCAGTTCATGGGTTTGGCTCCTGGTTATCGTGTTCACCACACTAGTGAAGGGCTTTGCATGGAGTCGAACCATGGAGCGGCGCCACTCGCACCCGCCAAAGCCCTTCCTGCTGTAGTGATGGCCCCGGCGTACCTTGGCATAGGCCGGGGAGTTTTCGACTTACTTGCCAGCCAGCTTATCACGCAACAGGTAGCCCTCAAGCGCCCAAATTTTGTTTCGGGCATTATCGCGGGCAATCTTGCGCCCGATAGCCTCGTCAAAGTTTTCAGGGCTTGCGGCTGCGCTTTCGCCGGTAACGATGTAGCCGTTGCGCAAAGTTAACGCGCATACCGTCATGGTTGTACCGGGAAACACGTGATACTGCTCAGAGCGGATGCACTCGTTGATTGCATCAGGCGTCAGCCTTGGAGCATTAAGGCCTTTCGACTGGATTTCTTTCTCGATCTCTTGCTCACTCATATCGTCTACCTCAATGTCAGTCTATGGTTTTGCCCACCAGGGCGACCGCTGTCTCGCAATCCGTTAGGCGGGCAGTGTGGCAGCCGACCCGGAATGACCAGCCTGGCGCGTACCACGTTGTTAGTATAGCAACTCACTAACCGTTTTCCATCTTCCGAATCCGCCTCTCAGCCTTCTGCCGCTCATTGGCGTTGCTGATCGTCACCAGCAGCCAGACCGGCACCCAGAAGCCTGCCGTGATGATCGACAGGACAAGGTGCAGCAAGTGGCTGGTGCGGTACTTTTGGATTTTTGCGAGTTCTAGGTGGAGGTTGGGGCTCATTGGGGTTGCTCCAGGTTGTTGAGTTCGGTGAGTAGGGTGCGGGCACGGTTGGTCATGCTAAGCGTGTCACGTACAAATTACCGTGCAAAGTTTTCCCCCGAACACGCTTCCCGTTTCTGTGAAACCAGTTGTGAGTCTTCAGGTATTCTTCAGATCTCGTGTCGCAATTTTCAAAAACCAGAACGTCACCAACTTCCATCTCTGCCAATCCGTGAATTTCGTGAAAACGCATAACCTCCAGAAAATCATCGGGGCTGTGGTATTTGTGCGAAGGTATCACTTTTGCCATTTGTCAAACTCCTTAATCGAAACGGTATTAGGATTATATTTCATATTGGCGATATATGCAACATTTCCCGCTGTGCAGGTTTGTGCAGGTTTGTGCAAGTAAAAAACGCTACCTGCACAGCTCCAAACCGCTGAATCTAAAAGGAAAAACGGCAAAAGTGTGCAGGTGTGCAGGAAAAATCGGAAACTATTAGGGCGTGTGTGAAAATTACCTTACGTAAAACCTTAAAATTTTACTCTCATCCTGTGGATTTCTTATTTTACCTGCACACCTGCACAAAAAGAGTAATTCTATATAGAAAATCAATAACTTACGGCTGTGCAGGTAGCGTTTTTTACCTGCACACTACCTGCACAAAACGCCCTTACCTGCACACTTTGGGGAAATTTCACTAAACACCTGTGCAGGTACGTACCTGCACACCTGCACAGCCGATACAAAAAAGGGAGCCTTTCGGCCCCCTGGTCATTTTCTGTAGAACGTACACGTTCGATTTTTACCCATAACGTCTGCCCGTTTTCGCCCCTCCGGCTGGTAGCCCATCCGCAAAAGGGCGCTTTTTAATCCCCCTGCGTTGGGGAAATCCTCAAACGTATGGTCGTCAAAATCACTCATGGAATGCTCTTTAACCAACGCTTGCAGCAAGGTGATATTGATTTCGCCCTCGTCGTTCGTCACCTCACTGGCGAACATTTGCAAGGCATCCTCTAATGCCAAAACAGACGGCGACTTGCTCAGCTCTTCCATTCTCGCCTTTGCGCTGGTGTGCGGTGCCCGCGTCATGGCAAAGAACGATTCCGGAATGTGGAGGTTCAGCAACCAGTCCAGTATTTCGCCCGCATGATTGCGCATATCGTCATACAGGTTGGGGTAATACCCTGGGTGCTTTTCCATCCATTCTTCCAACGCCTCTTTGCTTTGCCACTGGCTGAACAGGATGCAATAGCGCCGGTCAGTGGCGTCAATCGGGATAGCGTCCTTGAAGTTGGTCAGTGCAAAGTAGTTGGTTGTATTGATAACCGTGCGGGGGTCTTTACCCTTTTTGGTTTCCTCAACAATCGGGTTTGAAATGTACGGCTTGAGGTTGTTCAGAACTTCATATTTACGGAAGTTGTCCAGCTTCAACTCTTCTATAAAGGTCATACACTGACCGGTAGCCCAGCCGGTAAACGGGCTTTCGAGCGTCTGCACGTTCATTGTGCGGACGTTATTCTTACCCAGCACATGCTGCATCATTTCCGCTAACAGCGACTTGCCGTCGCCCTGAACACCCTGTAGCACAATGGCCCATTGGATCTTTTCGCCCGGATACTGGACGTTATGGGCTAGATAATGAATCACCAAGTCCTGTTCGCGTTCATCCGGCAGCAGGTGTGCGATATGTCCTTTGATGCGCTTAACAATGTCTGTCGTCCCCTCTGGCACCCGCTTCAGCCTGGCGGGCACGTAACTGTTCAGGTAATCCAGACCGTCATGCGTAAAAATCTCAGCGGCCTTTGGGAAGTACATCGTATTTTCGACCACTTCGATTTTATCGTTTGCAAAGGTGCACGCCGATTGGGGATTACCTTCACCATCGTTCGGTGTATCACGAGAATGCTTAACATCGAACGCCCTTGGCCCCATGGCCGCTTTGGTTTCTCGGCTCACATACTCCGCCGTAGCGGTGCAGAACACGTATTCCTCAACATAACCGCCATCGGTGCCGTTGTTACGCATACGTCGGATTTCTTTTTGTATGGACGCCAGCGAGGGTTTGGTGCCTACAATCTCGCTGTATTTAACCTGGATGGCCTTAAGCGCAACGTCCATTTCCATAACGTCAAGACGAACGGTTGATAGCCGGTTGATTTCGGCTTTTATGTCGTCCAGGTTTTCGGCCTGATCCAGACCCTTTCGGACAATCTCTCCGGTAACAGCCTTGCGGGCTTCCAGTCCTCCGGCCATTTCAATAACAGAACGAAAGGTAACAGGGTTTTCCGACGCTCTTTTTCCGAAAGACTCCCAACGGGCGCGATTGCGCTCGGCGTCATACTTTTCAGGACATTGTCGGCTGAACTGGTCGAACAGTTGCCAACCGTCCTCAGAACCTTTTGTTTCGTGTTGGATAGCCATACCTACCCGCAACCATTGATCTTGATCAGCGGCAGCGTCTTCCGGCAAGCGGTCAATGTACGCCCGCATCTCATCCAGGCTTAAACCTTCTACTTGTTCAGCTACGGCTTGGGACAGTGCCCCGAAGTCATCGTCGTCAGAATCACCAACGGTACCACCTTCAGTCAAAACTCTAATGGCTTCGGGCGGCAATTCCGGAAGGTCGTCCACATCAGCGAGTGTTTCCAAAACACCAAAAAGCGTTGCTTCTGTGTAACCCTCACCAGTGGCGATATAACCCCTCCCGGCCGCACGGGTATCGAACCCTTCAATGTGGAACAGATTGCTGCCCTGTTTAAGCACAATGTCAGGATCAACTCGAAACGCGAAATGTTGCCCGCCCCCTTTTGTCTTTTGAAGCAGTGCTTCCGCCCAAGGTATAGAGCAACCAAGCACCTTATCAACCGCACCCTTGGTCACACCCTTATACAAGTCCAGGTCAATAACATAAGCGCCCCTTGGGATAACCACGCCCTGCATCGGCGTGTTGGCTTTGCCCTTATAGTTCTGCCAGTCCGTAACAGCAGGCGACTTGTCAGACTTGAGCGGAAATATAACCAAGCTCATTTTGCACCCCCGCGAACCAGATCAACGGCCTTAAACTTGCCTCGGCTGATCTGTTCAATCTCGATCGCCCGAAAGGCTGGAATCTCCCCAGACGCTACCCACTGACACACGGCACCCCGCGTCACACTAAGGGCTTTGGCCAAACCGGCCTGCCCTCCGAAGTACTCTAAAAGTTCATCCATCACGGCTTGACGCCTCCTTTTTGTTCGGGTAAGTTTAGTAATGCTAAACATCAAACAAAGGAAAGTCAAAATGTCTTTAGAAGCCAAAATCGAAAAGCTCACAGCCGCAGTAGAAAGCCTGACCGAGCGTCTACACTCTATGGAGGCGATGGTTGCCATTCCGCCGTCAGCACCGGCAGAGCCATCAGCGCCATCCCGTGATGATCTTGAGGCAGCGGCCAAAGAGGGACAGGCCAAAAGCGAACCACAAGTTACCCACGAGCAAGTGCAACAACTCTGCCTGAAAATCGTTCGGGAAGACCGGAGCAAAAAGCCAAAGCTCAAGGAGATTTTAGGCCAGTATGGTGCAAGCCTGGTTCAGGACGTCCCGCAAGAAAAGCTGGCGGAGCTGAAAGCGAAGTTGGAGGCGGCATAATGGCTGATCACGCAAAACTCAGTGCCAGCGGTTCGTCCCGCTGGCTGGCTTGTCCTGGCAGCGTAAAAGCCGAGCAAGGCTTGAAAGAGCGTTCAAGCCCATCAGCCTATGAAGGCACCTGCGCCCATGAGCTTGGGGAGCTTGTACTGATCAACGGCGGTTCGTGTTTTGATTGGGTAGGCAAAAACCTGATTGAAAATAACGAACACACGGTTGATCAGGAAATGGCCGAGTACGTTCAGCAGTACGTCGATTACGTGAAAAGCTTTAACGGCGAACACGCCTACGAGCAGCGCGTTGATTTTAGCGATTGGGTGCCAGAAGGCTTCGGTACGTCAGACGCCATCGTGCTGCAAGGCGACACGCTCCACGTTATCGATCTCAAGTACGGTAAGGGTGTGCAAGTCTTTGCGGAAAACAATCCGCAGGGCTTGCTATACGCCCTCGGGGCTTACAGCGACTATGCGATGATCTGCAACATCAAGAACATTATCATCCATATTGTCCAACCTCGCCTGGATCACATAGACGACTGGCAGATTTCGCTGGATGATCTTTTGAAGTGGGGAGAATGGGCTAGTCAGCGGGCGGAAATGTGCCTTGATCCAGACGCGCCCCGAATTCCCGGTGGCTCACAATGCCTGTTTTGCAAGGCCAAGGCGACTTGTCCGGCGTTGTACGAACAGACCAAAAGCACCATCTTGTCAGACTTTGAGGAAATCGACAGCCCGTCACCGGACACCTTGACAGACCAACAATTGAAAGCGGCCATGGATGCCAAAAAGCTGATCTTGTCATGGCTGGATGCAGTGGAGCAGCACGTTAAAGAGCGCGTGGAAACAGATGGCTTCCCAGGCTACAAGCTGGTAGCCGGACGGAGCTTACGCAAGTGGGGAGACGACGAAAAAGCCGAACAGGTTTTGTCAGACTTGCTCGGTGAAAATGCTTACACGCAAAAGCTGATCAGTCCTGCCCAGGCAGAAAAAGCACTCGGTAAGAAACGAGCAAACGAAGTTGCTGAGCTGATCATAAAGCCCGAAGGCAAGCCAACCTTAGTGCCGGAAAGCGATAAGCGCCCCAGCATTACCACGAGCGAAAAAGACTTTGAGGATTTCGATTAAAGCGGCTTGACATTGGCGACAATGTTTAGCTAATCTAAACACGCTGAAAGGCAAAAACCAAAACCGAAAAGGAAACGCTAAAATGTCCAAAATCAAACTGAAAAACGTTCGCCTGTCCTTCCCTTCCCTGTTCCGCATGGCTGAGTTTGGCGGGGAGTCTACCGGCAAGTATGAAGCAACTTTTGTGCTGGATAAGGTTGAACACGCAGACGCGATTAAGGCTATTGAAGCTCAGATCAACGAGCTTATGAAAAATGACCTTAAGAGTAGGTTGGCTGCTGATAAGATTTGCCTGAAAGATGGTGACACACTGGGCCGTCCGGAGTTTGAAGGTAAGTACACTATCAAGGCCAGCACCAAAAAGCGCCCCGTGGTTATTGACCGGGATAAGAGCCAGTTGGCGGAGGAAGACAACAAGCCGTATGCGGGCTGTTACGTGAACGGCATTCTCAGCCTTTGGGCGCAAAACAACCAATACGGAAAACGCATCAACGCCCAGCTTGACGGCGTCCAGTTCTACGCCGATGGTGAACCGTTTGGTGATGCGGGTATTAGTGTTGACGAGTTCGACGAATACGAGCCATTCGACACCGACGAGTTCTAAAAAGCCCGTCACACTAGCCGCCTTCGGGCGGCTTTTTATTTTATGGAGCCACCCTCTATGATCGTTTTGGATTGTGAAGTTTACAGGGACTACTTCCTTGCCAGCTTCAAGAACACTCAAACAGGAAGTATCGCTAACGTAGAAATGTATCCTGGCAAGGCGCTTGATTCCCGCAAGCTCAAGGCGCTAATGTCGAAATACACAACCGTTAGCTTTAACGGCCTTGGATACGATTTGCTGATCATCGTTGCCGCGCTGGAAGGTTTTACCAACCAACAACTCAAAGACTTGTCAGACAAAATTATCACCACCAAAACACCTTCCTGGAAGATTGCCAGAGACGCCAATCTTGACCCCCCAGCACATTGGGATCATATCGACGTTATGGAAGTTGCCCCAGGGCAAAGCAGCCTGAAAATTTACGGTGGAAGACTTCACGCACCAAAGATGCAGGATTTGCCGATTGATCCCAGCGCACGTATCACGCCAGAAGACCGCACGAATCTGCGCACGTATTGTGTGAACGACCTGGATACAACCGAGCTTCTTAGCAGCACGCTGAAAAAGCAGATAGAGTTGAGAGTAAACTTGTCCGAGCAATATGGTATGGATTTGCGAAGCAAGTCAGACGCTCAAATTGCCGAGACAGTTATAAAATCAGAGCTGTCCAAACTAACAGGTAAGCAATACCGAGCGCCAAAGCTACCGAAAGATTACAGTTTTCGTTACGTCAATCCGGGCATAATTTGCTTTCAAAACGAACAACTAAAACGCGTATTCAAACGAATCCTTGAGACGGATTTCACGCTTACCGATAGCGGTTCTGTGGCCATGCCCGAATGGCTCAAAAAGGAAAAGATTGTTGTTGGCGATGCTGAGTATCAGATGGGCATCGGCGGCCTCCACAGTTGCGAGAACGGGCAGCACGTTGAAGCAGGCGACGATTTGCTAATGGATTTGGACGTTGCCAGCTACTACCCGAGCATCATCTTGCAACAACGACTGGCCCCGAAAACTTTGGGCGAACCCTTCTTGCAGGTTTATGAGTCGATTGTTAACCGCCGCTTGGCGGCAAAGCGCAGTGGCGATAAAACCACGGCAGACACGCTAAAGATTGCAATCAATGGTAGTTTCGGCAAGCTTGGCAGCAAGTACAGCGCCCTATACTCCCCTGATCTTTTAATCCAGACCACAATCACCGGCCAGCTGGCGTTGCTGATGTTGATAGAGCGCATGGAAAACATCGGCATAAGCGTCAAAAGCGCGAACACGGATGGCATTGTCGTGCTATGCCCGAAAGCCAAAGAGCGTGAAATGGATATTGTTGCGTTCAATTGGATGCTCGACACCAGCTATGAGCTGGAACGGACAGACTACCGCTCCATTTCAAGCCGTGACGTGAACAACTATGTCGCCGTTAAAACAGATGGTAGCGCGAAAGGCAAAGGTGTGTTCGCCTCCCCAGGGCTGCAAAAGAACCCGGACATGCTGATCGTCTCAAAAGCCGTTATGGAGTTTTTGGCGAACGGTGCGGAGATTGAGCAAACCATAATGGATTGTCAGGATATGCGGGATTTCGTGACTGTTCGCCAGGTTCAAGGCGGGGCGGTATATGAAGGCGAGTACATCGGCAAAGCCGTGCGGTTTTACCATTCGGCAAGCGTTGGCAGCGATACCTGCATCCACTACTCGAAAAACGGAAACAGGGTGCCTAAGTCTGGGGGCTGTCGTCCTGTTATGGATTTGAATGAAGCCAATTTGTCAGACGTTGATAGGGATTATTATATCTGCGCTGCCAAAACGTTATTAAAGGAGGTTGGCTATGCTTGAGCGCGATATTGAACGGGCCTTATGCAAACGAGTCAAAGAGCTTGGCGGTATGTGTGAGAAGTTTACCAGCCCTGGAAAGCGTAGCGTGCCCGATCGCCTTGTAACGCTACCTGGCCCCCGTTACATTTTCGTAGAGCTGAAAGCCCCTGGTAAAAAGCCCACAGAAGCACAAAAGAAAGATCACGAGCGCCGCCGCGCTTTGGGTTGTGACGTTCGCGTAATTGATAGTATGGAGGTGGCCCGTGCTTTTGAGGGATGATTTGCACGAATATCAAAACAGGGCTATTGAGTTTATCAAGTCTGAAAAGCGCTGTGGCTTGTTCCTTGATATGGGCCTTGGCAAGACTGCCACCAGCCTTACCGCCGCGTCCGATATGCTCGATATGATGGCGGTTAAAAAGGTTTTGGTGATTGCGCCGTTGCGCGTAGCCAACAGCGTATGGGCACAAGAAGCAAGAAATTGGGAACACCTGCAACACTTGAAGGTGTCTGTCTGTACCGGCCCTGAAAAAAAGCGCATGGCCGGGTTACACAGAACCGCAGATGTTTACACGATCAACCGAGAAAACGTGCCCTGGCTGGTTCAACACTACGCCAAAAAATGGCCCTTTGACGCTGTAATAATCGACGAGTCCAGCAGCTTCAAAAGCCCCAGCTCCAAGCGTTTCAAGGCGCTGAAACGAATCCTGCCGGACACAAATTATGTTGTGCTATTGACCGGCACACCCTCACCAAACGGCCTGTTAGATTTGTGGTCACAATTGTACCTAGTCGATTTCGGTCAGCGTTTGGGCAAAACCTTTACTGGTTACAAACAGCGGTTTTTTGAATCAGATTTCATGGGCTACAAGTTCACGCCAAGGGAAGGCGCAGCGGATAACATTCATCGGATTTTGTCAGACAAAGTGTTGAGCATGTCAGCAGCCGATTATTTGGAAGTGCCAGACAGGATTGACATAACTACGACTGTTGACCTCCCTGCAAAGATCAAACAGCAGTACGACAGCTTTGAAAACACGCTATTGGCTGAACTGGAAAGCGGGGAGGAAGTGGAAGCGATAAGCGCTGCTGTTCTCGCCAACAAGCTTTTGCAATGGTCTAACGGAGCCACCTATACGGACGACAAAGGGAATTGGTCAGAGCTCCATGTTGCCAAGCTGGACGCCCTGGCTGAAATCATAGAAGACAACCCTGGTGAAAATCTTCTGGTTGCCTACAACTACAAAACGGATTTGGAACGGCTACAAAAACGCTTTCCGGAAGCGGTCGTTCTGGACAAAGAGCAGCGTACGATAGACGACTGGAATGCTGGAAAGATCAAAATGTTGCTGGCGCACCCTGCCAGTGCGGGACACGGCATTAACTTGCAACATGGTGGCTCTGTCATTGTCTGGTTCGGGCTTAACTGGTCATTGGAACTCACACAGCAATTTAATGGAAGGCTTCACCGCCAAGGACAGCAAAAGCCTGTTCGGATTATTCACCTAGTTGCAAAAGGCTGTATTGATGAGCGGGTGATGATAGCGATTGACGAAAAGGGGCAGACTCAAGAAGCACTGCTTTCAGCATTAAAACCGAAACAATAAAAAGCGGCCTCAAGGGCCGCTATCTCTCACAACCCCGTTGACCCAAACCCGCCAGCGCCCCTATCCGTATCATCCAGCTCGTCTACCACCTTAGCCAGCACCATCACCGGAGACACAACGATCTGAGCGATACGATCCCCGCGCCGGATTTCGATAGGCTTGTCTCCGTGGTTTATGCCACACACATGCAACTCGCCTCGGTAGTCCGAATCCACCAAGCCGGCCAGCAGATCAAAGCCGTGTTTCGTGGCAAGCCCTGAACGCGGCCAAAGGAACCCGGCATAGCCTTGCGGCAACCCCATGGCAATGCCTGTACCGATCTTGACGTGAGCGCCGGGCCACACGGTCACGTTATCCACGGCGTACAGATCAAAGCCTGCACTGCCCTCGGTGGCGCGGGTTGGTTCCGTGGCGTAGTTGTGGAGCTTGAGAAATTTGATCATCGCTTCATCCTCTGCCGTGCGTTATAGTCCTCCCGGCATTCCGCAGAACAGAAAGCCCCTCTCGTAGGCTCCCCACAATCGTTCTGACAGAAGCCGGTCAGTCGTACACTTTCCTGCTTCCGCGCATTCTCCAATGCCGCCCGGCGGAAAAGCTCCGCCGCCTGGTTGCCGTAGTCGCCTTCATTCATCGTTCACCATCCCCCTCTGTCGCTTATTAGGCTCCATAGCCCGATGCACCGCTATGGCCATATCGGCCACGCCCTGCTGATAATCCTCAGAGCCGCCCGAGGGCAGCTCTATCTGTTTGATGCGGTCTAGCTTGGCCTGCAATGCGCGGATTTCGCGTTTGGCGTGGGCTAGCTTGTCATCTTGCATGCTTCAACGCCTCCCGGTAAATCCTGGTAATCGCCAACTCGTACTCAGCCGCACGCTCTTGATGCTCTGCGGCCTCTTTGGTGATCTCTCGGAGCTGGCGTTTGAGTTCGTAGATTTCGGCCCTTAGTTCGCGTTCGGTTTGGGTCATTTCGACACCCTCCCCGTCACCATGTACCGTTCCGCCTTCGACAGATACCGCTGGCAGCTCCGTAGCGTAACGCGGTGCCCATGGTCGTCAAGGTAGTTTTGCAGGTCTCTTGCGTAGACTCTTTTGGGCGCTCTTACACCAGAAAGAAAGCGGGCTGTTAGTAGGCCCGCGTCAAATCCGCTCACACCACCACCTCCCCTTTACCGGCCCGCTTCTCAGTCAACGCCCACGCATAGCCATGCCGGTGCGGAATGTCCTCCGGTATCAGGATCAAACCATTGTGCCCGCACAGCAGGCCATCCGTCCCAGGCTCGCACACCCGGCAGATGCCGCCGTGCGTTGTGTGGCGCAGGCGGTCTCCGGCTTTGATTTCTTTGCCGTTGATGTCTTTCATTTGATGACCTCAGTAATTTTTCTCAACCATGCTAAATTCTACGGTGTCGCCCCAAGTGTTAGAGTCTTTATATTCTGCCCTTTCAATGTTATAGGCGCGCTCCCTTCTTCCGGCCTCCCGATCCTCCATAAGCATTCTTGCGGCACACTCTCTTGCCTCTCGCTTTGTGTCAAAAATGCTTGCGTTAAATAAGTGGCTTCTGTCAGGGCCATGGTTCACAAACCATTTAATGACGCTCACTCCCCCAGCTCCCCCGCCCGCAATGCGGACGCTTCCGTAGCCTTGTTGATGTACCAGCTCGCCTTGCGCATGGACTCATTGCCGCCTTTGTGCAGTTCCCGCCAGACGTACTTCAGCGCATTGCCTTTGCAGAAACCCCGGAACTCTTCTGGTGTCAGTGCCGCCCGGATGGCGTCAATGCACTCGATGCCGCCTTGCTTGTAATGCGGAGGCTCATTGACCATATCCGGCTCCGGCGCGTAGTCCTGTTCTTCTTCCGGTGTCCTCGCGCTTTCCAGCCAAGCATCACGGGCCAGCTGCCAATCAAAAAACGACCACTGCCCGCCCTCTTTTTTGTACTCAACACGCCGCCCATGCGGCAGCACGGACTCGTCCTCCACTACATCGCACGACGCGTAGCCTATGGGCCACTCTGAGACGTGGGAGGCCAGCCATTCTAAATCCGGGTGTATGCTCATTGGTTGCGCTCCTTGTAGGTGTTGTATTTCTCAATAGTTTCGTTGGCAAGGTGCCGAACAACTATGCTCTCGTAAATAATTTCGTCAGTTTCAATTGCGTCGACCAGCTCCAATATGTGTTCAGCCATCTCCGCCAACAGCTCGTCGGCTTCTTTGGCGAGGGTGGCGGCTTTTCTGCTTGCCTCAGCGAAGCCGTCGTAAAACTCTTCGCCGCCGTTGGTTATGTCGTCAGGAATCAACCCCATAATCCGATCGTGCAGTGTCATACCCGCCACCCCCGCGCAATATCAATCAATGCCGATACCGGCTTGTTTTCGCATCCGTCTGGCAACTTATCTTCACGCACGGCGATAGCGATAACCGCCGAGCGGAACTTGCGAAACTTCGCCAGCGTCGGACTCATGCCGCGATTGAACCACCGGCTCCAGTTCGACTGGGCCATGCTGGCCGCCTGGGACGCCTCGGACGCCCCCACGCCTGTGAGCTTCATTAGCTCAGCGAGCTCTAGCACTTCTTTATCTGGTTTTGCCATGTCAGTTCCTTGGTTGTTGGTTGACGGCTTGCATTATTGCACCTGCCTGACAGTTACGCAAGTGCAAATTAATTTCTAAAAAGTGTTGCATTCGTGCAACGATGCAATTAAACTAGGCTCATCAAATCGAGAAACAACGGAGATTTAGAGATGAAAGCAATGTTTGACGGAGTTCGCGAGTTTGCCAAGTTCAATGCCAAGCCGCACCTGTTCAGCTACAGCCAGCCGTACCAGCTCGGCAGCAATGGCGTGAACAGCCCAGTTTACGTTGACCTCGCCAGCGGTGATGCCGCTCAGTTCGCCAGCCGCGTTGAGCAGTTTGGCGGCGTAGTCCTTCAGGGAGCCGCATAAGCGGCCCCACACAACAACGGAGCCCGACCAATGACCAACCACCAACCCTACCACCTGGAACAAGCCCGGCAGCTACTGGAAACCGGCCAATGCCACTTCCCGCTGACGTGGGACGATATCGCCGCCCGCGTGGCCCGTCACGACACCTTTGGCTATGCGCTCAAGCAGGCGCACCAAGGCAACCACCGCGTGCTGGAGATGCTGGTTGTAACCGCCGCCAGCCAACTATGCAAGGAGCAGGACAATGCAAGCTGACTACAACATCTGGGCAGACGCCATTATCCTGGGCATCGCCGTCTTTGCCCTGACCGTCGCCACGTTTTGTTTGCCGCATGAGGGCAAGCGCCGAGGCGCAACACCGGAGCCGAGCCGGAGGAAGCTGGAGGAGCATCAGGCCATCCGGCGGTTGATTGCGGAGGATGAACGTCATGGGCTTTAAGTATCAAGACCCGGAAGAGCGGGCGATTGACGTGCTCGCCACTGACCTGTTCGACGCCTACATAACCGGAGACCCGGACGTGATCGACGAGGTAGGCGACTGGCTACGTGACTACCCGTGGACGGAGCGCGTCCGAGCGGCCATGGTCAAAGAGTGTGAGCTGCCCGTGATGGGCCGGGGCGGGCTTATGTACAAGATGGGGCAGGCGGCGATTAGTGAGGCTTGTGAATATGTGGCTAAGCAGCGGCTACAGTAGCGAGGCGGGGCACGGCTGCATAGTCCTGACCATCTGCGCCTTGATCCTTGGTGCGCTGATTGATGTTCATGTGTACCAGCCCGTGAATTGTGTGACGGTGACTGGTATCAAAGCCGCGCCGATGGTTAATGGTAGACAGAATTTTGAGTATTACGAGAAGGAGGTTTGTGATGAGTGATAACAACGTGTGCGAATCAATGGGGCCGGTAAGCCCCGGCAACCCGCTGCCCTGTCCATTCTGTGGTTCGACCGACGTTGGCGGTGCAGGTGGAACGGTGGGCTGTTACCGCTGTCCGGCAGAAATCGCGGTGCAGAACGCGAACACAGCCTATGCGGTTGAGCTTTGGAACAATCGGGCCGCTAACCATCCCCAGCCCGCCCAGCAGGGTGTGCCGGAAGGGTGGAGCCTCACTCACATTGATGACCCCGAGACAGATGGGTATTTAGTTAAAGGTCCAGGTATCAGCTACTGCGCATGGAAAGATAAAGAGCCTTGGCTTTATCTGTTTTGCGAAGCGCTGGCTTCTGCCACGCCCCAGCCAGAGGGCGAAGGCGATGAGTGACCTACCGCTATACCGAACCATGCAGGACGATGAGATCGACCGATTAAAGGCGCAACTCAAAGAGACCGAAGAAAAAGGCCGTGTGCTTATGGATATGTGCAGGGATTTGCGGAAGCGGGTTACAGAGCTGGAGCGTACAGGGTCTACATCCACATCTTGCCCATTTTGCTTTGACCAGATGCGCAACAGTTACATCCTCCGCAAGCAAGCCGAGGCGGTGGATGAGGTTAACTGCAAGTTGACAGAGATTTCGGAAGGAATGGGTGGCAGGGGGATGGACCCCGTGCTCGTCATGCAATATGCGGCCTCCACAGCTGGCGAGGAAGCCCAAAGCCTCCGCAAGCAAGCCGAGGCGGTTGAGGATATTAGAAAAGACCTGCTTAGCGATCTTCCAGATCATCCAGTATCGAGGCAGGTTGATATCCGGCTGGGCCTGCGGGCAAACAGCTTGCGAGAGAAAGCCGAGCGGGCGGGAGGTGAGAATTGACTGACTACAAAATCAGGACAACCCGAATCATGGTGCACCCGGCGGCAGAAGACACAACCCTGGGCGAGATGGCAACGACGGTCAGCATCGACGACGAAGGTGGCGGAGAGTACGTCAAGGCCGAGCAAACAAATACCGGCGCAATTTTGATTAACCCCGATGAGTGGCCGGCAATCCGTGAGGCTATAGACCGGATGGTTAGCGAATGCAGGAGCAGTGACCAATGACCCCAGAACAATACAAGACCCAAACCGAGGCCCGGCAATCCAGCAACAAGATCGCCAAGCTGCCCACGCACAAATCCATCACTGCTGCTGAGCTGATAGCCGGCGGGATGAGCCGCCCCGAGGTGCGAGAATTGCTTAAAATTAAGGAGAGCCAAGTGGCGGGAGCGATCAAGCGAAACCGAAACCCGGAGCTGACGGCGACAAAAATCAAGAACTTGATACAGCTACGAAATCGCATGGCTGTGCGGGCCTTGGAAGACACCATCAGCCACGGTAACGCGGCACTGGCCGAAGCCTTCGCCCTTGCGCCGACCACCATAAGCAAGATTACATCAGGCTCGTCTCAGGCGGCAAGCCCAGACGACATCAGGGAGATCAAGCGCCGATCAGCTATCCGAAAACGAGCCGAGCAGGTTTACAACCGGCATTGCAAAAACCGGCTTATGGAGCAGTTCGGGAGGGCGGCAGTGGAGCGTGCGCTAGGCGAGAAAGTGAGGGGCGAGCCGAAGCCAAAGTGGCGCTGGCCCGGAACGCCGATAGGAAAGTTTGTGGTGATGAAGTTAACGCAGAATCCGGCGAGGCTGCGGACGTACTACTGAGTCCAAATCGACACAGCGCCGGCCAGGGTCGCTATCGTGATCACAAACAGCGTCAGCTTGATGTATTTCGGTAGCGCCTCAACCGCGCCGGCGGTTTTGTCTTGATAGGTTTTCATTTCCCTGACTTCTTTCCGGGTTTGGGAGGTGTCCATCTTAATGTCTGACAAGATCACATTCACTGCGGCAAAATCCCGCTCTAGGCTCGATACTCGCTCTGGCAGGTTTTCCAGCTGCGTGATACGGTGACTGTGGGAGTACGTCACCTGCTCCAACTTGCCAACTCTCTCGTGTACGGTATCTGCCATGTTGAGTGCCCTGCTGTCAGACATTACGCACTGGTTCCTTGTCCAGATTACTGCATGGGTTTTGAGGATTATACGTCGAATCTGGCTACGGTTCGAGCCTGACGCTTAGTCCTGAGCCTTCCTGATAGCATCAACCAGCCCGTTGTGCCTCGGCGCGCAGTTGTGATAGATAGACTGCGTTTCGCGCAACACGAGCGCTGCCGTGTCAGCGTTGCCGTCAGTCAGTTCCGGTAGGGTCTCCGGACACTTGACCATCAAGCTCTCCTGAAACGTCGGCATTCGCCCCCCTTGCCCCAGCGTTAAGCAGCCGGACAAGCTCAGGGCCAAAACACTCACGATCACGATATTCAAATTTGCTCGTCTCACGGATGATACCTCGATCAATGACGCGCTCTTTAACGGCTGTTTCGGCAAGCTGGCTTTCGACGTTTCGAGCTATCCCGGCAATGGCCTGCTCGTTGCTTTCGGTGACTTTTGCGATGGCCCTTTCAATGCCCAGGGTAACGCTGTCCTCGTACCATGCGCGGGATTGCCAGCCAGCGGCAACAAGGGCCAGCGCAGAGCCGGCTAGAATGGCCAACTTAATCTTTCGGGTTATCACGCTCCACCCTCCACTTAATCAGCCCAATCGCCCCAGGCGGCAAGCCCAGCAGCCCGAGATAAGCACTCGCAGCCGGAGCCGTGATGGCGCTAACATCTCCAAAAATTTGCGCCGTGCCGTACCCCAGAAGCACCATGTAGTAGAGTGCTATGGAGCTGGTTAGGGCGTAGTGGTTGTATAGCCAGCGGATCATGGCAACCTCCGGCCCGGCAGGCCGCATTTCTGCTGAGTGCCGGGGTGAATTTTAGACTAAGGTCCTAGAAGCTTGTAAAGTCTGAGCCCGAGTAAACGTATACCGTAGACTCAACCCCGCGCACGCTCCGCTGGAACAGGCTGTCTAAGTCGGCGCCCTGCACCCCTGGAGCTTGCCAGGCGTAGCCGCCGCGCCACCTGTACGCTTCACCGGCCAGCAGGTTAGGGGCGGTAAGGCTGTTTTGCCTAACGATGCTGTGATACGCCTTGCTCGCCGTTGTGAACGCCAGCGGATCGCTGGGGCTGACCCACGAGGAATCCCCTTTGCCGTAACTGCGATCAAACCATGAAACTTGCTGCCCGTTCGTGGCATCCTGCAATACCGTGGCGAAGGCGTCAGGGTATAGGGATACCGGCCCGCTATCCTCTGCTGCGTACGAAAAGCGATTTTCAAACTGACCGCCCAGGAAAAGCACGGTGCCATTTGTGAACCCTGAAGTGACCATCTGGGGGCCATAATCAGTCAGTACCTCCAGGTCTTCGTAGGCTTTCACTTCGCACTCAACGCTGATGGCACCCGGTGTAATAACCAGATCGAAGGTCTGCCGCAAAACGTAACGCGGAAATGTGATTGTGTTGTAAGCCATCAGCTCATTAACAATTTGCACCCGAAGTTCATTTGCAAAGCCAGAATCTCCCAGATCACTCACCTTGCTACCGTCCGCGATCACGTTATATAGGATATTCCGGGCAGTCTGATCGCCTGACTCCCCCCCACTTGAACCGTGATTGCCGCCCGTGAATATCTTGGAGCCGCTGTCCCCGTTGGTAGATGCCTTAACCGTTAAGGGTGGCAGCCAGTCTGTTGCAGAGCTGTTGATCACAGACCATGACGGAGTCTCGACATTATCGCTGCGCTCTACGCGCCAGATATTAGGCAGACCGTTGTGCCCGATGGGGCCTATATTCACGCGGTAAAGTTTGCCGTGGCTTTTCCAGTGGGCTCGCAGTTGGCCGGCGCTTGTCAGGTCGTAAGTCAACGGCTTGTCAACCTGCACAGAAGGGATCGCTTCTGCAAGAGTATACCGGCTTTCATCAATAATGTAGCCGCGCCCAGGGTTTGTGAGTGAGTTCATCGGTATGAAACTGTCAGCCGGCAACTCGTCGGGCTTGTAGGTTAAGACAAAAGACAAACCCGCTATTACGGGGCTGTCAAATGTCCGCGTGATGATCGGCGAAGATGTGTCTATGATGGAGAAGTCAGCATCATTAAGTCCGAATACTTGCAGCGAGCTGGCAGCGCTGTCTGTGGAAAACGTGTCTTTGTCATACTCGTGGAATATCACGCCGTAGGCTTTGCTTGCGCCTAGAACATCAGAGCCGTTGTTGATCCATTCCAGTCTGTAGTATTTCCCCTCTCTTGCCCCGATAACCCTCAAGTCGAGAATGGAGTTTTTAACCGCTTCTGGGAGCGCGGGGTTGTTTCCGTCCCTTACTTTTTCCCGAAGAGGCATATCGTTACCTCTGTTCACCATCAGCGAGTCACGGGCAGCCAGATCGTTTATGGACTCGTAAACATGGGAGTCTCTGTAGGAGTAAGCGCTCTCATCAATGATAAAGCCATAGGCGTTCGCGGGGCCGGCGGTGTTGAGAGCAACACTGCTCGGGAGTTCTGCGGGCCTATATGTAACAACAAACTCTAAGCCTTCAATATGCGGACTGGCAAACCGTCGAGTGATGATGCCCCCGGTGAAGTCTAGGCTTTCCGCAGGTATATCATTCAGCCCCACCGCTACAACCATGCCGGTAGCGCTATCGGTCTCATAGTTGGCAGCCTCGTACTCATTGAATAGAAGCTCATATCGCGCTTTTCCGGCAACCTCGACCCCATTGCCTACCCACTCCAGCCGATAGTATTTACCGGGACGAGCGCCGAGCACACGGATATCCAGGAGCGAGTTCTTGATGCTCTGCGGCATTGTCGCGGTGACCCCGTCACGAGACTTCTCCCGCAAGGGCATTTCTTGGCCCGCATTTACAGTCAAGCTATCCCGGCCTCCTGCAGGATATCGTGCCACTTCCGTGTGAGTTGTCGAGCTGTCACGGCGGTAGCGTATGATTTCTGCACCATTGACCACCTGGAATTGCTCACCGTCTGCAACTGCGGCCCGACCTGTTGCCTCGTCCGGGTAAACATCGGCGTTGACGAACGCAGCGTCACGGGCGGTTTCAGCGCGGTCGGCTTCGGCTGTTGCGAAGCTGGTAACTTGAGACACCCCGGCGTTAATACCTTCGGCGACCTCTAACTCTGCGCGATCTGCCTGGGCCTCTGCGCGGTCGGCGCTTGCCAATGCATCCTGAGCCGCACCGACTGCCGGGTTGCCGGTTGTCGCTGCATCGACCATGCCCTGCACAGTTAGGCGTGACTTTCCGAGACGGTCGGTAAATGTGGCCCCGTCTGAGTTTACCGCAGCGTCAAGGTTCTCAGCGTTGTCGTATAAGTCGCGCGGGTCTGAGCTGCCCAGCGGGTTTCCGGTGTTGTACTTGGTCATTCTGGCCACTCCTGGTTAATCGCCAAATCAATAATGTCAGAATCTTCGGCCGCCTCTGGGTAAAACTCCAGCCAGTCAGGCGGGTACAGACTCAGGTAAGGCTCTGACCCGTCAGAATACCCTTTCATGCTAATGCTAACAGACATTAAGGATCGAATCCCCATATTGTTTGGGCGGACGTCATTTGTCAGAGTTGCGTAAACGCAGTCAGGAAATCTTAGCGGATTCCATGCGAAGAAGAACGGAAAACGCTGTGCGTGCGCCACAAAGGGTTCAAAGTTTTTCCTGTACCATGCAGCTTCAAGGTGCTGCCAGTCTGCACTGGTCTGCCTGCCTTGCCTGACCAATGTCGCGCCAAGCCACTCACCCGTTTCAGATACCGATGGCCGGCGCGTGGTGTTGCGAGACAGCATGATGGGGGCGTGGCCAGAGTAGAATGGCCGCGCCATCTCAAGAACCTTGCCCGCCGCCAGTTTGCCCACCGTCGGAGCATCGCCGTTAAACTCAACTGTGATGCGCACGCCTGCAATGGTTCGAGGCTCGATCAGCAACATCACCGCCTCATTATCCGGCACCTCCATGCCCTCGATAACGCCGGAGTTAACCTCCACCCATGAGCCGCCTTGCAACACCTCAAACGTCACAAGGGATGCAACCCCAAGCGTGTGCGCCCCGATGCCGATATAGCTGATCTCAGTGGCGTCAAACTCGCTTGTCAGGGTTGCAGGGCTTGCTTCCGGGGACCACCGCTCATAAGTCTGCCAAGTCGTCGCGAGGTCGGCCGTATCACCGCCGCTGGTTGCGGTTGCCGTTCTTACTACGTCCTCGTAGCCAATACGCGCATGGTTAAGCGGTACGGAGGGGGTGTAGTTGTTTTCGATGAGTACGGCCATAGGGTCACTGCTCCGGCTCAGAGGTAGGCGTGTACGGCTCTGCTTCGCCTTTCAGGTCTTCGAATATCTGTCTGCCGTGCGGCTCAACGTCGTTAGGGTCTGCCGTGAACCAGATCCAACCGAAGTCAAGGTGATTGATTTCTACGTCGATGGTGCCGTTGGCGTTGTATTTTGGGTTTCTGTATTCGATCATTATGAGATCCTTAAAAACACAGTTACCGCGTCCGGCGCTGCCGCCTGTCCATCCGGGGTCGCCCTACCCATCGCCCTCCACGTCCCGGAAGGCGAGCCACCCGTTGTCCCCTCCGCAGATGAGTAATTTAGGCTTGAGCCAGATGCAGTCTCTCCTGCCGCAATCGAGGTACCGCTTGTCTTCCTGAGCATAGCGTAAGACCCAACAGACCCAACCGCAGCCTGGGCCGTCCTTGCCAGAACCCAGTCCCGCTCTACAGTTCCGCCTTGAAACTTTTCTGCGCCCAACTCGCCGTTATTAAACGC
>Ga0209075_1001559_pt1 | contig 21491 bp, 22 predicted proteins | sample Stecom2011_FD_187523 | JGI IMG/M metagenome (GOLD analysis project Ga0209075, IMG submission 187523) | Agricultural soil microbial communities from Utah to study Nitrogen management - Steer compost 2011 (SPAdes) (version 2) | ecosystem: Environmental > Terrestrial > Soil > Agricultural land...
GAACTCATCGCTGCGCGTTTTCTTGACCTGCTGCAAACCATCAAAACGCTCCCAGCCAACCAATCGCACTTGAGAGCCAGTCGCGAAACTACTCTGGAACAGGATCTGGAGCGTGATTTTGGCCAACTCGTACGCAAACAACTGGAGACACTGACACCGGCGGTTCATCCCCCACTCACCCGACAACAAGTTGAGTCAGTACGAGCAGCCACAGCGGGACAGGGGCCGGGCAATCTGCCTCCTGCGAATACACCGTTAGCCCTATTGTGGCAATCGTTGAACACCCTGTTATCAGCATCCGGTATGGAATCAAGCCAGATCAGCATTATTCAGCACGATGAATCGTTCATCATCACAACGGACGACGCACTGCGGATGTACAGCCATCTTCTGGCCCCCATCACGCGGCTCTCCCAGCCGTTACTGGAACAGCAAAGTGCACTGCTCCTGATCTGTGCCTGCACACACATGCTCGGCGGCGATATTGCCGCGCAAGGGGGAAAGCAGATGTTCCGGCTAACCCTTCAGTTTACCGCCGGCAGCCAAGCCCAGTGAACGGAAACGAGCAACGCAGAATTCGGCTATACGTCACCGTCGGACAACGACTGTTAAGGGACAGCCTGCTGTTTCAGCTCCTGTTACACGATGATGTTGAGCTGGTGGGTGAATCCGAAACCGGGGTCGATACGCTCAACCGATTAAAGGCCACTCGGCCTGGCGTATTGTTAATTGAAGAAAGCCTGCGGGATAACGACGGCCTGACCATCGCCGAGAGCGCACTGAGCCTGCATCCATCCCTATCCGTTTTGCTTATTTCTGACACACCTGTAAGCACGGGGCGGCTCGCCATCTATCTGGAAGCCGGAATCAAAGCCGTGGTATCCAAACACCAGCCCATCCGGGAACTGATGAAAACCCTGTTTTACATTCGCAATGGCCAGGTCTACGTAGGCTCTCGATACAGTCCTGAAGTTGACACACCGGCAGCACTCGGTGCCTATCGGGCACTTTCAGGCCGGGAGCGGGAAGTCGCTCAACTGATGGCCAACAGAGTTCCGGTTCGCGATATTGCGGATCAGCTTGGCGTATCCTGCAAAACGGTGCACTCGTACAAAGACCGGATTTTCGTAAAACTCGGCTTTGAGCGCCTGCCCGAACTCATCCTGTTTATGCACCGACGCCGTCACGGAGCTACCGCGTGAAACTACTGAGCGGAATGGACCAGATTCGCCAGTTGCCGGTAGGCCGGCAACTGCAGTTTGAACGTTTTTTCAGAACCCAGTACCGGCATCGGGTGTTGCCACTGTTTGCCGACGTTTACCTGGCGATTGCATTCATTGGCACTCTGCTGTTTCTCATCGGACTGGCAATGAATGACGAAGGTCGGGCCATAATTGGCACCTACATCGTTTACACCATCATTCTGACCTCGCTGATCGCCGCCCACCGGTTCACCCGACTGCGAAGGGCCGCGCCCCTGGTCGTCTACCTGGTGTTCATTAACATGGCCGCCTTCAGCTATCTGGGCTACATGGCATCAGGGGCGGCTGTCGCCCCGATTATTGGTCTGTTCTTTTTTATCAGCTCCGTCGGAATCATTACGCTGTCACTGCGACACACCACCATCATTCTGGCAACAAACCTGGTCCTGCTGGTTCTGGCCACCCTGGTGGCGGCAAAGCCCGGTGAATTCGCGCCAACGCTGATTGGCATTCTGACCAACTGGCTGATTCTGATGTGCCTGATCGTAGCGCCGCTTTCGGCCTGGTTCTTTTCAAAATTTCTGCGCAACCTGCTGGCCCTGCAATTTCTTCTGAGAGACAGAAACCGCCAACTGTCCCGTGCCCTGGAAACCCTCAAGTCCACCGAGCAACGGCTCGCCCGGGAGCAAAAGCAGCAGGCCCTCAGCCACATGGCCAAGGGGCTGTTGCACGAAATCATGAATCCTTTGAATTGCGCCAGCCAGGCACTGGGGTTTGCCTCAACCGTCAACCGGAACCCAGAGATCGCAGAGGCACTCGATGACGCCGCCCTTCACCAGAAAAGAATTGCCGATATCGTCTCAGATCTGATCCAGTTCTCGCGGCCAGAGCCCGATCAAAACCGAGAACAGGCAGCCCCTCGCACGTTGGCAGAAACCGCCATCCGGCTATGCCGCCACCAACTTCGCGGGATCGAAATGAACCTGAACATTCCGGCGGAAATCACCCTGGCCTGCTACCCCTCCGCATTGACTCAGGTGTTCGTCAATCTGCTGTTGAACGCGACGTCTGCCATCCGCGACATCCAGAACCGGCAGGGACAAATCCGCATTGAGGGGGGCGCATCAGACAAGCAACTGATCATGGTGGTGCAAGACAACGGCGCTGGTATCCCTGAAGATGACATTGCCCGTATCATGGACCCCTTCTACTCAACCAACGACACCCCGGACAATCTCGGACTTGGCTTGAGCATTTGCCAGACCATCATGCGCCACCATCAGGGCGCCATGACCATCAGCAGTCAACCGGGTCAATGGACGAAAGTGACTTTGACGCTACCGCTGGACTAAAACCGCAGAATCGCACGCAAGGTGACGGCATCACCGTCCGGGTTCGCCATCAAAGTGTTGCCACTGACATCCGGGAACAGACCGTTCAGGCGCACCTGAAACTGTTGGTCCAGGTAGTAGTTCAAGCCCAGCAGCGTAACACTCGCTTCGGCGCCCAGCGCCCGGTCACGCAGGTCCACAACACTGTGCCGCATGACCACCTCCCAGGCACCACCGCTGCGCTGAGGCTTCACCCGTTTGAATTCACCACGGCTGTACCTCCGCTGGTCATCCGTCAGGAACAGACTCGCCTGCAGATAGCCGCCACTGAACCGCCAATGCTCACCATTGGTACGCCGGACGTTCTGAGCCATGGCTTCCGCCGTCAGCGCCAGGCGCCCAGCCAGCCACGCAGCTTCCAGGCCGGCAAGCCAGGTATCGCGGGCATCAAACCGAGGGCTGCGAATGACGTTGTCCGCGCTGAATATTTCCCCTTCGTCCTTGATCTGAAACCGGGCGTCATCCAGATTCCGCCAGGATGCCGCTACGCCCAGGTGCAGCACCCCGCTATCGGAGCGCACCGGAGCGCGGGTGAAGCGTCCGGTAACTGCTCGCGTCGAACCGCCATCCGGCTCATCCGTGAACACTCCCAGGGCCCAGGTGCCGGACTTGCGAAACTGCCCTGCGAGAACACCGGTTGAACGCCCCGGCGCAAAGGCCGAGGTTACTACCGAACGCTCACTGGTGTTGAGAGCCGAGTAACTTGCAAGACGTTCAAAGCCAAACGGCTCCTTGTAGCGCCCAAGCTTTAGCTGAAAGCGGCCGGCGCCGTTGTATTGCACATAGGCATCCCCCAGATCGGCCTGTTTCTCATCCCCTTCTATTTTGTAACTGCCATCCAGCTCCGCTTCCCAATGCTTGCCCCACGCAAGCTCCACCTGCAGCTTGGCATTTCGAAGCACTCCTCGAGTGGTGCTCGGGTCACCATCCCGGTCATAAAAGGCGCCGTAATGATCAACACCCGCTGCCAGATACCCGCCTATATCCGCTTCCAGTGATTGTGCCGATGCCATCAAGGGTTGCACCAGCGCTGGCACGGCAGCTGCAACCAACAGCGTTCGCCGGCACGCCTTAATGATCATTGCGAGCCTCCTGACGAAAGTGCATCCTCAATACAGCGGTGTCGCGTAAAAAGCTGACCGACACCACATCAACCCGAAACACATCCAGCCCGGTGCGTTCACGCAAATCATCAATCAACTCGTTGTGCTTGCTGCGATGCACGTTCTCAATTTTTTCATACTCGACTTCTTTTTCGCCGTTACGGGGAAGCAGCACCCGGGTTTCCAGGACCCATGCCAGCAAAATAATCAGCAGATTGAGGAACACCAATTCCCGATGATGCATATTGCCCACCGCCGCCAGCAACGCCATGGCAATCACGAGGAACAGATACGTCATTTCCTTGATGCCCAGCGCTTCGGTGCGGTATCTCAGCATCGAAAACACAGCAAATAGACCAAAGGCAAAACCCATGGTTACAGTGACTGAGTGCAGCAGTGCAGTAACCAGAAACACTCCGACACCAAACAGGATAAATGACGCCGCATTCTCTCTGTGGCGGGAGAAAGCGTAGTAGCAACGAATCAACACAAACACTGACACAGTGTTGATGACCAGGCGCGTCGCGAAGTGGACGTCAATGGCCGATTCCATAGAGGCTCCTTAACAGCGGTTTAAACCGGTTGGTTTTCAGTCCATGCTCGAATAGAAGGCCGCTACCCACGCAATACTTGCTGAACTTTACTGGCCGGCAGCCAAGCTGGCCAAGGCGTTCAAGAATGGGGGAAGGCGGGGCTTTGCGGTCGTATTTGACTTCAATGATGGCAAGGTCGTGCAACGTGATTGCGTGCTGGTGATCCGTAGGTCGGAAGCAAACTCCGGTATCCAGAGTGATACGTTCGGTTCCCAAGTGATTCAGCAACGTGGCCCGCTGATAGTGCACAAAAAGTGCCGGCAGCATCCCTGCCACCGACAGACCTGAATGCTCGTTCAGAAAACATTCCAACCTACCCCAGCTGAACGCCTCCGGCGTCAGCGGCATTCGGGTTTTCACTGTGCGCTGCCGATTGTCCTTCTTCTTTACCTCAAGGAAGCTCTCTGCTGTGTCACGGTAGTGCCGAATGCGCAACTTGAAGCGGTTGAGCTTGCCGTTGTGATGATCCAGATACAGTTGTCTACCCGGTGTATCGAAATACAGCGTGTCGTATCTGAAACGCCTGAGCCCGTCCATTTCCAGTACGGTGTAGTCACGCTCAAGCCCCCTCAGGCAGGTTTCGAGAACCGGTACAGACACCAGGAATTTGGTGTCTACCCGGTTCATCAGCCGGGCACCCGACTGTTCCTCCAGCGTGTGCCCGTCATACCCGTCCAGCGGGTTGGTCACCGCCATGTTCATCTCACATTCGCCCCATACTCCAGAGTTGCGTCCAGGCTCAGCTCGACATCACCGGTACTGGCTCCGGAGCCTGCCTTGGTAATCGTAAGACTGCCTTCGGCACCCAACGCCAGGGTTTTCACGCCACCCGGTGCGGTCTCATCCACTTCGAACAGCAAGGCGTTCGTCGCAAAGCCATGAAATCGATGAGTGCCCGGCAGATAGTCCGACGCTTCAATAAACAACTGCACAACATAGGGTTTAAAGGCATCGTTGATGTCAGCACCAATCAGCAGAAGACTGATCACCTCCGGTTTTGACTCCCGGTCGACGGAATACACCAGGCTGTCGACTTCGTAAGCGGCGAACGTCAGGCTGGCATTGACCTCCTGACCTCCGGGCAGCGTGAACCGAAACGCCCCGGTATCCACACCGTCCTGGGCCTTAACGGTGCCGGTCAGCCTGGTAGTTAACGGCGCACTGCAGTCCGGCGGTGTATCTTCCAGTCGATACACCTCGCCAGAGGGCGTCTCTTCGGCAATCGCCTGCTCGATGATCGCTCTGCGGTCACTGACAAAGGTTTTCAGGCTCGCAACAGCGGCCGGGGTTGTGCCAGTGAGCTGACGAATGCGTTCAAGCTCGGCAAGCAATTCCGCCTCGTTCCACTGGTTGGCCAGCAGCGATTCCAACTCGGCCAGGTAACGTGCCCGATACTCCGGCATGCTGAACAGACGATCCGCCAGCGAAAAATTTCGATACAGCACTCCGGTAAGGGGCTTCAATGGGTGCGCACCGCGGAAGGCGGTATCGGCGCCCCAAGGGATAAAGTGAAACAGGCCATCGCCCGGGTTGCGGTAGATATGAAAGTTGTTGGCGTTGCCCGTTGCTGAATCCCAGGCACCCAGCAGCGTTTCCACTGCCCAGAAACGAATGAACTCGTCTACATCGACCAACTGCGGCAGCACGTTCATCATCTGATCGTCAGGCAGCGCCAGCGCATCCGTGACGGCTTGCAGGTCTGTACGGTCATTTTCCTTTTCATTGGTTTTCTTCTCGAACCGATCGCTCAGCCAGGTTCCGAAATCCGCCGTCTGGGCTTCATAGTGATTGCCGTCGTCATCGCCGAAGGCTCTGGCAAGAAAGGGCTTTTTGATGGGCTCAATATTCGTGAATACACCGAGGTCCTGGCCGTTTACTGTCACTCTCGCGTAGTTGCATCCGGGTGCCGCAATACCGACTTGACGGAACTGATCATAAGCCAGGCACTGGCGGGCGTTGGAGGGATCCTGACGGTTGTTGTTCAGGGTCATCCGGCTCATGTTCTGATAGGTTCGGCCAGGCCAGAGATCATCGAAATCCAGTTTCAGAGAGGGGACGCTTGGGCTCAGCGACCCCATGTAGCCCTTCTTACGCACAATCACATCGTCCATCTGATCGCCATCAATGGCGACGCTCGCAGAGAATTCTGTGTATTCAAAATCTGGCACACATTCCCGGTCCGTGCTGGCCAGCGTTCGCGCTTCGCCCTGAAGCCTGGCGAACTCACCCGGGTCCATAGTGAGATCGATCTTCAGAATCCGTTCCGGATCGTAAAGCTCCGCGTCACCTCCAATATTGACCGGCTCGGCCGGAGGCTCAAAATCCCCTGGATCGGACACATCGGTACCGCCACCACCGCACCCGCTCATCAACAGAGCCATTGCGCCGGCGAACAGCCAGTGGATAGGCCTGGAATCCCGCGGATTTCCTGTCGTTGTTATTGTCATCCTGTCACCCCTCAGATGTTGTCTGATACACCGGGCTTGACGCCGGCAGAGGGGAAGTATCACGAGGCGAGGCCGGTTATGTATGTAAGAAGGTCTTACACACATAACCGGAATACATTCAGTTTGTCGGGAAATGTGCCGGCCGGGCGGAATGGCTTCCCGCCCGGCCGGTCCATTCAGAAAAAGCCGAGGGGGTTAGTGTCGTAGCTCACCAGCAAACACTTGGTTTGCTGATAGTGATCCAGAGCCATTTTGTGGTTCTCCCGGCCTACGCCGGATTTTTTGTAACCACCAAAGGCGGCGTGCGCCGGGTATTGGTGGTAGCAGTTGGTCCACACCCGGCCAGCCTGAATGGCCCTGCCCATGCGGTAGGCACGGTTGATGTCACGGGTCCACAGGCCGGCACCGAGTCCAAACTCGGTGTCGTTGGCGATCGCCAGAGCCTCTTCCTCGTCCTTGAAAGTCGTCACCCCCACCACCGGGCCGAAGATTTCCTCCTGGAACACACGCATGTCGTTCTTGCCTTTCAGCAGCGTAGGCTGAACATAGAAGCCGTTGTTGTACTCGCCTTCCATTTCCTCGCGGCCGCCACCGGTGAGCACTTCTGCACCTTCCTGCCTGCCTATGTCCAGATACGACATGATCTTGTCGAACTGCTCCCTGGAGGCCTGGGCACCCACCTGGACCTCGGTGTCCAGCGGGTTGCCACGTTTGATGGACTTGGTGCGCTCGATGACCTTGGCCATGAACTCATCGTACATGTCTTCCTGAATCAGCGCCCGGGATGGACAGGTACAGACCTCACCCTGATTGAAGAACGCCAGCACCAGGCCTTCCACACATTTGTCGATAAACTCCGGCTCCGCCTTCAGGACATCGGAGAAGTAGATGTTGGGGGATTTGCCACCCAGCTCAACGGTCGACGGGATGATATTCTCGGCGGCGCATTTGAGAATATGAGCACCCACCGGCGTTGAGCCGGTAAAGGCGATCTTGGCAATGCGCTTACTGGTGGCGAGCGCCTGGCCAGCTTCCGCACCATAACCGTTGACGATGTTAACCACACCAGGGGGCAATAAATCACCGATCAGATCCATCAGGATCAGAATGCTGGCGGGTGTCTGCTCGGCCGGCTTCATCACTGTGCAGTTGCCTGCCGCCAGGCAGGGCGCCAGTTTCCACACAGCCATCAGCAGCGGGAAGTTCCAGGGAATGATCTGGCCAACCACGCCCAGAGGTTCGTGGTAATGATAGGCCACGGTGTTGTTGTCGATGGCGCTGGAGGTGTCTTCCTGGGCGCGGATGCAGCCAGCGAAGTAGCGAAAATGATCCACCGCCAGCGGCAAATCGGCGTTGAGGGTTTCCCGCACCGCCTTGCCGTTGTCCCAGGTTTCAGCCACTGCCAGCATTTCGACATTCTGTTCAATGCGGTCGGCAATTTTCAGCAGAATGTTGGAGCGCTCAGTGGTCGACATTTTGCCCCAGGCGGGCGCTGCCTTGTGGGCTGCGTCCAGAGCAAGTTCAATGTCTTCGGCACTGGAGCGGGGAATGTCGCAGATCACCGCGCCGGTGACTGGCGTGATGTTCTCAAAGTACTGACCTTTCACCGGGGCAACCCACTCGCCACCGATATAGTTTTCGTAACGGGATTTGAAGGAAACGACGGAGCCGTCCTTTCCGGGCTGTGCATAGATCATGACATCTGCCTCGTTGTTGTATGGGTCGCAAGGCAACACTGCCTTTTGCGATGACACAACAAAGGTAGACCTCATTCTGCGAGTTTTGTATCAAGACGGCGCTGACGGGGGTCGTCCAATAGTCGTAGAGTCAGCCAAACTGCCCAAGCTCTGCTATGCAGTCCGACAGAAAGCTCTGGGGGTCGGGCATTACCGCCTTATCAGCCACCACACCGAACTGCACCTGCCCGGCATAGCTGACAATGCTTACACCAAGACCAATATCGCCGGCCTGGGGCACCCAGAACATCTGTTCGGTAATGGCGCACCCGGCCAGGTAGCGGGTTTCCGAGGTGCCGGGCACATTGGACACCACGGCAGACGCCTTGCGGAAAAACAGATCGGCCAGAGGCCGACGGCCCGCCTCCGGCAATAAAGACGCGCAGGCAGTCAGGCCCCAGGCGATACCGGGCTGCCAACTTTTTTTCAGCTTGCGGGTTTCGTGCTTGATGCGGAACAGCCGTTCCAGTGCGCTCTCGCCGTCCACCGGCAAAGGTACGAATACGGTACCAAAGCAGTTGCCTGGCTTGCCATCTCCGGGCTTTATCCCTTCGGGCAACTGGGCGCGGATATCCACCGGAACAGCGGCGTGCAGAATGGCGTCGTCCAGCTGGGCGTCGGTCATACCGAGCCTTGGTCGAACAGCGGCTGCCACACAGGCCAGCAACACGTCGTTTATGGTGGTATTGGTGGCCTGAGCAATCGTGCGAAAACGGTCAAGGGGAACAGGAGCGGACCACCGGCACTTGCGGCGCCCCCGTAACGGACGCTTAAGATCAGACGGTGAATCCATCTGTTCCACCAGAAACTCGCTCAGCTCGTGCACCAACCTCGTACCACTTTGCACAGCCTTTCCGGCCAGCTCCTGCCATGCAGCCGAACCGGCAGGGCGATCTGCACCCGACACATCCCCTGCCCCCGGCTGAGCCACCCGTTCACCAAGCCACCGCTGAGCCGACTCTGCCCACTGCCCCAGCCCCGGCACCTCCGGCGCACCGTAGAGGGCGGGGTATTGCGCCGGTGAGGGCGGGCACAGTTGGCTGAAAATGCCCATCAGTGAGAGGCCGTCAGCGTAACAGTGGTGCAGGCGTAACAGCAGGGCGGCTCCGCCCTCAGCGTTCGGCGCAAGCCAGAACTTCCAGCCTGGGCGATACAACGGCAAAGGCTCGTTCAGCCGATCGGAAACCCAATCCTGCAGCTGGCCCTGATCAAACCGGTCTAACACCACATCCAGGTGATGCGCCACGTTAAAGGTCGGGTCAGCCTGCCAGTACCAGGCGGGCGCTTTCCAGACCGGGCGGCAACAAAAGCGCTCCCAGGCGGTCCAGTAAATGTTCAGGAAATCCCGAAACCGGCCCGCAGTGAGGCCGTCCACCCGGAGCATGATGGTGATCGTCATGGGGTTCTCTGGCCGCTCCAAAGCCAGCCAGGCCGAATCCGAAGGCAGCATGAGATGCGATTGCTCTTGGTTCAAACCTGAAGTTCCCCGGTGAGTAGTCTGGTAAAGCCAATCCCGCATTGTGCCAGAGTCGGGATATCGGCTCCATAATCGACGCTCCGCACAGCGTTACAAAAAATTACACGGAGGTAACTGTAGAGTCCTATACTCGTTATAAGGCTTGGTGCAATGGTTATAAAACAGACTGCCGCACTCTGCGATTGGCCCGGGATAACGCGAAATCCAGGCGCTGGCGCCACTTGCGGAACGCCTTAATCGCGGTACAACTGAAACACCGGCATTTCCAAAAGCAAAAACAACCTGCAGCCGTGCCGGGGGAGATAGACGATGAAAGCTAGCCACATTCGCAAACTGATAAAGCCGATCGACAGCGCTTACTCGGAGATGTTTTCCGGGCAGGTCTACCGGGTTGGCAAAGGTGCGGTGTCGGTCCGTAACCACAGCGGGGCCGCCGATCATACCGTTATTGGTGTTCACGGCTTCCTGGAAAATCATTGTTACTTCACCCAGACTTACGACGGCCCAACGACCGAACTCATTCTGCTGACCTGCAGCAACTATCACATCCCGGTGAATGGCGTAACACCTGAAAATGCCGGCTGGGAAGTGCCGATCAAGTATCTGGAAGGCACCATCGAGTACGATGCCTGCATCCTGAACCAGACCCTGCAGAACCTGCCCAGCACACGCAATGTCCGTGTTCACGGGCACTCCCGGGGTGGCGCGGTGATTCTGGAAGCTATCCGCCAGTGGCCAGAGCTTTACGACGATGTCGAAGTGGTACTGGAAGCACCGGTACTGCCCCAGGGCAAGTTGCACGCTCTGGTGACCACACTGCTGGAGCCGGTCAGTCACGGCATGTGGCCCTGGTTGATCCGTCTGATCAACAGCGCGCCCCAATCGGCGTACGGCCAGACCTTCTTTGGCAAGATGAACCCGCGCAAGCGTCAACTGCTGAGCAAGATGTTCTTCGCCACCAAAGACCACCTGACGATTGTTCGCAATATTGAGAACATCATGGAGTGGATGGACCGGACCGACACATCGGTCTATCAGCATGTTCGCCACGGCACGTTCCTGATCCCCGCCACAGACCGCATACTGGACCGCAACGCCATGCTGGCCAGTGCCCGAACCAGTCCCACCACTATGCGCATTGTGGAAACCGAAGCGCAGAGCCACTTCATTACCCTGGATAGCCGGGAATGGGTGCCCGGCATCGAAAACCTGTCGATGGCAGCCCAGGCGTAAGCTGATACGGCAATTGGCGGGTGCGTACGCCGCACGGCTTCGCTAAACTGAGCGCCTTTCGGTTCAGTGTGATGGAGCCCCGGCATGTATCGCGAGCGTCTGGTCGCAACGGAAGTGCACTCAGAAAACGCCCACAGGCTTAAACGCCTGCTGCTGGAATACCATGATTTTCGCCAGCTCAAAACGGCTCACCCACTGCTGGATGACACCCGTCGACTGGCCGACTGGCAGGCCGAACGCCTGAAAACCACCCACCACGATCTCTACCGCCACCCGGGCTATCACACCGGGCTGGAATTTCTGCTGACAGACCTTTATGCGCCAGCGGGCATGACCCACCGTGACGACAACATTGATCGGGTTTTTCCAAAAATGGTGAGGTGGCTGCCAGACCATCTGCTGGCCACCTTTGCCGGGCTGGTAGAGCTGAACCTGATCACCCAGAGCCTGGACCTGGAGCTGGCGGAGTGGTTTGACCGGAACAACTTCAGTACCCGGGAGATCGATGCCAGAGCATGGTGTGAAGGCTACCGCGCCAGTCCACAGTTACCCATCCGCGAGCGGCAACTGGAGCTGGTCTCAGACACTGGACAGCAACTGGACCGATACGTCCGCAACCGCACGCTCGGCTGGCTACTCTCCATGACCCGGGGACCGGCCGAGATGGCGGAACTCGGCGACCTGCACAGTTTTCTGCACAGGGGTTACAGTGCCTTCCGGAAAATGGACAAGGTCGACGTGTTGATTGACCGGCTAATCAGCCGCGAACAACAAGTGATGCGGAACGTAATAGCAGGCCACCCCGAGCCGTTTTCCCTGCCGGGTGACCTGTAAGCAGGCTCACGCTTTGATAATCTGATCCAGCTGAGACTGGATTTCCTGCTCAATACGAGATTTGAACGGGCGCAGCATCAGCCCCAGCTCCAGATGGATATGCAGATCATCCTCAGCAATGTCCAACTGGCCTTTGACGCCGCTTCGCTTGAACTTCAGCAGATCGCCCTCCCATTGATAGTTGACGTCGAACTGTTTGGACAGGTCTTTGGCGAGGGTTTCTGCCGCTTCGCGCGCGTGCGCCTTGTCCAGAGAGTGGGCGCGATGGATATCGATTACAGACATGAATCAGTTTTCTCGGTGATTTGGAAACGGTTTTATAGTGTAAGCCGGTAATAAACTTGTAGCCAACACCTCAACGGTTAGAATACGAGTCTTGGATTCTGACAGGACGAACACTCATGAGCGAGCAGCAAACGCCAGGCAACCCCGGCAATGGCCAGGACGACGTAACCCACTTCGGTTTCCGCAACGTGCCGAAAAGCCAGAAAGCCAGCCAGGTGGCTGAGGTTTTTCACAGTGTGGCCGGCAAGTACGACCTCATGAACGACCTGATGTCGATGGGCATTCACCGCCTGTGGAAGCGTTTCACCATCGAGTTGAGCGGCGTTCGTCCGGGCCATCAGGTACTGGACATTGCCGGTGGCACCGGCGACCTGACCATGAAGTTTTCAGACCTGGTGGGCCCGTCCGGCCGAGTGGTACTGGCCGACATCAACGCCTCCATGCTGCAGGTTGGCCGCAGCCGCCTGACCGACCGGGGCTATGCCGGCAACATCGAATACGTGCAGGCCGATGCCGAGCACCTGCCGTTCCCGGATAACAGCTTCAATGCGGTTTCCATTGCCTTTGGCCTGCGCAACGTCACCGATAAGGATCAGGCATTGCGGGATATGACCCGCACTCTCAAGCCTGGTGGTAAATTAATGGTGCTGGAGTTCTCCAAACCCACCAATCCGCTGCTGAGCAAAGCCTACGATACCTATTCATTCAGTGCCCTGCCCCTGATGGGCCAGCTGTTTGCCGGCGACAGTGAAAGCTATAAATACCTGGCGGAATCCATCCGCATGCACCCGGATCAAGACACGTTAAAAGGCATGATGGAAGAAGCCGGACTGGTCAACTGCAAGTACTACAACATGACCGGTGGCATTGTGGCGCTGCATGTGGGGATCAAGCCCTGATGTTTCCCGGCCCCACGCTTTCTTCCGCCGCCAGTGCCATTGTTGAAGCGGCACTGAACCGGGCGCTGGAGCTGGACCCGGCCGGACGCCAAGCCCTGCTCGACGCCCTCGCGGGGCCGGTCCAGTTCAGCATCACCGCACCCTTAGTGATGGCCTGGACCCTGGACCGGGTTGGCGAAAAAGTGCAGGTGCGCAGCCAGCCCGGCGAGTCAGTCATACTGGAAATCACCGGTCGACCAGTGGCCTTTGCCGCGTTGGCGCTGGGCGATGACCGGGTGTTTGCAGATGACCGATTGCACGTGGTGGGTGACACCGCCCTGGCTCACCAGCTGCAACGTGCGCTGAATCAGCTGCAACCTGACTGGGAGGCGGCCATGGCCCGCCATCTGGGCGACCTTCCGGCACACTTTCTGGGCAAAAGCATACGCAGCGCGGTGCACTGGAGCCGGAATGCCATCCGTACCATGAACGCCAATGTGGAAGAGTATCTCCACGAGGAAAGTCGAGGCCTTCCCGGGCGCCGCGAGCTGGAAGCCACCTTTCAGGATATTGACGATTTGAATTTGCGAACAGAACGCCTGGAAGCCCGGCTGAACCAACTGGCATCCTCATCGGGCAACCAAAACGATACGGAGATCCTGTGACCCGCCTGCGACGCCTGTTCCGAATTGTCTGGGTGTTCTGCCGCTACCGGCTAGACACCTTTCTGCCCCTGGCGGAACTGCCCACTCCTCTGAAGGTTTTCTTTCTGCTGGCGCCCTGGCACCTGTTTCCCCAGCCAAAACTGAGCCGGGGCGACCGCCTGCGACTGGCTCTGGAAGAGCTGGGGCCGGTGTTCGTCAAGTTCGGCCAGATTCTGTCAACCCGCCGGGATTTGCTGCCCGACGACATGGCCGAATCTCTGAAGCAGCTGCAAGACAGAGTGCCGCCCTTCCCCAGCGATCAGGCCCGGGGCATTATCGAGAAGTCCCTGGGCGCACCGGTGTCGGAACTGTTTGCCGAATTCAGCCCGGACCCGATGGCTTCAGCCTCGGTGGCCCAGGTGCACGCCGCCACCTTGCGCAACGGCCAGAAGGTGGTGGTAAAAGTACTGCGCCCCGGCATCGACAAGGTCATCCGCCAGGATCTTGGCCTGATGTACTTAATGGCCGGCCTGCTGGAAAAGTACTGGTCCGAGGGGAAACGCCTGCACCCGGTCGAGGTGGTGGCGGATTACGACGCCACCATTCACGACGAACTGGACCTGCAGCGGGAAGCTGCCAACGCCAGCCAGTTACGCCGCAACTTCGATAACTCACCGTTGATCTACATCCCGTTTATCGACTGGGATTACACCAGCAAATCCGTGCTGGTGATGGAGCGCATCCACGGCATACCCATTGCCGACGTCGCTACACTGCAAGACGCCGGCGTCAACATGAAGGTACTGGCAGAAAAAGGTGTGGAGATCTTCTTCACCCAGGTGTTCCGCGACAGCTTCTTTCACGCCGACATGCACCCGGGCAACATCTTCGTCGATGTCTCCAACCCGGCCGATCCGAAATACATCGCCATTGATTTTGGCATTGTCGGCACCCTGGCACCGGATGACCAGAGCTACCTGGCGCGCAACCTGCTCGCGTTTTTCCGGCGGGATTACCGCCAGGTGGCTCAACTGCATATCCAGTCCGGCTGGGTGCCGCCGGATACCCGCGTCAACGAGTTCGAAGCGGCCATCCGTACCGTGTGTGAGCCCATTTTCGAACGCCCGCTGAAAGACATTTCCTTCGGGCATTTCCTGCTGCGCCTGTTCCAGACTGCCCGACGTTTCAATATGGAGGTGCAGCCACAACTGGTCCTGCTGCAGAAAACCCTGCTGAACGTGGAAGGCCTCGGCCGCCAGCTGTACCCGGAACTGGACTTGTGGAGCACGGCCCAGCCGTTCCTCGAAAAATGGATGCGCCAGCGTATCGGTCCTGCCGGGCTGATCAAATCGCTGCAGACACACTTGCCAGCCTGGCTTGAGCAGTCGCCCGAGATGCCACAACTGGTACACGACACCCTGCTACAGCTGCGCGGCAGCGGCCCAACCGAAGAACAGAACCGGGCAACCCTGGCACTGATGAAAGAACAGCAACAGCGCAGTGAACGCCGCTGGCGCCGGAGCTTTATTGCCGCCGTGCTCGCTGCCGTCGCCATTGCCGGCAGCCAGCCGGAAGCCAGACAGCTGTTTACCGACATGCCGCCCTGGAGTTGGGCCTTGCTTGCTATTGCCGCAGGCGTCATGCTCCGGGGCAGCCGCTGAACGATTTGATTTTCAGGATTCACAAAAATGCAAGATTTCCCCGCTAACGTCGAACAGCCTGACTGGTTGAACGAGATTCGCTGGACTGACGACGGCCTGGTACCGGCCATTGCCCAGGATGCCGATAACGGCGACATCCTGATGATGGCCTGGATGAACCGGGAATCACTTCAGCTAACCGTTGAAGAAGGTCAGGCGGTGTACTGGTCCCGGTCCCGGGGCAAACTCTGGCGCAAGGGCGAAAGTTCCGGGCATCAGCAGGTGCTCAGGGATATCCGCCTCGACTGCGATGCCGATGTCATCTTGCTGAAAGTGGAACAAAAGGGGGGCATTGCCTGCCATACTGGACGGCGAAGCTGTTTTTACCGGACCCTGAAGGATGGCGAGTGGGTCAGTGCCGAGCCGGTACTGAAAGACCCGAACGCCATATACGGCAGCAATTGAGGAGCAGACACCGTGAGTGACGTACTGGAACGCCTGGCACAGGTACTCGAGGCCAGAAAAGACGCCGATCCCGAAACCTCCTACGTTGCCAGCCTGCATGCAAAAGGGCTGAACAAGATTCTGGAGAAAATCGGCGAAGAGTGCACGGAAACCCTGCTGGCCGCGAAAGACGCCGAACATTCCGGTGAAACCCGGGATGTGGTGTATGAAACAGCTGACCTGTGGTTCCACAGCATGGTTATGCTGTCACGGCTGGGCCTGGGCCCGAAAGACGTCATTGATGAACTGGCCAGCCGGTTTGATTTGTCCGGCCTGGAAGAAAAAGCGTCCCGGCAGCCCTGAGGGAGTACCCCTAACGGGGATTTCCGCCAGAGGCGGCGGTTGGCGTACAATGAAACATAACCCACATAATTGAATGAGGATCTCCAATGATCAGCCCATGGCAACTTCTTATCGTACTCGCCATTGTGATCCTGCTGTTCGGAACCAAGAAACTGCGCAACATCGGTACGGACCTGGGCGGCGCTATTCGTGGATTTAAGAAATCCATGAATGACGATGACGATAAATCAGCCGAAGCAGACACTCTGGAAAGCCAGAAGGCCGAACAGGCCAAGGCTGACACAAAAACCCAGGAAAAGCAGAGCTGAGCAACCCCTGAATGTTCGATATCGGCTTTGTTGAGCTGCTGATCTGCGGCATTATCGCGCTGCTGGTGCTCGGTCCGGAGCGGCTACCTACCGCTGCCCGGGCTGCTGGCCGCTGGATCGGTGGTGCCCGGCGAATGGTCAGCCAGTTTACCTCCGAGCTAGACCGTGAACTCAAGGCCGAGGAACTTCGGGAGCAATTGCGCAAGGCCGGCGATGTTGGGCTAGAGGATGTGGAGAAGACCGTGCGTGGCGCTCTGGACGAAGCCAAAAAGTACGAGCACATGATTCTTCCTGACAACGAAACCCGCAAACCCAGGCCAGCGCCCGCCACCCGGCGGGTGGCGCAAGATTCTGGCAGCGATGATAACGCCGAGTCCCCGACAGCCACCCCTGCACCCGATCAGTCCAGCGACATTGCTGGCCAAACGTCAGTGAGTTCACCGGATAACCGTTCATGAGTTCAGCACCTGCCGGCAACCAGACACCTCCTGAGCAGCAGGAGATGCCACTGATCGAGCACTTGCTCGAATTGCGCAATCGACTCCTGAAAATGGTGCTGGCCGTCATCATCTGCTTCGCCGTTATTTACCCGTTTGCCAACGAGCTTTACCTGCTGTTGTCCCAGCCGCTACGAGACTTGCTGCCCGTTGGCCAGATGATGATTGCCACCGATATCACCTCGCCGTTTTTCGCGCCGCTCAAGCTGGCGCTGGTGCTGGCGGTGTTCGCGGCTATCCCGGTCATTCTCTACCAGCTCTGGAGCTTCGTGGCCCCGGGGCTCTACGCCCATGAAAAGCGCCTGGCATTTCCGCTGCTGTTCACCTCCGTCATTCTGTTCTACGGCGGGGCAGCGTTTGCCTACTTTGTGGTGTTTCCGCTGGTGTTCGGTTTTTTTACTGCCATAGGCCCGGAAGGCATCGTGGAACTGCCGGACATCACCAGCTACCTGAACTTTGTTCTGAAGATGTTCTTCGCCTTTGGCGTGGCGTTTGAAATTCCCATCGCCACCGTTCTGCTGATCCTGACCGGCGCCACCACGCCGCAAGACCTGGCCGCCAAACGCCCCTATGTGGTGGTGGGCTGCTTCATCATCGGCATGCTGCTGACACCACCCGACGTCATCTCCCAGACGTTGCTGGCCGTGCCCATGTGGATTCTGTTCGAGTTTGGCATCCTGTTCGGCCGCCTCGCCTACAAGGAACGCCAGGAAGCCGCCGAGGACGAGTCTGAAGCCTGATGAATCTGGCCTTGTTGTTTGATGCAGATTTCATCAGCCCGGAGCGGGTTGTACTGCGTGGACGCCGCCTGGATCACCTCACCACAGTACTGAAAGCCAACACTGGCGACCGCATTCCCGTGGGCCGGGTAAATGGTGCCATGGGTTACGGCGACGTACTCAGGTTAACCGACCGTGAGGCGGAACTTCAGGTAACCCTCGATCAGCAAGCCCCGCCACCCTTACCGCTGACCCTGATTCTGGCCATGCCCCGCCCAAAAATGTTCCGGCGCGTGCTGCAAACCTCCGCATCACTGGGCGTGAAAGACATCTGGCTAATCAACAGCTACAAGGTGGAAAAGAGCTTCTGGCAAACCCCCTGGCTGTCCGAAGACAACCTGCGGGAAAACCTGACCCTGGGCCTGGAACAGGCCAAAGATACGGGAATGCCTCAGGTGCATATCCGCAAACTGTTCAAACCTTTCGTGGAAGATGAACTGCCGGCACTGCTGGCCGGCAAGCGAGCGCTGGTGGCCCACCCCGGTATGACAGCGCCCTGCCCCACCCACCTGAATCAACCCGCCGCCCTGTGCATCGGTCCGGAAGGTGGCTTTACCGACTACGAAGTCGCCAAACTGGAAGAAGCCGGCTGTCAGAGCGTGCACCTCGGGCCACGTATACTGCGCGTGGAAACCGCTGTGCCGGTACTGATCAGCCGGTTGTTTGACGCCTGCCTTTAGCAGCCTGTCGGACTTAGGCCTGCTTTACTGCGGGAAAGCGAGACGCGACACTAGGCTTGTCGGTTCTGCCAGAGTTTGATCAGAGGTGTGATTACCGCCACCAGCACAGCACCTGCCAGCAGGCCGAACGCGCCATCCGCAAGGGTAGGAATCAACACACCGCCCACACCGCCCAGACCTTCGGCAAACTGCTGGATTGCCGCGTAAACCGGCGGCAGTCCGTGGGTAAGAATACCCCCGCCCACCAGGAACATGGCGATGGTGCCGAGAATCGACAGGGTCTTCATCATATAGGGCGCCAGCCAGAGAATACCCTTGCCCAAGCGCTGGAGGGCAGGCGCATCTTTTTGGCTCAGATAAAGCCCGCCGTCATCAAGCTTTACAATACCGGCAACCAGGCCATATACAGCGACGGTCACCAGCAGGGCCACCACCGTGAGCACGGCGAACTGCATGCCAATGCTCTGGCCGGCGATGGTACCCAGCGTAATGGCGATAATCTCTGCGGAAAGAATGAAGTCGGTACGGATTGCGCCCTTGATCTTGTCCCGCTCAACCTCTTTCAGGTCAACACCGGGGTTTTTCAAAGCCTCGTGCAGGTCTTTTTTATGCTGTTGATCTTCTTCTTTGTGAAGAAATTTATGCACCAGTTTTTCAAAGCCTTCGAAGCACAGGAATGCGCCACCCAGCATCAATAACGGCGTTACAAGCCAGGGCAGAAAATAGCTGATCGCCAGTGCGGCCGGCACCAGAATGCATTTATTGATCAATGAGCCTTTGGCCACTGCCCAGACCACGGGTAATTCCCGGGCCGGTTTAACACCGGTTACCTGCTGGGCATTGAGGGCCAGATCATCCCCCAGTACACCGGCAGTTTTCTTGGTGGCGGTTTTAGTCATCAGGGCGACATCGTCCAGCACCGTGGCGATGTCATCAAGCAGGGTAAGAAGGCTGGCGCCAGCCATACACAGTTCCTTTGTCTGGTGGAGCGTCGAATTCAGTGGCCGGAAGTTTACGGAATACTGTCAGGCAGTTCTACCCGTTGGTCCCCATGGCCTCTGCAGCAATCCGGTTTTTCAGAGGCGCCAGCCTGTCGAGCCAACGCATGCCGGTATTGCGTAACCAGCGAATGGGCAGTTCATCCCGGGCAAACAGTTGCTTGAAGCCTTCCATTGCCGCCATCATAGTGAGGTTTTCACCTTTTCGGCGACGCTGGTAGCGCGCCAGCACCAAGGGGTCATCCGGCGTAAGGCCCAGCTTCCTGGCCCTTTCCAGCTCTTCCAGCAGTGCCCGAACATCACCGTAACCCAGGTTGGCCCCCTGCCCCGCCAAAGGGTGAATGGTATGGGCCGCATCCCCCACCAGGACCAGTCCGTCCGCAACATAATCCTTGGCGTGGCGCTGACGAAGCGGGAACGCAAAACGCCGAGATACCTCAACCACCTCGCCCAGCTCGCCTTCTATCGCGGCTTCCAGCTCCTGTCGGAAGCCCTCGGTTTCAAGAGCCATCAATCGGCGCGCCTCGCTGGTGTCCTGTGACCAGACGATGGAGCAAAAATGCTCATCCCCGGCTTCATTTTGCAGCGGCAGGAATGCCAAGGGGCCGGTGGGAGAAAAACGCTGCCAGGCGGTAAAGCGGTGAGACTGGCCGGTCTGCACCGTACACACAATGGCCTGCTGGTCGTAATCCCATTCCCGGGTGGCCAGGCCACTCCACTGGCGCAATCTGGACAAGGCACCGTCCGCACCGACCATCAGTTTGGTGGTCAACCGGCGGCCATCCTCCAGCTCCACACCTTGTGACCGGGACCAGCTCTTGACCCGAACTCCGTCAATCAGTGTGACGGAACTGCTGGCCAGCTCCCCGAACAAGGCTCGTACTATGTGGCGGTTCTCAACAATGGTGCCGAGCGAACGGGCGTGCAGCTCTGCGGCATCAAAGTGGATCCGCCCCGTGCCGTCGCCGTCCCACACGGTCATTTCCCGGTAGCTGCAATGTCGGCCAGCCTGAACACGGTGCCAGGCACCCAGGCTTTCGAGCAGGCGCTCACTGGCCAGGGAAATGGCACTGACTCTGGGCTCAAAATGTTCCACTTGGGTAGCTTCGTGCGGCTGCTCGAGCAGTGCCTCGGCCGGCGCCCCCTCGATGAGCCCGACCTGCCAGCCCTGCTGCGACAAACCGAGCGCCAGGGCGGAGCCAACCATTCCCCCACCAACCACCACGATATCGAATGACTGAACGCCGTTTTCACCGGTCATCACGAAGGCTCTCCTTGCTGGATTCAACTGGCGTAATCACCGGTCTTCGGCCGCCGGTGCCCATGGCTTTACGGGCAAACCAGCGTTTTGCACCAGGCACCAGATCCAGGCCAACCAACCCGGTGTCCCGGGCGACCGCCAGCGGCGCCAACGATTGCCCGAACACCCGGATCAGGGAATCCGAAAATTGCACCGTTTGCTGCCAGTCCCGGCGATGCAAGCTTTGATACTCACCGAGTACCGACAGTGCACCAATCGACCTACCGTCATCGACGGCCCGGCGGAATTGCTCTACCAGGGTCATCAGGCCCCGCAGCGCCAGGTTAAACCCTTGCCCGGCCACCGGGTGCAAGGCATGAGCGGCGTTACCCACTAAAGCCACACCCGGGCGCACGGCCTCATCTACGGTGGTCAGTGTCAATGGGTAGAAGTTGCACTGGCCAATGCGGGTGAAGCGGCCAAGCCGCCAGCCAAAGCGTTCCTGAAGTTTTCTGCATTTATCTTCATCGGACTGCGCAAGCAGGTCTTCAAGGGCCTGGTCGTCAAGCGTCCACACCAGCGCTGACTGATTTTCCGCTCGCGCCGGTGAGCCGTGCGGCAGCAATGCCATAGGACCGGACTCGGTGAAACGCTCGTAGGCGGTAAACTGGTGGGATTCACTGGTCGACACGTTCGCGATCAGGGCATTCTGGCCGTAG
>Ga0209075_1001560_pt1 | contig 21488 bp, 19 predicted proteins | sample Stecom2011_FD_187523 | JGI IMG/M metagenome (GOLD analysis project Ga0209075, IMG submission 187523) | Agricultural soil microbial communities from Utah to study Nitrogen management - Steer compost 2011 (SPAdes) (version 2) | ecosystem: Environmental > Terrestrial > Soil > Agricultural land...
ATTAATGGCGTCACAGATGACGTTACTGATGGCATCAGTGACCACGTAATTGATCGCAGCGCTGCGAAAACATACCAAGGAGAGCAGTTGTGAAAGTTCTGATTATTGGTTCTGGCGGCCGTGAGCATGCCCTAGCGTGGAAAATTGCGCAGGACGATAACGTGACAAAGGTATTCGTAGCGCCAGGTAATGCTGGCAGCGCCGGCGAAGCCAAAGTTGAGAACATCGCTATTGATGTGCTCGACCAGCAGGCCCTCGCCGAGTTCGCACAACGAGAAAATATCTCCCTCACCATTGTTGGCCCAGAAGCGCCACTGGTTGAGGGCTTAGTCGACTTTTTTCAGAGCAAGGGACTGAAGTGCTTTGGCCCAAGCCAAAAAGCGGCGCAATTGGAAGGCTCAAAAGCCTTCACCAAAGACTTTCTCGCCCGCCACAATATTCCCAGCGCCGCCTACGGCAACTTTACTGAGCTTGAGCCAGCACTGGCTTATCTGCGTGAAAAAGGTGCGCCGATTGTTATTAAGGCTGATGGCCTGGCCGCCGGCAAAGGCGTCATCGTTGCCATGACGTTGGCTGAGGCAGAAGCGGCAGTGCACGACATGCTCGCCGGTAATCGCTTTGGCAATGCCGGTCACCGCGTCGTCATTGAAGAGTTTCTGCAGGGCGAAGAGGCCAGCTTTATTGTCATGGTAGACGGTAAAAACGTACTGCCCATGGCCACCAGCCAAGATCATAAACGTATCGGCGATGGCGATACCGGCCCCAACACCGGCGGCATGGGCGCCTACTCTCCTGCACCAGTGGTAACTGCAGATGTTCACGAGCGAATCATGCAGGAAGTGATCTACCCAACCGTTCGCGGCATGGCGGCAGAAGGCAATCCCTACACCGGCTTTCTCTATGCCGGCCTGATGATTGATGACAGTGGTGCACCTAAGGTTATCGAATTCAACTGCCGCTTTGGTGATCCCGAAACTCAACCGATCTTGATGCGTCTACGCTCAAACCTAGCGGCCCTATGCTTGACCGCCCTAGAAGGCAAGCTCGACAGCGCCAGCGCCGACTGGGACCCACGCCCCTCCTTGGGGGTGGTCATGGCCGCTGGCGGCTACCCAGAAGACGGCTACCGTAAAGGTGATCGTATTGAAGGCTTATACGGCGTTGACAGCGCTGACCTAAAAGTTTTTCACGCAGGCACCCGATTAGAAGATGGCCACGTGCTCACCAGTGGTGGCCGTGTCCTCTGCGTGACCGCCTTGGGTGAGTCCGTAGCAGCGGCACAGGCACGCGCCTATCAAGGGCTGGCAGGGATTCACTGGACTGGCTGTCAGTATCGCCGTGATATTGGCTATCGTGCCGTGGTACGCGAAAAAGCTAACGGCTGATTAGCTAGTGACTACTTGGTTGTGACTGCCGGTGGCCAGCGTTAATCGCCCAACAAGGTTGGACTTGCCACCGGTCTCACTTCCATAATCAAGACCCAGACTCATCAAGGGACAGGAGCACCATGATTGACTCGGTCATTAACTTGGAACGATTGCACGACTTCATTCCTTTCGACTGTTTGTCCGAATCACACCTGCGCGACATCGCCGGCCAGATTCAGCAGCTGAATCTGGCACCATCAAAAATGCTGTTTAAGCGCGGCGATAGCTCCTCCTTAGCCTATTTTTTAATTTCCGGTTCACTCGATCTCATCGATGCCTCTTTTCAGGTGCGCAAGTTCCCCGCCGATGATGACGAAAACTACCTCGCTCTCGACAACTACCCACAGCACAGCGTCAACGCCATTAGCACCGAACCTTCGGTGGTCTACGCCATTGAACGTGACAAACTCGACCTGCTAATGACTTGGACCCAAGCCGCCGAGTCCATGCTAGATGACGAAGATGACAGCAGCGAACGCGACTGGATGGATACTCTGCTCACCTCTGGCTTGTTTGCACAGGTACCGCCACAAAAAATTCAATCGCTGTTTGTAAAGTTTGAAGAGCGCGAAGTAACACTGGGCGAAAAAGTGGTTGAAGAAGGCGAGCCCGGCGACACCTTCTATGTGATCAAGCAAGGCAAAGCCATGGTCAGTCGTAGCCAAGGCAGCAAGCAAGAAACCATTGCCGCCCTGACTAGCGGCAACTTCTTTGGCGAAGATGCCTTGATCTCCGACACCGCACGTAATGCTACCGTTACCATGACCAGTGATGGCGTGCTTATGGCGCTGGGCAAAGATGATTTTCGTGCACTGCTGCAAGACTCTGTGGTGCGCCGCCTCAAAGAAGACGAGGTGGAGAAAATGGAAGAAGAAGGCGATCGCGCCCTTGTTCTCATTGATGTTCGTTTACCGATGGAGTTTCGCCACGACCGCACCTCCGGCGCTCGCAACATTCCACTCAATGAGTTACGCCGGCACATTCCATCGCTGGAAAAAGCCTTCGTTTATGTGCTCTGCTGTGACGGCGGCAGCCGCAGCGAGCTAGGCGCCTATTTGCTCGCAGAAGCGGGCTTGGATGCCTATGTATTGGATCACCCCAACATAACGGACAAGGCAAAGGCACAGGATGCGAGTGAAAATAAAACGGACACCGAGCCAAGCAACTAAATACTGGCTGCTGACGCCGCTGCTATGGCTCTGCTCTACTCTGGCCCTAGCTTCGCCACCACCGCCCTATGTCATCGACAACCCGACTGACAGCGCGCGCATTACTATTTATGCAGAGTACCTTGCGGACATCGGTGCCAGCTTAACGCTCGATGATATTCGCAGTGGCACCTTTGATGATCGGTTTACCCCCGCTCGACGCAGCATCCAGCGACTGGGCTTTCACAGCCATCCCTACTGGCTACGCTTAGCCGTACGTAATGAGACTGACTCTGCCTTACAGCGAGTACTGGAACTGTCTCCCGGATTAGCCTCCAGCATCACCTTTTATGAAGCCATCGGTGGCACCTACCAGGGTCGCCAAAGCGGCACCAGTCTGAGTCCCAGTTGGGCCGACCTGCGGGCCCGACAACAGCTTTTTATTATCAACCTACCCGCAGGAGAGACGCGCCTTTACTACCTGCGGATACGACCTGCCTTGTCTTTTAACTTTGCTTTACACCTGCATGACCTCAGCGCTCAGGCAGAGCACCAGCAGCGCCAAGACACACCCTACTTACTGCTGGCTGGACTCATACTTGGCCTGATCATCCTTGCCCTGGGCATGTGGCTACACACACGCCAATCGCTTTATCTTTACTACCTGCTTTTCCAAAGTAGCGCGCTGATCGCCATTGCCGGCGCATCAGGCTTTCTCGGCGTACTGTATTTTACAGCGCCCAACTTACAGCCGCGCATGGAGGTTTTTTTCCTGCTCACCAGCGTTGGCTTTACTGCGCTATTTAGTCGAGATTTTTTGCAGCCCCAGCAATTATTACCGCGCTTGGACTGGCTGCTGCGCGCGCTAGCTTTTGTCTACCCCGCGCTCGCATTACTCAGTCTCTCTTTGCCCATCTCAACGGCTGGCATGCTGTCCTATTCCGCCTCCTTGGCAGCCTATGCATTTATCGCTCTAGTCGGCCTTGTGGCGCTTTACACCGGCTTACCCCGTGCCGCTTTATTTCTGCTCGCACGAAGCAGTCTGCTGGCTACTGTCATTATTGCTCTACTGGCAGGCTTAGGGCTGCTGCCACTAGACATACCTCTGCCTTTATTAGTGCTCTACAGCATGGCAGTGGAAGCTCTGCTCTTTGCCATCGGCCTGACCATGCATCGCGAGCAGTCTTTACGTGAGCAATTACTTAACCAGCAGCAACAGGTGCTAGACGACTCGTTATGGCGCACTCGCAGCGACACCCTATCACGAGTCAGCCATGAGATTCGCACCCCCATGAGCGGCATTCTGGGCATGGCGGAGCTGCTTGATGACACGCCGCTAACGCCCAATCAAAAAGAATGCGTCCACTCCATTCGCGCCTCTGGCGAAAACTTACTGCGCATTATTAATGACGTGCTTGAGTATTCTCGCATTGAGCAAGATGGCAGCAATCTGAACGTAGAGCGTTTTGACCCAGGCGAGCTGGTGATGGCCACGCTAGAGTTATTCCGTGAACGTGCGGAAGACAAAAAAGTTGAGTTGATTCCCCATATTCACGCCAATGTGCCGACCATGGTCGAAGGTGATCCGGAGCGTTTGCGTCAGGTTTTGACCAATATTTTATCCGCCTGTGTACGCCACGCTGGTGCCGGCGAGCTGGTCATGGACGTTGCCAAAGATCCTTCTGGGCGCACTGACCACCTACGCTTTGAGTTCGAAGGCTCGGCCCTTAAGCACATTGGCAACAACCTTGATGCCCTCCAAGAGTGGGACAGTGACGACCAACATAGCGCCACCGGTTTTGGTCTCAATATCGCTCACCAACTTACCGATGCCATGGGTGGCCGCTGCGGCCTGCGCGAAGGGCGCCAACAAAGAAAGTTGTGCTGGGTCACAGTGCCGCTGCCAGAAGTGGAAGCAGATCCTCTGGCCGAGCCGGACACCAGCGCCATCGTGCTAGCCGGCCGCCACATGTTAGTGGTGGATGACTCCAGCACCGTCACCCGTGTCATCCGCCATCAGGCACTGAGCTGGGGCATGCGTGTCACGGTTTGCCACGACCCGCGCGAGGCACTGGGCAGTATCCGTATGCAAGCCAACCTCAAAGACCCTTATGACATTATCTTGCTCGATCACATGATGCCGGGCATGAACGGCATGCAACTGGCGACACGCATCCACGAAGACATGCTCATCAGCCACACACTGGTGTTGGTCATGCTGACCGGTGTGCAAGATGCACCAACCTCTAATCTGGCGCGCAATGTGGGCATCCACAAAGTACTCACCAAGCCCGTGTCTGGCCGCCGCTTACGCCAAGCCCTGAGCGAGGCTCTGGCCGGCCTGCACCAGCCAGCAGGCAACTATGATCAGCAAACGTTGCCAGACCCCACCTTGCGCATACTGGTGGCGGAGGATCATCACCTAAGTCAAAAGGTGATTCGCGGTATGCTTGGCAAGCTCGGCTTAGAAGCTGATATCGTCAACAATGGTTTGGAGGCTCTGGCTGCCGCTCAGAAAAAACCCTACGACCTGATTTTAATGGACTGCGAAATGCCAGAGATGGATGGCTTTGAAGCAACCCTGCGGCTGCGCGAGCTGGAGCGGCAACGTGGTGACAAACCGGTACCCATTATTGCCTTGACCGCCCACGTGCTGCGCGAGCATCGTGAGCGCGCCCTGAGCGCAGGAATGAATGCCCATGTCGCCAAACCAGTAGAGCTGGGTAACTTGGCTGAAACCATTCTCATGTTCACCCGCTCTAGGCCGGCAGCAGATACGCTGTAAACACACTGACTGGACAAGGTTATGAACACATCCACCAGCAGCCCTGCCGATGCAGGCACTCACTCTGGCAGCCGTCGAGGCCGCCAGCTCAGTGGCTTGGATAAACTGCTCAGCCGCGCCGACAACGCTCTGCGCACTCTCACTCCTGGCACCACCAAGGCAGAGCGACAGCCCGAGAATGAGGCCCCTGCCAGCACGTTGGCTGATACAGACCGTCACCATATTGCCGGCCTGATGCGCATTAACCACACCGGCGAGGTCTGCGCCCAAGCGCTCTACCAAGGCCAGGCTAGCACCGCCAGCTTGCCCCATGTGCGGCGTGCGATGGAAGAAGCCGCCCGTGAAGAAGAAGATCATTTAGCTTGGTGCGAAGACAGGCTCAGTGAGCTAGGCAGTGTGCCGAGCAAACTCAATCCTATTTTTTATGCCATGTCCTTTGCCGTTGGCGCCCTTGCTGGTCTCGCCGGTGACCGCTGGAGCCTTGGCTTTGTTGCCGAAACCGAGCGGCAGGTGGTCCGTCACCTAGACGCTCACCTACAGCAGCTGCCGGCAGACGATGCACGTAGCCGCGCCATTCTTGAGCAGATGCGTCTTGATGAGTTAAAGCATGCGCTCAGTGCAGAGGATGCCGGTGGCGCAGCACTGCCGCCAGCACTACAAAGTGCCATGAAAATGATGAGCAAGGTCATGACCTGGAGTACTTACCGTATCTAGCAGCCAATAAAAAGCCCGGCAAATGAATAAGGGTCAATTCAAATGCCGGGCTTTTTATTGTTCATCAGACTACTTGCTAAAACTGTTTACTCAACGTTGCGCGAGTAAAAAATCTCTAGCATTTCCTGCTTCAAGCGGCGTTCAATATCGGCCAACTCTGTCTCAGAAAACTCTTCTCGACCAGCGCCGAAAATATAATTATCGATATCAAAGTCTTTCAGCAACATCTTCGAGTGGAAAATGTTTTCCTGATACACGTTAACGTCAGTCATCTGATAGGCGTTACGTGTTTCCTCGGTGAGGAAGTTTTGAATCGAGTTAATATCGTGATCGATATAGTGCTTAGTACCGTCAACATCACGAGTCATGCCGCGGACGCGATAGTCAATCGTGACGATATCCGAGTCAAAGCTATGGATCAGATAGTTCAGCGCCCGCAGCGGTGAAATAACGCCACAGGTAGACACGTCCACATCAACACGGAACGTGGAAATACCATTATCTGGATGCGACTCCGGATAGGTATGCACGGTCACGTGGCTTTTATCCAAGTGAGCAACAATGGTGTCCGGCAGTGGGCCCGGCGCTTCTTCATCAAAGTCCGGATCGGTCGGCGGCGTTTCATGCTCAGCGATCAGCATCGTCACTGACGCGCCCTGCGGATCATAATCCTGACGCGCCACATTCAAAATGTTGGCACCCACGATCTTAGTCACGTTGGTAAGAATCTCTGTCAGCCGTTCAGCGTTATAAAGTTCATCGATATATTCGATGTACTCTTTGCGGTGCTGCTCAGTCTTCGCATACGTAATATCAAAGATATTAAAACTCAGCGATTTGGTCAGGTTGTTAAAACCGTTAAGCCGGATCTTAGGGTTGAGTTCTTTCACTATGTTCTTTACTCACGAGATAGGGGTAGTTGTTGTAGCACCCCATGAATATCAGCCGCCTGCCAGTTCATCGGCAACACGACCACCCGAGATCGAGGAGTGAAGATGACCAGCACCATTACACCCTTCGGATCCAGACAGCAGAAGCCAAGCGTCATCCCTATGACTGCGTGGCTTCGACCTATTCCTGCTCTAGCGCATAACTGTGGCTAATTTCTACACCACCACGGGCCAACATAATCGACCCTGAGCAATACTTCTCAGCAGACAGCTCGACCGCCCGCTTGACCTGAGCTTCTTTTAGATCACGACCACGCACAACAAAGTGCAGGTTGATCTTGGTAAACACTGCCGGCACCTGATCGACTGCTCGCTCTGCTTGTAGCTCACAATAACAGGCCGTCACATCCTGACGCGATTTCTTCAGGATATGCACCACATCAAAAGAAGCACAACCACCAACGCCAGCCAATATTAGCTCCATTGGCCGAGCACCGCGGTTCTGGCCGCCATGATCCGGCGGGCCGTCCATAGTGATGCGATGACCGGTTTCTGTCTCGGCCTCGAAACACACTTCACTTTGCCAGCGGACGATAGCTTTCATCAACCACCTCGATATGCCGAAAGGCGCGCAGATTAACACATCGGCAGCGCCACACCCAGCCCAGCGAGTAGGCTTTACAGCAACTTGCATATAGCAGCTTAACTAAGAATAAGGTGTGACGTGCTCCCTTGGCAGTGGGGGTGAAAAGAGGCAAACTCGGCCAGCTGTCACCACTTTTGAGGCAAGACCAGACACCTATGATAGAGATTGCCAATAAGATCATTCCCAACTTGGACCACTTCTTGGCCCATTGCCATCGCCGTAAGTATCCGGCGAAGAGCACCATTATCTATGCAGGGGATGAGTCTGACGCCCTCTATTACATCCTTAAAGGCTCTGTCACCGTCATGATTGAGGACGATGATGGCCGTGAAATGATCATGGCCTACCTCAACGAAGGAGACTTCTTTGGTGAGATGGGTCTGTTCGAAGAGGCCTCTCGTTCCGCTTGGGTAAAAGCCAAAACCGAGTGCGAAGTGGCCGAAGTGAGCTACGCCAAGTTCCGTCAGCTGGCCCGTGAAGACGCTGAGATCCTCTTTACCGTGTCCGCCCAAATCGCTGGCCGCCTGCGCGCGACCACCCGCAAAGTCGGCGACCTGGCTTTTCTCGACGTGACTGGCCGCGTTGCTGGCACCTTGCTTGATCTATGCAAGCAGCCCGACGCCATGACCCACCCCGACGGCATGCAAATCAAAGTCACCCGTCAGGAAATTGGTCGTATCGTTGGCTGCTCACGTGAAATGGTCGGCCGTGTACTGAAGAACCTAGAAGAACAGGGGCTGGTATCGGTGAAAGGCAAAACCATGGTGGTGTACGGCACCCGTTAATAACTAGGAGTTTTACCATGCGTAAGCTAATCATCGCCGCACTTGTTGCCAGCACCGGCCTGTTCGCCAGCAGCGTGCAAGCTGCCGACACGGTCACCTCTTACACGCTAGACCCAACTCATACCCAAGTACTGTTTGCTTGGGATCACTTTGGTTTCTCCGCCCCCAGCGCCATCTTTAAAAATATTCAGGGCGAAATCAAAGTTAGCGACACTCACCCAGAAAAGTCTTCAGTGTCTGTGAGCATTCCGGTAGAGACCATTGATACAGGCGTCGCCCTGCTTAATGAGCACCTGCTTACCAAGCCGGAATACTTCAAGGCAAAGCAATATCCCACCATCAGCTTTAACAGCACGTCTATGATCAATGTGGACCGTGATGAGCAAGAGTTTGATCTGGTTGGCGTACTCACGGTCAATGGCATTAGCAAAGAGGTCGTTCTCAACACCGAAATTAAAAAAATGGGTGAGCACCCGATGTGGGATAACGCTAAAGCGTTGGGAATTGATGCCACCACCACCATCAAGCGCTCTGACTTTGGTATGGGCAACTATGCTCCCGCCGTGGGCGATGAGCTGGAAGTGAAAATCACCCTTGAGGCTATTGAGAGCAAGGGCTATGAGAAGAAACTGAAAAGCCAGCAGTAATCACTATTTACTCATAACTGGGCAGCGAACGCTAAGACACCGGCTGCCGGTGCCTTAGCGCCAGTCCAAAACAGCTGCAGTGGCGGCCGACTGCCGCTCTCTGTGTCGTCATTTTTGTTGCTAGCACCATCCGTATTCATTTGCTCTGCAAGCAGCTGAGCGACACGCCGCGCCACCGCTGCACCAGAGTCGACCCAGGTCACCTGCGGCCAAAGTGTTTCTAGCATTCCCCGCAGCAAAGGAAAGTGAGTGCAGCCAAGCACCACTTGGCCAACCGGATAGGGCTGAGTCAACCAGCTGTTCAAGTGCTCGAATAACCCTTCCGGCTCGCGCCCATAGGCCAGCCAATCTTCAGCCCATTGCACCAGCTCAGTACTGCCTAAACGGCGCACTTTACAGCCGCCAGCAAAGTCGCGGATCAGGTTATCGGTATAGGAGCGGTTGATGGTGGCGGCGGTAGCTAACAGGCCTATCTCGCCTCCTGGGCAAGCGTTAGCCGCCACCTTCAATGCTGGCACCACACCTACGACGGGGATGTCGAGAGCCTCACGCAATGCTGGCAGAGCCAAGGTACTGGCGGTATTACAGGCCACCACCAGCAGTCGTGGTTGATGCGTGGCCACCGCCTGAGTGCAGACTTCTAATACCCGCGCAGTGAGACTGGCATCGTCTTTGATGCCATAGGGAAAGCCAGCGCTATCCATTAGGTAATGCTGTGACAACGCCGGCAGAAGGCGACGAATCTCTGTAGCCACACTGAGCCCACCAACGCCTGAGTCAAACACCAAGATGGGCCGATCAGTCATGGGCTACAGCGCCTCTATTAGCTGAAAAAAATCATCACAGTGCGAAAAAACGTCGCAGCTCAGCGCCAGGATCAGGGGCGCGCATAAAGGCCTCACCGACTAAGAAGCTGTTAACGTTACGCTGACGCATAGCGGTCACATCTTCCGGTGCAAGGATGCCACTTTCAGTGATCAGCAGCCGATCATCAGGAATACGATCAAGCAGCTTGTAGGTGTTTTCTAGCGACAGCTCGAAGGTGTGCAGGTCACGGTTGTTGATGCCGATCATTGGCGCGCCCAGCTTTAAGGCACGCTCCAGCTCTTCATCTGTATGCACTTCCACCAAGGTATCTAAGCCCGCCTCGTTAGCGGTGGCGTACAGCTCCGCCAGGGTGTCGTCTTCCAGTGCCGCCACGATCAATAAGATACAGTCAGCGCCAATCGCTCGCGCTTCCCACACTTGATACGGATCGATAGTGAAGTCTTTACGCAGCACCGGCAGCGAGCAAGCCGCACGAGCCTGCTGCAGGAAGTCTTCATGGCCCTGAAAAAAATCACGGTCGGTCAGCACTGATAAACAGGCTGCGCCGCCTTGCTGATAACTTTTAGCAATGCCGGCTGGGGAGAAGTTTTCTCGAATCACACCTTTCGACGGTGATGCTTTTTTTATTTCTGCAATCACCGCTGCTTGGTTTTGTGCCAGCTTATTTTGCAGCGCACGAATAAATCCACGAGCAGGAGATTGCTCGCCAGCTTGCTGCTTCACTTGCGCCAAAGGAGCCTGTAGCAAACGCTCAGTCACCTCTTCTTGCTTGCGCAACAAAATTCTATCCAGCACCGTACCTGTTAGTTTCACCGCAGAGGTTCCTATACTTTATTGCTTTAACAGTGCGGAAAAATCCCGCAACTGAATCATGCGCTCGCGCGCTTCACCGTTATGAACTAAGTCCTCAGCCATGCGCACACCGTCTTTCAGTGACTTAGCCACACCGGCCACATAAATCGCAGCGCCAGCATTGAAGCTAATCATGTCGGCCGCTTTTTTTGCTGCATCGGTGCTGCGCTTACCAAAGGCATCACGTATTAACGCTAAGGACTCAGTTGCGTCAGCCACGGTCAAACCGACCAGTGAAGCGGAACTCAAGCCAACGTCCTCTGGGGTAATGTCATATTCTTTTAACTCGGGCTCTTGCCCAGGTAGCGCGCGCCACTCGGCCACATGGGTACGGGTGGCAAGACTAAACTCATCCAGTCCATCCATGCCGTGCACTACCATCACATGCTCGGAGCCAAGACGGCCCAGCGCTTCAGCGATCGGCCGACATAAGCGCTCACTAAACACACCAATCACCTGGCGCTTCACCCCTGCCGGGTTAGTCATCGGCCCAAGAATATTAAAAATAGTGCGCATGCCCAATTCACGGCGTGGGCCTGCGGCATATTTCATGGCGCCATGGTGATTTGGTGCAAACATAAAGCCGATGCCAACCTGACGAATGCAGCGGGCGATTTGCTCCGCATCCAAATCAAGCTGAACGCCAGCGGCCTCGAGTACATCGGCGGCGCCACTTTTTGAACTCACTGAACGGCCACCATGCTTAGCCACATGACAGCCCGCCGCCGCCGCAACAAAAGCAGAGGCACTGGAGACATTAAATAGATCGGCACCATCACCGCCAGTGCCAACGATATCGACCAAGTAGTTAACGTCGCCAACATCAACAGGCAGCATCAACTCACGCATGACCTGTACCGCACCGGTGATCTCATCGAGGGTTTCGCTCTTGATGCGCAAACCCATCAAAAAAGCACCAATTTGTGCATCGGTGGCACCGCCGGTCATGACCTGCCGCATTACCTCGCGCATTTCTTGCTGCGACAGATCAAGGCTTTCTGCCACTCGAGATAAAGCTTCACGGATGTCCATTAACGGCTCCCTTCAAGAAAGTTTTTCAGCATGTCATGGCCATGCTCAGTAAGAATGGACTCTGGATGAAACTGCACGCCTTCCATGGCCAAGCTGTTGTGCCGCAAGCCCATAATTTCATCCATGCTGCCATCTTCTTTTTGTGTCCAAGCGGTGATCTCAAAGCACTCTGGCAGACTGTCTTTTTCCACCACTAAGGAATGATAGCGAGTGGCCGTAAAGGGTGATGGCAACTGACTAAACACGCCTTGCCCCTGATGATAAATGAGTGAGGTTTTACCGTGCATCACCTGAGCGGCACGCACAACTGTGCCGCCAAATGCTTGCGCCATACTTTGATGGCCAAGGCAGACGCCTAAAATCGGTAGCTCGCCGGCAAAGTGACTAATTGCCGCCATGGAAATGCCCGCCTCGTTAGGCGTGCATGGCCCTGGTGAAATCACCAAGCGATCTGCATTAAGCGCGACCAATTCATCGATCGACAACTCATCATTTCGCTTAACGATGACTTCCGCACCCAGCTCCTGCAGGTACTGGACGATGTTGTAGGTAAAGCTGTCGTAATTATCGATCATCAGTACGCGCATCATGAACGCACCTCCAGACCGGACAGCACCATATTCACCGCAGTAAAAATAGCCCGCGCTTTATTCATGGTTTCTTTCCACTCCAGCGCTGGCACAGAGTCGGCGACCACACCGGCGCCGGCCTGTACGTACAAACGTCCATCACGAATCACGGCGGTGCGAATCGCAATGGCCGTATCCATTTCACCGTTAAAACCAATATAGCCGACGGCGCCACCATAGATGCCGCGCTTCACTGGCTCCAGCTCATCAATAATTTCCATGGCGCGAATTTTCGGTGCGCCACTTAAGGTGCCAGCAGGGAACGTTGCTTTTAGTACCTGCAAAGGACCGACCCCTTTCTTCAGCCGGCCTTCCACATTAGAAACGATATGCATGACGTGGGAGTAACGCTCTACCTTCATATTTTCAGTGACGCGCACCGTGCCGGCCTCGGCAATACGGCCAACATCATTACGGCCTAGATCAATCAGCATTAGGTGCTCGGCAATTTCTTTAGGGTCCGCCAGCAACTCTTTTTCTAATGCCTGATCTTCTTTTTCTGTGCGGCCACGGCGACGGGTGCCGGCAATCGGTCGCACGGTGACAGTGCCGTGCTCTACTCGAGTGAGAATTTCTGGCGAAGAGCCAGCGATATAAAAATCTTCCAGATCAAGATAGAACATATAAGGCGAGGGGTTGAGATAACGCAGCGCCCGATACAAATCTAACGGCGCGGCGCTGTACGGCACCGACATCCGCTGCGATGGCACCACCTGCATGACATCACCGGCAAGGGTGTACTCACGGATGCGCTCCACCCCGGCTTTAAAGTCTGCCTCGGGATATTCGGAGACAAACTCACTTTCTGCCAGAGGCGCACTGTGTGACAGCTTACTCTCTGCTTGCGGCGCGCGTAGCTTGCGCTCTAGTTCATCCAGCCGTAGCTCAGCTGCGGCCAACACACCTGGCTCATTCGGGTCGACCAGCACCAGCAAAAACAAGCTGCCGCGCAAATTATCAAACACCACCACTTCTTCGGAACGCATCAGCAAAATATCCGGTGCACCGATGGTGTCCTCGCCACGTGCAGGGCCAAGCCGTGGTTCAAAGTAACGCACACTGTCGTAACCAAAGTAGCCAACCAAGCCACCATTAAAGCGCGGCAAGCCTTCTATTTCAGGCGCACGGTATTGCAGGCGGTACTGCTCGATAAAGGCCAGCGGATCGCCACTATGGGCCTGCGTGCCCAGCGCATTAGTGACTTCAATGCGCTGGGCAAAAACACGAATTACTTCACGGGCTGGCAGGCCAATAATCGAGTAACGGCCCCAGCGCTCACCACCCTGAACCGACTCGAACAGATAGGTATAAGGGCCGTCTGCGAGCTTGCGATAGGCGGACAAGGGGGTATCAAGATCAGCTAAAACTTCGCGCACCACGGGCACACGGTTAAAGCCGGCGTCAAGGTAGGTTTGTAACTGTTCTGCGCTAAGCGCAGGGGCGTGTCTAGATGACATAACGAATTCCCGATTTTCTGCTCTGGATGATGAATCACAAGGCCGGCGCTACAGGCACGGCAAATCACATCACCATCGCCAACGGGCGGGGGGAAAAGGCAGGCAGATTATCGCAACCGGAGAGTAAGTCACCGAGGCATCCTGATGTTCGAAAAAACAGGCCTCGATTGTAGCGGCATTGGCGGGGCGAGGCCACTCGCAGGGGCGCCACTTCAACGGCGGCCCCTGCTCGGCGTGCGAACCTAGCTCAGAAGTATTGTGCCAACGACATCTTGTTAAAGGTCGCCAGCTCGTCACGGCGGCCTTCTTTCACTTTCTGCAGCCACTGTGGGTCCTGCAACAGCGCACGCCCCACCGCCACTAAATCAAACTCGTCCGCAGCCAGGCGCCGTACCAGTTCATCGATCTCTACCGGCGGCGCATCACCGCCACTGGCCATGCCGCCCTCACCAATAAAGTCGCCATCTAGGCCAACGCTGCCCACCGTCATAGTCGGCTTGCCAGTAAGTTTTTTAGTCCAGCCGGCCAAGTTCAAGTCAGAACCAGCAAACTCCGGCTCCCAGAAGCGACGTGTGGAGCAATGGAAGATATCCACTCCGGCTGCCACCAATGGCGCCAAGAACTGCTCCAGCTCTTCCGGTGTGTGTGCCAGTCGCGCAGTGTAGTCCTGCTGTTTCCACTGCGAGTAGCGCAGCACAATGGCGAAATCCTCACCCACAGCAGCGCGTACCGCACGAATAATTTCCACAGCAAAACGGCCGCGGTTATCCATTGAGCCGCCGTACTCATCATCACGCTGGTTAGTGCCCTCCCAGAAAAACTGATCCACCAAATAACCATGGGCACCGTGGATTTCAACGCCGTCAAAGCCCAGCGCTTTGGCATCACGGGCTGCCTCTGCAAAGGCACGCACGATGTCTGCAATATCGTCTTTGCTCATCGCGTGGCCGACCACCTTGCCCTGTGTTTTGGCAATGCCACTCGGGCTATAACCCAGCACATCTTTATCTGGGCCAACGCCGGGGCGGCGCACTGAGCCGACATGCCAAAGCTGTGGAATGATCTGCCCGCCAGCCGCATGCACTGCTTCTACCACTTTTTTCCAGCCCGCCAATGCGGCCTCGCCATGGAAGGCTGGCACTTGCTCATAGCCATTGGCGGCTTGGTGATTGACGGTCGTGCCTTCGGTAATGATCAGCCCCACCTGGCCTTCAGCGCGACGGCGGTAATAATTCACCACCTCCTCATTCGGCACATAGTTAGGTGAGCGCATCCGCGTCATCGGCGCCATTGCCACACGATTAGTCAGCTTCAAAGACTTGCATTCAAATGGGCGAAACAGAGGGCTAATATCAGTCATCAAAACCTCAGGTCAGGCGGCAACGCCGCCATACTTGGGGGCGTTTCTTGTAAAACTAAAAACTAAATTTACAGCTCGTTTTGAATTTTTTTGTAGCCTTGAACCAAGCGTAGATTGGTCTGCGCTACGTCTTCTGAAAATGAAGAGGCATCCGCACGAACTGGCTTGATGTTAGCCAGATCTGCCGGCTTGCGAATATTACTGGTCGAAGGAATATGGAAGTTTTCTGGCACCACCACCCCTTCCACTACTGAGTTGTGCCGCACCACTGAACCGGCACCCACTTCGCAGTTAAAAAGCACTGTGTTGAAACCAATAAAAACATTACGCCCAACAATACAAGGACCATGAACAATGGAGCGGTGTGCAATCGATGTGTTCTCACCAATCTTCACCAATGCACCGGATTTAGAATGGATTACCACACCGTCTTGGATGTTGGAGTTATCGCCAATAATGATTGGCTCCATGCCGCCATGCTCGTCCACTTCATCGGCACGAATTACTGCGTAAGGGCCAATAAACACATTTTCGCCGACAATAACCTTGCCACACAAAATGGCAGTAGGGTCGACAAAAGCTGACTCTGCCACAATAGGCAAGTCGCCAGTTGGGTTCTTCCGAATCACACGCTTCTCCCTAGTCTGTTGTTTACTTTAGCTTGAAATCTTTACGCTGACGCCAGTGCTTTGCGCATCGCATCAATCACTGCTTTGTAATCAGGTTTGCCATAAATAGCCGAGCCGGAAACGAAGGTGTCTGCACCGGCAGCTGCGATGTCAGCAATGTTTTTTTCGTTAATGCCGCCATCCACTTCTAAGCGAATTGATAAACCGCTGTCGTCGATTAGCTGGCGCACTTTAGCCACTTTTTTCAAAGTGGTAGGAATAAATGATTGACCGCCGAATCCAGGGTTAACGCTCATCAACAAAACCATGTCGAGCTTGTCCATCACATACTCAAGACAATCTGGCGAGGTGGCAGGATTAAGAACCAGCCCTGCCTTGCAGCCATGGGAGCGAATCAGCTGTAACGACCGATCAACGTGGTCGCTCGCCTCTGGATGAAAAGTAATAATACTGGCGCCGGCTTCGGCAAAGGAATTGATCAACGAATCCACTGGGCTGACCATCAGATGCACATCAATCGGTGCGGTTACGCCATAATCGCGCAATGCTTTACACACCATCGGACCAATAGTCAGGTTGGGTACATAGTGATTGTCCATCACATCAAAGTGCACCACATCGGCGCCGGCATTAAGTACGGCATCCACCTCTTCGCCTAGTCGGGCAAAGTCTGCGGAAAGGATGGAAGGGGCGATCCAGTAATCTTGCTTAGCCATAACTACCTCGTCGGCATTAACGCTGGCGCAATAATGCATCCAGCTGTTGAAGTCGCTGCGGCGTGCCGATATCCCACCAGCTGCCGGCATAGTGCTCACCGCTTACCGCACCCTCAGCCATGGCGGTGCGTAACAGGGGCGCAAGCTTGGCCTCGCCATCGGGCAGCGACTGGAAAAGTTGCGGCCGATAGACACCAATACCCGAAAAAGTCAGCTTAGGAGTGCCATTGTCACGGACCTGGCCACTAGAATCCAAGCAAAAATCGCCGTTAAGGTGATGTTTAGGGTTATCCACTAGCACCAAGTGGGCCTGTCCCTGCGGCTCCACTAGCCGAGAAAAATCAAAATCCGTCCAGATATCGCCATTGACCACGACAAAACAATTATCGCCCAACAGCGGCAACGCACGGTGAATGCCACCCGCAGTTTCTAGCGGCTGGCCCTCGCGCGACCAAGCAATGGAGACACCATAGCGGTGACCGTCACCCAGTGCAGCCTCTAACTTTTCCGCCAGCCATGCGGTGTTAATCACCAGCTCACGAAAGCCGGCCGCCGCCAAGCGCTCAATGTGCCACTCAATCAGACTTTTGCCGCCAGCGGGCAGTAATGGCTTGGGGGTATGGTCGGTCAGTGGGCGCATGCGCGTGCCGAGCCCTGCGGCAAGGATCATGGCCTTCATAGGCCGATGCGGTCCAGCAACGCAGCCAATGGCGCCAGCTCTTCACGGCGCGCGATAACGGTGCGCAGATAGGCGACAAAGCGTGGCACATCCTGAAGATACTTTGGCTTGCCATCACGATGACAAATACGGGCAAAAATACCGATTACCTTTAGGTGGCGCTGAGCCCCCATCAAGTCGCAGTCATGATAAAAGTCACCAAACTGCTCTGGCACCGGTAAGCCGGCCGCACGCGCTTGCTGCCAATACTGCTGCAGCCAACCCTGCACGCGTGACTCTGGCCAGCTGATAAACGCGTCTTTAAATAGCGAGGTAATGTCGTAACTGATCGGCCCGTAAACGGCATCTTGAAAATCAATAATGGCCGGATCTGGCTCACTATCCATCAAATTGCGCGGCATATAGTCGCGGTGCACGTAAACCTGTCCTTGCTGCAGCGCGCGCTCCACTAACATCGTAAAAATGCCATCTAGCTCGGCGCGTAGCTGAGCGTCAATCGGCAAACCAAGATGGCGCTGTAGAAACCACTCAGGGAATAACTCCAGCTCTCGGCGCAATAAGGCCTCATCGTAAGGCGGCAACACCTGCGGCTGGCTGATCTGCTGAATACGAATCAGGGCATCGATGGCACGGCCAAAACGCTGGTCCGCGTTGTCTTCGTTAAGCACCGTAAGCCAAGTATCCGTGCCTAGATCTGGTAACAGTAAAAAGCCACGCTCTAAGTCTTGCGCGATGATCTGTGGCACATGCACGCCAGCCTCGGCAAACAGCTCGGCAATACGGATAAAAGGGCGACAATCCTCCTGCGGTGGCGGTGCATCCATGGCAACAACACTGTGCTGTCCCTGCGCATCACTGAAGTTGTAACGAAAATAACGTCGAAAAGAAGCATCTGCAGAAGCGGACTCACCCCTTAATGATTGGCCAAAGTGTAGCGAAACCCACTCATCTAGGGCCGTTTTGCGCTCATCTTGAGCACTTCCTGCTGTCATCTGCCCTGCTTCTGTCTGCGGCTGCATTGCCTTCCTCTATCCAGTAAACTGCCGTCCAGCTTTTTACCTGTTCCGGATTGCGAATGCCACTGCGCCCCTCTCGATTCCTGCTGATTTCTGCACTGCTAGCAGGTCCGGCTCTCGCTGATGATCTGCACTGGATGCGACGCGATGCTATGGCGGAATTGCCCGTGGATCAGCAGCGGCCAATTCCTGCTTGGTGTAGTGGCACCTATTACAACCCCGCCCTAGCGACACCTGCCGCGTCGCCGGACACCCATATCAGTGCTGCTAGCTCACAGTTTGAATTGGATGGTGCTGCCCTGTTGCAGGGTGGCGTGATCATTGAACAACCCGGCCGCAGCCTGAGCGCTGACAGTGCGCGCTACAACCAAAGCAACGGTGACTTCGAACTAACCGGCGACATTGAGGTAGACACTAGCACGCTTAGCTTTCGGGCTGACTCGCTCAGCGGCAACTTAAAAAATCGCGAAGCCAGTTTACTCAATGCGCGCTACGCACTGTATGAGCAAGGCGCCCGCGGCGAGGCGCGCAAGGTCGAACAACACGGCGATCAAGTCATTATTGAGCGCGGCAGTTACACCACCTGCGCACCTGACTCTAATGGCTGGCAGCTGAATGCTCGGCAGATCGACCTGGACCGTGAAAAAGGCTGGGGCGAAGCACGTCATGTGGTGCTACGGGTAGAAAACATACCGCTGATGTATCTGCCGTGGATTACTTTTCCGATTGATGATCGGCGCAAAACCGGTCTGCTATTTCCTTCTTTTGGCACCTCTAGCACCGGCGGATTTGATGTCAGCCAGCCGCTATATCTCAATCTGCACCCACAAATGGACGCCACAATTGCGCCACGCTATATCGATGATCGTGGCAACGGTTTTGACAATAACTTTCGCTACCTAAGCGGGCTCGGCAAAGGTGACGTCACCTACAGCTGGCTGAATGAAGACCGACTTTTTAATGATGAGTCACGACAAGCCGCCAGCTGGAAACATGAAGGTGATATCGATCGCTGGCTATTCAGCACTGATGTTAATTATGTGTCCGATGATTTTTACTTTAAGGACCTTGATACCGGCCTAGAAGTGGCCTCGTTAACCCACCTGCCACGGGAAGGCCAAGCGGAATACTTTGGTCGCCGCTGGCGTTTTTTGCTGCGTCTGCAGGACTGGCAAACCATTGACCCAACGCTGCAAAATGAAGACATCCCCTATCGCCGTTTACCGCAGCTAAGCCTTGCCGGCCAACAGCCTTTACTCGGCCCATTAAACTTAGACTGGGATAGCGATCTGACTGTTTTTGACCGTAACGCCACCGTTCTTGGCGGTAACGTTACGGGCCAGCGCGTTCATTTACAGCCGGCTTTAGCAGTACCTCTAGAGCGTAGCTGGGGTTATCTGACGCCACGAGTACGCTTTTATCAAACAGCGTACTCACTAAGCGGCACAACAGCTGGAGCCAATGACAGTCCAAGCCGCTCACTTTGGGGCGCCAACCTCGATAGCGGATTATTCTTTGAGCGGCCATTTAACTTTGCCGGACGAGAACTGCTGCAGACCCTAGAGCCGCGCATTTTTGTGAATCACATCGAACAACAAGAGCAGTTTGATTTGCCTGACTTTGACAGTGGCCGCCTGACCTCTTCGTGGGACACGCTGTTTCGAGAAAACCGCTTTACTGGTTATGACCGTATCGGTGACGAAAGGAGCGCGACTGTTGGTGTCACCTCGCACTTTCGCGACCCACAACGAGGCGATGATCTACTCACCCTACGCGCCGCGCAAAAGTTTCACCATCAAGACCGGATAGTAGGACCTGGCAACGACCGCAGCCTCTTCACCCCGAACACCCTGCGTCAATCACCCGTGATCGCAGATGCCACACTGCGGCTAGATCAGCGCTGGTCACTGTTCGCTGAAACACAATGGAACTCAGAAAAAGATCGGCGCGAACAAAATAGCTTGCGGGTGGCTTACAGCGATCGTAACCGCGTGCACCTGCATAGCGGTTATTATTACCGGCCAGAAGACAATATTCGGCAAACAGAACTTGCTGCCATGGTGCCGATCCACCGCAACTGGAGCTTGATTGGCCGCTGGCTGCATGATTTAGGCGAACGTCGCTCGCTCGAGAATGTCTCAGGGGTAGAATATCGCGACTGCTGCTGGCGCATTCGCTTGGTTAACCTGCGTGAGCTCAGTGACCGCGACGGCGATGGCACGCTACACCCTGATCGCACTACTTTGCTACAGATTCAGATGGTCGGCCTCGGTGGTTTCGGTGGTACGGTCGACACGCTGCTAGAACGCGGCATCCCCGGTTACAGGAGAACTCAATGATCCGCTTGGTCTGCTTTGCCCTACTGCTGCCGGCACTGGCTTTTGCCCAGCCTGCCACGGCTGAAATCGTTATGCTCGACAGCATTGCGGCGGTGGTCGATGACAGCGTCATCATGGCCAGCGAACTAAAGACACGGGTGGACGATATTCGCCGCAACATGACCAGCGAAGGCCGTCAGTTACCGCCGGAAAACATACTGCGCAGCCAAGTGCTAGAACGCATGATTAGTGAGCGCATTCAAATCGATCAGGCCACCCGCATGGGCATTCGTATCGACGACACCAGCCTCAACGAGGCATTAACCGGTATCGCTCGACAGAATGGTTTTAGCCTTGATGAGTTCGCCGAGCAGCTGCGCACTGAAGGCTACGAATGGCCCGCTTTCCGCGAGCAGCTACGTAACGAAATGGCGATCAACCAACTCAGCCAGCGCCGTGTTAGTCAGCGCATTAGGATCACCGATGGCGAACTAGATCGCTTTATCAGCTCCGAGCAAGGGCGTAAATTATTTGAAGCCGAGTTCCGTCTTGGTCACATCATGGTAGCGATTCCAGAAGGTGCTTCAGCAGACCAGCTGCGCATCGCCGAGCAGCGCGCCAAAGATATTATTGAACGACTAAACAATGGTGCTAACTTTTCTGCCCAAGCCAGTGAGTTCTCTGATGGCCAATCTGCCCTAGAGGGAGGCGATCTTGGCTGGCGCCCCGCCGCCCAGTGGCCGTCTTTTTTCACCGACGCAGTGATTGATCTACAAGCTGGTGAACTGGTTGGCCCATTGCGTGCCGGCAATGGCTTTCACATTCTAAAAATGATCGATCGTCGTGGCGATGAACAACAGTTGGTCGACCAGTACTTTGTTCGGCACATTTTAATTAGGCCCACCACTTTGCGTAGCGATGAAGAAGCCC
>Ga0209075_1001561_pt1 | contig 21472 bp, 24 predicted proteins | sample Stecom2011_FD_187523 | JGI IMG/M metagenome (GOLD analysis project Ga0209075, IMG submission 187523) | Agricultural soil microbial communities from Utah to study Nitrogen management - Steer compost 2011 (SPAdes) (version 2) | ecosystem: Environmental > Terrestrial > Soil > Agricultural land...
CGTTGCGTCCTCCCCCGACCTTTGGCACGAATTCACCATTTTTGAAAGGGCTGGACAAGCCCCATACTCCCGCACATAGTATCTGGACCCCCGTCCACACCTTCACCTTGACCCGTCCCCGGTCCGTCCACACGACCGTCCCTGAACTGAAATAGGACTTTTCATATGAGATATAAGAGAACAGAACACCCATACCCCGACCATGAGCTCCTGGGTTACCGCCCTGTGGCGGAACTCCTGGGTGTTTCAAAGACCACCATAGAGCGCGCGCTGGCGAGCGGCCGGATAGATCAATTTGAGGACTCCAAAGGGATTCCCCGTTTCCACCAGGTAGTCACTCCGCAACAATTCCACGCCAACAAGGTGGCCTCCAAGGTGAGCACACCCACGCGCGGTCAGGCCGCCGCCGGAATGGATGGGCTGTCCGCCCAGGCCGTGGCCCACTTACCGCTCACTAACCCAGGCACCGTTCCCGCGCCAAAGTCCCGCACAAAGCAGGCCAGGCCCCAGGGGCCGGCGTCCGCCGTGGGGTGGAATCCTTCCAAGGGACCCCTGGACCTGACCACCGCGGAGGAGGGAAAGCGTGAGCTGGCCATATCCCGCGCGGAAAAAGAACGCTTCCAAGGGCGCCTGATCCAACTCAAAGTCATGGAGAAAGAAGGGACCCTCCTAGACAAATCCATATTTTACCAGAAGGCCTACACACTAGGCTCCTCAATCAAGGACAAGCTAAACGGCCTCCCCTCCCAGACCGCCCCCCAGGTGGTGGCTGCCATTGAGGAGGTCCTGGTGGATTCCGGGATCCCTGTGACCCAGGTCCGGGAACTCCTGGCCAAAGCCAACATGGAGCACACCGTCCGGGAACAGTTCCGCTTGGGCGTTACCCGCGCGCTCCGGGATCTGACATCCAAACCTATGGAGGAACTAATCCGTGAATGAGGAACTAGACCAGGAAATCCTGGAGGATGTGGAGATCCCGTACGAAGGAGACCGTGACCTCATTTCGGGTTTGAATGTGGAGTGGGCCCTCTACGGACTTTTGTCCGGACTCCGACCTCCTCCAGATTTGACCATTTCCCAGTGGGCCCAGAATGAGCGGATCCTCCCCAAGACCTCCAGCTCTGAGTCCGGCGGCTGGGAGAATGACCGCACCCCGTATCTTGAGGAGATCATGGATTGCCTGAGTCCCCAGCATCCCGCGGAGGATGTAGCATTTATGAAACCCTCCCAGATTGGAGGGACTGAGGTTCTAATCAATACGGGCATGTATTACGCCAAGCATGACCCGTGCCCTATCGGTGTATTCCAGACCACGGAAAAGACCGCGGAGCGCTTCACAAAACAACGGATAAATCCGTCCTTCTCCGCCATGGGCCTGGATAAGCTCATGAGCGGGAACAATCTATATTTTAAAGAATTTCCAGGCGGATCCATGATTACTGGGTGGAGCAATTCCGCCGCCAACCTGCGCTCAATGCCTCTACGTGTTGCGCTAAATGATGAAATCTCCGGATGGGTGGAGGACTGTGAGGGTGAGGGTGACCCATGCGACCTTATCACCGCAAGAACGGAAAATTTTCCAAACAAAAAGCGCTTTTGGTGCTCTACTCCAGGGACCGAGGGCCACTGCAGAATCACTCAGAAATACCTGGCCGGGGACCAGCGGGAGTACCGTGTCCCGTGTCCCTGGTGTGGGGAGCTCCACGCCTGGAAGTGGGAGTATTTGAAATGGGACCGAGATCCACGCGGTAAACACCTCCCCGCCACCGCGCGGATGAGGTGCCCCCATTGTCGCTATGAGTACAGAGAACATCTAAAGACTGAGTTAATGTCCAAGGACTCTGGCGCGCGCTGGGTGGCCACCAATCCCAGTGGCCTCTATCCATCCTTTGGACTCAATGCGCTCTATTCTCCCCTGGGATGGTTCTCCTGGGAGAAGATGGTCCGCGAATTTACCACCGCCCAGGGTAATATATCCAAGCAAAAAACCTGGACCAATAACCGCAAAGGGGAGGCCTGGCAAACAGAGGGTCTTTCCGTGGATGGTGACGGCCTCCTGGGACGCCGGGAGAATTACCTGGCCGAGGTTCCGGACGGCGTGGTCCTCCTGACTGCGGGCGTGGATACCCAGGACAACCGACTGGAGGTGGAGGTGGTGGGCTGGGGCAAGGGTTATGAGTCCTGGGGAATCACAAAAAAAATATTGTATGGAAATCCTACCCAGCCCCAGGTCTGGGCGGATTTGGACGCCGTGCTCCTGGCACCTTATCGGATGGAGGACGGAACGGAACTATATGTGGCCGCCGCTCTCCAGGACGCCATGGGCCACCACACGGATGAGGTGTACAAGTTCACTGGGCGCCGGGAACACCGCCGCGTCTTTTCTTCCCAGGGCCGTTCCGGTGCAGGGCGTCCCGTGGTGGGTAAGATGTCCAAGACCACCAAGGGCAAGGGCGCCAGCTTGGTCCCCGTTGGAGTTGATACGGCAAAGGACCAGTTATTTGAGTGGCTCCAGCTGGAGGACCGCGCGCCGGGGTACTGCCACTTCCCCAAAAATGAGGAATACGGGGATGAATTTTTTAAGCAATTAACCGCGGAAAAGAAAACAAAACGGTACCGCAATTCTCTTGTGGTCTGGGAATACAAAAAGACTAGGGAGAGAAACGAGGCTTTAGACTGCCGTATCCTGGCCCGCGCCGCCGTCAATCTGGTGGGCGTGGACCTGGACAAGTTGGCTGATTTGGGCCGCCCGTACACCTTCAACCCGGCCCGCGGCCTGGCTAGAAAAAAGAGGGGGGTGAGGTCCTCTGGGGCCCGCCAATGATTTTGTAATATATATATTTTGGAAGTATCTATTTTTTTTTCGGAGGTCCACCCTGAGCGCATATAGTCTGACCTTTGCCAAGGAACGCTTGGCCGCGTATTATGCGGCTGAGGAGGCCGCGTTGTCTGGCCAGTCCTACACCCTGGGAGGCCGTTCACTCACACGTGCTGATCTTTCTGAAATCCGGAAAGGTATCCAACTATGGGAAGGGCGCGTGGAGCGCTTAGAAACCACGGGCCGCTCCGGTCCCAGAATGCGGAGTGTGATCCCTCATGGCTGACCAGTTCTCCCTTATACCCTCTACTCCGGCCCCCACGGCCTCCGGCTCCGGCTGGTCCTCCTGGAGTACAGACACACCATATCACGGGGCCTCCCGCCGCCGTGAATCCATGCGCGCCTGGAATCCGTCCCGCGGATCCGCGGACCGTGACACTATCACTACTATGGAAACGATGAGGGCCCGGGCAAAAGACCTAGTCCGCAATGTTCCGGTGGCGTCCGCCGCCGTGCTGACTATGTGTACCAATGTTGTGGGGACCGGGCTCAAGTGCCGCCCGCACCTAAACGCCGATTTGCTGGGGATCACCCAGGAACAGGCGGAGGAATGGGAGACCCGCGCCCGTTATGGCTTTGAACTCTGGGCCCATTCCAAGAACTGTGACGCGGAGAGGAAATCCACCTTTGCCCAGCTTCAGGACTTGGCACTCCGGACCCAGCTAGTGAGTGGTGACTGCTTCGCGCTCACTCCTATGAAACCCACGCCCGCCTCACCTTTTGCCCTTTCTATCAAGCTTCTGGAGGCTGACCGATGCCAGAACCCCCCGGGGTGTCTGGACACGGACCAGCTGGCGGGGGGAGTTGAAACCGATTTACACGGCGCCCCTGTGGCGTACTATTTCACGACCACGTCGCCCAATAGTCTGAGCGCCTCTACCTATGCCCAACTGGACACCATCCGGGTCCCCGCTTTTGGGGCGGAGTCTGGACGCCCTCTAGTGCTCCACATGTTCAAACCTGACCGCCCGGACCAGCGCCGCGGCGTCACCTGGCTGGCTCCAGTCATTGAACCAATCAAGCAACAGGGCCGATACCAGGACGCGGAAATCATGTCCGCCGTGGTGTCTGGCATGTACACCGTTTTTGTTCGTACTCCTGGAGGTTCAGGGGAATGGGACGGAAATGTCCCTTACGGTGATCAGGTGGAAAAGCTGGGCGTAGAAGATGACAAGAAATCCCTGGAGCTGAAATATGGGGGAGTGGTGGACCTTGCTGAGGGTGAGGATGTGAGCTTTGCCAATCCTGGACGCCCCAATCCCAACTATGACCCATTTGTAAATTCCATTTTTCGTGAAATTGGCGCCGCTCTTGGCTTGCCCTATGAAGTCATGTTGAAGTATTTTTCCAGCTCCTACACGGCAGCGCGCGCCGCGTTCCTTGAGGGTTGGAAAACCTTCCGCCGCGCGCGGTTGGATCTGTCCTCGGACTTTTGCCAGCCCGTATATGAGACCTGGCTACTGGAGGCCATTTCCATTGGATTCCTGGAGGCTCCCGGATTTTTTGAGGATTCGTACCGCCGTCTTTTGTGGTCCCAGGCGCTGTGGGTGGGCGATACTCCCGGCCAGCTTGACCCGCTCAAGGAAACCCAGGCCCACAAGCTCCAGGTGGATGAACAATTTAAGGACCGCACCACCGCCACAATGGAAGTCACGGGTGGCGATTATGCCAGGACCGTGGTATCTCTTGCACATGAGAAAGCACTTCGCACGGCCGCCGGAATCGATGAACCCGGAACGGTCCAGAAAACCGCCAGCCTTTCTGTACAGGGCTCCGGCGATGATACCCATGGAGAATTTAGAGAATGAAAAACAAGAACTTTTCACGCGCGGACTACATCCAAGCCCTCTGTGGTGGTGAGGTCTGGGCAATTTCCAAGGACTGGGCCCATACCCTGGCCAACTGGGCGCGGATGGAAACATTCGACCCTCAGGCACTGGTCACCCAGGCCGGGGAGCGCTTCGGCTCCGGGATGACCCGGACCACTGTCCGGGATGGCGTGGGAATCATGCAAATCCGTGGCCCGCTTTTCACCCATGAGAATTTCCTCACCTGGCTATTTGGATTTGACACCTATGAGAGTCTGGCCCAGGACTTCCAAAACCTTATGGATGACTCCAATGTCAAGGGCGTGGCCCTGAATTTCCACTCTCCTGGCGGTCTCACCGCGGGTGTGGATGACTTGGCCTCCATGATCTATGACGCCCGCGGAATCAAACCTCAGGGACTGGTGGCGCGTGCTGGTGGTGACATGAGCTCCGCTGCTTACTGGCTGGGTTCCAGTGCTGACCAGATCCATGTGGCCTCTACCGGGATGGTGGGCTCCATTGGAACCGTGGTCCAGTTTAAACAAGAGGATCCCGGCACTGTGACTATTGTCTCCGACCAATCCCCAATGAAGCGCCCGGACCCCGCAACGGCGGAGGGCCAGGCGGAGGTAAAGGGGTTGCTTAATGACCTCAGTGATGTATTTATTTCCAGGGTGGCACGCAACCGCGGAACCACCCCGGAGAATGTTCTGGAAAATTTCGGAAAGGGCGGAGTCAAGGTAGGCCAGGCGGCCGTGGGTAGTGGTATGGCTGACCAGGTGACCACTTTTGAAACTACATTTTTAACTATTCGCAACCATAAACAGGAGACAACTATGTCCGCACCCCAAGCCCAGGCCCCCGCGCCTGTCCAAACCGCCCCGGTGACTGCGCCCAAGGCCCAGGCCCAGGCCCAGACTCAACCTGCACCAGCCGCCGCACCAGCCGCCGCTCCGGACGCCACTCCGGCCGCCCAAGCTCCCGCTATTTCGGCGGATGAAGCTGTTAAGGCGGAACGCGACCGCGTGTCCGGTATCCTTTCTGTCTTTGAGGGGACGGCGTTCTCCGCCGATGCTAGTTCCTTTATTTCCGAGGGAAAGAGCGTGGCGGACGCCCAGGCATACGCCATCCAGAAATTGAAAACACCCGGAGCCATGGCCACCGCGCCCCAAGCTCCGGCCGTGACCACCGCCCAGATGACCGCCGAGGGGGCCCAGGCCGCCGCGGCCGCCGCTTCCCAGGCTCCGGCCACTCCAGCAACCCAGGCCAAGGCTGTATTTTCGGCAATGACTCAGGGTGCCAACGATTTCCGCACCCGCGCAACCGGGGCGGGAGCAAACCGTAAAAATTCCAAGTAATCCAAGGAGGACAAAATGGAAATTGGAACCAACACCCCCGACAAGCTCCTAGCGGGCGCCCTCCATGTGGTTACCGGGGCCGTGAATATCGCGGCTTCCCAGGACCTCAAGCGTGGTGCCGTGCTGGGACTCAAGACCGTTGTGGCCGCCATTGCGCGTGTGACCAGCATCACTTTTACCGGGACAACCGCGGCGGGATCCGGCGCGGTAGTTCTGACCGTGGGGTCTAAGACCTACACCCACACGACCACCACGGGTGACACACCCACGGTGGTGGCCGACGCCCTCAAAGCGCTGGTCAATGCGGACCCATCCCGCGCCGTGAATGCCGCGAACACCGCCGGAAAGCTAGTCCTTACTTTCATTGTTCCTGGCGCTAATGATGAGACCGTGGGAGCTACTTCCGCGGATGCCGATATCACCGCGGGCGCCACTGCGGTGGAGACTGCCGGGGCGGACGCGCTTCATGGTGATGGTGTTCTGGTGGATTCCGCGGCCACGGACGGATCCCAGGTAGCCCGCGTGGTCCTCTTGGACGACATCAAGACCGGAGCCTCCGAAACCAAACCCGCACCCGTGGCAAAAACTGGCGAGTTCAATTCGCTGGCCTTGACCGTGGGCGGAACCGACACGGTAGCTGATCACCTGGACTCCCTGGGCCGCCTGGCTGGGAATGCCGGGATTTTCGTATCCAACAACCAGGCCGCCATCAACTAAGGAGAACCACATGGATCCCATAGAAATATATGACCCAAAACAGATGACCCAGGCCCTCCTGGAGTCCTTCCCCGCGCGTCGCTTCCTCTCCGCCACTTTCTTTGGCGAGGAAACGCACGACACCAAGTCTTTCCAAATTGACCTCTACAAGGGGTCCCGCCGTCTTTCACCTATCGTCCATCCTAAGATGGCCGGAAAGGTGGTGGACCGCGAAAAGTACCGTACTCTGGAATTCACTCCGCCGTACCTCAAGCCTATGAAGGTGACCGAGGCGGACAATATTCTCACCCGCCAACCTGGTGAAGTGGTATACACTGCCCCAGGTGCCAATACTCCGGCTACCCGTGCCGCTACCCTCCTGGGCTCCGACATGGCGGAATTGGATGAAATGAACCTCCGCCGCGTGGAGGCCATGGCCGCCGAAGCTCTATTCTATGGCCGTGTCACTGTGAAGGGTGACGGGGTGGACACTGTGGTAGACTATGACTTTGACGCCACCCATACCCCCACGCTCTCCGGCGCGGACTTGTGGAGTGCTTCCACTGGTGACACTCTCAAGAATCTCCGCGCATGGAAACGCTTGATCTCCAAGGATGCCGGAATCACTGCCACGGACTTGATCCTGGGCACCGATGCCGCAGAGGCGATACTCAATAATGAGAAGCTCCTCAAGCTCTTGGACAATCGTAATCTCATGATGGGATTGATTAACCCCGCCGACATGGGCGAGGGCGTCACCTATCTGGGCCGTCTCACCGCCGTGGGTCTGGATGTCTGGACATATGACGAGTGGTACTATGACGAGGACACGGACACGGAAAAGCCTATGGTCCCTGTGGACCGTGCGCTAGTCATTGCCCGTTCCATCCGCGCCACGGTCCATTATGGCGTCATTCAGGACATTGAGGCGGGCCAATACGCGTCCCGTGCTTTTGCCAAATCCTGGGTAGAGAAGAACCCTTCTGCCCGCTACCTTTTGGTGCAGTCCGCACCGCTCCCAGTGGTTCACCAGGTCAATGGCCTGGTGTCCGCCGTCGTGGTATAAGGAGGCGACAATGGTTCAGAAAGAAAAGACAAAAATTCAGATCCTCAAGGGCCTCCTGGTCCTTGACGGAACGGAATATCCTAAGGACTCCACCATTGAGGTGGACCTCTCTGTCCTTGAATGGCTCAAGGGTAAGAAATCCCCCACCCTGGATTTTTCCGTGGTGAAGGGTGACAAGCCCGATATTATCGACGTTCCTACCGACAAGGGACCCGCTGACCAGGGAAACTCCGGATCCTCTGACCAGGATCCAAAGTCCCAGAGCGCCGGGTCTGATGAGGACCAGGACGGTGACCAAGACCAAGACCAGGACCAGGAGGGCGATGGAGACCAGGGCCAGGGTGGAAACTCTGACCAGGAACCCCAGACCCGCCTGGGCCTCAAGTCTGTGGACGCGGCTCTGGAGGCCCGCCTGGTTGATGCCGGGCTGGATTCTTTGGAGAAGCTCCAGGGGGTTTCCGTGGGCAAGCTCACCACCATCAAGGGTGTGGGCAAGCTCCGCGCGGAGGCCATCAAAGTAGAAGTGGGGGCATTGTAAAAATGACCTTTTTGGAGCAGCTGGACCGGGACATGATGGACAACCATTTCAACCTCTCCGAGTTCGGGGAGCTGGTGACCTATATCCCGGCCACCGGGTCTGCTGTCCAAATTCCGGCCATTTACGATGAACCCGCCCTCTCTGAAAACATAGGGGCTGAGGTGGAGGTAATCTCCCACCAGCCCCGCATTTTTTGCCGCCGCTCCGATCTTCCAAGCGGATCCCCGTCACGCGGGGACCGTGTGGAGGTGGTGGCCAATCTTTTCCACCCGGCCAAAACTCTGGAGGTGATAAGCACCGCCAATGAGAAATTAGGCCATGTGGAGCTCATTCTCCAGGGGGGACCTAATGCTCCAGCTAAAGCAAATCCGTGATAAAATAACCCAGGCGCTGGTAGCTGCTTCCATTCCTGGAGTGCTTTCCAAAGTGTTCCCCAGCCGCGCACGCCGCGCATGGCCAGAAGAGGGGGACTTCATTTGCGTATACACGCAAAACTCTGATTTTGACGACCAGGACACCGCCCCCACCATTTACCAGGTGGACACGGATGTGGTGGTCCAGGTAATAGTCCAACAAGCCCCCGCGGGCCAGGACCTTGAGGACCGTATGGATGAAATCACGGACGCTGTGGTCCGCGCCCTTCTCCAGGTCCACGGTATTTCCGGGCCCTTTGACGGGACCCTGGAGTGGTTTTTTCTCCGGGGAATCCGGCCAACTATGTCCGCGGAGGGTGAGGTCTTAAAGTTCTCCCAGTCCGTGGTATTCTCCGGCCGCTGGAAATCTACCCTCCCCGATGAAGTACCGGACGCAGATTTCCTCCGCATGGGCTCCACCCTGGGTGGTCCTGAGTCCGCATCCGTGGAGGATTTGGATATTAATTTTATTTCTGACATGAGGATCCCATGAATACACATAAACAATTCCTGAAACCTGGCACGGACACCGTGACTGGGCAACCGTTCCAGGTTTTCCTCCCTTCCAAGGGGCGGAACATTTTCCCGGATGGTGAGGCCCTGGTCCTGGATTCCTACCTGGAAAAGCGCGTCCTTTCCGGTGAGCTGGTGAAGGGTATACCCCGGGCGGAAAAGCCCACCACCAAGGACGCAAAGAGTAACAACAACAAACCCACCCCCGGAGGTGAAAAGTGAGCATAGGTTTCAATGAGGTCCCTAATGGGTCCCTCACCCCATTTTTTTATGTGGAGATTGACAATTCTGGAGCTTTCCAGGGTTCCAATACCATCCCCTGGCAAATCCTCCTGATTGGCCAGCAAATCCCCGCCAAGACCGCGCCAAAGGAAATTGTGCAGGTCACCAGCAAGGCCCAGGCCGTCACGCTCTTTGGCGCTGGCTCCCAGCTGGCCCAAATGGTGGAGGCTTTCCTGGCCTCCAATTCCACCCAGCCGCTGTACTGTCTCCCTCTTTCGGACGCTGACTCATCTGTGGCCGCTACGGGTTCCGTGGAGTTCTCCGGAACGGCCACCGCTTCCGGCGCCGTGTCCCTCATGATTGGCGGCCGTGCCATCACTGTGGGCGTGGAATCCACTGACACCTCCACGGAAATTGCCGACGCTGTGGCTGCCGCTGTGAATGCCGCCGCTGACCTGGCCGTCACCGCAACAGCCGCCACCGGAACGGTGACTCTCACCGCAAAGAACAAGGGCACCGCGTCCAATGAATTGGACATCCGTGTCAATCATTACCAGGGAGAGGAGACCCCGGACGGGATCACCGTCACTTTCACCGCCATGGCGGGCGGATCCGTGGACCCTGACCTCAGTTCTGAGGGCGTGTCCGGTATCCTCTCAAATAGATGGTTTCAAGCTATCGCCATGCCATGGACCAACCCGGCCGCGGTCACCTATATGGAGACTGAGCTGGCCACCCGCTGGAAAGCGGACCATATGACGGGCGGCGTGGTTTACACTGCTAAGAATGTGGCTTTCTCCAGCCTCACCGCTTTTGGTGACGCCCGGAACAGTCCTTTTTCTATCACCATGAACGCGGAAAACGTTCCCACCGCTCCCTGGGAATTTGCGGCGGAAACGGCGGCTCTTGCGGCGTATTATTGCGCTATTGATCCAGCCCGCCCGCTCCAGACCCTGGGTTACTCCTTCGCCAAGGCTCCGACCCAGGCCCAGGAAAACAGCTGGGTTGAAAATGAGACACTCCTTCAGAAAGGCGTGGCTACCTTCACTGTATCCCAGGACCGCACGGTCCGGATCCAGCGCATGGTCACCACTTACAAGACCAGCCCCAGCGGCGCGGCCGATCCTTCCTATAAGGATGTGGAAACCGTGTACACCCTCCAGGCCATCCGCTATGACTGGACCGTGTACATGAAAAACAAATACCCCCGCCACAAGTTGGCCTCCGATGGTGCAAACTTCGGACCGGGACAGCCTGTCATCACACCGAAAACTGGACGCGCTGAGGCTCTCAACCGCTTCAAAGTCTGGGAAGAATTGGGATGGGTGGAAGGCCTGGACGCTTTCAAGGCGTCCCTGGTGGTGGAGCGCAATTCCGGCGATGTAAACCGTCTGGACTTCCTCCTCCGGCCTGACCTCATGAACCAATTCCGGATCGGCGCCACTAAAATCCAATTCATCCTCTAAGGGAGAGATAACACCATGAGTAATTTGAGAGCAGGAAAAATATTTTTCAAGATTAACGGTACCCAATACCGAGCAAAAGGCGAATTCACCTACAATCTGGGCGTGGACAAAAAGACCATGATTCCAGGCCAGGACGGTGTCCATGGGTACAGAACAGAGACCGTGGTCCCGTTCATTGAGGGAACCATCACGGACGGTGACGATGTGGACGCCAAGCTCTTGGCCCAGATGAGTGACGAAACGGTCACTCTGGAATTGGCCAATGGCAAGGTGATCTCACTCCGCTCCGCTTGCTTTGCGGCGGATATGGACATCACCACCGGAGAAGGAGAAATCCCAGTCCGCTTTGAGGGCATGAGCGCTGAGGAAATTGGCGCCTAAATTATTGTCCCAAGGTGAAAAAGGGGAGAGGGGCTCCAGTCCAGGCTGGGGTCCTTCTATCTATATTTCAAGTAGTACCCCCTATTCATCAGAAAGGAATAAAAACCATGAGCAAACAAAAAAACAACAGTGCTGCCCCTTCCGTTCCGGAAGATTCCCTCCACATTAACATGGTGGAGGTGGAATTTCCCCACACTATGAAACTCTTCCGCCCGTTTAATTATGGCCAGGAGCGTGTGGAGTCCGTGGTCCTGGAAAAGGAACCGGACGCGGGAGACCTGGCCAATATCATGAACGCGGAGCGCAAGGGCGACCAAATGCTCCGCATGGTATCCGCCTGTACCGGGTGGCCTGACCCGAAAATCAAGCTGATTAAAGCCCGTGACCTCCTGGCCATTGTAGAGGTCATTAGACCTTTTTTGGGAGGTGGCCAAGAGATTGGCGGCTAGGATTTTCGATCCTTGCCGGGGCGTTCCATTGGCCCCCTGGGGAAATCCGTAGATTGAACCGAAGGGATTTTATTTTCTGGCTGGAGCGGGCCAACGAATGGGCCAAGCTCCAGACACCTAAAAAGTGAGGATTTCATGGCTTTCAAGCTCCCCCAAATCGAGGCAGCCATTCAGATGGTGGACAATGTCACCGCCCCAATGCGTAAAATAAACCGGGCAGTAGAGTCCGCCAATGCCCCGGTGAACAAATTAAAGAATTCCCTAGGCTCTCTTAGTAAGGAGGCTAAACTCTCCGCGCTGGGCAGTTCTCTTGGTAACCTGAAAGGCAAGCTCTCCGGCGTGGGTGCCGGATTTTCTAAATCCATGGGGCGCCTGTCCACGGCCACTGCCCTGGGAGCTGGAGCTCTTACCGGACTATTCGTTGCCATGGAGAAATCGGCCTCCGCGGGTGACCGTATAGCTAAATTCTCACGCCGTGTAGGCCTCACGGTGGAGGGCCTCCAGGCTCTCCGATTCGCCGCGGACCAATCCGGAGTAGGTATGGAGGACGCCGACAAGGCGTTTGAAAAATTCGGGAGATCCGTATCCGAGGCCGCCGCCGGAATGGGTGAAGCGGGAAAACTATTTAGTGCTATGGGGATATCCCTAAAAGATTCCACGGGTAGGCTTCGCAAACAGGAGGATATACTCCTAGACCTAGCCCAAGTATACACTAAGATCCAAGACCCTCAGGATAAACTCCGCGCATCTATGGTACTATTCGGGAAGTCGGGTGGCGGTATGGTGGAAATGTTGAATCAGGGTAGAGATGGAGTGCAGGACCTCATGGCGTTGTACCAGCGCCTAGGAGGCGGCCTGTCACAACAGCAAGCCAAAAACGCGGAAATCTTTGGTGATAATCTATCCAATTTAAAGGTGACCCTAGGGGCCCTGGCCAATCAGCTGTCCTCTAACCTTATTCCGGTGATTTCGGACATGATGGTCCGTTTCCAGGAGTGGGCGCTCACCAATAAAGACACCGTACAGAAATTCGCGGAGGGGTTCGCCCAGAAGCTACCCCAAATCCTTGACCGGTTAAGGTCCGCGCTAATGTCTTTAGCCCAATCCGCTGGCCCAGTTATTGACAACATTACCAGTATTATGAATGTCCTGGGGCCTGGAAAAGTGATATTTGGCGCACTGGCCGCGTTTATTGCTGGGCCCTTTGTGCTTTCCCTCCTCAGTGTCATCCCCGCCCTGGTCTCTGTGGGCTCCGCATTCACCACGACCTTGGCCGCCTTAGGAGGTGTTTCTGGAGTGATGGCCGCTGTGGGCGGGGCTTTCACAGCCTTTTCCGGGGTTATCACCGCAACAGTCTTGCCCGCCATTTATAGCATAGGTATAGCAATTCTCACCACCCCAGTGGGCTGGATTCTGGCTGCAATTGCTGCAATTGCCGGGGCCGTGTATCTAATTTGGAAGAATTGGGACACCGTGTCCGGGTGGATTATGTCCGCCTGGGGGAAGGTCTCCGCGTTCCTGGATACCTCCATAGGAAAAATCATGGCCTTGTTCGTGTTCCCTCTCATTGGAATCCCTCTACTGATTATTAAGCACTGGGATGCCATTTGGGGATGGCTCCAGGGGCTGTGGAACCAAATCACCGCATTCCTCCAGAACACCGTGGGCCAGGTACTCCTCACTTTCGTGACGCCATTCATTGGGATCCCGCGGATGATCTACAAGCACTGGGAAGGAATAAAGGATTTTTTCAGTGGGCTATGGGATGGAATCCAGACGGGCTTCTCCGCGTTTATTGATGGATTCCTGGGAGCCTGGGATTGGCTTAATGGAGCGGTTGACATGGCCATTAAGAAATTGGCAGACATGGTGAGCGGCGTCCCTATCCTGGGGGATGTACTCTCCAAGGCCGTGTCTTTCTTCGGAACGGATGCCCAGCCAACGGGAGCGGATGCCGCCCAGGTTCCGGCCCAGAATTACCGCGCCGTAAATGAGACCAGAACCTCTGTCACCCGGCAAGAGTCCACCGTGGCCGTGAATTTCCAGAATCTACCTGCAGGGGCCCGAGTGGCCCAGCCCCAGGGAGAGGTGCCCGTCAAGGTCTCCTCTGGGTTTGCTTTCGCTGGAGGTTTCTAAATGGCGTATATTGACACCCTCCGCACCGTAAAAATTCAGATCAATGGGAAGGAAGTGGAGACCGTGGGCGGATCATTTCGCGGGATTCCGTTCTTTGTAGCCTCTCACCAGTTCGGGACTGGGCGGAGAATTGCCGTCCATGAATACCCGGGAATGGATGATCCATTCAATGAAGACATGGGCCGCGTGGCCCGTTCCGTCTCCCTGGAGGCCTATCTGGTGGGGGAGGATGTCCAGGCTCAGAAAGACAAGCTGATCACCGCGTGTGAGGCGGAGGGATCCGGGAAACTGGTCCACCCGTACATGGGGACCAAGAACGCCAAGTGTGGTGCCCTCCAGATTTACGAGAACAACAAGGAAAAGCGGTGGGTGGGGTTGAATCTCACCTTTGCTCTGGACTCCGATATCAAGGACGCCCCGCGGCAAACCCCAGACCGCAAGGTGGCCGCTAAGAAGAAAGCCGCCGCCGGACTGGCCGCGACAAATAACAGTTTCAAGGACAAGTTCTCCCTGGTAGGAGCCGCGCGCGCCACGGTCCAGGCTGCCGTGGATTTATCCAATAGGGCTTTGGACCAGGTGGAGAATCTCCGAAACACCATGCGCCAAGCGGCGGAATTTGTGGAGAAAATTAAACAAGTCCGCGCAAATCTGGAGCTTTTGCTCCTGACCCCTGGCGAATTCGCCAACCGGATCCAGGATCTAATCACTTACGCCCCGGATGCTGTGAGCTTCGATACGGACGAGGAGGTCGCCGAGTTCAATCGGTCCCAGCTCCAGGAGGCCATGGACATGGCCCGGATAGGTTCCGACACTCCCGCGGTCCCTAATCAATCTGCAGTGGGGCGCCGTAAACAAGCCCAGAACCAGGCCGCACTCCTGGCACTTTTTCAACAGTCCGCCACCTTTGACACTGCAAACAAGGTTTTAGAGGCGAGGGTCTCCTCTGTCCAGGACGCCGGAACGCTCCAGAAAGAATTGGCGGAAACTTATGAATCCATCCTGGAAACCACTGAGGATCCGGATATTTACCAGGCGGTCCAGGACACCCAGGCCGCGGCGCTGGAGTATCTCCGGGAAACTTCCGCGGACCTTGCCGTGGTCCTCACTGTGACCCCGGCCCGGACCGTACCATCACTGGTCCTGTCCTTTGAGTTATACGGAACTTTCCAGCGCTTCCAGGACATTGTGGATCGGAACACGGCGCCACACCCCGGATTTTTACCTGGCGGCCAGGCTCTGGAGGTATTGTCTAAATGAGTAAAATTTCAATCTCTGTGGATGGTCAAATCCTCACCGGGTGGGAGGAGGTCCAGGTCTCCAAATCCATGGACCATCTTTCCGGCTCATTCAGCGTCACCCAGTCCGCCATCAATGAGGACGGGACTATCCGTCCCATTCCGATTTTTCCAGGTGACCAGGTCCAGGTCACACTGGCCGGGGTTCCGTTCATGACCGGGTGGGTGGATGATATTGAACCCAAGGTGGACGGGCGCTCCCATTCCATTGGCGTCTCCGGGCGTGAGCTCACATGTGACCTGGTAGACTGTGGCCTCACTGACACCACCGGACAATGGAAAAATGTGGACCTCAAGCAACTGGCCAACCAGCTGTCCGCGCCCTTTGGGCTTAAGGTGGAATCCGCTCCGGCGGACCTGGGCCAACCGTTCCCCAAGTTTTCCGCGGAGCCTGGGGACTCTGTTTTCCAGACTTTGACCAAGGCTTGCACCCTTCGCGGAGTTCTCCCCATGACCACCGGGTCCGGAAATATTGCGCTTATCCAATCCGGGGACGGGCGCGCCGCTGACCGCCTGGTCTATGGTGTCAATATAAAGGCCGCCTCCGGTAAATTCAGCAACAAAGACCGTTTTTCCCTCTACGTGGTCCGCGGCCAAGACGGGTTCCCCCGCACGGGGACCGCTTCCGCAAATAGGACCATAGGAGTGGAAGCCCGCGCCCAGGACCCGGATGTGGTCCGCTTCCGCCCCATTGTCATTGTGGCCGGGAACAACCTGGACCAGAAAACCGCCCAGCGGCGCGCCTCCTGGGAGGCCCAGACACGGGCCGCCAAGGCTGGAGGCCTGGAGGTTGTGGTCCGTGGGTGGACCCAGTCCACGGGTGAACTGTGGGAATGCGCGCGCCTGGTGTCCGTGGAAATCCCCTATTTGCTGGGGGAGGGATCCCAGGATTTCTTAATAAACACCGTGAAGTATACCTATGGGGCCGGAGGTACCACGGCCACCTTGAGTCTGGCCCGTCCGGATGCTTTTGAACCCATCCCTGAAACCGGACCGAGTGCAAAGAAAGTAAAAGCCAAGGCAGACCCCTGGGCCAATATCCGGAAGTCTGTGAGGGGGTCCTAATGTTTTCTGAATTAAACCGACTTTTGGAACCCATCCGGAATCGTATCCGCCTAATGGTAGCACGGTCACTGATCACCGCCACTCAAGACGGGGACGGTGGAATCCGCCTAGAGCTCAAACTCTTGGCCGGAGAGGTCCGGGATGACATTGAGCTGGTCCAACAATACGGCATTTCCAGCCGCCCCAAGGCTGACTCCCAGTCCGTGGTCCTATTCCTTGGCGGCTCCCGTGACTCCGGCGTGGCCATTGCCACAAAAGGCATGGGGCCAGAAATGCGAATAGAGCTCAAAGAGGGAGAGGTGGCGCTACACACCGATGAAGGAGATTTCATCCACATGAAAAACGGCCGGGCGGTGGAGATTTCCACGGAAACCTTGAAAATCACCGCCACCAAGGAAATCCAGATAGATTCCCCCCAGACCACGAGTACCGGAGAAATTTCCGACTCCACCGGGAACCTTTCCGGGCTTCGGGACAAATACAACGCCCACACCCACATTGGGAACCTGGGCGCCCCTACAAGTCCACCAGACCAACCGGACCAGGGGTAACTCATGGCGCTGAATCCCTACTCCGCTGGCCAGGCATTCCAGGCAGAAATCCAGGCCCAAATGGACCGGGAGACCCCGCTCTCCAATGATGCCATGGCCAAGAAACTGGCCCAGGTGTACCTGGATTATTCCAAGGCCGCCACCGTCCTGGGCGCTGACATGAGCGCGGGCGGTGATGTATCTATCCTGGAAGATGCTTTCCAGGTGGCGGACCCAGCCGCCCAGGTCCAGAAACTGGCCGCCGGGATTTGTAACTATTGGGCCACCTTCGACACGCCTGGAGTCCCCGCGCATGGCGGGACCACCGTGGTGTCCGTCACTGTGGCCGGGGCGGCAATGATTCCAGCAATGGTAGCCGCTATCCAGTCCCTAGTCACTGACCAGGAGGTCCCGGACCCCTTTGTCAAGTTCTTCCAGGCCACGGAGTCCGTGGTCAAGACAATCCCCGTCACGGTAGTGGAAATGATCCCCGTACCACCCCCGACCCCCACACCGTTCCCGGAATTTATCCAATGAGGTATTTTTTGATATATGTCTGATTTACGATTAAAAAGAACCCAGCAACGGGATTTTGATTTAGACTTTGACGGCCAGGACCTGGTCCTGGGTGATGACATGGAGACCGCGGTCATTATTTCCCTGTTCACATGGGCCCGCCGGGCCGCTGAGGATCCGGACCCGATCCCAGGCGGTGACCAGATGGGCTGGTGGGCAGATGAGACCCTGGAACCCTCCGGAGATTTTCTGGGCGGAAAAATCTGGCTTTCCCAGCGCTCAAAAATTACCCCGGACCTATTCCTCCAGCTGGAGCAATGGGGGACGGAATGCCTGGACTGGATGGTCCAGGACGGCGTGGCGGAATCTGTGGCCGTCACTGTGGAGCGGTCCACCATGGAACTAAACCGCGTGGACACACTGGTTCAGGTATTGAAGGGGGGCCGGGTTCTCGTGGATTATCGTTATGAATTGAACTGGGAGGCCCAAACCTCCAGGAGGAGCAAATAATGGCATGGACTAGACCTACCCTTTCGGAATTGATCTCCCGCGTGGAGAGCGATCTAAGCACTAAATTTTTCGGGACGGCGGCAACTCTCCGACGTTCCGTTCTCAAAGTTCTGGCCCGTGTGTGGGCCGGGGTGGTGTACCCTCTCCACCTCTACCTCTCCTGGATTTACGATCAAGCCTTTGCATACCTGGCCGATGGGGACCAGCTGGACCGCCATGGCCAGGAAATTGGTGTATTCCGCAAACCCGCCACTTTTGCCAATGGTTTGGTGTTATTCACCGGGACCAGCGGGACGGTGATTCCCCAGGGGACCCTGGTCCAGACCGTGGCGGACCGCGTGGAATACCAAACCACCCAGGATGTGACCCTGGCTGGCATCGCCACTGTGAACGTGACGGCCATTGTGGCCGGGAGTGCAGGGAACCAGGAGAGCGGCGTCTCTCTGGAACTTGTCAGCCCTATTGTGGGCGTGGATACCGTCACCGCTTCCGGAGCCATTTCCGAGGGCGTGGAGATTGAGGGTGATGAGGAGTACCGCGCGCGCATCCTCTATAAGAAGAAGAACCCGCCCCAAGGCGGAGCGGATGCAGACTACGTTATCTGGGCCACCAGCGTGTCACCCGTGACTGATTGCTGGGTGTTTCCCCAATACCCGGAGGCCAATTCCGTGACCCTGCGGGTGGCCGATTATAATGCCACACCGCCCGTGCTCTCCCCGTCGGAGGTCCAGGATGTGGTGGATTATGTGACGGACCGCTCCAGGAAACCTGTCACCGCGGATGTAAGGGTGGCCAGTGTCCAGGTTTCCGCCATTGTGGTCCGTGCCCAGATCCGCCCATTCAACACCGCCACCATGGCAGCGGCTGACACGGAACTCCGGGACCTTTTCAGCGCCCGCGCAAAGTCCACGGGTGAACCGGGAACACCTGGCACCACCATTGCGCGCTCCCAGGTGCAAAACGCCATTTCCAGCGCCACCGGAGTGACCGGGGCAACAATTACCGAAATCCTCCAGGATGGGGTGGTGGTGACTGACATCGCCCTCACCATTAACCAGGTGGCCGGCCTTTCCGGGTCCTCCTATATGGAGCTGACATGACGGCGCCGCTAGTACAGGCGGTGTACCCGCGCAAAACTTCCCGCGGGTGGCGTGTCACCCTGGTGGGCTGGAATCTGGACATGGTCCTGGCTGTCCGCCTGGGCGGTCTGGATTTGATTGAACCCTCCCAGCAAACCGCACGGGAGCTGGTGTTGTCCGTACCGTCCACGGCCACGGCCGGGTCCTATCCTTTAAGCCTCACCGGGCTCTTTGGGGAGCTCCAGGTTTCCACCGTTTCCGTGGTGGAGCTGGTGGACTTGGATCCAGCCTGTCCGCGACCCTATGGGGTGGAGGAATACACAGCCCAGGCCCAGGAACTTCTCCCCAAGGGCCAGGCCTGGACCCGCCGCGTGGGAACCAATCTGTGGAAACTCTTGGCCGCCTGTTCCGAGGAGTCCGCCCGGATTCACCAGCGCGCATGTGATTTGCTCATGGAGACCACGCCCTCCCAGTCCCTGGACTCCATTCCCGACTGGGAGACGGAACTGGGCCTCCCGGAGAAATGCGTGGGAAACCTGGCCCCGTCACTGGATACCCGACGCCTGGAGATTTTCCGTAAGTTCAACTCCACCGGAGGCCAGGCCGCCCAGTATTATGAGGATCTGGCCGCGCTCCTGGGGTTCAAGGCCCGCGTGGAGGAGGTGTACGAAACCGCGCACCCATTCAAAGTAGGGATTTCAACCGTGGGGGAGGCGCTCACCCAGGGTCCGTGGCTTTTCGCGTGGCGCGTGGTGGTACAGATTCCGGAGTCCGCCGTCCAAGAGTTCAAAGTGGGCCAGAATACCGCCGGGGATCCTCTCCGCTGGTGGGCCTCCCAGGAGCTGGAGTGCTTCCTGGAAACGCTTAAACCTTCCCACACCGTCCTCATGTTCTCCTATGTGTTCTCCATTGAAGCCTACATGGTGGGAGATACCGGAGAGATAATGGTGGGGGATGATACTAATTTTATGATAGGAGTTTTATAAATGGCCAATAAACGCAACTACGAATGGCCCCAGGCGTCCGCCTGGGATGGTTATTTCACCCAGGACAAGCCGGGTGGAACCACCCAGCGCGTGGACCCTTCCCTGGTCTTTGACCGCCTCCGCGCTGAAGGTTTCCTGGTCAATCTAGTATCGCTAATAATCACACCAGTCATTGTAGATACTACTGCAACACTGACAATTGAGCAAGGCGGTTTTGCTAGTATAGACTTAACAAGTGAAGCAGCACTAACTGATGTTTCCGTAGTTTTAACAAACACGGCGGGCGTAGCAATGCCTGTTTGGTGGTTCAAAATCAAAGCGGGTAGTGACATCACATTATCGGTAGAGAAAGGAGACGTAGCGGTTGGATGGATAGGCTCTGCAATCACTAACATCGCGCTCGGTAAAACCATAGAAGTAAGTGTTGTCGATGGCGTGGCGTGTGGGGGCGAACTTGTATGATAACGGCTTTCATAAAAAGAAGAAGAGCTTTTCTAGCTGCAATAAAAAAAGAAGGAGATGTTGTTGATATGGGAATTAATATAACCGATTTTGGTGAAACCTGGCCTTTTAGCGAATTTGGTAACATGAATCAAGCTCGTGTAATTAATGGGGATGGTGTCACCACCGTGACTTCTTATTCGTACGTAAACAATCAACCAAATATCGGTTCATGTCCAGTGATAAGCATACCAAGTTTTCCGACTGTTGATGGCTCTGTAACATTTACAGTCGAAAGAAACTCTGATGGGAATACAAAAAGTTCTGAGCCTTATTCGACCCCATTAGGTGAAGGTTATTATAAACATACCGTTACTTTGTCTACACCATTATTACTCGAATCAGGGAAACAATATTGTTTTATGGTACGAAATCAAGGTTCTTCCGGATTTTTTGACTACAAAAAAGTTGGAGTTCGTTCAGGAACTGCTGTTCCGTCTTTTGGTGTGTTTTTCGGTGCGGACTTAAGTAACTATGATGCTAGCGAGAATGGCACTACGTGGTCTACATATTACGAAGCTCGTTTTTCTTATGAGATGGAACACCCGTACTACTTAGAACTAAATGGAATAAGCGTTTAATATTTAACAAAAAGAGGACATTAACATGGTTTCAAATGACATATACTTAAAAATATTACCAGGCAAAAAGCTAAACACTTTAGAAAGCTTAGGTGAAGGTATTTTTATTGACGCTATTCTATGCGATGGCGACAATTCAAAAATAGCAGCTCTTGCTAAGGACTACCCGATCACAGAGCCAGACTCGATAACACATTGATTTTTATGAATATGAGTTTGAATTAACACAGGAAAATTAAAATGAGTGCGGGAATGTCGGCAGGTCCCCGTCTTTTTTGCCGCCCTCAACCATGACGAATTTTTAACGGATGAACGCCTGGCCCGATGGGCGCTCATGCTCAACACTGCAAATGCTATTTAAGGAGAACCACCACCATGGAACGTATTAACCACCCCAGCGCAACCCCAGACCACAAGTTCACCGAGGGAGACCCAGCCCTGGGAATTCCCGCTACCACTGTGACCGCCAACCATATGAACGGTGT
>Ga0209075_1001562_pt1 | contig 21471 bp, 21 predicted proteins | sample Stecom2011_FD_187523 | JGI IMG/M metagenome (GOLD analysis project Ga0209075, IMG submission 187523) | Agricultural soil microbial communities from Utah to study Nitrogen management - Steer compost 2011 (SPAdes) (version 2) | ecosystem: Environmental > Terrestrial > Soil > Agricultural land...
CGGAAGAAGCCAAAAGCGCCCTGGCAAAAACAGAGCGTATCATCACAGTCAGTAATTATGTCGGCCGGACGATCCAGGCCATGTATCCCCAGGCGGCAAATAAACTTCGTACCATTTATTCCGGAGTTGATCTGAAACGCTTTTCTCCCTGTGTCACACCAAAAGCGCGTGCTGTTCGGGAATCGTTGCGCAAAAAACATCATTTGCACGGTAAAAATGTTATTTTATTTGTGGGACGCCTGTCGCCCAAAAAGGGAGCGGATATCCTGATTCAAGCCCTGCAAGTCCTGGCGAAACAAAGACATGACATAGCCCTTGTGCTGGTGGGGAGCAAATGGTACGGGCAGAACAAAACAAGCGCTTACATCTCTTATGTCCATGCTTTGGCCGCGCGTTCCCGGGCGCCGGTCCTCACCACGGACTTTGTGTCCCCGGATAAAATCCACCATTGGTACTGGGCGGGTGATATTTTCGTTTGCCCGTCGCAGTGGCAGGAACCGTTGGCGCGTGTTCTTTATGAGGCCATGGCCTCCGGCCTGCCCATTGTAACCACAAACCGGGGCGGCAACCCGGAAGTTACCGCCAATACCGGCTTGATGGTGGATAACCCGGAAGATCCCAACGCCCTTGCGGAGAAAATCGCTGTTCTTTTAAACGACCCTGTTTTAGGTAAAGAGCTGGGTAAAAAAGGACGTGCCTTCGCCGAAAAGACGTGCGGCTGGTCACGGGTGGCAGAAGAAATTTTGGAAGTATGGAAAACAAAACGGTAAATTAAGTCTTTATGTATGCTGCCAAGCCCGGAAACGGTTCCGCCGGCGCCCAGGACCAAAATGGGAAAAGTGGAACCGTAAAGGGCTTTTTTGTTGCTTTTTCACCGGTATATCTTCTTTTTGCCCGGAAAAGCGGGCGCGTTTATACATAGTATAGATAAGATTACACTCCAAGGGGGATTATGATGAACATCGCCGTCATTGGTTGTGGTTATGTTGGGCTGGTCACCGCAGCCGGTCTGGCGGATTTCGGTCACACGGTGACCGGCGTAGACAACGATTCCGCAAAAATCAACCTCTTAAAACAGGGGTTAATTCCCTTTTACGAAAAAAACTTGACGCCGCTTGTTACCCGTGGTATTCAAAACAACAGGCTGTCTTTTACGACGAAAATAGATGCCAATATTGAAAACGCCGGGGCGATTTTTATCGCCGTAGGCACTCCTTCCCTAAATGACGGAGCTGCCGACATAAGTCAAGTCCTGAAAGTCGCGCGGCGCCTTGCTCCCTATCTGAAAAAATATACCATAATCATCAATAAATCAACCGTTCCGGTCGGTACGGCAAAACAGGTGGCAAACATCATCAAAGCTAATCTCGCCGTGGACATTGCTTTTGACGTGGTGAGCAACCCGGAATTTCTCCGGGAAGGAAAATCCGTTGCGGATTTTTTCCAACCGGACCGGGTGGTTGTCGGGACAAATAGTCCACAGGCGAAAAGAATTATAAAAAAAGTCTATGCCAGGTTGATTACAGAGGGTATCCCTTTTGTCTGGACAAATCCGGAATCCGCCGAATTAATCAAATACGCCGCCAATGCCTTTTTGGCCGCAAAAATCACCTTTATCAATGAAATAGCCAACCTTTGTGAAGCCACAAGCGCGGATATTGACACTGTTTCCCGGGGTATGGGACTCGACGCCAGAATCGGAAAGCAGTTTCTTGCCGCCGGGCCCGGTTACGGCGGTTCCTGTTTTCCCAAAGACACCAAAGCGCTCGCCCATATTGCCCGGGCATATGGAGAACCCGTTTCCATTGTTGAAGCGGTGGTCAAAGCCAATGAACGGCAAAAAGCCCGCATGGTGAGGAAAATTCAGAACACAACCGGCAATCTCAAAGGAAAAACCTTGGCCCTTCTGGGTCTGGCCTTTAAATCCGGCATCGACGATATACGAGAATCGCCGGCTATTACCCTGATAAACCAATTGCTGGCCGCCGGGGCCAAAATCAAAGCGCACGACCCCCGGGCAATGAAAAACGCCGAAAAGATATGGGGAAAAACCATCATATACTGCCGCGACCCGTATGAAGCAGCAGCCGGCGCCGAAGCGCTGGTTATTGTTACCGACTGGAATGAATACCGGAATCTAGACTTTAAGGCTCTGAAAAAAATAATGAAAACTCCTGTAGTAATTGACCTGCGAAACATATTTACTCCTCAAGAAGTACGGCGTCAGGGTTTCCACTACGAAAGCGTAGGGCGAGGTCTGAAGGTATTACCAGGCGTACCGGTGAAATCATGATGCATGCTGAAAAACCGAAATTGGACGACTTAAAGAAGAAAGTAATTCTGGTTACCGGCGGCGCCGGTTTTATCGGTTCCCACCTCTGCCGGGCTTTGCTAAACCGGGATGCTAAAGTCATAAACCTGGACAATTTCAGTAACAATTATCCACCGGTATTTAAAAAAAGAAATATCGCCGGGCTGCTCAGTCATCCTGCCTTTCACCTTTATAACGGGGACATCAGAGATTATCGCCTGCTGGAGATGATAAATAAACGTCATCCGATTACCGAAATAATACATCTTGCCGCCTTGGCCGGCGTGCGTAAATCGATTTCTGACCCGCTGGAATATGTGGATATAGATATAAAGGGGACGGTAAATCTTTTGGAATTCGCCGCCAAACATAAACCCGGCCGGTTTATTTTTGCTTCCTCCTCTTCTGTTTACGGCGCCGGTTCTCTTCCCTTTCGGGAAACGGACCGGGTCGACCGGCCGGTTTCACCATATGCCGCCGCCAAACGGGCCGGGGAGTTGTTCGGCCGGACTTATTATGAACTCTACAATATACCCGTCGCCTGCCTGCGGTTTTTCACTGTTTACGGTCCCTGCCAACGGCCGGATATGGCGGTTTATCACTTTACCCGGTTGATTGACCAAAATAAAGAAGTACCCGTCTTCGGCCTGGGTAAGATCAAAAGAGACTTTACCTATGTTGATGACGTGGTGGAGGGAATAATAAAGACCCTTTCCATTCCTCTTACCTATGCCTTGTTTAACCTCGGCACAGCCAAATCAACGAGTCTACTTGATTTGATCGAAATGATCAGCAACAAACTGGGAAAAAAAGCCCGTATCACTTATTATCCCTTACAGCCCGGAGATGCCCCCGAAACACTCGCCGATTTGACCCATTCTTCTAAAACCCTTGGTTTTAAACCTACGGTTTCCCTTGACGATGGAATTAAATCATTCATCAGTTGGTACCGTAGAATTAAAAGGTAGGGAATTTTATACGTCGAAAATTACTTAACGATATTGGTGTGCCCGTCTGGAAAAAAATGAGCTAATCATTTATAATATTATACAGCAACAAAAATTTTGAAAGGACACGTGCTATGACTGATTCCGTATTTATCACCGGAGCGGGTAAAGGATTGGGGTTGTCGTTGACCGGCCGGTTTCTTACCGCCGGTTACCGGGTTTTTGCCGGGATTTGCCAAGCTTTTTCCTTTATTAAAGAATATCAACAACACTACCCGGAGTTGCTTTCCGTCATATCCCTGAATGTAACAGACATGAATTCAGTGCGGGCGGCTGCCGAAAAAGTTGCAACGGAAGTACCGGCTCTGGAAATTCTGGTTAACAATGCCGGTGTGCACCTGGAGGACAAAACTGTTCCTTTGCCCGAGTTGGACCTGGAAGACAGACACCTGCAAACAACCATGGAAGTAAACGCTTTCGGTCCCCTCCGTGTTACGCAGCAGTTCTTACCGTTGTTGGCGAAGGGGCGGAGGAAAATTATTGTCAATATCTCCTCGGAGGCGGGAAGTATCGGCGATTGTCGGCGAACACGAGAATACGCCTACTGCATGTCAAAAGCGGCTTTAAACATGCAAACCCGTATCCTCCATAATTATCTCAGCCCCCGGGGGTTCCGGGTCAAGGCGGTTCACCCCGGCTGGATACGTACGGATATGGGGGGAAGGGAGGCAACGCTCGCTCCGGGTGAATCCGCCGAAAAAATTTTCCAAATTATAGACCATATGAGGCAAAAAAAGGACAACACGGTAAAAAGCGCGCAACACCTTTTCGTTGATTTTCAAGGTAAAAAACTGCGGTGGTGAGAGAATGAACCGGCCGGTACGTTTACTGCTTTTTGCCGGCGGCGGCTGGCATGATTTTGACGGTTTTGCCGAGGCGGTGGAAACAATACTTGCGCCTCATAATTTCAAAATTGATTTCACCTATGATCCCGATTGTTTGCTCCACCTTGAAGAAGAACAATACCAACTGGTTTTAAGCTATACATGTTTCGTGGAACCGGAGGAAAAAACACCGGTAACCGGCGCCAACAAGCTTAACCTGCCACAGGTGGAGGCTCTAACCGAATGGGTGAGAAACGGCGGCGCTTTTTTGGCGGCGCATGCCGCCACTGTCACCGGGCGGTCGCCTTCCGGGCTTCGACAATTAACCGGCGGTTCTTTCCTGTCTCATCCCCAACCTTTTGTCTTTACCGCTTATCCCCTTTTGGGAAAACACCCTATCACCAAAGGTTTAAAAGCCTTTAGTGTTTATGACGAGCTCTACAGGGAAGAGCACGACCCCTCGGTACATTTACATATGATCACCGTAGACCGTGGCATAGCTTATCCGTTGGTCTGGAGTAAACCGGAAGGAAAAGGAAAAGTAGCCCACATCGCCCTGGGTCATAACCGTGAAGTCTGGGAAAACCCTTCTTATCAACAACTGATGCGGCAAACCATTTCCTGGTTAACCGGCTGCGCCGATGCGTAGCCGGTTTTTCATGAAAATTTAATCTCGGAACAATGTTCCTTCCGGATCCAGTTGCGGTAAAGTCAACACCGGCGGTTGCCCGCCAAAATACACCTGCGGTACTTCGCCCATAATTACCGCCTCGACCAGTGGAACTTCCGTTTGCACTTTTACGTTTGAATGAGTTAGAGGAACAACTATTCTTACCATAGTTGTAACCGCCAAATAAATTTTGTGTCTTGTTTGATTGATTCCGGCCTGCTCAAAGCTGTCGAACACCCGGCTTTCCACTGCCCCGACCGGAAGGATATCTATGGGGATACCCGGGCCCCTGCCGGCCACCATTTCACTACCCATCAACTGGCCGATGGGAATATACACTCTTTCCCGGCTTGTTTTTCCCAGTTGTTCCTGCACGGCAATGGTGGCATTGGCTGCCAGGCGGTTGATTTCACCGGTGTTGGGCTGCATCAACACTACCCGGCCCCGGTTGTCAACTTTGACGGAGATTAGATCTTCGTAATGGATATTTTGCACCACTTTTTCGCGAACGGCCACGTTTATTGACTGTGTCGCCACTTCTATCGCCTTGGCCTGCGCCATTTCATGCAGGGCGGGACGCAACCGGTGCTCGGCATAGAAAAACCCGGTGAGTATTAATAAAGGGAAAAGAAGTATTTTGAGAAAGAATTTGCGGCCCGGCAAAAAGGAAATCTTTTTGAATACCCTTTTTCTTTTTGACAGGCTTACCCGCATGATACTCACCTCTTCTCTTTAATATATCTATTGTCCCGGCGGTTTTTAAGAACAAAAGCCGGTTATTACCTGTAATTATCCTGGATATCATTTGGTCTAATTTTTTTTTCGATTTTATGTTATAATTAAATAAGTTACTCCTTAAAAGGAGGGGGACAATGGCACGCCGCAGTACTGTTTTTGGTTTTACTTGGACACTTGTTATTATTGTTATTCTCGCCGGTCTGTTAACCGGCACCCTGGCGGGGGTGTTCTTTAGCGCCCGTATTCCGGTTGAACCTCCGGAACCCAAAGCCGCCACCATTATTTATGATATTAACGGCAGGGAAATAACCCGGCTTTTCCAAGAACACCGGATCCCGGTTGCTCTCGACCAAGTACCGCAGTTGATGAAAGACGCCACTATCGCCGTGGAAGACCACGAATTCTATAAACACCGGGGAATAAATTTCAAGGCGATTCTCCGGGCGCTCTGGGTTGATATAATGGCCGGGGAATGGGCGGAAGGCGGCAGCACCATAACGCAACAGCTGGCGAAAAATGCTCTTCTTTCCCACCAAAAAACTATCCGGCGAAAAGTGCAGGAAGCGTTAATCGCCATCAACCTGGAACGACGGTTAACCAAGGATGAGATCTTGGAACGTTATCTGAACGAAATCTATTTCGGACACGGCGCCCACGGTATCGAAACAGCCGCCCAGCGTTTTTTTGACAAGCATATTTGGGAACTTGAATTACACCAATTTGCGCTGCTGGCCGGGCTCCCCCGGGGGCCGGACCTTTATTCCCCGTACTTCGAACCGGAAAGAGCGTTGGGACGCCGCGCCTGGGTTCTTAACCGGATGGTGACAACCGGTTTTATCTCCGAAGAACAAGCGGAAGCCGCCAAGAATATGCCTTTGGATGTGGTACCGATGGCCGGTATCCAGCGCCGTGCTTCCTACTTTGTTGACTATATAGTTCAGGAACTCACACAAAAACACGGGTTTGACCAAGAGGCCCTATATACACAGGGTTATAAAATTTATACCACTTTGGACCTGGAATTGCAGGATAAAGCCGAAAAAACGCTGGCCGACAACCTGCCGGCCGGCGAAGCGGATGAGAACGGCGTCATTCAACCGCAGGCGGCTGTTGTCACCTTGGATCCAACCAACGGTCAGATCCGGGTGATGATTGGCGGGCGGGATTTCCAAAACACCCAGTTAAACCGGGCCGCCCGCGCCTACCGACAACCCGGTTCCGCCATTAAACCCTTCCTTTATACTGCGGCAATGGACGGTGGGGACTTCAACCCCGCCACGGTAATGATTGACGAGCCGATAGAATTCGAGATGGACCCGGTGGAAGGCAGTGGACAGGAAGAAGAATGGATTTGGGCGCCCCGTAATTATGGTGATGTTTACCTCGGACCGGTCCGGCTCCGGGAAGCCTTGGAAAATTCGATCAACATTATCGCCGTTAAACTCGTGGAGGAAATGGGACCGGCACGGGTAATGGATTACGCGCGAAAAATGGGGCTTACCAGCCTGATCACTTCCGGTCCCGCATCGGACCTCAATTTTTCCTCCCTGGCCCTCGGCGGTTTGAGTAAAGGGGTGACCCCAATCGAAATAACAGCGGCTTTCACCCCTCTGGCCAACAGGGGCGTCTTTTCCGAGCCGATTGCCCTCCTGAAGGTAACCAACGCCCAAGGCCATACTGTCCTGGAAAACAACCCCCAGCGCCGGGTGGTGCTCAGCGAAACCACTGCTTATCTGATGACAGATCTTTTAAAAGGGGTTATTGAAAACGGTACCGGCTGGCGGGCCAACATTGGACGCCCGGCGGCGGGAAAAACCGGCACCTCCAGTGATAATACCAACGCCTGGTTTGTGGGGTATACCCCCGAACTTCTCACAACTGTCTGGATAGGCAACGACCGGCAATCCGACCCCTTAGTAGTTGATGGCGTCCGTCTTTCCAGCGCTCATGCCGCGCAAATGTGGGGCGCTTTTATGAGGCAGGCTCTGAGGGATAAAACAATTACTGATTTTAGCCCCCCTGCGGGAATCAGTTTCGGGGTGGAAATCTGTGCTGAATCAGGGCTTTTGGCCACACCTTATTGTCCGGAGACAATTCCGGAAACCTTCATAGCCGGTACCGAACCGGAAGAATCCTGTCCCATTCACACCCTGCCTGACCTGCCCGCTATTACTTCATTGCAAATCTGCCTCGACTCCGGACAACTGGCGACAGAACATTGTCCCCCGGAACGGGTGGTTTACAAGAATTACTGGACGACCACGGGATTGGAGATCTGGGACGGAACACCCATGCCGCAGGAAAAATGCCGGATACATGGGATAGAGGAAAAAGTGGTGGTCAAGATCTGTACAGAATCCGGACTGCTCGCCACGCCCTTCTGTCCCCCGGAAAAAGTGGTGACCCAGACCTTTACCAAGGGAGAGGAACCAACCTTCTCCTGCAACGTGCACCTGCCGCCCAGAATGCAAAGAAGGTAAGGGCTTGTAACTTGACGAGTTATGTTGGCGTTGTTTGGAGTTTAAGACTGTCCAGGGGAAAGTGTAAAAAAGATAAATCTTACAAAAGTTAAAAAAGAATCTTCTGCTTTCTAACCCATATACTCTCCAGATAGCCGATACATAAAAGATTGGCGGCCATCGCACTCCCGCCGTAACTGATAAAGGGGAGAGGAATACCGGTAACCGGCATGATCCCCATGTTCATCCCCACGTTTTCGAGAATATGAAATAGAAACATGGCCATAATTCCGGAGGCAATCAAGGTCCCGTATTTTTCCTTGGCGTGCTGGGCCACGCGCAGGCTACGCCAGATGAGAAAGAAAAACAGCCCCAAAAGGATGAATCCACCTATAAAACCCCACTCTTCACAGAAAACCGCAAAGATAAAATCGGTGTAATTTTCCGGTAGAAAACCCAATTGTCCCTGGGTGTTTTGAAAAAGCCCCTTGCCGAAAAACCTTCCCGAACCGACGGCAATAACAGCCTGCCTTACATTCCAGCCCGCGCCCGCCGGGTCTCGGTCCGGGTTGAGAAAAATAAGCAGGCGGTCGATCTGGTAATCTTTAAATAACAACGGAAAGTCAAAATAATAATGCGCGCCCCACATTGCCCCCAAAACACATAGGCCCAGAAAAATGATTCCCAGCAGGTAACGCACTTTGACTCCGGCCATAAACAACATGACAAAGAAAAAAAAGACGAACACCATTGCCGTGCCAAAATCAGGTTGCAGTAAAATCAGGACCAGGCACGGCGTCACATGTAAAAAAGGAATAAGCAAACCCTTGAGCGTATTCAGATTTTCTCTTTCCGAAAGCAACTTCGCGAGGGTAAGGATTAAAAACAATTTGGAAAATTCCGCCGGCTGCACGGAAAAAAGGCCGAAATTCAACCAGGCTCTGGCGCCGCTGATTTTTTCTCCGAATACCAACACCAGGACAAGAAAGAACAGGTTCATAACGTAAAGAATTTGGTAGGCCAGATCGGAAAGGCGGTAATCCAGAAGAAAAATTAACGCCATACCCAAAAGGCCAATTACTACTGAAGCCAGCTGTTTCTTGACAAAAAAATAGGGATCTCCATAAGCAAGGGCGGTATTGGCCCGGGTGGCGCTGTAAATCATTAAAAGGCCCACAACGGTTAACCCCGCAACCGTGCAAAGCAACGAATAATCCAGATTACGTAATAAACGGCGGTCCCACATAGTTACCACACTCCATTATTTTTAGACTCTCCGGATACTGCGCACCGGCATATTCGCCACCAGTTCAACACGGGTCTTAGTGGAGTTGAGTTCGATCTCCATCTCATCCTCATCAATTTCAACATACCGGGAAATAGAATTAATAATTTCCTCTTTTAAACGCTCCATTAACCCGGGGGAAATCTTCGACCGGTCATGTACCACTACCAGCCGCAACCTGTCCACTGCCTGCTTTTTACTTCTGGAGGGGGTTTCCCGTATTATTTTTTTCAGATCCAATCCCATCACCTCTTATCACTCCGGTTTAAAAACCGGCGTAATCGTTCAAACATACCCAAATCAAAATCCATGGACATAAAAGGAACGACTTCCCCCTCAAGCCGGTTAGAAATATTTTGCAAGGCCTTTCCGGCCCGTGAATTGTCATTGAGAACAACGGGCTCGCCTTTATTGGTGGAAATAATTATATTCTCGTCATCGGGAATCACTCCCAACAATTTGACGGCGAGAATGTCATTAATATCATCAACATCCATCATATCACCTTTTCTAATCATCGCCGGACGCAGGCGGTTCAATACCAACAAAGGATCATGAAGTTCACGGGCTTGTAAAAGCCCGATTATCCGGTCGGCATCCCGGACTGCCGAAACTTCCGGGGTGGTAACAATGACGGCCTCTGAAGCTCCGGCCACAGCGCTTTTAAAACCTTGTTCTATCCCGGCGGGACAATCCACCAACACATAATCGAACTCTTTTTTTAATTCGTCACAAACCGCTTTCATCTGCCGGGGAGCAACCGCATCCTTATCCCTGGTCTGAGCGGCGGGCAACAAATAAAGACCGCCGAATCTTTTGTCTTTAATCAAAGCCTGGCGTAACCGGCAGTTTTGCTCGACCACATCCACCAAATCAAAGACAATCCTGTTCTCCAGCCCCATAACCACGTCAAGATTACGCAGGCCGATATCAGCGTCAATCAGAACTGTTTTCCGGTTTAGCAGTGCCAGTCCTGCTCCCAGGTTGGCTACAACCGTAGTCTTCCCTACCCCGCCCTTGCCGGAAGTAACTACTATTACACGACCGGACAATTTATTAAAACCTCCTTAGAAATTAGCAGCTCGTCGCCGGGTCCATAAGTGTGTCTTTGCAAATAGTGATCGAAGAGCCGCTCACGAATTTCAATTTCCCTGCTTGAGCAGGCAAAAGCCTGCAATTTCACCCATATCTTTCAACGATAATTCTTCCCTTTCGTACTCTGGCGATCTCCGGACCGTTCTTTTCCTCCCGTTCCTCCGGCGCCCGTGAAAAAAGATGGGCGATTCGTACCTGCACCGGGTTAAAAGAAAAGGCCAGTATTTCCGCGTTCTTGTCCCCCCCGGCCCCGGCATGGGCGAGTCCCCGCAATCGTCCCAAAACAACAATATCACCGGTAGCCACTATCTCCGCTCCGGGATTAACATCTCCTTTAACTACCACACTCCCGTCAAACTCCACTTTTTGCCCGCAGCGTACCGTACCTTTGACCATTAAAGTCCGGGCGGAAATAGATTTTTCCTGCTTCAAACGTCTTTTTTTATGAGTTAAAGGAACAAACGATACGGTCATATTATAAGCGGCCAAAACCCGTTCCAGGTCTCTTTTTTCCTCTGCGGACAATCTGCGAACGCCCAATTCGACAGTGACCCGCGCGCCTTGAAAAAAATCCCCCGCCTGCTCCAACTGGAAAGCTAAAACTTCAAGCCAAAAAGCAAAAGACTTCTCTTCCGGAATAACGAGTGTCAAGCCTTGTTTCAACCCTTTAAACACCAACCAGTTCGAGAGGGCAGGTGTTACGGGGGTAGTAGACATCACATACACCTCGGTCATTCTATTTATTTCACGTTATACAAAGGAAATCCTGCCTCGTTACCTTCTGACAGGGCTATTGATTTATTCTGCCGGAAATTCCTCGGAAAGAAGTTCCGTTGAAGAAACAGGCCGGGGGTTTAACCCAAAATACGTTTCGTACAAGCGTCGTGCCACCGGGGCCGCCCCCGTGGACCCGGAACCTCCTTCTTCCACCACTACGAGAATAACCAGTTCCGGCCGGTCGGCCGGGGCATAACTGGCGAAAAATGCAAAATCTTCTTTCCCGTGAATTTGCGCGGTCCCTGTCTTTCCGGCCACCGGAATATCTTCCAGGGGAAAATCCCAAAATGCCCCCAAGGCCGTGCCTTCGGCGACAACTTTCTCCAGACCTTCTCTCACCAATTCCAGGGTGGAGGGTTGCAACGGAATCTCCCTGGTCATCTGGGGTGAAAACTCCCTGACCATGCGCCCTTCAGAGGATTCAATTCTTTTTACCACCCATGGTTGATAATATTTCCCCCCGTTGGCAATAAGCGAAAATGCCTGCGCCAACTGAAGCGGCGTCACCTGAATAAATCCCTGTCCTACAGATAGATGAACGGTCTCTATAGGGTACCACCGGGGATCCTTGGTTCCCCGCTTGTATTCCGGATCCCCCACCAGCCCGGCCATTTCCACGGGATGCAGGTTTAAGCCGGTACGGGAACCAAATCCCAACAGGCGCGCATACTTGGCAATACCGTCGGGGCCGACTTCTCTGGCCAGTTCCGCCAGTACCATATTACAGGAAAAAGCCAATCCCTCGACAAGATTCAATACATCGTGTCCTTCCGTTTTCCAGCAGTTAAAAAGAGTCCCGTGAACCCGGTCGGTACCCGTACAGATAAATTTTTGGTTGGGGCCGGTCAACCCTTCTTCCAGCGCCGCGATTATCGTGACCGGTTTGAAGGTGGAACCGGGCATATACACCTCCCTGGTCACCCGGTTGTTAAAAGGTTTTAAGGGATCATTAAAGAGCTCTGTCAGCACCTCCTGATCCGTCCCGCCGACAAAAATGTTGGGATCAAACTGTGGATAACTGACCATGGCCAAAATTGCCCCGGAGCGAGGGTCTATTACTACCACCGCCCCTGACCCGGCGTTTTCATACTCTGTATGCTCCCTCAGCCACAACATATGCTCACGCAAGGCTGTTTCCGCCTCCAGTTGCAGTTCAAGGTCAATCGTAAGGTATAGGTTTTGCCCGGGTGAATACCCAATCTCTTCTAAAACCTGTTGTGGGTTACCAACACTGTCAACTTTAACAATACGCAGGCCGTCAATTCCCCGGAGATATGTCTCATATGTTTTTTCCAATCCCATCTTGCCGACCTGATCTCCCAACCTGTAACCGCTCCCGCGCATTATTTCCAACTCCTGTTGATCGATCTCGCCAATGTGCCCGAAAAGATGCGCCGCCGATTCACCTAAGGGGTAGCTCCTTACGGGATATCTCTCCACCGCCACTCCGGGAAAATCCAGCCGGGCTTCGATAATGCGGCTGATTGTTTCGGGATCCACATCATGTTTCACCGGAATGTATTGCTCGCGTCTCCGGCCTTCCTGTTCTTCCAACTGCCGGTAAAGTACTTCTTCGGAAACTGCCAACACATCACTGAGAAAAGTCAAGATTTCCGGGTTGTTCCGGACATCTTCCGGAACAACGGAAACAACATGAGAAAACCTGTTGGTAACGAGTAATTCTCCGTTACGGTCATAAATATTGCCACGCGGGGCGGCGATTCTTATCTGGCGGCTCAGGTTACGCAGGGAAAGGGCATATTTCTGTTCACCCTCGACAATCTGGAGAAACCAGAGACGGGACAACAACACGGCAAAGATCAAGGCAATCAGAATAAAAAAGAACTTGAACCTTAACTCCAGGGTCCTTAAGACTTGTTCTTTCAATCCTTATATCCTCCCTTTGCCGTGAACTTTCAACTTTCGCAATAAAAAAAAATATATCGGCACAGCCGGGAATATATTATACAAGGAAAGAGGTAAAACAGTGGTGTAAAGATAATTGAAAAACCTTCCCTGCCAGCCAAAAACGCTCAGAAAAAAAAAGGAAATTACCTCTCCGGTCACTGTGGCGATAACCAGAAAAGCCAACGGAATGAGGATATTGTCTTTGAATACTGTTTTCTCCATGAAACCGGCGCCGTAGCCGAGCAACGCTTTGGTCAAGGTGTTGATGCCCAAGATTCCACCGCCGGCCAAATCCAGCAACAACCCTCCGGCCAAGCCCATAATCAAGCCCTGGTAAGGACCGTAAAGCAACCCGTAACATACGGTTATAACCAGTATGAGATCAGGCGTGATGCCGAATAAATTCAAACGGGCGAAAATTGTTGACTGCAAGGTGATTGATACCAGTAAGACTGTTAAAATACTCAATACCCGCATACGTATCCCCGTCTCCCTTTTCCTAAGGAAATTATTCCTTAACCAAATTACTCCCTGACCACAAAAACATACTCCAGCCTGCTGAAATTCACCACCGGCTTCATTAATGCTTCCCGGTTGAAAACATCTTGGTGATCGCGGACTTCATCGATTATTCCTATAACCAAATTTTTGGGGAAATGAAGGCTGGCGCCGGAGGTAAGTATTCTGTCCCCCACCTGAAGCTCAACATCAAGATCCGAAGGCCTGACCAGACAATGACGCCGGCGACTGCTGCTGTACCCATAAATATAAACTAGGTCCCGGGTTCTTTCAATTACCCCGCTCATGCTGTTCCCGTCCCGGGGATCGGTAAGCAAAATCACCTCGGAAAAACCCGGACCGGTTCTAAACAGCCGGCCCACTACACCCTCTTTGGTTATAACGGGCATATTTCGCGTTAAACCATGGTTCTCGCCTTTGTCAATAATTACCGTCTCCATCCAGTGACCGGGGTTTCTGGCAATAACCTCTGCGGGTAATAAATTCAAAGATGTCTCTGTTGTGAAACCCACCACCGCACGGAGACGCTCGTTTTCCTCTTTCAACGGTTCCAACTGGGAAAGACGAAGCTCGAACCGGACTAATTCTTCATGTAATTCGTGATTTTCCCGTTGTAAATGCGCCAGGTTGCTCAAGGTCTCCCAAACATCAACGGCAAAGTCGGTGATATAATGGGCGGCCTTCTGGAAGGGAAAAAGAACCAGTTTAATCAGATATTCCAACCAGGTGAATTCCACTCTTTCCTGAGAGGTATAAAAAACCGACCAGGTAATAAGGAGAAAACATATACCCAGTATAATAAAGAATACCTTTTTGTGGGCAAAAGGTTGCAACATATTACCCGCCCCTTTTTTAGCTAACCCGGCGTTTGGAGGTTAAAACCCCGTTTAAAATATCCAAGGCTTCCAGCGCCTGTCCTGTTCCTCTCACCACACAGGTTTGGGGATCTTCCGCCAGCTGAACCGGCATGCCGGTCTCCTCACGCAACAGACGATCAAGCCCGCGCAGAAGAGAACCCCCTCCCGCCATGACAATTCCCCGGTCGATGATATCAGCGGCGAGTTCCGGCGGAGTCCGTTCCAAAGTCATTCTTACCCCTTCCACAATGGTATTAACCGTTTCACTGAGGGCCTCTGTAACCTCGCGTGAAGAAAGGGAAATAACTTTGGGAAGGCCGGTGACCAAATCACGGCCTTTGACTTCACAGAATTCTTCCTCAGGTAAAAGACAAGCCGACCCGATCTTGATTTTAACCGCTTCTGCCGTCTGTTCGCCAATCATGAGGTTATAACGCTTTTTAATATAATTGGTTATCGCCTCGTTCATCTCGTCACCGGCTACTCTAAGCGAGCGGCTGGTTACTATTCCGCCCAGGGAAATCACAGCTACTTCCGTAGTGCCGCCGCCTATATCCAAAATCAAATTCCCGTTTGGCTCCTGAACCGCCAACCCGGCCCCAACAGCGGCCGCCATCGGTTCCTCCAATAGGAAGACCTCACCGGCGCCGGCTTCACGCCCGGCGTCGATCACCGCCCTTTTTTCCACTTCCGTGACTCCCGAAGGGATCCCCACAACCACCCGGGGAGCAAACAAACCGGCATAACGAATTATTTTCCCAATAAAATAGCGCAACATTTTCTCGGTAACGTCAAAGTCGGCGATCACACCGTCTTTCATCGGCCGGACCGCAATAATACTTTCGGGGGTACGACCCAGCATTTTCTTTGCGGTGTCGCCTACGGCGATTATATTCTCTTTGGCGCGGTCAAAAGCAACCACCGTAGGTTCCTGCAAAACTATGCCTTGGCCTTTTACATGAACAAGTGTGGTGTCAGTTCCCAGATCAATTCCTACATCACGGGCAAAACGACGTAAAAAAATGTTAAACATCAACTATTCCCTCCGGTTTCCTCATCTTGTTTGCGGCAAGTTTAACTACTTTTATTATTTCGTGAGCAGGTTACCATAGTCCTTCTTCCCGCAGGCTGATAAATTTATTATCGCCGATTATTAAGTGGTCAAGAATAGGGATTCCCATGATTTCTCCGGCCTCCTTCAATCTTCTGGTAAGATTTAAATCATCATTACTGGGTTGTGGATCCCCGCTGGGATGGTTGTGGACCAAAATCAAAGCGGCGCTGCTGTTTTTTACGGCGGTTTTAAACACCTCTCTGGGATGAACCAGTGAAGAATCAAGCGTCCCCTTGCTTATGGTCTCCTCGGAAAGGATCTTGTTTTTCGTGTTAAGATGGATAACTAAAAAATGCTCTTGTTTTAAAAAACGCAGTCTGGGCATGACCAGTTCCGCCACATCCCCGGGCGAGGACACGCGGGACGTTTGTGACAATTCCGATATGTGCAGCCTGCGTCCCAACTCAAAAGCAGCCAGCAATTGCACTGTTTTACTGAGTCCCATCCCCTTGATTTGTGACAATTCACCAATCCCGGCGGCGGCGATTTCGCTTAGATTGCGAAACCGGACCAGAATGGTACCCGCCAGGTCCAGGGCGGAATGACCGGCGGCGCCGGTTCGTAATAAAATGGCCAACAGTTCGGCATTGGAAAGGCTCTGCGCGCCGTATTTTTCCAACCGTTCACGGGGCCGTTCCTCCACGGGCAGGCTTTTGATGCCCGTACCGGCCATGACTCTTCACCTCCAAAACTTCGAGGCCAAAGCCTTTCAACATCAAAGTCAAACGGGTCAAAGGAAGGCCGACAACATTGAAAAAACATCCTTCGATCCGTTCCACCAGAACGGCCCCCAAACCCTGTATCCCATAAGCACCGGCTTTGTCCATCGGTTCTCCGGACCGGATGTAACCTTCAATCTCCCGGCCGGTCAAAGTACGAAATTGTACCATGGTCATCTCACAATCGACCATCTTCCGGTTTTTCGCGGCGTAATAAAGCGCAACACCAGTATAAACTTCCTGCCTACGCCCGGAAAGAAAGGCCAGCATCTCTTGGGCCTCCTGTTCATCCCGGGGTTTGCCCAGCAGGCGTCCTTCTGCGGTCACTAAAGTGTCCGCCCCTATCACCAGGGCGCCCGGTTTAAATGCGGCGACTTCTTCCGCTTTGCCTGCGGCAAGTTCCATTGCCCGCTCCCGGGAATCTGCAGGCAGGTTCAGTTTTTTTCTCTCCGCCGAGCTCGGTACCACCTGAAAATCAAGGCCCAGCAACTGCAGAAGTTGCCGGCGCCGGGGAGAAGCGGAAGCCAAAACTAAAGAGTATATAGTAATGACACCTCCGGTAGATCACAGCCCGCCCCTGTTACCTGCAAGCCGTAGTCAGTCAATGTGATCCTGCGGTCAATTGCCGTTCGCAGCCTGCGGCAAGGTTTCGGCGGCGCCGCCCCGGATGGCCTTTACCGGGCATTTCTCCACGCAACGCCCGCATTGATTGCATTTTTCCGGGTCTATGACTGCTAAATTATTTTCAAGAGTAATGGCCCCGGCATTACATTGTTTGACACAAATGCCGCAGCCTATACATCCCACCCGGCAAATCTTTCTGACCACCGCGCCCTTGTCCATATTGCGGCAATAAACAGTCGCCTGCTCACCTGCAGGCAAAAGGGCGATTAACCCCCGGGGACAGGCGGATACGCATTTTCCGCAACCGGTACACTTTTCTTCGTCCACCACTGCCAACCCGTTCTCGTTTATGCTTATGGCGGAAAAAGGGCAGGCCCGGACACAACTGCCCAAACCCAGACACCCGTATTCACAGGCTTTTGGCCCCCCCGCCAGTTCATGGGCGGCGGTACAGTCGCTTACCCCGAGGTAAGCAAAACGTTCCTTGGCCTCTTTTTTCCCTCCGGCACACCTGACTTTGGCCACCCGCCGCCCGGACGCCTTTACTTCCACCTTCATTACTTTGGCAATGGGGGCGGGCTCCTTATTTACCGGGCAGGCGTCTACCGGAGCGGAACCCTTCACAATAGCTTCCGCCAACCCCCGGCAACCCGGGAAGCCGCAGGCGCCGCAGTTGGCGCCGGGAAGCAATGCTTCGATCTCGTCAACCCGTGGATCCGTTTTTACCGCCAGTTTCCGGGCGGCCACCGCCAGTCCCGAACCGAAGATGATTCCCAAAAGGGCCAGCAGCACAACGGCGGCGATAACAGTATTCATGTCGCTCACTCCTTCTTAAAGCGTCTCTCGGCAGGGATTATTACAAACCGAAAAGGGCCTGCAGATTAAAATTACTGAAGCCCAAGAAAGCCATGGAGATTAAACCCGCAATGATCAGCGCGATCGGAAACCCTTTCATCGCTTTGGGGAGAGGGGCGAACTCCATCCGTTCCCGCAGTCCGGCAAATAAAACAATGGCCAGAATAAAACTGAGCCCGGCGGAAAACCCGTTCACCAGGGTCTGAATAAAACTGTAACCCTCGTCAACGTTAATTATGGCCACCCCCATCACCGCGCAGTTGGTGGTGATCAAAGGAAGGTAAATCCCCAGCGCGCGGTATAAAACCGGACTGGCCTTCTTGATTATCATCTCCACGAATTGAACCAAAACAGCGATAACCAGAATAAAACTGATCGTGCGCAGAAACTCCACATTGTATAAGACCAACAACTTTTGCACTCCGTAGGTAATAACGGAAGCCATGGTCATGACAAAAGTAACGGCAAAACCCATCCCCAGGGAAGTCTCCAGTTTTCTCGAAACACCAAGAAAAGGACAAATTCCTAAAAAACGGGCGAGCACAAAATTGCTGATAAAAATGGTGCTGAAAGACAAGACCAGGAGATCGACCATTACCTTTCCTCTCCTTTCTTCCCGGACCACCAGTTAATCCCCGCCAGCAGCAGGCCTAAAGTGATAAAGGCGCCGGGCGGCAGGATTAACAGTAAAGCCCCGTAGCTTTCAGAAAAAACCTCCAGGCCGGAAAAACCAAAATCGCCGGCTACCAACAAACAACCGGTACCCAAAAGTTCCCGGAAGATGCTGAGGAGGATTAAACCCAGGGTAAAGCCGAGGCCCATTCCCAGCCCGTCAAAAAGGGAACGGCCTACGGTGTTCCGTGAAGCAAACGCTTCGGCCCGGCCCAGGATAATGCAGTTAACTACAATCAGGGGAATAAATATCCCCAATACCCCGTGCAACTCCGGCACACCGGCGGCCATTACTTTGTCAACAATCGTCACGAAAGTAGCCACCACAACAATAAAACACGGGATACGCACTTCCTTGGGAATTACATTCCGGAGGAGAGAGATAATCAGGTTGGAACAGACCAGCACGAAAGTGGCGGCCAGGCCCATTCCCAACCCGTTTACCACTGTCACACTTACCGCAAGAACGGGACACATCCCCAGAACCAAACGGAAAATAGGGTTTTCCCGAAAAATCCCGTTGGCAAAGACTTGTCTTAGTTTCATTGCTCCCTGTCGCCTCCCTCGTCCAATTGACTGCTTTCTTCCGGCCTGCGCGCGCTGTCAATGAAAATTGTTTCCCATACGGCGCCGGCGGCCTCCAATGCCCGGTTAATTCCTCTTACCACTGCCCGGGAAGAAATTGTAGCGCCGGCAACAGCCTGCACATCGCCGCCGTCCTGTGTCAGAGCAGGGGAATAATCCAGTCCCGCCTCACGAAAGGCCTGTTGTTCCAGAAACTTCTCACCAGTGATTTTACTCCCCAAGCCGGGGGTTTCCGCGTGGTTGAGCACTTTGATCCCGGCGACCCGGCCTTCTTCTGTGATTCCGACCATCAGGCCGACCTCGCCGCCGTAACCCCGGACCTCAACATTTACTACTACTCCGGCCGGGACGCCGTCGGAAATGCCGCGAAAAACCGCCAGCACTTCCTTATCCGCCTGCTGCGAGACAGGTATAACGTGTTCCTCTTGAAACTCATCCGCCCCGGGTAGACAGAAAGCCAGAGATCTTTTTACGGCCTGTTCCGCCTGTTCTTTGATCCGGGGTTCTGTTACCCGGTTGACCAGGGCCAATATCCCGCCGGAAACAGCGCAGATAAGGGCCAAAACCACCACCAGGCGAAGCTGTTCTCTAGGCATTTGCCCGCACCTCCCCGAAACGCTTGGGGATTGTAAACCTATCCAGTAACGGAGTAGCCGCGTTCATGAGCAAAATGGCATAGGTCACTCCCTCCGGATAGCCCCCGTATCTTCTAATCAAAAACGTCAACAATCCGCAACCCAAACCGAAATACAGGCGCCCGGCCGCAGTCACCGGTGTAGTGACATAATCAGTGGCCATAAAAAACGCGCCCAGCAGAAGACCGCCGGTTAACAAGTGAAACAAGGGATCCTGCCCGGCCAGAAAAGCCAAAACCAGCGCTGTTCCTACATAACTTACCGGTATCCGCCAGTCAATGACCCGGAAGGCCAGGAGGAAAATCACGCCGGCCAAAAGAGCCAGGGCGGAAGTTTCCCCCAGTGAACCGGCGATGTTTCCCATAAACAGCTGGGAATACGGGACTGTCACTCCGTGTTCGGTAAAGAATCCATTGCGCATGAGCTGCAACACGGTGGCGCCGGCAACAGCGTCGGCGCTTTCTCCCGCCCAGGAAAGGCCGCCTTCCGGCCATTTCCAGCCCGTCATAAGCAGAGGCCAGGAAGCCAGGAGAAACGCCCGGCCGGTCAAAGCGGGATTGAAAAGGTTGTGTCCCAACCCGCCGAAAACTTGTTTACCCACGGCAACGGCGAAAGCCGATCCGAGCACCGCCAGCCACCAGGGGGCTACCGGGGGAATAATCAAGGCCAACAACAGGCCGGTAACAACAGCGCTCCCATCGCTAACAGTAACCGGCCGGCCCATTATCACCTGACATAGCGCTTCAGTCGCCACAGCGGCCAGCACCGAAACGGCAATGATCGTCACCGCCGGCCGCCCGAAAATTAGTATTCCCGCCAGGGTCGCCGGGGTGAGCGCCGCTACTACCAGCCACATAAGATGTTGGGTGGTCAACGGCGCCCGGATATGAGGCGCCGGTGAAACGGTCAACTGTTTCGTCTCCATCTGGGTTGAACCTCCCATCCGGTGGATAAACTTATCCACCTTTCAGTTAATGTTTTTTTGTTATAGAGTTCATCAAGACGCCGAAGGAAGGCCTATCCGGTTTTTCTTTCCGCAGCGGCAATCTTGTTTTTCGCGTTCTTAATCAATTGCACCAACGGCCGCCTGCTGGGGCAGACATACGTGCACGAACCGCATTCCCGGCAGTCCATAATCCCATATTTTTTCGCTTCTTCCAGGCGGCCGTTCTCCGCGTAAAGGCCGAGAAAATTCGGTAACAAAGAATATGCGCAGGCATCCACGCATTTTCCACACCTGATACAGGCCTTGTAATCCCCGTCTTCGATCTCTGCACGGGTTTGAAGCAAAATTCCCGAAGTTCCTTTCAGTACCGGGAGATCAAGCCGGTAATGGGCCGGACCGGTCATCGGCCCGCCCAAAACGATCCGGCCGGCATTGTCTTTCAAGCCGCCGCAAAAACTGATGATCTCTTCAAGCAGTGTTCCCAAGGGAACCTCGAGATTTTTCGGGCGCTTTATTCCATCACCGGTTACAGTAATAATCCTGGATATGAGCGGTTTCCCGGTCTGCAAGAATACCGCCAGGGCGGCGGCGGTCGCTACATTGTTTACCACCGTACCGGTCGCAACCGGCAACCCGCCGGCGGGAACCACCCGGCCGGTAAGGGCGTAGATCAACATTTTCTCTTCCCCCTGTGGATATTTTACCCGCAGGGGTACAACCTCCACCGTGGGATCGCCGCCCGCCTGCTCCGAAAGGGCGGCGAGGGCATCGGGTTTATTTTCTTCAACGGCAATATATCCCTTCCGGGCGCCCGCGGCTTTCATCATCGCTTTGAGCCCGTAAAGAACATCAGCCGGTCTTTCCAACATTA
>Ga0209075_1001563_pt1 | contig 21465 bp, 16 predicted proteins | sample Stecom2011_FD_187523 | JGI IMG/M metagenome (GOLD analysis project Ga0209075, IMG submission 187523) | Agricultural soil microbial communities from Utah to study Nitrogen management - Steer compost 2011 (SPAdes) (version 2) | ecosystem: Environmental > Terrestrial > Soil > Agricultural land...
GGGCTGCCAGCCAGTTCCCGGAACATGCCCATGGAGCCCAGTAGAGCTGAAGACTCATAGGGCACAAACACCCGCTCGCCGTCTTTTGCCATGTTTGGCAGTACCTTGATGTAGCTTTGCCCCAGCAGGTAGCCGATAACTGTTTGCTTGTTCTCCTCCGAGTCGCCCATGGCGCTCAGCACCAGACGAATGGATTCCTGCTCACCCTGGGCGCGCAGAATGGCAGACTGTTTGTCGCCTTCTGCGTTGAGAATGGCGGATTCCCGCTGGCCTTGTGCCATGGCGATGGCTGCCGATTTTTCACCTTCCGCTTCAGTAACTGTGGCACGACGCTTACGTTCTGCTGCCATTTGCAGGCGCATGGCCTCTTCCACTTCTTCCGGCATGCTGATGTCTTGAACTTCGACCCGAGTCAGCTTTACGCCCCACTTGGACGCAGGCTCTTCCATCTCGGCCTGAATGGCATTGTTCACTTCAGAGCGGGATTCAAACAGCTTGTCCAGCTCCATCTTGCCTACCACCGAGCGCAAGGTGGTTTTGGCTAATACTTCAACGGCCTGGCTCATGTTCGCCACTTCGTAAACAGCGCGGCGGGGATCAATGATCTGGTAGTAGAGAGCACCATTGATTTTTACAGTTACGTTATCGGTGGTTACAACAGGCTGACCAGGGAAGTCCATTACCGTTTCTCGGCGGTCGATGCGGACTTCATCGGTGGTCATCGGGTGGTATTCCTCGCCCATGCGCACGTAGCGAATCATGGTGATTGGGCGGGGCCGTTCGACGAAGGGAATGATGATGTTCACGCCGCTTTCCAGAACGCGGTTAAACGACCCCAAACGTTCAATAACCATAACTTCCGACTGCCGAACGATCACCAAGCCTTTGGCGATAACAAAAATGCCGATGGCGACAACAATCAGGCTGATGATCAGCCCCGGTGTGATATAGGATTCCATGCTTACTGTTCCTTGTGTGTAGCGGTTTGGACAATGGCTGTTGTGCCATCAAACTTTTTGAAAATAACGTCGGTTCCCTCGGGAAAGTCGGTGGCGCCTGTCTTTTCGTCTTTTAAGCGATAAAAGTCGCCGTTGACCTTAATACCCGTGGCATCATCAAAATCCCTTTTCAGGGTGCGGTAGCGCAGGCCCTGCTCTACGCCTGTGCCGGTGGTTCCGTAGGCCACTCCCTTGGGGGAGAAGCGTGGGCGAATCCAACGGATGGCGATGGGAACCAACAGGCCTGAGAACACACCCATGCCAACCAGCTGCCATTCGAACGACATGCCAACGAACGCCAGAGCGGCGGTTAAAGCAGCTGCAACCGCCAGCGCCAGCAGCAAAAATATGCCATAGGCCAGCTCAGCCAAACCCAGCGCTAGGGCTAGAATTAGCCAAAAATGTGTAAGACTCCATTCCATACAGAAAATCCGCAGGTTCAGGGTTTAAGAAATCCGGAAGACTGAACTCCCGGTTGATGAATTGTACCCAAAAGCGAGAGCTGAGTCCGAGTGGCCCGGGCGTCGTGCACGTCATTAATTCAGAGCCATATGCTGATCAGCGGCAGTTGTTAGAGTATCTTCTTTAACCAGAACAACACACAACAAGAGATCAATGCCCATGAAAGATCTGAAAAACAAAGTCGCAGTCGTCACCGGAGCAGGTTCCGGTATAGGGCGAGCACTCGCCAAAGCGTTGGCGGCGCGGGGCTGCCGGCTGGCGTTATCGGATGTTAACGAGGACGGGCTGGCGGAAACGGCTGCAGGAATTACAGGCACGCCAGTTAGAACCTATTCTTTGGATGTAAGCGACAGGGACGCTATTTACGCCCATGCTGCAGAGGTAGCAAAAGATTTTGGTCAGGTTAACCTGATCATCAATAACGCAGGCGTCGCGCTTTCAGCAACGGTGAGAGAGATGAGCGACGAGGACTTCGCCTGGATCATGGATATCGATTTTTGGGGAGTTGCTCACGGCACCCGTGCCTTTCTGCCGCACCTGATTGCATCTGGTGATGGCCATGTGGTGAACATATCCAGTGTATTTGGCTTAATCGGTGTGCCTACGCAAAGCGCCTATAATGCGGCCAAGTTCGCGGTTCGCGGATTCACAGAATCCCTGCGCCAAGAAATGAAGCTGGAAAAGCAGCCTGTTGCTGTCAGTTGTGTCCACCCGGGCGGTATCCGCACCAACATTGCCAACTCGGCGCGCATGAGTAAGCCCAAGAGTGCGGAAGAGCTGCGCACTAGTTTTGATAAACTGGCGATGACCACGCCGGAAAAAGCTGCTGAAACGATTGTGAAGGGTATTCTCAAAAACGAATCCCGCATTCTTGTAGGGTCCGACGCTTGGGGAATCGATGCTATTAACCGCTTGCTGGGCTCGGCCTATCAGCCGTTGGTAGAGCGCTTCGCCGGTAAGAGTTTGTATCGTTAACCCGCTAAAATAACGCAAGGAACCGCCTCGCTCTATGTGTGAACTGCTGGCTATGAGTGCCAATACACCCACCGACCTCTGCTTCAGCTTTACCGGGCTGACTCGCAGAGGCGGCGACACTGGCCCCCACAAGGATGGCTGGGGCGTGGCTTTTTATGAGGGCAAGGGCGTGCGGGCGTTCCACGATGTGGATGCCAGCGCCAACTCCCGGCTTGCTGAAGTGGTTCAGACCCACCCGATCAAAAGCGAAGTGGCTATTTGCCATATTCGTCAGGCTAATGTAGGCGAAATTTGTCTGGCGAATACCCACCCGTTTATGCGCGAACTCTGGGGCCGTTACTGGGTGTTCGCCCACAACGGCCAGCTTTCCGACTTTCAGTCTTCACCGGGGTTTTACGAGCCGGTTGGTGGCACCGATAGTGAGGCGTTGTTCTGCGAAATCCTCAATCATCTACGCAGCCATAGCGACAGGAATGATTCGGTCGAGGCGATCACACAGCATTTGGTGGAACTTTCGAAGGCGTTTGCAGAGCAGGGTGTTTTCAATCTTTTGCTGAGCAACGGCGACTGGTTGTTCACCTACTGCACCACCAAAATGGCCAGCATTACCCGCCGTGCGCCTTTTGGTCCGGCAAGGCTGAAAGATGCAGATGTGATTGTGGATTTTGAATCTGAAACCACGCCGAACGATATTGTCAGCGTTGTAGTAACCGAGCCACTGACCAGCGATGAGGAATGGGATATCTATCAGCCCGGCGAGTGGAGGTTGTGGCGCAAGGGCATTGTCGAAGCCAAAGGTATTGCGATAAGTAAACGGAAGGATTCGACTGAAAGCTAAGCAGGCCAGCGTTGTCTTGCTGGCCTGTTCCGTTGTGTAGCGTAATCACTGTAGGGTTTTGCGATTCCCGTTCTGGTACTCCGGTGCGATGTATGCCTGAATCTCAGCCTTAAACCGCGCAATCAACTCGCTGTTGTCATTGTCCCAAGGGTGGTAGCCCGGTTTGAAGTAACCAAACCAGGTAGGTATTAGGCTTGAGAAAGTACCGTTCTTGCCCCACATGCGCCACAAGCTCTTGCCGGTATCGGTTATCGAGAACCCCTTGGTGTCATTTGCCACCATGCGGCCTGTGAAATACGACGCCACCACGCCTAGAGCGGCCGTGCTTAGAACCAAATAAAAGGTTCGCTCGGCGTAGGTGCCGCCAACCTGCTGGAACACATCGTAAGCCACTGCTTTGTGCTCGGTTTCTTCAATAGCATGCCATGCCCAGAGCGGGCGCATGGTCTCATGCATGCCCTCGCGCACATCGTCGCGTTCCAGAAGCATATCCGCCATCATGGCGGTTATGTGCTCAAGGGCGCAGGTAATGGCCAGTTGATGGCGCTTTGGTAGCAGTTTGGCGACATCCAGAACGACGTTCAGTTGTTTTTCCATTTCGTCTACCGGCATGCCGCGATCCCGCACATGCTGGTTCATGGCCATATGTTCCAGTGAGTGCATGGCTTCTTGGCCAATAAAGCCCCGCACTTCGGCTTTCAATTTCGGATCGTCAATTTGATCCCGGAAGGCACGGACAGAATCCACAAAAAACTGTTCTCCCTGCGGAAAGAGCACCGAAAGTGCATTCATGAGATGGCTAAAAAAAGGGCTCTCTTCCATCCAATATTGCGGCACCTGCTCATCAAACTCAAAACCCATGCGTTGGGCTTTGATGTCGACGTTATCTGGCGTTTTTGACGCTCTGTTGTCTAAGGTAATCGGGTTTGGGGCGGTTTTAGTACTCAGCATGGGTTTACTCCTCACATTGGCTGATGTCATGTAGCCAGTGTGTTGGAGTCGACGATTGAGGTGAATGCGAAAGCGGGCCGCTCACCATTCAAAATAGGACACAGTGACATGAAGTTGGCCAGCGCGACGCTGTCTGGTGTGCCATCTCTCCCACTGTGATGGTTGCAGGCTTCTGCTAGAGTCTTTAGGAAACAGCACTCAAGCAGCACTCACGCAAAGACAGGGCACTCTATGGCGATTTCCGGGTCGGAAAAAGAACGGCAAATGCTGGGACTCTTCCTAGTGCCTGGCGTGTACATGCGGGTGTTGGCCAAAACCGTACAGCAGCTTGGCCATAACGATCGTCAGCTATATGAAGGCCTTAACGTTAATGCTGAAGAACTGAAAGCCAACGATAGCCGTGTGTTTGTTACCGATGCCATGGTTATGGCCGAGCGCGCACTGAAACTCGCTGGCAAAGATGGGCTGAGCTTCATGCTGGCCAGAGAGCTGCGGGTAACCATTCACGGCACGCTTGGGTTTGCTGCATTAACCAGCCCTACGTTTGCCGGAGCGCTGGATTCTGTTCGTCGCTACCTGCAGCTACGAACGCCGTTTTTGAGCATGAGCCAGTCAGAAACTGATGACCACGTACTGGTGAAGCTCTGCACCGAGTTCGACGTGCCAAGCCTCTATCCGTTTCTGGCAGAAACCGTCAGCGCCACACTGGTGATGCTCACTGAACAGCTATTGGACCGTAGCGATGCTGAAAAACGCGGATTTGCCCTCGATCACGGCAAGCTTCCCGGCGTAACCGTTCGCCTCAGCGGCGCAGAGCCTGCCTATTACCACCAGTTTGCCGATCAGTTGCCGGTCAAGTTTCAGTATGACCAGCCTGATGAAATGCTGGTGTTCCCGAAAACCCTACTAGACGTGCGCATGCGCCTGGCCGACGCAGACGCTTCCGGCCTGGCCAGAGATGAGTGCGAATTTGAATTGCAGAAGGCACTCAAGGAACAAGGCGACCTTGCCATGGCCGTGCGCAACATGCTGCGAATGATGCCCGGGCCGCTGCCTTCGCTAGAAGCCATGGCAGAACGCTTTTGCGTATCTTCCAGAACACTAAAACGACGGTTGGCGGAACGAGAAACCAGTTACCGTGAAATCGTAGAATCCGTTCTCAAAGACCGCGCCATTCAGCTATTACGCTACACCAACCAATCCGTGAGCGAAATCGCCTACGAACTGGGCTACGCCGATCTCTCCAACTTCAGTCGCGCGTTCAAAAAATGGACCGGAAAGTCCGCCAGCGAATTCCGAGAAGACGGCCCCGACCCAGCCCCGGAGTTAGGGCCTTAATAGTGCCAAAATCCGTTTGCATCTGGATTTATTGCAAGAGTTAAAAGGACGGAGGGTGGCGTATATTCTCCGCCAGAAAAAAGATGTCTGAGCGCAGCGAGTTATTTTTTCCAAGGAGAATATACGCCACCCTCCGGCCCGGCACTCAGGTTTCAGACCTTGTGGAATGACATAAATAACCCCATATACGGCTATAGCCAACCCTTATCACCGGAGCAACCATGATCACCCGACCAGACACCCACAGCAAACTACTAGGATACCTGCTCTGGATCTTCGGCTTTCTAGGCTCTCACCGTTTCTACTACGGCAAACCCATTACCGGAACCATCTGGTTCTTCACGTTCGGATTCTTCCTAATCGGCTGGATAATCGACTTCTTTCTGATCCCCTCCATGGACGAACAAGCCGACCACCGCTTCCGCGAGGGCGAGATAAATTACAGCGTCGGCTGGCTACTACTCACCTTCACTGGCGTATTTGGCTTGCACCGCATGTACATGGGTAAGTGGATCACAGGGGTTATCTACCTGCTGACCGGCGGCCTCTTCCTGATTGGGCTGCTATACGACTTCTGGACACTGAACGACCAGATTTCAGAGCGAAACCGGGACGTGAAATTTAACTGACAAGAGCCCGCTCAAGCTCCACGAGACCGTCCTCCAGATAGTCCAGCATCCTCTGGAGGCTGGGTAGCGTGCGGCGGCAGCCGATCAAGCCAAACTCCACCTGATCGTTATAGCTGGTCAGGGTCATATTCAGGGCCAAACGGTCCATGGCGATGGAGACGGGATACATACCCTCAAGCTTGGCGCCGTTCCAGTAACAGGCTTCTTTTGGCCCGGGCACGTTGGAAATTACCACATTGAACGTTTGCCACTTCGGAGCCATGCCGGTTAGCAGATTAAAGGCCGCTGGCGCCAAAGTCAGTGCGGTGTAGTTGAGGATCTCTTCGGGTGACATATGGGCGTAGCGATCTTTCCCTTCTTGCATGCCTTGGTGGATTTTCCGTAGCCGCGTAACAGCGTCGCCTTCGTCTGTATGCAGGTTAGCCAGAATAACGCCCACCTGATTGCCTTCGGCTTGCCGACCTTCGGATTCGCTGCCGTCAGACTTTTGGTACTTGCGCAAGGAGACCGGCACCATAGCGATCAAGGGCTTATCGGGCAGAGCGTCCAGATTCATAAGATAGGTGCGCAACGCACTGGCGCACATGGCCGTGACCACATCGTTCACGGTGGTGTCATGGGCATGGCACACCGCTTTGATGCGCTTCAAGCAGTAGGATTGAGCCGCAAACCGGCGGGAACCGGTAATTTTCCGGTTCAGAATACTGCGTGGTGCGTGGAAAATGGAGTCGTAGGCAGGGTCCTTGCGCGCCGCCTTCACAGTGCGCAGTAGTTCCCGCGCTACGGTCGGCACCGTGCTTAACTGTTTTCCCGAAGCACCCAGTAAGTGGCCAATACTGTGCCAGAGAGACGGCTCGCTTCTATCCTCTTTTCGCCCCGCCCTCACGGATAGATCCCACACTGGCGGCATGTTGCGTTTTGAAGGGTCCGTGGACAGCATTCGCTGCGTCATTCGCATGGCGGAAACGCCATCCACCAAGGAGTGGTGCACCTTGATGTAAACCGCAAACTGTCTGTCGCTCAACCCCTCGATCAGATGAAACTCCCACAACGGCCGCTCCCGATCCATTAAGTGGGAATGCTCGGCAGAAACAAATGCAAGCAGCTCCCGAATACGGCCCGGGGTAGGCAGAGCTTCAAACCGGAAGTGGTGCTCCAGATCGAGATGATCATCATGAACCCACACAGGTTGCGCCAAGCGGCTGTCCAACCGCTGATTGAACGGCGCGGTTACTTCCGTATCGTTTCGAAGCTGCTCGGCGAGCTTGGACACGTAGTCGTCAGGTGCATCTTCTGGAAATGAAAAAATCTGCAGCCCGCCTACGTGCATGGGTTGCTGGCGCTTTTCAAGCCAGAGAAAAAGCTGGTCGGTAGGGCTCAGAGGCTTCACGGGCGGGCTCCTTTTTATGATTGTTTAACTGATATTACATCAGGTCGCCCGCGAGTGATTGGCCTTTGGTAGCTTCCGCCCCGTCAATATCGGTTGATTGAACCTCCCTCAGGGTTAGGCTGCCACAGCCTCTTGCTGTGTTTCTCTTGTTTCCAAAAGGATCCGATTTCCATCGAGAAGCACAGAGTAGGTTTTGACCCTAACCGATTCATCTTCCAAACAGACACCGGTTTTCAGGTTGAAGTGTTGTTTGTATAACGGAGAGGCGACGATTGGTTCTCCCCCTAAATCCCCAGTGATGCCGCGAGCCAGAACATTCGCGCCGCTGAACGGATCTTTATGGCTGATGGCAACGAGTGCTGGTAGCCGGTGCGGCAGGTAAAACACGGCCACCGGACCCTCTTCCGTCCAGACCGCAATTCCCGACTCCGGCACCAGATCATCAACGGTACAAATGGTGTTCCAAAAGGTACGAGTTTTCATCTGTATTCTCCTTAGCTTTTCGTCTTCAGTTTTTCGATATTCGCGAGTTCGGTGAGCGAGGGGTGCGGGGTACTTTTCCGCCGGGAAAAAGATGTCTGAGCGCAGCGAGTTATTTTTCCCAGAGGAAAAGTACCCCGTGCCCCTTGCGCCATCCCAGAATCCGGAAGGCTACACAGACTCCAAAACAGGCCGTCTCTGTCCCCGCTCAGTCGTCCACTGCTGCACAGGATCTTTCTGCTCTGGCAGGTTCACAAACTCACGGAACCGCTTGCGCTTCTCAGGATCTTCTACAGCCGTTTTCCACTCACACTGGTACGTATCTGCAATGCTGTTCATGTGCTCCTCAAGCTCGGCACAAATACTCAGGCTATCCTCAAGCACCACCTGTTTCAGATAATCCAGACCGCCCTCTAGATTCTCCATCCAGACACTCGTGCGCTGCAGCCGGTCGGCCGTGCGCACATAGAACATCACCACCCGATCAATGGTTCGGATCAGCGCCTCATCAGATAGATCGGTTGCAAACAAATCGGCGTGGCGCGGGCGCATGCCGCCATTACCGCAGACATACAAGTTCCACCCATTCTCAGTGGCGATCACGCCAAAATCCTTACTCTGAGCCTCGGCGCATTCTCGCGTGCAGCCAGACACAGCCATTTTTACCTTATGCGGCGCCCGCAGACCCTTGTAGCGATTCTCCAGAACGATCGCCATGCCCACACTGTCCTGCACGCCATAGCGGCACCAGGTATTGCCAACGCAGGACTTAACCGTGCGCAGGGACTTTCCGTAGGCATGACCGGTCTCGAAACCGGCGGCAATGAGCTTCTCCCAGATCTCTGGCAGTTCGCTCAGCGTAGCGCCAAACAGATCAACCCTCTGACCGCCCGTGATCTTGGTGTAGAGGTCGTACTCTTTGGCTACTTCGCCCAGCACAATCAGCTTGTCGGGCGTAATCTCACCGCCGGGAATGCGCGGCACAATGGAATAGGTGCCGTTCTTCTGCATATTGGCCATGAAGGTGTCGTTGGTGTCCTGAAGTGGCACGTGATCGGTGGCCAGAATGTGTTCGTTCCAGCAGGTCGCCAGAATTGAGCCGACGGCCGGCTTGCAGATATCACAGCCCTGCCCCTTACCGTGCTGGCTAATCAGGGTGCGGAAGGTGCGGATGCCGTTGACTTTGACCAAGTGAAACAATTCCTGACGGCTGTACGGGAAGTGCTCGCACAAGTCTTTGTTGACCGCCACACCGCGTTTTTCCAGCTCGTTATCAACCAGGTTTTTGAGTAGCGAGGTACAGCCGCCGCAACCGGTGCTGGCTTTGGTTTCGGCTTTGACGCTGGGGAGGTCAACGCAGCCAGCATCAATCGCGCAGCAAATATCGCCCTTAGTGACATTGTGGCAAGAACAAATGGATGCGGTTTCAGGAAGCGCATCGGGGCCCAGTGCCGGGGCTCCGCCTTGATTCTCCGGCAGTATCAGGGTCTCGGGATTGTGTGGCAGTGTTATGCCGTTCAGGGCGTACTGCAGAAGACTATCGTAGTGGCTGTTATCGCCCACAAGAATGGCACCTAGCAGCGTTTTGCCATCTTCGCTGACCACCATGCGGCGATAGTGGCCGGCCTGCTCATCGTTAAAGCGTATGTTGCGGGCACCGGGTGTCTGGCCGTGGGCGTCGCCAATGGAGCCTACATCCACTCCCAGCAGCTTTAGCTTGGTGCTCATGTCGGCGCCGGTAAAGGCGGCATCACGATCGCCGTTCAGAACCGCCGCCAAGGTGCGGGCCATGGTATAGCCGGGAGCAACCAAGCCGAAGATCTTCTGGTTCCAGAGTGCACACTCGCCAATGGCATGAATGTGTGGGTCCGACGTGGTGCACTGATCATTGACGACGATGCCGCCACGTTCACCGACACTCAGCCCACTTGCTCGCGCGAGTGTATCCTGTGGGCGAATACCGGCTGAAAAGACGATCAGGTCGGTTTCCAGATGACTGTCATCGCTGAAGTTCATGCGGATGCGAGCATTTTCGCCTTCCACGATAGAGGTGGTGGCTTTTTCGGTGTGCACTTGAACGCCCAGTTCTTCAATTTTGTGACGCAGCAACGCTCCGCCATCGGTATCCAATTGCACTGGCATTAGGCGAGGTGCGAACTCTACTACGTGGGCCTGCAGGCCAAGACTCTTGAGGGCATTGGCGGCTTCCAAGCCAAGTAGACCGCCACCCACAACTACCCCAGACTTGCCTTTCTGGGCGCTGTGGCGAATGGCGTCAAGGTCTTCCAGCGTCCGGTATACGAAACAGTGAGGATGCTCCCGGCCCTCAATCGGCGGTACGAAAGGGAAGGAGCCGGTTGCCAGCACCAGTTCGTCATAGCCATAGTCGCCCTTCGGCGTGGTGACACTACGCTGATCAGGGTTCAAGGCCGTTACCTGTTCATGCAACCGTAGCTGAATACCGTGTTCTGAGTACCAGTCTGCGGTGCCCATCGCGAGATCTGAGTGCGTTGAGCCGGTGAAGTATTCCGACAAATGAACGCGATCGTAGGCTCGCTGCTTTTCTTCACCGAAGACCAGAATGTCATAGCCCGACGCAGCCGGGCTGGCAACGAACTGCTCTAGAAAGTGATGGCCTACCATGCCGTTGCCAATCACGATTAGGGTTTTATTGCTCATGGTGATGTCCTCTTTCATGGGCAGCGGTTCAAGCTGCTGCTTCGCAATACGGTTTGCCAAAGGGCAATTGGGCTCGAAACGATTGAATGTCGACGTTGTCGTTAATCAACGTCTGGTACCAAGGGCCTTGGCTGGTATTCCCCATTAGAACGGCGCCGACCAGCCGGTTGTCGCGAACCAGCAGGTGGTTGTAGCCGCCGGTTGTAATGTCTTGCGAGATCAGGGATTCGGTATGCTCATCGGGTGCCTGAAGCCCACAGGAAAAAACAGGTATGCCGCCAATTTTGAGCCGGGTGGCGGTTTCAGATGGCTGGTAGGCCGCGCCCTTGGTTGTTCCTGCAAGCACGCACGCCAGAGTTTTCGCCTGCTGATAACCCGGCTCCACAAGCCCAAAAGTTTCGCCATTGAACTCACAGCACTCGCCCAGGGCGAATATGTGTGGATTGCTGGTTTGCAATTGCGAGTTGACTTGAATGCCCCGCCCACACGCCAGTCCGGCGTTTTGCGCCAGTTCACGGTTGGGTGTAATGCCGGTGGCGATGACAATTAGATCCGTAGTAATCAGCGTCTGGTCATTCAGTTGAATGGCGCGGACGCTCTCTTGCCCCAGCACTTGGATTGGTGACGTTGATGTCAGAATTTTGAGACCGCGACCGGTCAGTGCGTCAGATAGAAGCTTGCCACTTTCTGGGTCTAGCTGCCGATTCAAGAGGTGGCCGCTTCGATGCAGTAGGGTGACATCCATGCCACGGCGCAGAAGCCCTTCCGCCGCTTCAAGCCCCAGAAAACCGCCGCCAACTACGACTGCCCGCTGCTGACTTTGGCTCAACTCAATTAGGGCGCGGGTGTCGTTGAGATCCCGAAAGTTCATAACGCCGTTTAGTTGCTCCCCGGGAATCCCTAAGCGGGCTGGGCTAGCACCGGTTGCGATTACCAGCGTGCTATAGCTGTACACTTTGCCAGTGCTTGTGGTCACCGTACTGTTGTGGGGTGCTATTGCACGAACCGCTTCACTTTGATGAACCTGAATACCGTGGCGGGCAAACCAAGCGTCCGGCTTCAGGGGCAGGCTTTCCTCATCGGTTTCTCCACTGAGCAGAGCTGAAAGCTGAACTCGGTTGTATGCCGCAGCTGTTTCACCGTTAAACACAATGATGTTCCGGTAGGGTATTGATGCTTTGCTCACCAACTCTTCAAGGAATCGCTGCGCTACCATTCCGTGGCCACAGACGATCAATGTGTCTTTCGTTCTTTGGATCATCTTTGCACCTCCACCCCGTTTAGAACCAAAAAAGCCGGAGCATCTCGTCCGTTAAAGGAGTTGATGGTCCGGCGCCAATGCCAATATCAGTGATCTGGTACCCAGCCGAATTCGTGGCTGGGAAGGTTAGTCTTGAATTGTATAAAGCTATGTTCGTGCCAATTCTAAAATCTTTTTAAAATCAGATATTTGTTGTTGATGGGCGCGCGTGCTGCTTAGGTGTACGGCTTTTTTTGCACTTTGGCGGTGCAGGTTGCACGACTTTGATGCTTTTTTTGCTGGCGCGGTAATTGCTGGATTCACCGGTAACACAAGAGTGAGGCAACATCCGGAGCTTTGAAATGGACCACAGTAAACATCAAGGTAATTCTGCCCACCCCTCGGCTGAGGAGTATTTGATCGCATCCAGACGCTGTGAACTGAGGAACCTCCAGTACTTCTTGCAGATGGGAAAGCTGGTGCAGAGTATCGGTAACCTTGTGCACGGTCTGCAGCGAGAGCGTGGGGCGTGCACTATGTTTCTTGGGTCGAAGGGCGAGAGGTTTGGCTCGGAGCGAACACTAACGGTGGCGGAATCGACGCGCTTATATAGTGTTTTCGAGCGGGCTCTGACTGAGATTCATGAGGAGCTGACAACGCATTTGGTGAGTAGTCATCTACTGGCCCATATTGCCAGCGCCCTTCACGGATTGGAGGGTTTAACGGCGCTGCGTGCTCGGGTGAAAGCCCAGTCGTTGCCGGTGTCTGAGGCAACAGAATCCTACAGCGCCCTTATTCAAAGCCTGATTGTCGTGGTGCTTGGGGCAGCGGATACAGCTGTAGACCCGTCACTTGTGCGCTTGTTGGTGGCTATGGTGCATCTGATGAATGGCAAGGAACTTTGTGGTCAGGAGCGCGCCATAGGCTCGGCGGGGTTTTCAAAAGGGCGCTTTGACAATGCACTGACCCAGCGCATGACGCACCTTATTGAAACGCAGGAGCAGTGTTTTGAGGTGTTTCTCAGCTTCGCAGATGAGCAAAGCTGTGAGCTATTGCTGAATCTACGGGCACATGGGCGGGAACATGAGATTAAGCGTTTACGGCAGTTGGCGTGTTCCGTTGGCCGGTACAAATCGATAGGCCCGGACGCAGCCGATGACTGGTTTGCACTGATGAGCGAACGTATGGATGGGCTCAAAGAGGTCGAGGAGTCAGTGGAGAGCAGCTTTCATGGACGCTGCGTGGAGCGGTTTGCCGAGGCGCGGCGAGCATTGGCACACCGTGAAACACTGATGGCTTCGCTTGGCCAGTTGGAATTTCCCGCGCAGCCTCTTTTGGTTCTGTGCGAGTCTGATGTTAGTGGGGAAGTTCAAGCCGGAGACGTGTGGAGCAGTGAAGGTATTGGCCAGCACTCTGGGCGATCAATTTTTGATTTGGTGCAGGAGCAGTCGCGTCGGTTGCAACAAATGAGTGAGGATTTAAGGAGTGCTGAGGATGCACTGGAGGATCGGAGAACTCAGGAAAAAGCGGTCTTGTTGCTGATGCGTCACCGCAAAATTGATAACGACGAAGCCCACCGGGTTCTGCGAAAGCTGGCCATGGATCAGGGTAAAAAGCTGCCCGAGGTTGCCCGGGCACTGGTGTCTATGGCGGATATATTAACGTAGCTCCCGCTCTCAGATTTTCGCGGTCTGGGCAGAGTGATTGGTGGTTGTACTGGTGGCCTTTTTATTCCGGTGCGGCGCTATGTTTTCCAGCTTGCGCTGCTTCTCATAAAGAAATTTCAGAACCTCCTGCCGGTAATGCACGTAAGTGGGGTCGTCCGCTAGAGTGACTCGGTTGCGAGGCCGTTCTAGGTTGATGTATAGGTCCTCGCCGACGGCAGCAGCCGGTCCGTTGGTCATCATGATAATACGATCAGACAGGAGTACGGCCTCGTCTACGTCGTGGGTAATCATGATCACGGTGTTGTTAAGGTCTTGTTGAATGCTCATCAGAGAATCTTGCAGATGAGCCCGGGTAAGGGCATCCAAGGCGCCGAAAGGTTCGTCCATCAGCAAGACGCTTGGCTTCATTGCCAGCGCCCGGGCAATCCCTACCCGTTGTGCCATGCCTCCTGAGATTTCTCCCGGTCGTTTGTTGGCGGCATGGGCCATATTCACCAGTTCCAGATTGTGATGAATCCAGCTTCGACGCTCCTGCTTCGTCATGGTTTTGCGAAACACCTGCTGTACAGCCAATTCAACATTCTCATAAACCGTTAACCAGGGCATTAAGGCATGGTTCTGGAATACGACCGCCCGTTCCGGTCCCGGTGCGTTGATCTCGTGGCCATCCAGAATACATCCACCTTTGCTGGCCTGAAGTAGACCAGCGACGATGTTCAGTACTGTGGACTTGCCGCAGCCAGAATGACCAATCAGAGAGACAAACTCGCCCTTTTTGATTTTCAAGTTGATGTTATCCAGCGCGACGAAGGAGCCCTTAGGTGTGTCAAAGGCCATTTCCACGCCGGTCAGCTCCAAATGAGGTTTAGTCATGGTTATCTCCGTTATTCATTCCAGGCAATTTTCTTCTGGATCATCAACATGATTCGATCCAGCACAAAACCGATAAAGCCGATAGCCAACACGGCCGCCATGATCCGGCTCAGGGACTGGCTGCTGCCGTTCTGGAACTCATCCCAGACAAACTTGCCGAGCCCTGGGCTCTGAGCCAGCATTTCGGCGGCGATCAGCACCATCCAGGCGATACCCAGCGAAACCCGGAGCCCGGTGAAGATTATGGGTATGGACGACGGTAGAACGACTTTTCTCACATGGGTCCAGAATGACAGTTGCAGAACTCGGGAGACATTCAGCAAGTCGGGGTTCACCGCAGCCACCCCAACACCTGTGTTGATCAGGGTGGGCCAGAGGCTGCAAAGGGTGACGGTGATCATTGAGGTGAGGAACGACTTCTCAAACATCGGATCGTCACTAACGTAAGTAGCGGAGACCACCATCGTAACCAGCGGCAGCCAAGCCAGAGGCGAAACGGGCTTGAAGATTTGAATCAGTGGATTGACCGCTGCCTGAAGGTGTCGGTTGAGACCCAGTACTATGCCAAGTGGGACCGCGATTGCCGTCGCAAGTAGAAAGCCGGCCATGACGGTAACCAAGCTGGTGGCAATTTGGTCCAGAAACGTCGGGGCACCGGGGTAGCCCCGGATCTTAACTTTAGCGTTTGGATCTTCAGCTAAAATACGAGCATTTCGTTCCTCCTGCATGGTCACGAATTTATCCGCACGCTCCCGTTGATTGAGGTGCTCCTGCCAGAGCTGGCCGCTTTGCTCCCAGACCTGCACCGGCCCCGGAAATGTGCCCAGCGAGGTGTTCACCTGAGGTGCGGCCAAATGCCAGAAGCCGAGAAATATTAGAATGCCGACCATCGGCAGTAAGAGTTGCTTGCCAGCTTGAGTTAACTCCGCGACATTGAATCGATCTGTCAGTACTTTCAGCCCGCCGCGGATTCGGGTTTCAGAGCTAGGGTTCAATAGCGTGCTCATGTGGTTCTCCTGAATACTGCGGGTTACGGTGTGTCAGTGCCTTTGAGCCCAATGTCAAAACTGTCGATGTAGGCGTTGGGCTGACGTGGGGTAAAGGCGACGCCATCAATGAGCTCTCCCTGATATGGACGGGAAAAGTTGTCCTGACTGAAGTCGGGAAAATCTTCCGCCTTCATCAGTCCATCATCGATTAAGGATTTGGCAGCTTTCGCATAGATGTCGCCGCGGTATACCTGTGCGGCCGTTTTCATGTACCAATCGTCGGATTTTGCTTCGGGTATTTGGCCCCAGCGACGCATCTGCGAGAGATACCAGATGGCGTCCGATGGGTACGGGTAGGTGGCGTGATGGCGGAAAAATACGTTGAAATCCGGCACGTCCCTAACATCCCCTTTTTCGTACTCGAAAGTGCCTGTCATGGAGTTGGCAATTACTTCGGCATCGGCGCCCACATAGCTCGGACGAGCGAGGATTTCGACAGCGCTTTCCCGGTTGGCGTTGTTGTTTTCATCCAGCCAGTAAGCAGCACGAATTAGGGCGCGCAGCAGGTGCAAGTGGGTATTAGGATTTTCTTCGGCCCAGACCTGACTGACACCGAATACCTTCTCGGGATTGTTGGGCCAAATTTCGTAGTCGGTGATGACCGGAACGCCTATGCCCTTGAACACCGCTTGTTGGTTCCAAGGCTCGCCGACGCAGTAGCCTTGAATGGTGCCTGCTTCCAGAGTGGCGGGCATTTGTGGGGGTGGAGTGACAGAGAGATGAACGTCCGCACTCAGTGTGCCGCTGGTATCGCCGTTTTGAGGGGCGTAGTAGCCCGGATTCAAGCCACCTGCCGCCAACCAGTAGCGTAGTTCATAGTTGTGGGTGGATACCGGGAACACCATGCCCATGCGAAAGCGTTCGCCTTTTGCTCGGGACTGCTCAACCGCTGGTTTCAGAGTGCTGGCGCTGATCGGGTGCACTGGCTTGCCGTTACGCTCTGGGATGTGTTGCCTCATCGTCTCCCAAACATCGTTGGAGACGGTGATGCCGTTGCCGTTTAAATCCATGCTGAACGCGGTAATGATGTCGGCCTGTGTGCCGTAGCCAATGGATGCCCCCAGCGGCTGGCCCGCCAGCATGTGCGCACCGTCCAATTCACCGGTAATCACTCGGTTTAATAGAACTTTCCAGTTGGCCTGCGCCTCCAGTTCAACAAACAGGCCTTCATCCATAAAAAAGCCCTGCTCCCAAGCTATGGCCAAAGGTGCCATATCCGTCAGTTTGATAAAGCCGAGTTTCAGGTCCGGCTTTTCTGGCGGGCCAATCTCTGCTTGGGCCGTGCCTACGCTAGCTACAAGAGAGATTGCAGCGGCCAATTTGGCCAGTTGATGGATGGGTCTGGTGACAATAGTCAGCGGTGTCTTCAACATTTTTTACCTCGTGACATTCTTGCAGACAAAAAAAAGCCCGCCCTCCGTTGCCGGAAGGCAGGCACCTATGCCCGTTTGATCTGAGTGGTCTCGAATGTTCAGGTTTGAGGTTGCACAGCCTGTGCCAGAGATAGAAAACTTATTAAAAACAGGGGGTAATGATTTCGCTTAACGGGTAAGGGGTATTTTGTGCAGTTTTTGTTGGCTTGCTTTAGTGCAGGTTTGAGCGGCTTTGCACCATTGTGAAACCTTGGGTTCCTGCCTAGTGCTTGTCTGCTGATGATGAGTTATTGGATAACCGGCGCTGTACGCCGCGGTCTTGGGCGAAGTCCACGGCTTTGGTGCCGCGCTGGCCTTTTTATTGCAGTTCGCATCAGGGTATCGAGAGAACAGTCACTAATAGCAGGCGAAGAGGAGCAAGCGTGGATTCCAATATCAAACTGGCTAACAGCACTCTAACCACGTGTCCCTATTGCGGTGTGGGTTGTGGTGTAGTGGCAACACCTTCTAACGTGACCGGCGACGAGAGCCATCCCGCCAATCAGGGCCGGTTGTGTGTGAAAGGCTCTGCCTTGCATGAAACTCTGGTGCCCAACGGTAGGCTCTTGAGGCCGCGGGTTGCTGGTGAGGACAAGAGTTGGCCAGAGGCACTTGCTGCAGTCTCCGGCGCCATTCGTGATTCGGTTGCTCAGCATGGTCCGGGGTCTGTGGCTCTTTACCTATCGGGCCAACTGCTGACAGAGGACTATTATGTAGCCAATAAACTCGCCAAGGGCTTTATTGGCACACCCCATGTAGATACGAATTCTCGCCTGTGTATGTCCGCAGCCGTGGCGGCTCACAAACGCGCGTTTGGTGAAGACTGTGTTCCCGGTTGTTACGAGGATTTGGAACTTGCTGACCTTCTGGTGCTGACCGGTAGCAATGCTGCCTGGGCTCACCCTATTCTCTATCAGCGTATGCACGCTGCACGACGAACTGGCCGCCGGGTGGTGGTCATTGATCCCCGCCGAACTGCTACAGCAGATCTTGCAGACCTCCACCTTAAATTGAAACCTGGCACGGACACAGTTCTGTTTAACGGGTTGCTGGCGTGGCTGGTGCGGCACGAGGCGACAAGCCCTAGTTACATTGCACAGCACTGCAGTGGTTTCGAAGAAACGCTTGCGTGTGCACAAGATGTGGCATCGTCGGTTGCGTCGGTTGCTGCCCAATGTGATCTTGTTGAAGCCGACGTTGAGCGTTTCTATCGCTGGTATGCCGACATCCCTCGCACTGTGACAGTGTTCTCTCAAGGCATTAATCAGGCGGTAGCCGGCACCGACAATTGCAACGCTATTATCAACTGCCATCTGGCCACGGGACGTGTTGGCCAGCCTGGCGCCAGCCCCTTCTCTTTGACCGGCCAGCCCAACGCTATGGGTGGTCGAGAGGTGGGTGGCTTGGCGAATACTTTGGCTGCGCACATGGAATACGACACCCCCGGAGCCCGCGAGCAATTGGCCGAATTCTGGGGCACAGATCAGCTTCCGGAGGCACCCGGGTATAAGGCCGTAGACCTGTTTGAAGCCGTGCACCGGGGCGATATCAAGGTGCTCTGGATTATGGGCACTAACCCTGCAGTTAGCCTGCCGGACTCTGCCCGGGTTCGTGAGGCACTGGCCAACTGCCCGACAGTGATCGTGTCGGACTGCATGGCGAATACGGACACCACAGCTTTGGCCGATATTCTGTTACCAGCGGCTGGCTGGGGTGAGAAAGACGGGACCGTTACCAACTCGGAACGCTGCATTTCGCGGCAGCGATCCTTCCTGCCTTTATCTTCTGCCGCTCGACCTGACTGGCAGATATTGGCCTCGGTTGCATGCGAACTTGGGTACGCTCGTGCCTTTCAGTATCAGTGTCCTGCGGATATTTTCCGTGAACATGCAGCGCTTTCCGCTCTCGCATGCAGCGTCAGCGAAGGCCGCCAGATATTTGATATCGGAGCGCTAGCGCAATTGACAGACGCTCAATACAACCAACTAGAGCCGACTCAATGGCCCGTTATCCTTGACGATGTTGGTGAGATAGAGGGCTCGTCGCGGCTGTTCAGTGATGGGTGTTTTGCCACGGATGATGGTCGGGCACGATTGGTACCCATTCCTGTTGGGCGGCCGCGCCAGAGTGTGACCCCTCGCTTCCCATTCGTGGTTAATACTGGCCGGATTCGCGATCAATGGCACACCATGACACGCACTGCATTGGTTTCGCGGCTTTTAACGCATCGCCAGGAACCTTCTATTGAGATTCATCCCGACGATGCGTTTCGTCTTCGCATCAGTGACGGGGCCTTGTGCCAACTCATCGGTCCGGGGCCCGAGCCATTTTTGGGCCGAGCCCGACTGACATCAGACCAGCGACTGGGAGAGGTGTTTATACCGATTCACTGGAACGGGCGTTTTGCCTCACAAAGCGTAGCAACGAATCTGATTGCCGCTGTAACCGATCCGCTCTCTGGGCAGCCAGAGAGCAAGCATGGTATTGCAAGCCTTCACAGCCTCGCCAACCAATGGCAAGCGCGGCTGATGCGTCGAAAATCCAGCAATGACCTCAGTGACCTAGCAGGATTCTGTGATTATTGGTGCCGACAGCCACTAGCCCACAGTGAGAGTTGGTGGCTCGCTGGAAGCAAAACGGTGGACTGGAGTAAGGACGCTACGATTTGGTTGGAGGGAGAGCCGCAGCTAGTTCTGGTCGATTCGGCGCAAGGCCGCTTCCGGGCTGCTCGAGTGGTTGATGGCCAGCTTGAGGCTGTTCTTTTGGTGGATAATAACGTTGAGCTTTTGCCCGACTTGGTCTGGTTGGATCAATGCTTTGCGTCGGAGCGGCTAAGTTCAGAACAGCGACAATGCTTGCTTGCTGGCCGGTCTGTGGAAACGGAAGACATGGGGGCGCTGGTGTGTAGTTGTTTTCAGGTGGGCGACCGCCAGATAGCCAAGGCAATCTCACGTGGGCAGACGACGCTAGAAGCGTTGGGGCAGGCCCTGAAGTGTGGCACCAACTGTGGCTCTTGTATTCCCGAAATACGGGAACTATTGCAGGTTGAGCTATTAGAAACCTAGCAATGAAGGCCTATCAAACGTGTTTCAATATGCCTTGCGCAGCATTGACATGGGGACTCTATATCGCTGGCCGCGGAATCTGCCCGTTCCGTTTACTGTGCAGGTTTTTCGGTTAACTCGGATAATTTCTCCACGGAACTCTCGAGTGCCTGAGCTAAAGGTGACTGCATCTTTTATTTGCCAGAGCGACGGTTGCAGTGCCGGCTCAGCAAGTTGGAAGGGCTCATTGGATAAGGCAATCTGATACTCACTGGCTTGATTCGCCAGTGCCTCGCGCGCCGCTTCAGAACGGCCACTCTCATGCAGATCATCAAGGATATTGTAGAAGTACCGGTTGTGTACCGAACCGCGATATCTATGGCCAGCACTGTGTTGCAGCAAGTGTGCGAACTCGTGACAACAGGTGTGTGCGAGTAGGTTAAGCGTGCTCAGCTCACCCTCAAAATAACCTCGTTTGTGAATTTCCCGGGCGGAGAGCCAACCACTGGCCGTATCAGGTTGTTGCTTGGCCTGAATCATTCTGAGGCCGTAGGTAATTTGGTGCTGTTTGCGCTGTGGATCAAAACGGTGGTAGGTGGCTTGGCCCGAACCTACCCGGCATGCGAGTGTGCTGCCACGGGCCCTTTCTTGAACCCAGCTGGCGGCAGGTTGCCAGAGGATGGTTTGCGTAACCTCGCACATCAATCTGCCTAAATTCTGTGCCTGTGTATTGGGTATGGTCATGTTGGCTAGTAAGAGGCGGATATAGAAGCAATAAAGCGTAAATATAGGTGGCAGGTGGAAATCTACCTGCGATTTAACGATGCCATGATCGAACAAAAAACGCCATGTAAGTTCAATGAAATCAGCGCAAGCTAAACCGAACAGGCAGAGCGTAGCTGAAGGTTCTACCCGTCATCTCCTCCGGCACTGGCGGCAGTGGTGCTGCTTGCTCAAGCATGGCAAGGGCTGCTTCGTCCAGCAGGGAGTGACCAGATCCTGTGCGTAGGCTATGGCCTATGAGGGTTCCGTCTCTGCGGAACTCGAAGGTGATTACCGGCGCACCCTCCTGTCCCAACCTGCGAGCGCGGCGGGGGTATTCGTAAAATCGTGAAAGATGCCTGCTGAGCTTTGTAAGGTAATCATCAACGGCAGACGGATTACCCGCATTCTGTAGCGGCACAGATGACTGCGATTGAGAGTCTCCGTTTTCGGGCGCTGGCTCTGCGGTATCGTTGGCTGTGCTCTCTGGCGAGGACTGCTCTGCCTGAGTTGCAACTGGTTCATCCATTTTTTCGACTATTTCTGGCTCTGGCTCTGGCTCTGGCTCTGGCTCTGGCTCTGGCTCTGGCTCTGGCTCTGGCTCTGGCTCTGGTGTCGGTTTTGGTTCAGGCTTTGGCTTTGGCTTTGGCTTTGGCTTTGGCTTTGGCTTTGGCTTTG
>Ga0209075_1001564_pt1 | contig 21461 bp, 16 predicted proteins | sample Stecom2011_FD_187523 | JGI IMG/M metagenome (GOLD analysis project Ga0209075, IMG submission 187523) | Agricultural soil microbial communities from Utah to study Nitrogen management - Steer compost 2011 (SPAdes) (version 2) | ecosystem: Environmental > Terrestrial > Soil > Agricultural land...
ATTCAGGAGCGCTACGGCATCGGGAAGGATGAGGCTCACCGAAAGGTCGATGAATTCCTGAGCATGCGCGACTAAACGACGAAGTCGCGCCGCAGGACGCGCCGCAAGCTTATTCTTGCGGCGCGTCCTGCGGCTCCTCGTATTGATAAGCAATATGCGCCATGACGCTGAAGCCATTTTTGGGGCCCCAGGTGGCGTTGGTCTGGTTGAGCAGGTTGTCGGCGTTCAGGCCGATGCGAAGCGAGGGGACCGGCTTATAGCTTAGGCGCGCGCCAAGCATTGAAAAGGCAGGGGCGGTGGGTTGGGTCGACGGGGTTGCCAGCGCGCTGCGCGCGCGCAGGTGCGCTGCGGTTTCGATGCGCTCATTGAGCCAATAGCGACTCAACTCGAGCATCACCTGGTGGCGGGTGCGCAGCGCAAGTCGCTCGCCGGTTTCCATATCTTCGGCCAGCGGCAGCCAGCTATAATTGGCGCGCGCGTCGAAGCCCCACAGAATATCGCGCGCGTCCACGCCGGCGTTGAGCCCGGCGGTCTGCGCCCGGTCGATATTGGCGTAGCGAAATTGGGCCACGCGCCCGGAGGCCTCTTCGTCGGTCGCGGTCGTAATCAGATCGCTTAAACGATGATAAAAGCCGCCAAGGCTGAGTTGAATGCGGTGCTCGCTGAGCTTTGAGAAATCAAAGACCATGCCCGCTCGCCCCGACCACAGGCCTTCGGGCTGAAGTTCGGGGTTGCCGATGACCTGGTAGCCAATCTCGGAGTGGTCAAAGAAAAGATAGAGTTCCTCGGCGGTGGGGAGCCGGCGGGTGCGCGAGGCCGATGCGCGCAGGACCAGCGGCTGGGCGACGCGCCACTGGCTGGAGAGATCCGCCATCAGGCTCGGGTCGAATTCGCTATGAAGTCCGGCCCATACGCGCCCCGTAACTTCCAGGTCCTGCGAAGCCATCCAGCCGTCGGAGAGCCCCAGACCGCCGTCAAATCGGTCAGCATTGGGCAATACCCCGGTCTCGCCGTCGCGGCTGACGCGCTCCGCGGCGCCGTAAACCTCGACGCCCAGAAGATGGCGTCCAAAGAGGCGCTCCAGGAGGATATCCTGGGTCAAACGAAGTTGGCCGGTGTCGGCTTTGAGCCGCACGATATCGCTGGAAAGCACGCGCTTGCTGAAACGATGTTGGTAGACGTCAAATTGCGTGGCATGCGATAGCGTCATGCCCGGGGCGAGCTGCCATTTGCCCTTAAGGCGCCCCAGGGCGCGGTCGGTATGGATGAGGTCGCGCATGACGCTCATGGGCCCGAAGACGCCCTCGGTGTGGAATTGCTCGAAATTAAGGGCGAGCGACAGTGCGTTGCGTTTGGAGCCGTCGGGGCGCCACTCGGAATGCGCGCCGAATTGAAGTTGTGACTGGTCAGCCGAATCGGTGGCCCCGTCGGCGTTGACGTCGATGCCCGCGCGCTGCAGAAATGACCCGTTGACCCGAAGACTTGCGTTCTGCCCGCCATAGCCCACCTCGGCGGCCAGGCTATCCTGGACGGGAAAGCGCGCGTCGGCGGCGTTCTCGTCGGGGAAAAGATTCTGTTTGGGCAGCAATGTCGCGCTCGCCTTGGCCGCCGCCGCCCAGCCCAGCGGCTGGCGCGCGGGGGTCATCTCGACGACCACGCCGCTTGCCGGGCCGCTGCCGGGCGCGCCCAGCCCGCGCTGGACCGTGATGGATTCGACCGCCGTGGTGGAGACCTGGATCGAATCGAGGTCGAGCGAGGGCCCGTCCGGCCCGCCCACCGGACGCGAAACCGGCATGCCGTCCTGGACCACCTGGACCTGGGCGGCGGGCAATCCGTCGACGATCATCGACGAAGCGCCGGTGGTGGTATCCACCGAGGTGGCCGAGGCCATCCAGCGCAGCGCGTCGGAGAGACGACGAGTCTGGCGGGCTTCCAGCTGCGCTTTGTTGAGCTTCTCGCGGCCCATTTTTATCGTAAGCGCATCTTCTTGTGCAGGTTTCTCAGAAGACGCCTCGATCGCGATTTCCTGCAGCTTTACGGGCGAAGAATCGCCTTGCTGCGCGCTGCGCTCGTCTTCGTCTGTGTCTTCATCTTCGTCATCGACGATATCTTCGTTATCGGCTTCTTCGCCAGGATACGCCTCATCCGGATCGATGCGAATCGCCTGGGCGTGAGCGAGCGACGGGGCTGCCACAAATAGGAAAGCGGTCACCAGCAAGAGACACGGGCCTTCGATGCGCGCGCGCAGCCGTGTCTTGCCGGCGAGCAAGCGTCCGTTTGAGGATATCTTATTCAAAAGCGCTATTATCCAATATCGTCGTTAACCCAGAAACTCACGGGAATCGTCGTGGCTTCATCGATCTGTTCGGCGCCGCTGGACATGAGTAAGTGTCCGGGGGGGAAGTGCACTTCGGGCGAGTCGCCGAGGGTATCGATGATGAGATCGAAGGTGTCGGAGGCGGGCCATAAGGCGCGGTAGGGGGACGCAGCAACGCTGACGATCGCCGGGCCATCATCGCCGCACAGGCTCACCAGCGTGACGCGATTATCCTCAAATTCCAGCGCGCTTGATTGGGCCGCAGAACTCAGCGGCAGGCCCTGGGCGTCCTTTGTGGTGTGCAACTTCACGCAATTTGCGGCGATACGAAACCCGCGCTCCCCGGTCTTCTCCATCGTCCAGCCGATCAACTTCATCTGCGCTGATGCGTGTAAGAACGCCGGCGTGGTCTGGCCGACTTCCAGGCCATCAAAGCTCGAATAGAGCACCGCGTCGGCGCGGCGCGTATGCGCGTCCTTCAGGCGCGTCCAGACCGCGTCGTCGCCGATGGCCTCGACGCCCGCTTCGATGGAGGGGAGCTTTGCGGACCAAAGCTGGGTGTTCTGGGCGTCCAAAAAGTGGCTTGCCACGTAGATACCAGGGGTGGAAAGCGCGAATCCGGCCGGGGCGATTTCGCGAAAATCAGTGCGCATGACCAGATCGTGGCGCCCCAGCGCACAATCGACTTCGGTGGCCTCCCGCAGCTGCAGGCATACCGGCCCGTCTTTGACATTGCCGGCCAGCGCGATGAGTTCCGTGGTCTCATCGGCCTCGCCGATCATCCGGCGCTCGATGCTGAAATGCCCGCTGTCTCCGCGCTCATTATAATAGGATTTTAACCTGAAAAGCGTGGTATGACCGTCCTTTTCGAAGCGATATACCCGCGCCATGGGCAGCAGGGCATGCGTGCTCTTCTCATACTCGAACCAGACCATTCCGATGCCGTAGGATTCCTCGACAAACATCCGCTGGAAGGGTTCTTCGACATCCCCGTCGGGATCGTTATTGTTGGTGTTATTTTGATCCGAAGGCGTAGTCTCAATATCACAGGCCATCAGCGCTGAAGCGAAGAGCATCGCGGCGAAAATGCGAAGCATTTTTGGGAATGATGGCATAAATAATGAGGGGTCAATAGGAATGGTTTCGCGCCGAGGGGGTCTCCCTCGGCGCGTCTTCATAGACAGCCTTATGACAACTTATTCCGGCGCGACAAACGGCGCGTAACGCACGGTATAAATCATGTCCTCAAGGCTTTGGACCTCGAGTTTGAGGACCGTATGGCTCTGCATATTATACAGAATCCAGGTCGTGTTCTCGGGGACGGTGAACGTATGCGTGCTCATGTCATAGTCGTACCAGATGCCGAAGCCGGTGGAGATGGTTCCCTGGCCCTCGACCACCAGCTCGCAGTCGTCGGCGATGAAGCTGTCCATCTTCCAGGCGGGGTCGGTTGACGCCGGCGGCGCGGCGGCGTCCCAGCCGGCGTCCACGCGCGCGACCATCCAGCCACCAGGGCCCGAGTCCTTGCTATTGATGCGGATCATCGTGCGTTTAATCGCGATATCCCAGTCGGCATTCTCGAACGCGTCGGCGTCGGAGATCTCGAGCTTTTCGTTGGTGTCGACGTCGAGATAAATATAGGACTCCGTGGCCATTTGCGCGTTGCCGCCTGAGGCCGCGTCGATGGTCGCGATGGTGGCGTCGTCCTCAGCCGTGAAGGTCACTTCACCGGCGTTGACGCCTTCGTTCTGGCCAACCGTCTCGCGGGCAAGGGCAACGCGCGCGTCGCTGCCTGACTCGCAGGTGGCTTCGACGATATCGCCGTCTTCTTGCGCGGTATCGTCCTCGGTGGCGTCTTCCTGGTCAGCCGTATCTTCGTCCTCGGTCACGTCGGCATTGTCATCGGTATCCGCCGAGGTCACGTCGCTTTCGGGCTGATTATTGGTGGTTTCGTTATCGTCGTCCGAACAGGCGACCAATCCAACCAGAGAGAAAATGACGATGGTTTTTAATAGGAGGCGTCGAAGCTGCATGGTGATTCCTTCCTCAAAATGAGGGGTGCTCGGTATATAAATACAATTTACAAATAACGTCCGTTATCGGAGACGTTGGAGTGATCCTCACAGCGCGGCGTTGCTAGCGAAGTCTTTTTGCGATGTCAAGGTATTGATAATGATTTTCAATTGCAATTGCTGCCTTGCCCAGACGCATGACGCGACTTGAAACGAATCGCCGCGCTATATTGTTTCAATTAGGCTATGCCAAGTATGAGGTTTGTGAATATTGCGCCGATGCGCTGAAACCGGAGCAAGCGGTCTACCCGGCCTATATTGATTTTTCCCAACTTCCTCAAGCGCAACTTGCTTCAATCTAACCTTTATTTGCTCGCCCATGTGCCCTAAGTTCTACGCAACAAACGTGTAGTATCGTCGCTCAACTCGTCTTCGACGGACGCCTCTTATCATGACTCTACTCGACCACCTGAACGCGCCCCAAAAACTCGCCGCGCAGCATCGCGACGGCCCGCTTCTGATCCTCGCCGGTGCCGGCAGCGGGAAGACCCGGGTGATTACCTATCGGATCGCCAACCTCATCATGGCTTATGGGGTCTATCCCGAGCAGATTCTGGCGCTGACCTTTACCAATAAAGCCGCCGGGGAAATGCGCGAGCGGGTTGACGCGATCCTCGGCGATGCCGGGCGCCAGGCGGATGCGGCGGGGGTAACCATCGCGACCTTTCACTCGTTTTGCGCGCGTCTTTTACGCCGGCACGCCGATCTTCTCAAGCTCTCGCAGAGTTTTACGATTTACGACGCCGACGACCAACTCAAGCTCATCAAGGCGGTGATGGACAAGGTGGGTTTGCCCAAGGATAACGGCGAGGCAAAGCGCTTGCGCGGGGCGATCGGGCAGTTCAAGAATCAGGGCTGGACCCCCACGCTCGCCCACGAGAACGCGTTCAATTCCCATGACGAAGAAGATGCGACTTTTTATGAGTCCTATCAAAAGGCGCTGATCGAGGCGAATTGCGCCGATTTCGGCGATCTAATTCTGGGCGTGATTACGATTTTTCGCGCCCACCCGCGCATCGCCGACAGCTATAGTCGCCGCTGGCGCTACCAGATGGTCGACGAGTTTCAGGATACCAACCCGGCCCAATACGCGCTGCTCAAATTCCTGACGCGCACCCACGATAACCTCTGCGTGGTCGGCGACGATGACCAGGCGATTTACCGCTGGCGGGGGGCGACCGTCGCCAATATCTTGGGGTTTGAGAAGGACTTTCCGGAGGCGAAAGTCATCAAGCTTGAGCAAAATTACCGCTCCACCGAGGTTATCCTAAATGCCGCCAATGATGTGATTCAGCATAACCCGACCCGGCGCGACAAGACGCTGTGGACGGCGCGCAAGGGCGGCGAGCGGGTGACGTGTTTTACCGGGCGCGACGACCGCGAAGAGGCGAGCTATGTGGCCAGTCAGATTCGCGAATTGACGCGTCTGGGGGCTGATTGGGGCGATTTTGCGGTCTTTTATCGCACCAACGCCCAGAGCCGCCAGATCGAGGAGCAACTGCAAAATAACGGGGTTCCCTACCAGGTCATCGGCGGAATGAGCTTTTATGAGCGCTCCGAGATCAAGGATATCCTCGCCTATCTGAAAGTTGCGCTTAACCCGGAGAGTCCGGTTGATTTTATGCGCATTATCAACACGCCGTCGCGCGGCATCGGCAAGGTGAGCATGGCGAAGTTGGAGCGGGTGGCCGAAGTTCGGGGCATCGGCACGCTTTATGGGGCGCTTCGCTGGGCCGCGGGGATGCTCGAATCGGCGGCGCTGGGCGATGCGCCGATCATCGCCGAGCCCTTTGGTCCCGAGGACGAAGACGCGCTTGATGCGCTTGAGAAGTTGGGCGGTCGCAGCAAAAAAGGCATGATCGATGCCTGCGAAGTTGTGGTCGCGCTGCGCGACCAGATCGGCGCGGACGCGTCCGAGGGAAATAGTATCTCACAGGTGGCCAATTTTCTGGTCGAGCGCATCCATTATATGGATTTTTTGGACAGCGACGACCCCGAGCGCGCCGAAGATCGGCGCAATAATGTCGTCGAATTGCTGCATGCGATGGAGGAATTTGAGCAGGATTTTGACCCCGCTCAACTGCTCGATGACGGCGACGAGGATGCAGAAGAATCCGAACCTTTGACGTTGGCGCAGCTGCTGCGGGCCTTTTTGGAGCGCTCCGCGCTGGTCCACGCCACCGATGGCATGGAGGCCGGCGGCGCGACCACATTGATGACGGTGCACGGGGCAAAGGGGCTTGAGTTCAACACGGTTTTTCTGGTCGGTATGGAAGACGAGCTCTTCCCGAGTATTCGCGATATATCCGACGTCGAGGAACTCCACGAGGAGCGGCGCCTGGCGTATGTCGCGATCACGCGCGCGCGCCACAAACTCTATATTACCAACGCGCAATCGCGGCGTATCTACGGCCAGATTCGCGAGACTGCGCCGAGTCGTTTTTTGCTCGAAATTGACGCCGAATATATCGAAATCGACCCTCGTAGCACCAGCCGAAGCGTCGAGTATGGCTACGCGGGCGGCGCCAATCGGCGCCGGGTGCGCGAGCGCGGCTACGATGAGTTTCGCCAGGCCACGGAGTCCAATTATTTTGGAGACGGGGTCAGCCAGGAACTCTGGGAATTCGATCAGTCCGAACCGATGATCAAGGGGCAGGTTGGCCGGGCGGTGCAAAAGACGCTCGACGAGGCGGCGCCGGAGGGCGATTTCGACGCGTCTTTCTCGCAGCTCAACCCCTGGGAAGATGACTTAAGCGCGGATTGGCAGCAAGATTCCGGCGATGCGCCTGGCCCCAGTTCGCATGATCCGGAGGGATTGGTGGGTAAAACCGTATCGCATTCGCGCTTCGGGATCGGCCGGGTCAGCGCCGTGTCGGGCGACGGGCCCAAGGCGGTGCTCACGATCAACTTCCCGGGCAACGGGGCGCGCACAATTATTCGCAAATTCGTCAAAATCCTGGGGTGATCCAAAGCTGTAGGGTTTTGTGGGGGCTTCTGCTATATTTCCTGGCATTGTGACGTCGGAAAAATAATCGTCTGAAGTGTGTGCCCCTGGGAACAAATGAAAAAATTGCCGAGCGTTTCGAAGGTCGAAGTTTGGGAATCATCGCCGCAGCGACGCTGTCGCGTCGCCTCACTCTTTCTGATGGGTGTGCTTTTGTGGCCGCTTAGCGCCCAGGCCGACCCGGACTTTAACCCGGACGCGCCGGAGCAAGCGCGGGTGTTGGGCGGTGACGCGCTCGGTGACTTTGATCACCGCGGCGAGCCGATACCGGTGGAGGTTTTGAAGAGCGCGGTCGAGGTGCATCGGGCGCGCAAATTATCGCAGCGGCGCTATTATACCGCGACGCCCGGCAAGGGCGCGCTGTCGGGGCTGCGCCTGGGGATGAGCGCGGGGCACGGCATTCAGTGGAGTTCGGATCTGAACCGCTGGGCGTTTCAGCGCGGGATCAATGAGTATTCCTGGGGCGGGCTGCGCGAAGATATTCAGACCAACCAGATCATGATCGATTATTTGCTCGATATGATCGAGCGCGCGGGCGGCGAGACGGTCACCGTGCGCGAGCGAAACTACGGGCAAAGCGCTCAGGTCATCGACCATGACTCGGGCGGCGGGACCGTCGAAACCGGCGTCTGGCAGAGCGGGGCGAGCTCTGGCTTTGGCGGCAGCTATCGCTTCGCCGCGCTGGCCGCGGGCGACGCCAGCCGCGAGGCGAGGGTGGCGTGGAATTTCGAGGTCGCCGAAGATGGCGAATACCCGATTTACGCCTACTTTCTGTCGGGCTCAAATCGCACCGATGCCGCGACGTATACCGTGACGCATCTGGGCGGGCAGACCCAGCGCACGCTGAGCCAGGCCGAGCTGCGCGTCGAGAGTTGGCCCACACCGAGCTACCCGAATAACCCGCCGGGCACCGACGCCACGCGCGCGGCCAATGACCTGTGGCATTATATCGGGACCTTTCCCTTCAAAAAAGGTGACTCATACTCGGTGGCGCTGAGCAATGAGGGCGCGAATGGCGAAAAGGTCGTCATTGCCGACGCCCTGCGCGTGGGCGCGGGCGATGGGTTTATCACGGGGCCCACCGGCGCGATCTCGGGGCGCCCGCGCTGGGAGGAAGCATCGGTGCCGTATATTGACTGGCTGGGCGCGCCGGGATGGCTGCAAGTCGGCGATGTGTCGGGGCGCCCGCTCTACGCAATTTATCAGGGCGTCGACGCCTATCTCGCGCTGCATACCAATGCGGGCGGCGGCACCGGAACCTCGACCTATTCCTTCTATAGTGGGGGCGACTGGACCAATATCCCGTCCGCCTGGGCCAGCGCGAATCTGCCGCCGGGAACGATGGCCTGGGGGGACTCGATTCACAACGAAATCGTGCGCCAGATCAAGGCTCGCTGGAATGCCAGTTGGGCGGATCGCGGGCGAAAGGGTGCGGACTTTGGCGAGCTGCGCGCGTTTCGCCAGGGGTGGATAAATGACCGAAATGCGGGGGTTTCCAACCCGCTGACCATCCCGGCGGCGCTGGTCGAGCTGGTCTTTCACGACTCGGATTTCGACGGGCGCTATGTGCGTGAGATGGAGTTTCGCCACGACGTCGCCCGCGCCATGTTGGTGGGGATAATTCGCCACTTCAAGGGCAGCGATGCGCTGATTCCGCCGCTCGCCCCACAGGCGGTCTTCGCGCGGGTAAATGGCGAGGCGCTCGAGGTGAATTGGGAGCCCGCAGCCGACAGCGTTTACCCGAATTCCGACGCGCTCAGCTACCGCGTTTATACCTCCGAGGATGGCCTGCTTTTTGACCCCACACCGACGGATGTGACGGGAACGAGTGTGAGCCTGCCGCTCGACGGATGCGCGCCGCTTTATGTGCGCGTGACCGCCGTGAACGCGGCTGGCGAGAGCCTGGATAGTCCGGTGGTCGGCGGTGCGCAGGCTTTTGAGGGCGGTGCGCGGGTGCTCTATGTCGACGGGGTCAAGCGCGAATTAAAAGATGTCTATGCGCCCAATAACCCGCGAACCTTTGCGCGCATCTACGGCCCGGCGATGCTTGGCGCGCGGGTGGGGACGGGTTTTGATATGAGCACCAGCGACGCGGTGGGCGACGCGATCACCGGGCAGGACTATGATGTGGTGATCTGGGCGTCGGGCGAAACCAGCACGCGAAAGGGAAGTTTCTCCCAGCTCGAGCAGCAAGTGGTGAGCGAGGTGCTTGCGCGCGGCGGGCGCATTCTGGTGTCGGGCGCTGAGATTGGCTGGGATCTGGTCGAGCAGGGCGATGCGGTCGATAAGGCGTTTTTCAAGGATGCGTTGGGCGCGGTTTTTGTCTCGGATGACGCCAATACGACCGAGGTCGATGCGAGCGCGCTGGGGTTGGGGACGATGACCTTTGGCGATTGCTCCCGCGATGCGGCGTGCATCCGTTGGCCCGACGTGCTGGCCGCCGAAGATGGCGGCGCGGTCCTGCTGTCCTACGCGGCGGGCGCGGCGGCGGTTGAGTCGGCCGACGCGCAGTCGATCCTGGTGGGCTTTCCGCTTGAGACGATTGCCGCTCCCGAGATGCGCCAGCAGGTTATCAGCGCGCTGCTCACTCGACTTCTCCAGGAGGCCGGCACCGGCGCCGGCGCATGCCCGGTTGTCGATTCCGGCGGCGACGACGTCGGTCCGGGCAATCCCGGCGATCCCGACGCGGGGCCTATTGGCGTGGAAGATGCTCACGGAGAATCCGACGCCGGCGAGCTGCTCGATGGCGCTGATGGTGGCGAGGCGACGGGAGCACTGGCGACGAAGGTCAATGACGGCTGTGGCTGCGCCGCAACGGGCACGCGTGTGCCGGCTGAAGGCTTGCTAATCGGCGCCTTCGCCGCACTTTGGGGCGTTGCGCGCCGGCGCCGTCCTCAATCCCCTGGCTTTTAACCGCAAAGGTAGATTGCATCATTAATAAGATACTTCGAATCTAATCGCGTTTGGCAACGCGACGATAGCGAAAACATAAAACCGCCTCCTGAAACTTTCTGAAGAGATTTTGGGCGGCGGTTTTTTTGATATGACGAAGTATTAAGTTTTTCTAAAACTGGATTATTGCACCCAGACTAGATTGACAGGCGTTTGAAGAACTTTTCGGGAATCGCCTTGATGATCCCCATCACGCCTCGCCAGAAATGCGGATAATAAAGGATCTCCACGCCCGCTTTTTGCGCGCGCAAAATGGCCCGGCCCACCGACTCGGGCGAGGCGATCGGAATCGGTGTTTCCATGCCGAAGGTCATGCGCGTGTCGACAAAGCCGAGCTTGGCCGTCATCACATGCACGCCTTGCTCGCTGAGCCGGTTGCGAAGGCCCTGCAAATAAAGGCTGAACGCGCCCTTGGCGCTGCCATAAAAATAATTCGACTTGCGCCCGCGATCGCCGGCGACCGACGAGATGCCGATAATCGAGCCGTGCCCGCGCGCGCTCATGCGGCTGGCGACCGCCTCGGCCAGCGAGGCCGCGCCGGTAAAGTTGATGTCGATGACGCGTTTTGCCTGGGCAAAATCGCGCTCTGATTCCTCCTGGTCACCCATATCTCCGAAGGCCAGAAGCACCACGTCGATCGGACCGGCCTCGTCCTCGATATCGGCGACAAAATCCGCGTGACTCGCCGTATCCAGCGCGTCGAATTGCTTCGCCCAGGTATCGACCTGAAAGCGAATCTGAAGATCGGAGGCGACCGCCTGGGCCGCCTCCAAATCGCGCGCGCCCAGCACAATCGCGTGCTTTTCGGCGGCGTATTGTTCGGCGACCGCGCGCGCGATGGCCGAGGTGGCTCCCAGAATCAAAATAACCATAATGCGCTCCAACTCATAACAAATAGGATATAAGCGTTCAGTTGGCTTATGAAAAATCAACGGTGGCGACGTCTTTATCCGGAGCGAGGCCCTCGGGGCCTCGCAGAAAGTCATTTGCTTGCCAGCCCCAGAGGGGCCGGCTCCGAATTACGTGAACTTACTGAACGCTTATAATAGGATAATTATAATAACGCGTGCGCGTTTTAATGAACCGAGCCATTAGCCCACAAGACCCAGCCGGCGGCCCAGCTCGGATTGGAAGACCTGCTCCGGGTCCCACTTATCGCGCACGGCCTTCCACTCTTCCCATTTGGGGTACATTTTGCGGAAATTTTGCTTGCTCAGGCGCGCGTCTTTACCCAGGTAAATCCGCCCGCCCACCGCGACCACGATCTCGTCGAGGCGGTCGAGCATTTCAAGTAGCGGCGCGCCGTAATTCGGGAAATCCAGCGCCAGCGTCACCCCCGGCTCCGGGAAGCTCAGTCCCCCATGGCTTTGTTCGCCAAATTCCTTGATCACTGCCAGAAATGACGCCATCCCCGACTTCGAGACGATCTCGAGGATCTCGCGGCAGGCTTCTCGCTCGGGCACCACCATTTGGTATTGCAAAAACCCGCGGCTGCCATAGGCATAATTCCAATTCTCGACCGCATCGAGCGGGAAGAAGAAGGGCATATAGCCGCTGACAACTTTTTGCACGCCCGCTGGCGTCTTGTGAAAATACGCCTCGTTAAAGGCGCGAATCGTCGCCTTATTTAGGAGCAAATTCGACTCAAAAATCCGTCCATCCAGATGATTCTGGGCGAAATTCGCCAGCTCATCGACCACCGAGGCTTTGGCCTCGATGCCCGCGCGCGCGTGCCCGCCGCGCATAAAGATCCCGCGGCCCATTGACGGGCCCGACTGCACGCAGTCGACCCAGGAGACGGTATGGCTAAAGTGGGCGCTCTCGCGGCTTACCTCGAAGAACTCGTCGAGATTATTGACCCGCACGGTCTCCATCTCGATGGAGTCATTGGGCACTCGCTCAAGTTGGACTTCCATGCTCAAAATAATGCCGGTAAGCCCCAGCCCGCCGGCGGTTGCCCAGAAGAGATCCGCGTTTTGTTCGGCGTCGCAAAAGACCACCTCGCCGCTGGCGAGCAAGATCTCAACGCGGCGCACATGGTCGCCCCAGCAGCCCTCTAAATGATGGTTTTTGCCGTGAATATTATTGCAAAGCGCCCCGCCGACCGTCACAAATTGGGTGCCCGGGACCACCGGCGGAAAAAACCCGCGCGGCAAAAATACATCGATAATATCGACCAGGGACACCCCCGCCTCGCAGCGCAACCAGCCTGTTTTGGGGTCAAACGCCAGCATCCGGTCGAGCCGGCCCATCAAGATTTGTCGCCCCCCGTGCAACAGCGGCGCATCGCCATAACTGCGCCCCAGCCCGTAGGCCAATATAGGGGCATCCTCGCGCTCCGAGAACGCGCGCAACACCTCCGCGCGCCCCTCGGGGCGCGCGCATTCGGTCTCAATTCTCGGGTAGCGCCCCCAACCTTGGAGTGTCTTCGTTGCCCAGGCAGTTGAACCCATCGCGACTTCCTATGCTCGTTATACAATATTTTATGGACGAATTTTGGGCGCGCAAAAACGCGCGCCGCCACGGCGCAGAACCTACAGGGAATCAACGCGCAGGTACAGATAGGAGATCGCCCGGGCGGCGCGGGCGAGGATGCCGCCCCGGCGCCCGGCTCAGTCGGGGGTTTCCCACAGGACCTTGAGGCTGCACAGGTTTGCCTCGTTGCAGGTATAAAACGAGATCACCAGGTCGCCAGAGAGGTCGATGGCGGTCGAGATGCCGTAGGACGGACCGTCATAGACGGTTTCTACCGTCCATTCCTGGGAGTTCGGCTGGCGACTCGCCACGCGCAGCTCGCGGTTTCCGGGCGGGTTAAACGCGACATAAAGAGTGCCGTCATGCCCCTCGATAATCGACGAGGGATGCTCCGAAGACAGCGGCTCATCGCCGAAGATCTTCACGTCCGTGGTCAGGTCGTAAATCGAGCCGCAGGTGACCATCAGACTATCGCCGTAGGGGACGTTGATATTCTGATAATTGCCGCTCATGCACAGGCCAAAGTTGCGCGTGATCACCAGGGAGTGCACGAAGAAGTCGGTATAGGATTCCAGCTCGACGGATTGCGGCCAGCGATCGAGTTCGCTGTCGTAGCGGTAGACGCCATAAATCCCGGTCTCCCCGCTATAGTTGACCAGGTAGACGCTGCCGTCGTTATCGGCGCGCAACCCGCGCTCCATGGCGGCCCGTGAGTTTTCGATCTCCAGCGGGCGCAGCGGCTGCCACTGCGCGGCGGCGGCAGTGGTATCCAGGCCGTAAAGCGATACCTGCAGCGCGTCATAGGGGGCAAAGCTGATAAAATAACTCTCGCCATTCTGGGTAATATCAAAGCCGTCATAACGCAATTGGGCGCTTCGTGGCACCGGGAAGTCATGGGCTTGCCACTGCGCATCACCGGTGCGCATGCTCACGCGGTAGACCGGGTCAAAGCTGTCGGGGTAGGCGATGATGGGTTCATCGGTATGGATGACGCTGATGCCAAAGATGCCCTCGTGGATGGTGATATCTTCGCCCACCCAGTCTTGCTCGACTTTTTTATGCATCACGCGCAGCATCGGCGCGCTGCACGACGCATCATTGCAAGAATGGTAGCCCAGCCACAGTGTGCCGGCGGGGTCGACCGCCAGGCTGGTGCGGTCGGTGAGCGCGTGCCCATAGGGGATATCGGGCTCGACCTCTTCGGGCTCCCAGGGGATGATGGGTTCGTCGATATCCGCGTCGTCTTCGCTGATATCTTCCTCAAAGATATCTTCGTCGAAAATATCGCGCTGGCCGACATCCTCGGTGGGCCAGCGGTCTTCGAGGTCCCATTCGGAATCGAAGGCTTCCTCGCAGGAGCATCCCGACAGCGGACTGAGCATGAGGACAGCCAGATAAAGAAGATGGTATCTATTCATGGTAATAGCGACTTTGGAGCAATGGGGCGCGCGAAGTGTCGAATTATGACGGATTTATACAATTTTGGAGCGTGCGCGCTCTTATAACAAAGTTTGACGCGCGATCCTATTCTTTCTAAATAGCCAGACGCATCGCGCGCCTGATTTATTCGTTCAGACATCGTTTCCCGCACCATTTTTATTTGATCGAGAAGTTATGAAAAATCCTAACAGGGTGGAAGAACGGAATCAAAGCAACACGCCCGAAGAGAGTCTATTTCAGGCGATGCGCCGGCGCTTCGAGACGCGTCTGGCGCTGGGTCTTCTGGGTGTGCTGGGCCTGTTCTGGGCGATTTTAGGCGTCGCAGAGGTGCTGAGTCCGGGATTTGTCGGGCGCATGGACGCGGGCATATTGCGCATGTTTCGCCGTGGCCCGGCCATGGAGCAGCTGATCGGGCCGGGCGCGCTGGAGCATGCGATGCTGCAACTAACGGCGATGGGCGGCTCGTCGGTGGTCATCGTCTGGGTGGCGCTTTTGATGGGCTTTTTCGTGCTGACCTACCGCGTGCGCTACGCGGTGCTTCTGGCGTTTGCGAGCGCCGGCGGCGCGGCGCTGGGCTATACCGGAAAATACCTCGTGCAGCGCGCGCGCCCGCAGGTGGTGCCGCATCTGATGCCCGAGACTTCGTGGAGTTTTCCCAGCGGCCACGCGACCATCACGATGGTCGTCTTTATGACCCTGGCGATGCTGCTCGCGAATCATTGCCAGGGGCGCGTGCAGAAGCTCTATGTGATGGCCGCGGCGCTGGGCCTGGTGGCGCTGGTGGGCGCGACGCGCCTGGCCATGGGCGTGCATTATCCCACCGATGTGCTCGGCGGGTGGACGCTCGGGTTGAGCTGGGCGCTCGTGACCTGGATCGTCGGCTTCGCCATGGACGCCGGCGCCTTGCAGCGCATTGGGATTGCAGGAAAATGAAGTATTTGAGAAAAATGGCGTTATCCTAAACGAATGAGTCGCTGCAGATCGGAGAATAATGCGAATATTTCGGCATATTCTGGTTTTTGCTCTAATTTTATGCGCGCTGCATGGGGCGTTTTTTCCGCGCGCTGCCCTCGCGCAGGATTCGGCGAGTTTGGCAGGGTTTCGCACGGCCCAAGGGGCGCTTGAGGACCCTGTTTGGTCGCCTGAATGGGGGCATCCCGGTTGGGGAAACGTCGTCGTGACGGGCGTTTTATTGAGCAGTGCGCTCGCCATCAATATCGGCTTCGATAACTACGCAACGCCGCGCTGGCGCGGGCCGATTTTGGCCGATCGCGTCGTGCACGAAGGCCTGCGCGCCGAAACCCCCACGGGCATCAAAGTCGCCGGGCGAATCAGCGACGCGCTGGTGGGCTCACTGATTCTTACGCCGCTGGTCGTGGAGCCCACGCTTATTTATCTGAAAAGCGATGATGCCAGCGCCGCCGGGCGCCTTGCCCTGATCAACGCACAGTCCATGGCGCTGGTGCTTTTTACGACCTCGGCCATCAAATATGCCGTCGGGCGCCAGCGCCCGCCCCTGGAGAAATGTTGGGAGGACCCGTATGCCGACCCGAGCTGCGAGAAGCGCGAAACCGTGAGCTTTCCCAGCGGGCATTCCTCCATGGCCTTTGTGGGTGCCGGACTCATCTGCTTGAATCATGAGGTATTCAGCCCGCTGGGCGGGGCCTGGGACCGCGTCGCCTGCTACGGGGCGCTGGGGGCGGCGGCGAGCACCGGTGTGCTGCGCATGGTCGCCCATCAACATTATTTGAGCGATGTATTGGTCGGCGCCGCGCTGGGACTTGCCGCCGGATATTTGCTCCCGAAAGTGCTCTATTTTGGCATCCGCGACGACGACGCCCTGCTCGCCGAAAATTCCGGCGCCCTTGCCCCACCCGGCGCCCCGATTCAGCTCATCTCGCTGAGTACGCTCTGGTGAGACTAAATTTGAATATTTGTGCAAAATTGAAATAAACCTTTAATTTCAGTATGTTAGCGTCTTCGCTCATCGGGTTTTTCCCGCGTTTTCTCGTTTGAAAAAAGTCTAAACGGCATCGAATACCGTTGAGGCGCGGGTATCAAAATAGCGAAGCACTCAGGAACTTTATGCATAGTAGTCGGCGTTTGGGCGTGATTTTTTCACTGCTGGTGAGTCTTCAAATTGGGCTGTTTTCGGCCGAAGTCTTTGCCCAGGATCTTGCGAGTGAGACGGTGGTTTCGTCCGCGGAGGATGCTTCCATTGAGGCGGCATCTTCGGAGGGCATTATTGCCGCATCCGGCTCCGATGACGCCCGGATCAGCACGGGTCTGGGGCCAAAGCCCGACCCGCTGCCGATGCCGACCTGGTCTTCGGAATGGGGTCAACCGGGTGCGGTCGGGCTTGGGGTGACCGGGATTTTGGGAATCAGCGCGGCGGCGATCAACCTGGGCGTCGACCCGATCGCCGTTCCGAATTGGCGCGGGCCGGTGCTGGCGGATGGCTTTGTGCATGAGCGTCTCAGGGCGAGCACGCCGCAGGGGCGCGAGTTAGCGGCTACAACTAGCGACGTGCTCGTTGGGACGCTCGTTGTGGCGCCGCTGCTCATCGAGCCCGTTTTGCTGCGTTTAAAGAGCGATGACTGGAGTGTGGCCGGGCGCATGGCTGCCATCAACGCGCAGTCGATGGCGGTGGCGCTCTTTGCCACGACGGCGCTCAAATTCACGGTTGGGCGCGCGCGCCCGCCGCTCGACGCCTGCTGGGATCAACCCGACGAGAACTGCGAGGATCGCGAGGCGCTGAGTTTCCCCAGCGGTCATACCAGCATGGCTTTTGCGGGGGCGAGTCTGGTTTGCTTGAATCACGAGATGATGAGTCCGCTGGGCGGGCCATGGGATGATATTGCCTGCTATAGCGCCCTGAGCGCGGCGACCACCGCCGGCGTGATGCGAATGATCGCCCATAAACACTATATGAGCGACGTGCTCGCCGGGGCGGCGATCGGTGTGATTTCGGGGTATTTTCTGCCCAAATGGCTCTATTTTGGCTTTGAGGGGAGCAGTGGATTGCTCGCCAAGCACAACGTTATGGTAACTCCGTCGGTCGGCGAGCTCAATGGGATTAAGGTGGGTTTCACGTGGTGAGGGGGTTATTCGGCGTTCTCCTCGCCTAGAATCACGACATCCTTGATATAGTCGAGCTTGGGGAATTTCTGCTGCAGATACGGATTTCCCTGCTCGGTCAGCGCGCCCTGATTCGGTCCGGTGGGCGGGCCTCCGCCGTATCCGCCGTAGAGTTTTTCGACGACTTCCATGCCCTCAACGACCTTTCCAACCGGCGCAAAACCCTGGCCATCAAGGCTGGCGTTATTGCCATAGTTGATGAATAGGTGGGTCAGGCGCGAGTCGGGCATATTGGTCTTGGCGAAGGTGACCATGCCGCGGGTATTGGACTGGGTGACCGGGTCGTCCTTGATGCGCTCATTTTGCCAGGCGGCGCTGACCTTGGGGTTTGCGTGGATGCCAAATTGCGCCATGAATCCGGGGATGACGCGGAAAAAACTGATCCCGTCATAGTAGTCGGCTTTGATCAGTTGGTAGGCGCGGTCCACACCGATGGGGCCCCATTCACGGACGAATTGGACGGTGAAATCTCCCTGGGAGGTGATGAATTTTGCGTCGAAGGTTTTGGGCGCTTCGCCCTGAGTGACCTTGGCCGGCTCGAGCAGCAGCGGGTTGAGCGCGTCGTCGGAGAGCGTGGGGATGGCTTCGCCATCGGCTTGCTCGGCGGCGGGCTTGGTATTTTCTGTGCCGGCTTGGTCTTCTTCGGGCGCGGCTTTCTCGGCGGCGTCGCCCTTTTGCTCGGCCACGCCATTTTGGTCGGGTTTGCTGGTTTTGCTCTCGCAAGCGCTGGCTGCAATGAGGGCAAGCAAAATCGTTGCGAGCAAAAGTTGGGTTTTGATGGGATTTTTCATGGGACTTAAAACTCGTGTAGAAGATGTCATTTCAAAACAAAATATCGGTGAGGCGTCCGGATTATAGTGCTTTCGAAGCGCGGCACAACACCCATGCGTCGCGGGTCGATGGGGGGCTCAAAAAATAGTTCCTTGTTCTTTTTTTCAATGTGCCCAGCATTGGAGTCGGTGAGCAGGCCCAAGCTGCTCGCATATTTTATCCCCGTTCATCTTTTATCCAGCCGTACCGGACCCACTCTTTTGGAGGAGAAGATTATGGCCAAGCAAACGAATATCCTTATCAAATGGCTGCGCGATGCCCACGCGATGGAGGCCTCGGCGGAGTCGAATTTAAATAATGTCATCGCGCGCATGAAGGATTATCCGCGGATGCATCAGCGCTTGATGGACCACCTCGAGGAGACGCGCCGCCAGCATAATCGCCTGGAGCGCTGCATCGAGCAGCTTGGCGGGGACACCTCAATGGTCCAGGAGATGGTCGGAAAATTCAGCGGGACGATCCGGGGTTTTGCGGCCTCGGGCACCGATAACGACGCCATGAAAATGGCCATCAGCATGTATCAATTTGAGTGCATGGAGGTGGCGACCTATCGCGCGTTGATCACGGCGGCCGAGATTTACGCCCAGCCCGAGGTGGTGCGGATCTGCCAAGAGATCCTGGTCGAAGAGGAGCAGATGGTGCGCTGGATGGATGAGCATCTCGAAGAGATCACGCACGCGTATCTGAGCAAGCAGGGCGTGGGGCTCGCGCCGCCCATGAACGGCGCGTCGCCCGAGCGTCGCTCGCCGCCGCCGATGTGACGCGCGCGCGATGAAAATTCGCGGCGCTTAGGCCACGGGATCCGGCGTGAGCAGGCCGCGGCGCTCGATGAGGTCATGGACCATGGAATAGGCGTTGATCTCGGCGTCCATCTTGCTTAAAAGCCCTTTGATGCCGCTCAAAACGCGCAGGTAGGCCAGCGCTTCGGGGGGCGGCACGAGCTTGAAGAAGCTGGGGTGGCGAAGCATAAAACGCTTGGTTTCCTTGGCTGGCTCCCAGCCGCCGAACCTAAAGGGTTCGTTGCGCATAAAGGGCGCGACGATGATCTCCTGGTATTGCTGGATAAGCTCGGGGTCGATCTTTGAAAGATCGCCATCCTGGGCGCCAAAGCCCAGGTTTTCGTAGACCTCAAGGGTGCGCCTGGGGTCGTTTTGCCAGGTCGCGTCGACCAGTTTGAGAAAATGGTCGGGAAAGGCCGGGTCGTATTTTTTGACGCAGCCAAAATCCAGCATCACCAGGTTATCGTCTTCGTCGAGTAAAAAATTGCCCGGATGCGGGTCGGCGTGCAGCTCGTAGAGTTCGTGGAACATCCAATAATACACGGTCATCCAGCGCTCCAGCAAATCCTGGCGGCGCGGGGCGCTCTCAAGTTTTTCGAGCGCGTCGTCCAGCTTGGTGCCGTGGATATATTCCATGACCAGGACGTCTTTTCGCGACCACTTCGGGTAGGGCTTCGGGGCGCGCAAGCCCTTGCGATCTTTGAGGATTTCGTGAAAACGGCCGAGCGTTTCAACTTCGATTTCGTAATTCGCTTCTTCAAGGAGCATGCGCTCGATTTCGGCGAAAATTTCGTCCAGGCGCCCGCGGTCAACGAAGGCGCGCCCGTAGATAAGCATCGTTTTGAGGCTTTTGAGATCGCTCTCAAGCGAATCCGCTACACCCGGGTACTGGACCTTTACCGCGACCTCTTCGCCGCTTTCGAGCACCGCTCGGTGGACCTGGCCGATGCTGGCCGAGCCGACCGGCTCGGGGTCAAAATAGCTGAAGATCGTCTCAATCGGGCGGTCCAGCGCGCGCTCAATCTGCGCCTTGACCGTCATATAGGTCATGGGGGTCGCGTCTTTTTGCAGCGAGCTCATGACATCGGAGAATTCCGGGGGCAATAGCTCCGGGTCGGCCGAGAGCATTTGGCCGACCTTCATTGACGCGCCCTTAAGCTCGCTTAAGACGTTGACCACGCGCCCGGCATTCTTGATATGGGAGCGCTTCAGGTCGTCTTCGCGCTGTTGGGCGTCGCCCGGCAGGATGCTGCCGAACTTCGAGACCATGGAGGACGCGGCCACCCGTGCGCCCATCGACCCGAGCTTGAACATGCGCTTGAAGCGATTCGAGCTCACCGCTTCGCCCGTCTCACCGGCTAATTTTTCCCAGTCTTCACTCATGGCTACTTCTCCAAAGGATGCCGCTGGCAAGGTTGTACTTGCGACGCTCGCCAAGGTCAAAGCAGTGTTTGAGGCGATAAATTCCGGGCGGGTGTGGGCATTGATTCCGCGGCATTCTTGTTTTCCCAATATGTGCTTAGGTTTCGACCTACCCGGGCAACCTTGGGGCGACACGCGCCGCAAGTTTTTGCCCCCAATCGACGACAACCGGCCACCATGGCGGCGAGGTAGAAGATGTCCGATTATCAATCCGACCCGTTTCGTAATCTTTTTAACGATAAGGAACTCTCATCGCTCTTCGACGACGAGGAACTTCAACCTGGCGAGGGCATTCGGGATACCGAGGTGCGCACGTGCCCCGGCTGCGGGGGGAACGGGCGTTATGTCGGATTATTTGAAATCGAAGACCCCTGCCAGGAATGCGGCGGCACCGGCACGGTGCGCCAGCGAAGGCGCCACGACCCGCAGCGCGCGGCAGGGGCGCGTTGAGCTCGCGTATCTGTCAGTCGCCACACTCAGATGCCGTAATGACTCACGGCCACACGGTTTCCCTCGGGGTCTCGAAAATAGGAGCTGAACTCAGTGCGCGACTCGATTGGCTGTCCCGCCCGCTCGGCGCGCGCCTCAACGGCGCGGCGCGCAGCCGCGTCGGCGGCCGTAAACGTCAGCAGAAAAACTCCCTCACCGACCGCATTGCTCGGCTGCAAGCGCGCCTTGGTGGCAACTTCTTTGCGTACTCCCTCCAGCGACTTCGCATGCTCGATCATCAGAATCGGGCCGCCCATATCCAGCCAGATCGACCGAAGTTTCCCGCCCTCATAATGATGGCGGGTGCGCTCTTCGAGGTCGAAAATTTCGCGGTAAAACGCCGCGAGTTTTTCGACATTCGCGGCGCCTAGGGCGATATGGTGCAGACAGCCCATCAGGCATCTTCCATCGTAAGCGTTCGGTTGGCTTATGAAAAAATCAACGGCGGCGACGTCTTTATCCGGAGCGAGGCCCTCTGGGCCTCGCAGAGGGTTATTTGCTTGTCAGCCCCAGCGGCGCTGGCTCCGAATAAAGTGAGCCGA
>Ga0209075_1001565_pt1 | contig 21451 bp, 11 predicted proteins | sample Stecom2011_FD_187523 | JGI IMG/M metagenome (GOLD analysis project Ga0209075, IMG submission 187523) | Agricultural soil microbial communities from Utah to study Nitrogen management - Steer compost 2011 (SPAdes) (version 2) | ecosystem: Environmental > Terrestrial > Soil > Agricultural land...
GTGTCTTTGCATCACGATGGCGAACACATTGTGCAGAAAAATTATGTGCATATCGGTATTGCCGTTGATACCCCCAATGGATTAATGGTGCCGGTAATTCGCAACGTGGATAAAAAAGGCTTGTGGGAATTGACCGATGAAATCAATGCAATCGCCAAGAAAGCGCGCGATGGTAAATTGATGCCAGCGGATATGCAGGGCGGTTGCTTTACTATTTCCAGTCTTGGTGCGATGGGCGGTAACGGTTTTACGCCTATTGTAAATGCACCGGAAGTGGCGATTCTCGGCGTCTCCAAAGCGCAAATTAAGCCGGTATGGAACGGCAAGGAATTTGTACCACGCAACATGTTGCCCTTGTCGGTTTCTTATGATCACCGAGCTATCAATGGTGCTGATGCAGGTCGCTTCTTTACTTTCCTGGTTGCAGCCATTGCTGACGTTAGGCGTCTGTTGTTGTAATCGGGGTTGACGTTAAAAGCACCCACAAAAAGCCAGCGCAAGCTGGCTTTTTTGTGGGGCAAATAAAAATATGAAAGGGTGAACAGCAGCAGAAATTTCTGGGCGCTTTAGTGTATTGTCTGCAATAAGAGTCGATTAATAACAATAACTAGGGTCTGTTGGAAAATGCGCGTTAAGTTAGGGTTTTATTACTCTTTAAATAAAAAGTAACTCCTCCGCAAGATCATTCAACCGGCTGACTAATACAAGCTGCAGACTAATAAAAAAGGTGATGCAATGAAACCCCGCTTGTCGCATTCTATTTCTCTTTTGGTTCTTATCTTCCTGCTTTCTCTGCTCGGTGCTTGCGCGGCAGTTACACCGGAAAAAAATTATTCTGAAAGCGCGGCCGCCATTCGTTATCACCAAATCATGGAAGCTCATCCTTATAGCTCTCTCGCCAGCCATGATCTGCCCGAGGGGATTTCTGCATTTCGTGATCTCACTTATATCTCATATGACGGGCGCGATCTGCAGTTGGATTTATATGCTCCGGCAACCACCATGGATGAGCTGCGCCCTGGCATAGTATTGGTTCACGGTGGTGACTGGGTCGCGGGCGAACGACAGCTTTTGGCGCCTTTGGCTTTACAATTTGCGCTGCGCGGATATGTGGTGGCGACTATCGATTATCGTCGCGCGCGCGAAGCGAAATACCCGGCAGCTATTCACGATGTGAAAGCAGCATTGCGCTGGCTGCGAAGCAATGCTCCCCAATATGGGGTTGATGCCCAGCAGATTGCCGTGGGTGGCACAGGCGCGGGAGGGCATATTGCCAGCCTTGTAGGCTTGACTGATGAGGTGGAGATATTTGACCCACAAAGTCGCAGCACAACTATTTCAAGTAAAGCTCAGGTTATATTTAATATTGATGGCTTATTAGATCTTGGTGCGCAGACGCTAAGCGCGTCGGAAAGTAAAAATCATTCTGCATCAGTTGCTTTGTGGTTGGGTAATGATTTGCAACAAGAGCAACAGGCGGGTTTACGTCATCAGGCTTCGCCCATCAATCATGTCCAAAAGGGATCGCCACCGTTTATGTTGCTGAAAAGTGAGAATGAAAAATATTCTCTTGGCAGCGAGGAAATGATGAAGCGCTTACACCATTTTCGCGTTCCGCACCGCGTTGAACAATTGCCCAACGCGCCCCATGCGTTTTGGCTATTTGACCCATGGGTCAGTCCGGCAGCCAACCTCATTGCAGACTTTCTCGATATGCAATTCAAATATCGCATGACCTGCCATTGAGTGTTTATCAATAAGAGTTTCTGAAAAAAGTTACAGGGCTTGAAACCTTATTGAGTCGGGCGTTTCATTTCTGCCAAGAGGGGCAATCATGTTCTATTTTTCTGTGTTAGGTGCCGGATTTTTATGTTTATCCTTGTGTGCATGCACAACGGCTCCGATAAAAAATATTCACGATCCGGCCAATACTTACACACCAGAAAATACTTACCATAAAGAAGTAGGTCAATATCCTTTTATTCAAATTGCGAGTCAGACTCTTCCTGACGGAGTGGTCGAATTTAAAAACCTGACCTATGTGAAATATCCTAAACAGGAATTGCAGCTGGATTTATATGCACCTGCTTTTGCCGCGCAGCCTGATTTTTCTTTGCAACAACGACGGCCAGCAATTGTATTGGTGCATGGCGGTGGCTGGCGTGCGGGATACCGGGAAAATCTGACGCCCCTCGCGCAAGCGCTTGCATTGCAGGGGTATGTGGCGGCGACAATCAGTTATCGACTTGCACCAGAAGCGAAATATCCTGCAGCCATTCACGACGTTAAAGCAGCAATTCGTTGGTTGCGCATTAATGCGAAACGTTATGGGGTTGATGTTAATCATATTGCGATTGCCGGTGGTTCCGCAGGAGGACAGATTGCCAGTCTGACCGGCGTAACTAATGGGATGGAAAAATTCGACCCGCAAACTGCTATCAGTGATGTGTCCAGTGCGGTTCAGGCGATTATTAATATTGATGGCTTGTCCGATTTTACCTCGGAAGAAGCACGAAAATATGAAGATGATCCGCGCAAAAATCCTTCTTCAGCGGGCTTGTGGTTTGGGGGTAATTACGCCGAAAAAACGACTCTTTGGCACGAGGCATCGCCGATAAATTACGTGCAAAAAAATACTCCACCGATTTTGTTTATCAAAAGCTCGCGTGCACGTTTCAGTGTAGGACAAGCAGAGATGAGCGAGCTTATGGCGCAGCAAGGTGTGCATTACGAGGTAAAAAAATTCCCCGATGCGCCTCACAGCTTCTGGCTGTTTGATCCCTGGATGAAACCCACAGCCAAGTTGATAGCAGACTTTCTGGATAAACAGTTTTAGCCATTCATTTCTAGTCACTAGAAGCTAGTGACTACCCCGCACATCCTTCCCTGGATTCTTTTCCCTTTTCCCTTTCTGTTTCCGTTTCCCTATTCGCAACCGCCGATGCGATGCGTTGCGATGCTAATGTCGTCCATCCATACATCGACTTCGTTCTGACTAAAGCTGTGCCAGCCGAACACAATTTCATTGAATTTTCCGTCTAACCAATCGGCGGCTAATGGCCCGTTATTCCAGTCGCTGGCGTTGGTAATGGAATGAACCAAGGTGCCATTGATCCAGGCATGAACCTCATCGTAAGCAGGCGCGGAGAGGAAAGCGACCTCCATGCAGTGCCATGTATCTGACGCAAAAGCAGGGCCGTCTCCCCAGCTATCCATAGTGGGCGCGATGTTGTCACTGGGCACTTCATTAGTGCCGATAACACCTTTGATTTCACCGAAGCGAACTTCGTCGTTTGCGTTTCCGGCAGAGCCGCGCAGAGCGACCAGGGTTTCATGATTGTCACCCGGATTCATGCCCAATTGGCGCGTCATATAAACCCAGGCGCGGATATAAACGGTGTTTATACCGGCGGGCAGGCCGCGGGTAATCATGGCTGGATTTTGTCCGCCACTGAAATGAACCGCGTTATCACCACTTACCGAGCGGCCACTTTCCACCAGGGCGAAATTATTGCCGTTAGGATTCGGGCCGTTGCCAATCCAGCCGATAAAGTTACCCCATCTGGCAGGTTGTTGGCCGACAAGGTCGCTTTCAAAGTCATCCTCGAAAAGCAGACCGGAGGCTGATGAACCCTGTGACGATGACACGCTTGAGCTGCTTGAGTTACTGGAACTCAAGGGTAGGGAGCTTGTTGAAGATGAACTGCTGATCGACGAACTGGAGGAGGACGGAAAATCACTACTGGAACTGCGCTCCGATGAGCTGCTCAGTGACGAGCTGCTGCTGATCGCCACGCTTGAGGAGGAAGCATTTTCTCCGACGACGCCGTATGGGTTGGGCTGACTGTTACAGGTTGTGCGCGCGATACAGCTGCTGCTGTTCTCCCAACCCCAGCCACTTTGAGTGGTGGCGCATAGCGGATAAAGCGTGCCATACCAGTTACATTGCCCGCCGCTGTCAGCACTGCTGGATGAGTTGGCGACACTGGAAACTGACGGGCTACTGGATGATATCGAACTGCTGGATGATGCTGCAGAGATGCTGGAGCTGCTGGCAGGCACGCCATCATTGCAGGCATCGCCATTGACGACAGGTTGTTCGGCGGAGCCACCATTCTTATCAACTTGAAACCCGAACTCCACGCTGTTGCCCGGCTGAATATTGCCGTTCCAGCCCAGAGATGCTGCCGTGTACGGATTGCTGCCAGAAAGATTAGCGTTCCACGCGCTGCTTATGGTGTTGCTGCTGTATTGCCAGGCAACATTCCAGCTGCTGATAGGGGAGTCTGTGTTATTGGCAATCGTGATAGTACCTGTGTAGCCGGTACTCCATTCATTGCTGATGCTGTAATGACATTCTGCAAATGTGTTTGCACTTTGCATAACCCCAAACAACGCTAGACCAAATACCGCCAGGGGACGGCCGGTAATGCTTTTAAGATTTATCATTGAATCTCTCCTGGATGCCGAGTCGAGGAATTAAATACCTATAAATTTACCGAAAGAATTAGTGGATAAAAATCCGGTAAAACCAGACCGAAATAACCTTCAAAAGGATTCGGGGTTTAGTGCTCCTTATTGTTTTTTCTGTGATCCATCGGATCGAAAGCAAAACTGCTTTCGATCCGGATTCGATATTGCCGGCGCGGTCGTGAGGAAACGTCAACAGGCCCTAGGCGGCTTAATGGCAAGGGGTTCCGGTTATCTGAGGTTTGCTTGCCGTTTCTCCGGTTTTAGTTCCCTGAAAACCAAACTCTACTGATTGTCCCGGCTGAATGCTGCCATTCCAGCCAATGTTGCTGGCGGTGTACGGGTTGTTGCCAGTGATAGTGGCATTCCATGCATTGGTAATTGTCGAGCCGTCGCTATAGCTCCAATTAACGCTCCAGCCGTTAATTGCACTGGTACCATTGTTGGTGATGCGGATAGCGCCGGTGAAACCATTGCTCCATTCATTGGAAACCAGGTATTCACAATTACCCTGCGGATCGGCATCGCTCGATGAGGTAGACGAAGAGGAGTGGTCATCAGAACTGTTGGAAGAGTCGTCGACGGAACTGTTGGAAGAGCCGTCAGCAGAAGTGCTGGAAGCGACCGAAGAACTGGATGAAACGCTACTTGCCGAAGAGGGTATATCGCCGACAATGCCATAAGGTGTGGGTTGGCTACTGCAAGTGAAAGATGCAATACAGCTTTGATTATTCTCCCAACCCCAACCACTTTCGGTAGTGGCGCAGAGCGGGTAGAGCGTGCCGTACCAGTTGCATTCTTGTCCCGCAGGGCTGGAGCTGCTCGAAGAGCTGGCAATGCTGCGCACGCTAACAAGCGCGGTGCTGATATCGCTATTCCCCTGTCCATCATTCACTGTCAGTGTGACGCTGAAGCTGCCCGATTGATTGTAAACATGTTCGGTCATCAGTCCTGTGGCAGTGGTGCCATCGCCAAAACTCCAGCTATAACTGAGTGCATCGTTTTCCGGATCAGTAGAACAGCTAGCATCGAAGTTGCCTGTAGCACCGATGACCAGATGGGTGCTACCGGTGAAGCAAGCGGTGGGTGGGAAGTTGTCCGGTGGTGCTACTCCGCTATCCAACAAATTGCTCAGCGCATCGAACCAGTTATCGGCAATCAATTGATCGCCAGCGCTATTAGGATGAACACCATCATAGGTATGGCTGGAGGTACTGAACGCCGTCCATTGGTCGACCACTGTTATGGGAGAAGCGCTGGTACTCAGGCTTGCTGCCCAGGAGGGTAAAGCATTATTGAGATTGATGACGCCCTGTGCACAACTGCTGCACGACTGGGCTGAATCCATGGGAATAATCTGAGCTACCAGAATTTTTATAGCGGGATTATGCGCGCGCATTTGCTCCACCAACGTGGAAAAAGCAGCGAGTATGGTTTCTGTTGGCCGATTGCTCCACACATCGTTGGTGCCCAGATGCATCAACACAATATCTGGATGGCTGGAATCCAGCCAAGACACTAACTGGTTGGCGTCAGCCATATTGGTGGCCAGAATTCCGCCGTGGCCTTCGTTATCGCCGTCATGACTGACGCCACATCCTTGCGCGGGCAAGCTGCCCACAAAATCAAGATTGGTATAGCCGTCATTTTGCAATTGGTTCCACAAAAGCGCACGCCAGCAGCCCGGTGAACCGGTAATAGAATCGCCTAGCGGCATAATGCGCACGGGCGTTTGCCCATACGCGTGGCCACCCAAAAGAATAACAGCGAGCAGGGGAATAAAAGCTTGTCGCAAAAAAGGCCAGATACGGGATTTGAGTAGTAAGCAATTCATCGGGGCTTCCTCAATGGAACGAAAAATACCCGCCGCAGCGGGTCTTTTCAGATGTTATTGGGGATGTTATCGGGACTCCTTTTTCCACTTTCGTGTCGCCAGCGAACTAGCGACACGAACGGAACTGCATTGGAACCACAGCGGAAAAAGAAGCGGGATTACATCAACTAATTACAAGCTGTTCCGTTGAGTGCAGGAATCTGCGCTGAACTGCCTCCTTTGGTGCCTTGGAATCCAAACTCAACCGACTGGCCTGGCGCGACAGTGCCGTTCCAACCAAGACTGCTGGCGCTGTAAGGATTGCTGCCCGTCAGGGTCGCATTCCAGCTATTGGTAATTTGTGAACCATCGCTATAGGACCAGCTCACGTTCCAGTTGCTGATGTTTGCAGATCCATTGTTGGTAATGCGAATGGCGCCAGTAAAACCGTCGCTCCACTGGTTAGTAACGACATACTCACAATTGCCTCCACCTGCAACCGGGTCGCTGGATGAGGAAGCGCTGCTGGAAATTGCGTCGCTGGATGAGGAGCTTGTGACGCTTGAGTTAGCGCTGCTGGAGTTCGCTGCATCGCCGACGATGCCATAAGGTTCCGGCTGTGAACTGCAAGTGCTGGCCGCAATACAGCTCTGGTTATCCTCCCAGCCCCAACCGGCCTGCGTGGTTCCGCAAAGTGAATAAAGCGTGCCATACCAGTTGCATTGTTGTCCGCCGATAGGTGCAGCACTGCTCGAGCTGATAGATACCGATGAGCTTGAGGATGCCTCGCTACTCGAGCTGCTTGAGGAAACTATGGAAGAGCTAGCTTCGGATGAACTGGATGAAGAACTGGATGAAGAGCTTGATGAAGAGCTGGAGGATTCGCCACCGCTGTTGCTCAGGTCATCCTGAAATGCGAGTACCCACGCCAATGCCGAGTTCCAGTTGATGGTGATTTCGTTAGTGGACCAGGACTCGATATTGTCCACAAAACACGTGGCAGGAATCGTCTGGCAACCTTCGAGAATGCCGCGGCCCACATCGTCTTCCAATCCACTGTTAGGACCGCCGGATAATACACCCGGTGGTAACCATGGATAGTTGTTGCTCAGCGCACCGGCCCAGAAGCGATGGTGGGGTTGGGTAAGCGCATTTTCCCCGTGACCTGAAATGTAGGAAAAAGACAGCGGGTTGCGGCCAAACAGATAATCTACGCCGCTGGTAAAGGCGCGCGCATAGGCGTCGTTGCCGGTAAAGTCATGAGCGAGACCCACCAGAAACAGCTTATTGGCAACCCCGTTGTTAGAGCCCCAGTAATACTCATACTCAGTATGGGGGGTGCCATAACCGGTACTGTTACTCACCTGCGTATGCAGGTCCGCGATCGCAGTGATCTGCTGGCGTGCGCTGGTGCGTAAGCTAGCGGTATGCTCGGTGGGAACCACGGCGAGCGATATCAGACCAGGCAGTTCAGTATCCGGCCAGGCAAAATCGGTGCGTTCGATTTCGTAGGCATTGATGGTGGGAAGGTATTTGGAATCACCAGTAGTAATGTAAAGTTCGGCAGCGGCCCAGAAAAATTCATCAGCCACGTACTCATCACCGTAAGCGCCGCCGCCGTCATCGTAACCACCGATATAAATGTCATCGGGGTTTTGTTGTGCGGCATCCCAGGCGCGTTCGGCAGCGGTCAGGCAGGTGCTGGCGAAAGCTGCATCAATATCTTTCCACAGGCGGGCGCACTGCGCGGCGGTAGCGGCCACGTTCAAGGTAGCCGCTGTGCTGGGCGGCACCAGCGCGCGACTCATATTATCTTCATGAGGTGCAAGCGGTAGACCTGTCCAGCCTACATCGTGCACTTTGTGGTGAACCATACCTGCTTTGGCTTGGCCTTCAGGCACTTGCATCGCGAGCATAAACTCCATCTGCCAGCGCACTTCGTCGAGGATGTCAGGTACACCGTTGCCGCTTTCAGGAATGTTCAGCGTGTTATCGCCAAAGGCGCTGGCGTTATCACTCACGTGCAGGGCGCGCTCATACATGGTGAGCAGCTTCCACACCGAGATGCCGCCGTTCACAACATATTTGCCATGATCACCAGCGTCGTACCAGCCTTTGATGACATCGAGGCTGTAGTTACAGGTTCCGCTCCGACAGGGAACATCGTAGTCACCCTGGTTGCTGCCGGTATTGATATGACCGGCGGGGCGCGCCCATTTGGCATCGGGGGCATAACTGGTGTTGCCGCCACCGGTGTATTGGGTCTCGATCGCGATGCCGCTGCGGTTGTGGTAGAAATATTTAATTGAGTCGTAAAGTGCGCCGCTAAAAGTATCCGGGGCAATGTCGAAAGCGTAACTTTCGTCACCATTTACGTAGAGTTTGTAATTCGAACCTTCGGTGGTGACATTACTTATATCGATCAAATGCACGTTATCGCCAGACGCAGCATCTATGCCTTTAGGCTGGGTGGTGCCGCTGGCAACCACTGCACCATTGCGCCGCAACTCCCATGACTGGGCTGTGTTGCTGGTACTTTTATAGCTGGCTACTTTTGCAGCGTCGGGGAGGTATCCCACCTGGTTTACGCGGGGATTACCAATCTCTGCCTGCACACTGCCGGCGACCAAACTGGTTAATACGATCGCACCAATCTGTTGAGCCAGGGCTTTGCGTGCAATCGTACGAGGAAAAGGTGATGCTTTCGGAGTAAAAATTGATGAAATCTGATTCATGAGAAGTGTCCTCACTTCCTGGTAATGGAGCTGATGCCTTTCACTTCAGGCCGTATTGGATGGGAAAATTCGGGTTGGAGTGTCGCAAACAAAAAAAGGACCGGCCGCCCCAAGGGGTAAACGGATTGGCCGGCTAAACACACTGCATCGACTTACAACACATACAACTCTTTTCTTGAGTTTGTTAGCTGTTCAGGGATTACCTTGAGCTTGCTAGCAAACTCCCTGCATTGCGCCTGTGGCGCAGATGCAAGCTTGAGATTTTTCATTGCCATCCCTGGCGAATTTCCTCCTTGATTAGCCGGGATTAATCCAGCGGCGGATAAGCGTTTTCTAACAGAATCTGGAAGGCTTCAGGGAACCAACGACCAGCATGTGGTGCGCCGGGAAGTGCGCCAGTGCCCGCGCCATTAACGGTAGTGAAGGTGGGATCACAGAAGCCGTCAAAGCCTTTGGCTGGATCGTTAGGATCGATGATGCCAGCTTCAGCAACACCGTCTGATTCACCTGGTGGTTTTACCCATACGTAAGCATCAATACCGGGCTCCGGAGCAATTTGTGGACGCTCACCAATACCGCCAGCCTGGTTACACCAGTTACCGCGGTGCAGGCGACGATCAACACGGGATTGATCCACAAAAGTGTTCAATTCGGTGCTGGTAGAAACAGCGGTTGGACGCTCAGAACCACCCCAGCCATTGCGTGAAGTGTCAATCAACATACCAATGGTGCTTGGGAAGCCGAGGCTGATCATGCGGTCGCGCCAAGCTTGAACGAAGCTGATTTCGCTGAAATGCATGTTCCACTCATAGAAGTCAGCAGATCTGACCTGGTTGCCGCCGCCACCAATGGTGGAGCTCACTAATGAGTCAAGGAAAGGTTCGCGCAGAGGGGTATAACCAGAGGTGTTGGAAACAAAACCAGCGATGCTGTCTACGCCTTTATCAGCGCCTTTAATGGCGTCTGCAATCAGCACAGTAGCTTCCTGGAAGTTATCGTCCCAGCCTAACCAGCCGGAGTGGCCGATATCGATGTAGCTATAAACATTAGGCAATTTACCTAACTCATTGAGAGTGTGGCGAGTACCGTCGACATAACCGCCGGGACCAGTGGCTTCCATACACGCGGGTGTGGAGAGGTTGGTGACCAGGTTAGGTAATGAATCAGGTTCGATGATTGCGATAATGCGGATGCTGCTATACGCAGGATCAGAAAGAATCTCAACGATAGGCGCAATGTACTCATTCACATAACGGTTGAAGCCGTCTTCTGCCATCTTTAATTCACCGTTGGACGCGAGCGCATGACAATCGCGGTTTGGTAAATCATAGATAACAACCTGGAAGAGATTGGCACCTTGATCCAATGCTGCGTCCAGATGATCACGCAAACCTAATTGACCTGGTTCGGTGGCAACGATTGCACCAATGCGATCCATCCATACGGCGGTACTGACGTCAGCAATCGCTGCACCGCCAGAGGCTGTGGCATTAGCTGCCCAGTTTTGATCGACGTACCAGTTGGCACCCACAAAAGGGTTGTCGGCGCGTTCGCTCCAATCTACAGAGCTGACCGATGATGACGTCATACTTGAAGATGACGATGACGGTGCAACACTCGAGGATGATTCGAAACTGGAGCTGGAGCTAGATGGTACTGGCTGGACGCTGCTGGAGCTGGAGCTGGAGGACGAGGGGGTTGGATCTTCGCCGCCGCCCACAATGCCATAGGGATCTGGTTGACTGCTGCAGGTGGTGGCAGCAATACAGCTGGCGTTGCTTTCCCAGCCCCATCCACTTTGTGTGTTGCTGCAGAGCGAATAGAGGGTGCCATACCAGTTGCACTGTTGGCCCGAAGTGGCCACCGAAGAGGCGCTGTATGCACTTGAGGCTGGTGTGCTAGTGTCGGCTGAGCTGCCGGTGCCGCTGCTTGAACAAACGGTTCCATTGACGCTAGGTGTCTCGGCTGAACCGCCGTTTTTGTCGACCTGGAAGCCGAACTCCACCACTTGCCCTGGAGAGATATTGCCGTTCCAGCCGAGGTCAGATGCGCTATAAGGATTGCTACCGCTCACATTGGCATTCCAGGAGCTGGTGATGCGGTTGGTATTGTATTGCCAATTTACGTTCCAACCGTTCAATGCAGAAGAGTCGGTATTATCAATAGTGATGGTGCCGGTATAACCCGTGCTCCATTCGTTGCTGATTGAGTAGCTACAGGTCGCCGCCTGAGCTACTGAACCGAAAGTGGCCATTGCTACGCCCAAACTTAGCGCTGTAGCAATGCCACGGCTTTTTCTTGTTAGCCTTGTCATGTTGAATCTCCGAAAGTCCGATTAGGAGAGGGTAAATATTCGCGCCCTCGTTATTATGTGCACAGGCTCGCCTTTACCACTCACTGACGATGTTTGTGCTTTTGCCCTTGCTTCCTGCAGGCCAGCTAGCTCGAAAAGATCGGGCACTGGCGCCTATCCGTGACAAACCTCATACGCGCTACGCCAAACAGCGTTGCGCTGAAATTTTTAAGCTCTATCTGCTGCTTTATCAGTGCTAACACTGATGAGCCCCGTTACAGCTTCAACGCGCTAATCTTAAAAGACAGCGCTGTCATTTTTGCGCAAAAAAAACACCAGATTTTGGAAGGGGTGACTTGAATGCCAGAGGTCATCCCAACTGCTTACATGTGGTTAATTACACACAGAGCCGGATACAGCGGGAATACTTGCTGTGTCCGAACCTTTAGTTCCTTGAAAACCGAACTCAATCGACTGCCCTGGCTGAATCGTGCCATTCCAGCCGATATCACTGGCAGCATAGGTATCATCACCGCTTATCGTGGCGTTCCAGCTGCTGCTGATTTTTGAGCCATCATCGTATGACCAGCTGACACTCCAGCCATTAATTGCGCTATTGCCATTGTTGGTAATCCGAATCGCTCCGGTAAAACCGTCGCCCCACTGATTACTGACGAGATATTCGCAATTCCCCCCGACAGATCCGGCGGATGACGAGCTGGTGTCGGCTAAACTTGAGCTGCTATTTGAGGAGGCAAGACTGGAAGCGCTTGAGTCACCAACGATTCCATAAGGGGTCGGTTGGGAGCTGCAAGTGCTCGGAGCGACACAGCTGGCATTGTCTTCCCAGCCCCATCCGCTTTGCGTATCAGCACATAACGGATACAAGGTGCCGTACCAGTTACATTGTTGACCATCGGGTTGAACACTACTGGAGCTGGACGAGATACTGCTGGAACTGGAAGAAATACTGCTGGCGCTGGATGAGACACTTGACGATGAGCTGCTGGAATTATTTCCACCCTCAAAAACTGATGCAACCTGCGCCGTAGCACGAATGCCGTTGGTGCCGTTAATCAGACGATCGCCCCAAGAAGACAAACTGTTAACGTTAAAGTTATTGGTGATATCAAGAGTGGCGACCTCGGCACTGTTACCAGACCAGGACCAGCCGAGATAACCAATGTCGTATTGTTCAGCGACGGCCAAAATCGAATCTTCGTCGACATTCTCTCCCTGATGGTCAGCACCAAATTCACCAACAATTAACGGCAGGCGATGGGTGCTTAAAAAACTTGATACGTAATTTTCGATGGTGCTGCGGTTCTGGTAAACCTGATACATGTGCACGCTAAACATGGTGTTGTTGAGGGTATCTGCTGCCGCAACGCTCGAAGCATTGTTCAGCATTATCTGTTCCCAGTCCTGCCCCCAATTAGCTGCATCAATTAACAGCGTGTGCGTTAACCCTGCCGCACGTAAACGTTGAATTGCTTCTATATGTTGATCTGTCCATGTGCTTGCCGGCACATTATTACCAAAAGGTTCATTGGCAATGTTGACGATGACATAGTCTTCCTCGCCGATCAGCGTGTCCGCTATATCAATCCAATAACTGGTTGCGTTGTAAAGGGTGCCCGCCGAGCTTTGTTCGCCTGAACCGGTCACATCATGAATTTCCAGGACAGCGATAAGATGATTGTCTTTCGCCCACTGAATAATATTTTCTACTTCACTCGCGCTGGTTCGTGTCCATTGCTGTCCATCGGATAAAACAACACGCACAGTATTCGCATCCACGCTGGCGATGTCGGTAAACGCCTGTTGCGTAGTACCGGTATACCAGGCATGCGCATGGTTTACGCCACGCATAATGAACGGATTACCATTGCCATCGAGCAATTGCGATCCAGAAACCTGGAAACCTGCATAGGCGCCAAGACTTGCTGAGGCTGCGGTAGTTAGTGTCAGTAGTTTAAAAATACGTTTCATTTTTCCATTTCGATTTTTTTTGAATAATGGAACAAGGGTTGATTGTTTCATTTATGGCCTCTTTATTAACATGATTAACATCAGACTTTTTATCGGCGCTTAAAAGCAGCTCTAATAATTATCTTGCTAGTCGATGCATGTTTTTATTTTTATAGAAGGTGCATCTAATGTAATTGAATTTTTAATGTGTAACTGCGACGGCAGACAATAACTCGTTATCTGAGATATTTTTTGCCAAGGAGATAACAGTAATTGTCGTCGGAAGTTATGTTTTATTAGGAGCCTATGGCGATCTCTAATTAAGAATTATTTTTTAATCTTGATTTTGAATAATAAGTCTATTAATTGGATTGATTTTTAAAATTATTTTTTTCTTTGTTTGTAACCGTTTGCACCCTAATTCAAAAGAATAGATTTAACAATCAGGTTTTATAAAATATCGATAATTAAAAATAAATTTTATCCAAGGATGATTTTTTCAAATAAAAAGTGGTGTACTTGTTTCCAGTCTTAATAAAAATTTCAAAATTGCTATAAAGAAGCTTTCGAATAATAACGAATTGAGGGGAGCCAACTTTATTTAAGCTTGTCTTTAGCTCTGTGCCGAAAGAAATGGTGGCATGTAAAATCTCATTGATTGGTGTTGGAGTTAGAGATCCTCTGGTTATTTCGTTTTGTTCATTAACGGATTTGCATAATTTTTTTCTAAGTGTGATTCTATATGCGGTTTATTTTTTACAAATGTTTATAGTAAGTTTTTCTCGCCGGATGGATTTTGTTAAATATAAATAAAATAATTTGTTTGGTTAAGTTTTGGTGAGTCTTTTGTTTTCGTCTATCAATTGATTTTTATATTGGGCGGCTTAAGCGGTTTTAAACCGATTTAACAACAGTTTGAAAATAGAACATTTTTTACTTTTTATTTTCTTCTAAATAGATTTTGGTGTTCTATTAGTTATTAGAAGTTGCTGTCGGTAGGGTTACATTGGCTGCCGTGATATTTAATTTAATAAATGTTCCATAAAAAATGTTCCATAAAAAATGACAGCGCTATCAATTTTAAAATTATGCGTCGGTGCTGGCATAGAGAAAGTGGTAAGAGAAGTGTTATCCAGTGGCCGCGGTTAATAAAAACGGATATCGGCAATGGTAATTTCCGTCTGTAGTTGGGCAGTCCTTGGTCGGGGCAACAAAAACTGGGATAACAAAACAGCTCGGACTGGAGGGAGAGTTATTATGGATAGAGAAAAATGGATGGACGCTTAATAGCGCGGGCCATGATTTCCGGAAAGAGGAAGTGGTTGACTGTGTTTGAAAAAATTTTCAATCAGTAATTAATTAAAGCAGAAGAGGATAAACAACATGATAGCTAAAAAAATAACATTCGGGCTTCTGGCGGCAGCCTTGTCCGGGGGCGCTCTCGGTCACGGCTTGATGTCTGAGCCAGCCTCGCGTAATTGGCTCTGTGGTGCAATCACCAAACCGGATCAGGCTCCAGCAGGCAGTGCATGTGCACAAGCATTTGCCAATGATTCCAATGGCGGTTATCAATTTATGAGTGTGCTTACTCATGATATCGGTCGTGTGGGTGGCCGCTCTGAGAATGTCTGTGGTTTTGACAGTGAAACCTGGCAAGGTGGCGCAACGCCCTGGGATACCCCTATCGATTGGCCAACCCAGCCTATGTCATCAGGTTTGCAGACAATCAGCTGGAATATTTCCTGGGGACCGCACTGGGACGATACTGAGGAATTTCGTTACTGGATTACCAAACCTGATTTTCAATATCAGGTCGGAAAGGCGTTAACTTGGGATGACTTTGAAGAAGAAGCATTCTGCGTCTTGCCTTATGACGACAAAAATCCTAACGCAAACCCAAATGTCACGACCGAAAAAAGCGCAAGTTTATTCCACACGCAGTGTGATATTCCCGCTCGCGCAGGTCGCCATGTGATTTACGGAGAATGGGGTCGCAATCAATACACCTATGAGCGTTTCCACGGTTGTATTGATGCATTGTTCGATGGCGATAACCCGAACCCCAATCCGGTTGTTGCAGATATTTCTGCTTCACCATCTGATTCAGTATTTGCCGGTGCAGGAACCATAGCATTAAGTGCCGCCGCATCTACCGGTAATAATCTGAGCTATCAATGGACTGTGGACGCGTCTAATCCTGCGTTGTATAGCCTGAGCAGCGCCACAGCAGCAAGCACTACATTGACTCTTGCTGAGCCACAAGCGGAATCAGCCGTAACTGTACGTTTGACCGTGACCAGTGGCAGTACTACCAGCAATGATTCTGTGACCTTTACTCATGTTCCTGTTGCGGGTGCAAGCTGGGAAGATATGGGTGCGTTGACAACTACTGCGCGTACATTAGCAGTTGGTGATCAGGTCAGTCTGCGAATAGTTGACGACAACGGGCAGGACACTTACTACCCATCAACGCCGCTCACTATTACCGCGTCTACTACCGCGGCGACTGAGTGGACTTATGCCCTGGCACAAGCGGTAAATCAATCAACCGACGCACTGCAAGTGGGCACACTTAACAGTGAAGGTGAGGTTGAAGCACAGCAACACGCTACCAGCAACCATATTTATGCTGTTGCGCCATCTACATTTGCCAGTGCTTTTGTGCAAATCGCGGGTGAGGATAATTCCTCCTCTTCTTCATCTTCCAGCTCAAGCAGTTCTGAAGTTGCGGTAGGCGGACAATGTAATTGGTATGGCACTTTGTACCCATTATGTGAAACCACTCAAGACGGTTGGGGTTGGGAAGGTAACGCAAGCTGTATTGCTGCCAGCACCTGTAGCTCACAGCCATCACCCTACGGAGTTGTGGGTGAGTCAGCAGCAAGTTCCAGCACTCCTGCAGAAACCAGCAGTTCAAGTGTTGGCGTAAGCAGCGCTTCATCCAATAGTTCTGCGGCGAGCACCGGCGGTAATTGTGAATATGTAATTTCCAATGAGTGGAGCGATGGTTTTACCGGCGCGATTCGCATTACCAATAATGGTTCAAGTGCAATTAATGGTTGGAGCCTGGGCTGGTCTTACACTGACGGTTCCAGTGTTACCAGTAGCTGGAATGCGAACGTATCCGGATCCAATCCTTACACCGCAACCAACATTGGTTGGAACGGCGACATTCAGCCAGGACAATCTGTAGAGTTTGGTTTACAAGGAACCAAAGGTGGTTCGGGTGCTGCACAAGTCCCAACTTTGACCGGTTCAGTGTGTAATTAAGAAATTCAAATACGATAATTTTTAAAATAACTAGATATACCTCTTTAGCGCCGCTTAATCAGCGGCGCTTTCTTTTATGTGGCGCATCCATTTTATTAAAAATTAATAAATAAAATAATTAATGTTGATTAAAAAAAGTAATATTTTTTTACCAATTAAATTTATTGGCTTGTTTTTTTGATTGCCAGGATGATGTTTTTATCGTTGATAAAATATTGACGTGATACCGTACTTTTTTTCGCCAATGAATTAGTGTGCCCTGTGAGATACGATTTTTCGAAATATTTCCGCATTAAAATCAACTGACTTGATATAAAACAGGTTGATCTATATTTGAAAGTTAAGGGATTCAGCTGAATTTATAAAAATAAATAACACCTTGGGGAAACACGGGCAAAAAACTCGGCATAAATAAACAAATCGCCCTTCAGAAAAAGGAAATAGAAATGAAATTAATAAGATGGTTATCCGTCTGGATAATAGGAAGTCTTTGCGGGTTAGATGCCGCCGCACAAAATGCAGCGGGTTATCAATGGAGCAATGTCGCTATCGGTGGTGGCGGCTTTGTGTCATCAATTATTCCCAGCAAAACGCAACAAGGATTGGTTTATGCACGTACCGATGTCGGTGGTGCTTATCGTTGGGACGAAGACAATCAGCATTGGATTGCGTTAACCGATTGGGTATCCGAAGATGAAACGGGTTATTTGGGCGTGGAATCTATCGCAACAGATCCGCAACAGCCTAATCGCGTTTATATGCTGGCAGGCATTAGCTATTTTAATAATGGAAAAACTGCCTTGCTGCGCTCTACGGATTACGGCGAAACTTTTACCGTTACCGATGTGAGCAGTCAATTCAAAGCTCATGGCAACGGTATGGGGCGTCAAACTGGCGAAAAACTGCATGTCGATCCTCACGCGAGCAATATTCTCTACACCGGCACGCGCTGGAATGGTCTATTTAAAAGTAGCGATTATGGTGCGAGCTGGTCGCGCTTAAGCGGATTGAATGTGACCACAACACCTAATGAAAACGGCATTAGTTTTGTGGTACTGGATCCGGACAGCGGTGCAAGTGGAGAAACTCAAACGTTGTTTGTAGGGGTGTCACGTTTTACCAGCGCCGGCGCCAATCTTTATCGCAGTGATGATGGTGGACAAACCTTCAGCGCAATTCCCAGCGCACCGACCAACAATATGCCTCATCGCGCAGCCTTGGCCAGTGATGGAAATTTATTTATTACTTTCGGTGATGGCGCTGGACCTCATGGTCACTGGGCGCAACCGGAGCCGATGGAGCTGGGTGAGGTGTGGCGTTACAACATTCATACCGGCGCCTGGACGAATATCACCCCCGCCGGTTTTACCCGTCCTTTTGGTGGGGTGAGTGTCGATCCCGAGAATCCTGCCCGCGTTGTGCTTTCCACATTAAATACTTGGTTGCTGCAACATGCCGATGCCTATGGTGATCGTATTTTGTTATCCACCGATAGTGGCGCAAGCTGGATCGATGTTGTTGATCGTGGATTCGCCATGAATACCCAAGGGATTTCCTGGGTTGATGACAAGGCCATTCACTGGACCGGATCTATTGAGTTTGATCCCTTTAACAGCGACAGGGTGTGGGTTACTTCGGGCAATGGCGTGTTCCGTACGAACAATATTAATGCCGTGCCTACTACGTGGGATTTCACCGTAGCCGGTTTGGAAGAAACCGTACCTTTAGGGTTGATCAGTATTCCCGATGGCCCATTGATTTCGGTGATTGGTGATTACGATGGCTTCCGTCATACCGATCCGGCGGAATATGCACCGATACATTCACCGGGCATGGGCACCTCTACCGGCGTTGATTTTGCGCGACTCGATCCAAATTTTGTCGTGCGTGTAGGCGGTGGTGATAATCCAGGTATGTTTTATTCGCAGGATATGGGACTGACCTGGACAGCGACTGGCGCAATCAATGGCACCAATGGCCAGGTTGCTGTGGCTGCTGATGGACATGCAATTCTGCACAGCCCGAGTGAGTCCAACACCACTTATCGCTCGACTGATTTGGGTAGCAGCTGGGCACCTGTTTCGGGCGTTGCGGTGATGGATGCGCGCCCCGTAGCTGATCCGATTAATGCGGATAAATTGTATGTTTACGATAGCAGCGGTGGTCGTTTGTTAATGAGTACCGATGGCGGAGCTTCTTTTGCCTCGGCGGGAACAGTGACCAATAATGGATCAAAGTTAATCCGTCTGGCGCCGGGTCGTGAAGGTGATATCTGGATTCCTCTGTTCTGGGGCGGTTTGACGCGTTCAACAGATTCGGGCGCAAGTTTCAGTGCGATTAGTGGCGTGAGTTATGCGGGCGCGGTCGGTTTTGGTAAAGCAGCGCCGGATAGCGATTACCCCACCGTATTTATCTGGGGTACGGTAAATGATGTGCGCGGTGTGTATCGCTCGACAGATGCGGGTGCAAGCTGGGTGCGTGTGAATGATGATGCACATCAATACGGCGGCCCGGCAAACGGCCAGTTTGTGCTGGGCGATATGAACGTTTTTGGACGCGTTTATCTGAGCACTGCCGGCCGTGGTATTGCCTATGGCGAGCCAGTGGATGGTGCGGGTAGCTCTAGTGCGGCGAGTTCCAGTACCGATAGCTCCAGTGCAGACTCAAGCTCCAGTTCAAGCATTGCTGTCAGCTCAAGCAGCTCGAGCGCGGTAAGTAGTTCGTCGGTCAGTTCCAGTGTTGGCGGCCAACAATGTAACTGGTACGGCACGCTCTATCCATTGTGTGTAACTACCCAAGCCGGTTGGGGCTGGGAAGATAACCACAGCTGTATAGCGGTAACTACTTGTAGTGCACAGCCTGAACCTTATGGCGTTACTGATGGTGGTGCATCGTCAAGCGTTGTGTCATCTGCGGCTTCCTCTTCTGAGGATTCCAGTGTAAGCAGCCAGTCCAATTCATCCAGCTCCTTAGCCAGCAGCTCGGCAAGCAGTGTCGCTGGCACTGCTGGAGCCTGTGAGTACCTGATCAGTAATGAATGGGGTAATGGCTTTACCGGCGCGATTCGCATTACCAATAACGGCACAACGGCACTAAATGGCTGGGCAGTTAGCTGGAGTTATTCAGACGCTACCCAAGTTACTCAGTCATGGAATGCTAATGTCACCGGTAGCAATCCCTACAGCGCATCGAATACTGATTGGAATGGCACGATTCAGCCGGGACAATCTGTAGAGTTCGGCGTTCAGGGAACCAAAGCTGCTGATGGCCCCGCTCAGATTCCTGTGGTGACAGGTTCTGTATGTAATTAACAATATTGTTAACGCATTTTTGCAATGCAACCCAATAAAAAATCCGGCCTTTTGTGCCGGATTTTTTATTGGTATTTCACAGGCTCGGTGGATTAGTTTTCTCGTTTCTTTTTCTCGTTCCCACGCTCCCGCGTGGTAACGCATAGCGTTAATTCGCAGCATGCTAAGTTGCTTTTTTTTTCGCTCCCACGCTCCCATGTTTCTCGTTCCCATGCTCCTGCGTGGTAACGCATAGCGGTAATTCACAGCATCCAAAGTTGCTTTTTAATACTGTTAAAGTCACGAAATGAGGTTGTTGAAATTGATGATTTTAACGGCTTTTGCACATGAGTTAACTTTGGTATGCGTTACCACGCAGGAGCGTGGGAACGAGAAAAAGGAACGAGAAAAGAGAAACGAGAAAAAAGTAATGAGGTCGTTGAAGTTCGATGGTTTTAACGGCTTTTGCACATGAGTTAACTTTGGTATGCATTACCACGCAGGAGCGTGGGAACGAGAAAAAGAAATGAGAAAAGAGAAGCGAGAAAAAAGTAATGAGGTCGTTGAGGTTTGATGGTTTTAACAGCTTATGCTTATGAGTTAATTTTCGTATGCGTTACCACGCGGGAGCGTGGGAACGAGAGACGAAATTATTTGATTCGTACCACTCGTAGGTCGGATTAGTCGTGAGGTGACGAGCGACGTAATCCGACAGCACCGGTAGAGGATGGATAAGCGTGCATAGCTATCGACTCTGAGCATGAGCCGAGGCCGTCAAAGATTTAACGCATAAACGCCAGTGCCCAACCGGGGCTGATTTTTTTCAGGACAGCAAAACAAAACAACCCAATAATAATGCCACTGAAGTTGGCGAGAATATCCAGCACACTGAATGTGCGCGGAGGCATAAAGTGCTGACAAATTTCAATCACGATTGAATACAACAATAAAAATAACGCACGCTGCCAATAAGTGGCAGTGGGTTTTGCAAAACTGATGGAAATACCGGCAACGATATAACCGCTCATATGCATTAATAAATCATTAAACATCGGCACCATGCTGCCGGGATTGCGGCTTAATCCTAATACCGTGTAAATCACCAACAAAACAAAAAATTGCAGCACACAAAGTGGACGCCAAACTTTTAAAACATTTTCCATTAACCAGGCTCCGTTAACGCAATACCATTAGAGAAATACGAGTATTAGAAATCATGGCAGTGGTTGTACTGCCAACAATAAAATGACGAACTCTTGAATGGCCATAAGCGCCCATAATCAGCAGATCAATATTTTCCTGTTGTTGATATTCACTCAGCACAACTTCCGGCTCGCCAGCAATAATTGCAATTTGCGTATCAAAGCCTTTGTCGATCAGAATCTTTTGTGCACTCACTAACTGTTCCCGAGCACTCGGGGTGTCTGCGCTCGCCATGACCAAATGACAGGGTAAGCCGGTCAGCAAGGGGCTGTTAGCAATTGTCTCCACGCCTTTACGCATGGTTTCGCTTGCGTCGAATGCGATCATCACTTTTGTAGGCGGAGTAAAAGATTGTTGTGCGATCAAAATCGGCTGGTGCCGGGTGCGGATAATGCGTTCCAGATGG
>Ga0209075_1001566_pt1 | contig 21440 bp, 18 predicted proteins | sample Stecom2011_FD_187523 | JGI IMG/M metagenome (GOLD analysis project Ga0209075, IMG submission 187523) | Agricultural soil microbial communities from Utah to study Nitrogen management - Steer compost 2011 (SPAdes) (version 2) | ecosystem: Environmental > Terrestrial > Soil > Agricultural land...
TCAAGTATTATTAAGGTGACGATCCGATGGATCTTGACTATATCTTAACAATTTCTATAAGCCTAAAGGGATGAAGCCCGTATAGTTTGATTATACCTCAGCTGCTTCTGCAGTCCCAAAAGAAAGACGAAATCTTAGTAAAAGGACATGATTGTACTTAGATTAACCCCCATAAAAGTTATGTAGGCTTCATATTTTTTCTCATTCATAACAGCTAAAAGTCGCCCTTTAACAAAGTCACATCAAGGTTTATAAAGTCGGTTCTCATAAGTTAAAAAAATATTTAAGAGAAAAGATAACGAAATGAGCCTTTACCACTATAATTATTTTAAATAAAAACTCCACAAACCCCATATATAGCTATGTATCAAACCTCAGTGAATTAACTTTTGGTAATTTTTTATTGGCATAACTTTGTTCTTTAATATTGGTTCAATAAATAGATTAAAATGAAAAAAGAAATACTGACAATTAAAAATCTATTACTTATAATAGTAGTTCCTTTAGTACTATATCTACTTCACATACTATCATTCATTTTCATACCATTTGTATTTGGTTTATTTATTGCCTTATTGTTCTCTCCATTAATGAGGTGGTTTAAAAGAATGGGAGTTCCAGGTTTTCTTGGAGTAATCACTGTTTTTATTATTGTATCTCTTGGAATTATGGTGACTTATAAGTTGGTTCATTTATCAAGCAATGAGCTAACAAAAGTAAATGAAAGCTTCAAACCAAAACTAGATGAGCGGCTTAATGAAATATCCAAACCCATTGTCCAGTTCATGAATATTAACCCTAGAAATGATGAAACTGACTTTAAAGCACTACTGAATAGCGAAGAAATCAAGTCTCAAGTATTTGGCAAGCTTGGTACTGGAATAAATATTGCAGGAAATGTTATAAGCATGATTTTAATGACCCTGTTTTTTATGGTGCTCTTCCTAGCAGGAACAATGGATTTACAGCGATTGCTAGAACTCTTTATCTTTAAAAATCAAGATGCCAAAATCAATATATTTAAAAAAATAGAAAAGGATGCCTTTACCTATATTTTAATTAAGACTCTTATTAGTATTAGCACAGGTGTTCTAATCAGCTTGAGTTGTTACTTTTTTGGAATAAGCTTTCCTATCTTTTGGGGCTTAGTTGCATTTCTTTTAAACTTCATTCAAATGATTGGATCAATTGTTTCGGTGGCAGCCCTAGCTCTCTTTGCACTCGTAGAGTTAAGCTTTGCTGGTAGTTTTGTATTTTTTGTTGCGGTAATTATTGGAATTCAATTTATCTTAGGTAATATTTTAGAACCTATTTTAATGGGTAAGTCCTTCTCGATTAACACTGTTGCAGTTCTAATAATGCTAGCAATATGGGGGTTTATTTGGGGAATCCCAGGTTTAATTCTGGCGGTTCCTATTTCCGCATTGCTAAAACGAATTTTCGAACAATTCCCCAGCACACAAATTTATGCTAAGGCGATGTCTTAGTTAGCTCTCCATTTTATCTAATGCATTACTGACTACCAGCACATTAATAGTAACGTAATTGAAAATAATGAAATCTTTAGTATTCTTTAGTACAAGATTCTATTTTAATTCGTGAATTTGTGACAAAGACTAAAGTAATTCGACAAACTAGAACCCTTAGTTACAGTTGAAAAAATTTAAGATATGAATAACAACTTATGTATATTACTAAGTCAACAACCTAAAAATTAGAACCTTCAATTATTCACCCACCTCATAACTACCGGCTAACGCTCGAAAGCCAATTGCCAATCGATTCCAACCGTTAATTGCTACAATTGCCATGCTTAAGGCTATTCTCTCCTGTTCATCAAAGTGCTCACTAACTTCCCGATAAAGTTGGTCGCCAATTTCATTTTCAGAAATCAAAGTCATGGCTTCTGTCCATGCAAGTGCTGCCCTTTCCCGTTTGGTATAAAAAGGAGTTTCTCGCCAAGCAGAAAGCGCATACAAACGCTGCTCAGACTCACCTGCCTTTCGAGCATCTTTTGTGTGCATGTCTAAACAATAAGCACATTTGTTAATTTGAGATGCTCTAACCTTTACCAGTTCATAAAGAGTTCTATCCAAACCAGATTTATCAACATACTCTTCTAACTTAAGCATTGCTTTTAAAGCCTCAGGCTCAACCTTTGCGTAATTTAATCTTTCCTTCATTTTAAATTGGTTTATTCCTATTAGGATGAATATTTAAGTTTCTTCTATGTTAAGATCATATATGTTCAGATCATACCTCAGCTCTCCTTCTAAAATTTGAGCAGCTTGCGTATAAGGATGTTCTGTTTCTTTTTTTGCATTCATAATGTGTATTACCTTCCAACCATTAATTTTCAACAAATCTGATAATAACGATCGAGGACATCGCCACCAAACAGCTTCAGAACATAAAATTGCAGCTGACTGCTTTCGTGCAATATTCTTTAACTCCTCAAATGATTCTTTAAATTCAGCAGTTTCCATATGGTCGGCATAAGCACGGAAACTTGGATTTCGCCAGGCTACATTTTTTGACTTTACAATAATTTTTCTTCGTCCACCTATGCCTTCTAAATGAAGATAGCCTATATTCTGATCTTGCAAAGCGTTGCGAAAAGTTTCTTTGTTGAAGTGAGGAAATTTTCGAGAACTAGGAAATCTTCTTACATCTAATACAATTTCAATCTTAAATGCTTTGAGCATCTCGATTAAAACATCAATGTCATGGGTAGAATGACCAATTGTCCATATTTTACTTTCTACAGCAGCTGCCATACTTTTATTTTATATCAAAGAATAATGTCTTCAGGCCATTTTTAATTTGTTATTTAATGTCTTCATTTTATTATAGAAGTTATGCGTTAAAGCATCCGGATTGTCTCGGTGGTAATTGTATGTCGGAATAGCGGTTTGTTGTATTTTTACATTCTGCCTTTTAGCTCTGTCCAGTAAATCAGCATCTTCTGCTATTGGCATTTCTTTATAGCCATTTAACGAAAGTATGGTTTCTCTTTTCACAAAAAAGGTTCCACCTGCTACACAGCTGTTGAGATGAACCTTTTCTAAGTAATTAAATCGATTTGGAACATATTGACTTCCCAATACATTTAAACCACCATATAAAAACTCAATTGTTTCATCCTTTAATAATAGCTGTTTGCGACTTTCAAGATGATTTGGAGCATAAGTGTCATCTGAATCTAAGAAAGTGATGAATTGACCTTTAGATAAATGAACTCCTTTATTTTTAGTTAAAGATACTCCGCTATGTTCCTTTTTAAAATACTTGACATTTTTATTCATTGATAGATATGGAAGAATTTGAACTTCTGTATCATCCTCACTTCCATCATCTACAACAATAGCTTCCCAGTCTTTTTCAGTTTGTTTAATCAAACTCTCAATGGCTCTTTTTAGTAATTCAGCACGATTGTATGTCGCAATCACTACCGAAAAAAAGGGAGAACAAATGCCTGTACTATTCACTTTCATCATTATATTATTTTCTTTAAAACACAATAAATTAAAGTACAAAGGCTTCTTGAGTTTTTTCTAAAATTTCACTCTTAGCTTTAAAGCAGGAGATCAAAAGAGACCTCCTGCTTAATTGTAATTTACATCTTTCACTTTCAAATTATAAACTCACAACAGTTTTATTCGAAACATTATCTTTTTACTTTACCAACTCTGCGTTGGTTGATATTTTGGCTGTCCCTCCAGCATACAATCTAGATACGGGACACTTTTCTTTGGTTGTAGCAGCCAAGTCTTTCAACTTGTCTTCAGAAAGTCCTTCGCACTTCACCTTACACTTAAGTTCAATCGCTGTAATGTGTGGGCCTGAATCATCTTTTTCAATTGTTACCTTGGCGGTAGTATCAATACTTTCAGGATCAAGCCCTGCCTCAGTAAGCAACAACGATAAATACATGGAATAACAGCCTGCATGAGCTGCTCCAATTAACTCTTCTGGATTGGTTTTTTTATCACCTTCAAAACGAGAAGCATAATTATACGCTCCTTTAAATTCAGTAAAGCTCATTGTGCCATTACCTTTCTTAATTGTTCCTTTCCAGTTTGCACTTGCAGTTGATGTTGACATAGGTTTATTTTTTAAATGGTTTATTATTGATACCAAACTTAGCCCTTTTTTGCAATAAGGACAAGTTTATCCTGTATGGAAATGTAAGAATTTAAATAAAGCTAGAAATACATTGTTTTAAGACAAGGCCTTAAATCTAATCTTATTCTTTTCTTCCCTTAGCTTCATTTCTAAAATACCGTCTCCAAAGCTCTTTAAAAGTATCAAACTCCTCGCGATAAAACAGACCAACTCCCTGAGTATAGGGGCTATTTGTCTCCAACAAGCTATTGTTAGTCGAACGATTGAATCCTTTCAATCTAAACCGACCATCCTTGCTCAGCATATATTCCAAGGAGAATTCTCCAATAAAGCTAGCGCGGTCTTGGCTTTCTACATACTCTGCATCTGAAGTGTAACCTAAATTCCCATCTAATACCAAACGATCTTCAAACAACTCCGTAGAAAGCGATAAATCAAACTCATTTCCAGCATACTCATCACCTTGTCGGTAATTTACACCCACATCAAATTGGTCGCTCACCTGAGAAAGCCAGTTACTCATTTGATTGGATAAGAACTCATAACCATTGTTGATACCAGAAGCACTTCTGCTAACACCAGACTCAGCTGCTCTTCCAGTTGAAGGTGTCATAAATCGATTGAAGACCAAAAGCCCAAAAACCTGTTGGTTCATCTCTTGTTGATTTACATCACTGCTATTTAAATATAGTATACTTTCTAAACGGCGGCGTATTTCGTCATCAGCAGATGGCAAGCGTATGTCAAAGGTAATTTCTGGAGAAAGCAAAAAACCTTTCATTTGCAACTCTAATTCTACAGGCACTCTTCTTTTAAAGTTAGCAGTACTATCTTGCCCCATTATATCAACCAAAGAGGCACGCAAATTGTAAATGGCCTGCATGTCTAACCTCGCCTTATATGGATCGCCATCCCATGATATTCTACTTCCTCTTGCCAAAGAAAATCTTTTGTTAACAACGTTTTTAAGCGTAAACAAGTACTCCCCATTGGTGATTATATATTGACCAAAAATATTGAAGTTTCCCAGCGTATTAATTTCCAGTTTTAGGTTTCCTTCTCCATTGGCCTCTAGAATATCTCCTATCTTTTCATCGAAAATAATTTGAACTTTGGCATCTTTCTCAATTTCCAAATCAAAGTTTAATTGTATCCCGCTTAAATCAACAGCATCTTGTGCAGATAAGTCTTCCTCAGTACTATTAGTGAATATTAAAAAATCAGAGCTGGTAACCTCAACACCTTCATCTAAAGGAATTTTAAAGTTTGTTCCTTTTTGTGCTTTTGCATTAATATTGATAATAAACTGATCACCAAAACCACTAATATTGGCATTACCAGAGCAAATAGCAACTCCGTAATACAAGTCATTATCGTAAGAAGTGGTATTGAGTGCCATAAAGTTTTCATATTCTAACCCTATGTCCAAGCTAAAGTCACTGTAATTATTGTGAAAAACTGTTCCAGTAGCAATGGCTTCACTTCCATTCTTATCAATAATTTTCATATGATTAAACCCAACAAAGTCTGGTTCTATAATAATTTCATTATTCAAACTGTAATGTGTTTGGAGTAGATTTACAGTTACACCAGCATCATTCAATTGGAGTTTTCCGCGCAACAATGGTTTACTCGCCTCTCCTTTAACACTAACCTCTCCAGAAGCGTGTCCTTCAATATCACTAAGATAGTCTTCTATATAGGGACTTACAATGTAAAGTGGAAACTGATTCATTTTCAGCTTTAAGTCAAGACTTTCTTTTGTTTTTAAAGGAAAAACTTTCCCTTCAAAAGATAGTATATTCTGTTCACCTTCTCCAACCTTACCGTCTACTAAAAGCTCTTTCTGATCATCATTCCACTTACTTTCAAAATAGCCTTTTCCAATTTTTATAGTGTTTACTTCCAGAGAATCAAACTGCAAGTTAGAAGTAACAGATAAATTGTTGTAAAAATCTTTAAACAGCATTTCCCCATTGCTTACCCCTTTTACTCGTATAGCACCTTTTGGCAACATCTGACTTAAATAAGTCAAGTTTAACTTGTGTAATTCAATTTTTAAAGAATCTTTTGGGTTGTTAGAAACAATGCCATTTATAGCCAAGTATTGCGCTCTATTCTCTATGCGGAAACTATCAATCAGAATGCTGTCTCGTTCTATAGAAAATCGATTTCTAGCTCCAATTCTCCATTTCTCTCCTTTTAAATTAAAGTGGCTATTTCTAAATCTAAAATCAATCTTATCAAAGGTTTTAAAAGTTGATAAAATTTCAAGGTTCCCTGCATCCGCATTACCATTTAAGCTCTCCCACGAGGTTTGTAGATTGACATCTCCTTCAATTATAGAAACACCCAAACGAACGCTATCAAAATCGCTAATCCCTATGGGTTTGAGAGTAACAACGTTTAAACTTGCCTCCATGTTTTTTCCATTAGAATTGAGATCTAATTGATAGCCACTCAGTTTTGTCGATTGATAACTAATTTTTCTACCTTGCAATCGAAGTGCCAACTCTTTTTTTCTATTGTTAAAGCTTCCCTGAATTAAAGTATTACTGTCAACTTTTAAATCAGGAATAAACATTTCTGTAACTGGTAAAAAGTTGATAATATTTATATTATAACTAAAATCTTGCAAAGCAGTTTCTTCCTCCAACACTTCTTCTTTAAAATAGTTTGCAAGCATATTTTTGGCTGCAATCCTCAGTTTGTTAAGCTGGAAATTACCATCAAATCTCGCTTTCGCTATATCAGAAGCTAACTTTAAATGACGGCTTCCATCATACTTCTCAGCAATTAAATTCACACTATCAATCACAAAATCATGGTCGTAATCAGAATATTTAATACTATTTAAGTAGAGAGCTCCCTCAACCTCATCGAAATCAAGACCAATCAAATTAATATCTCCTACAAAGCTCAATTGCGTTAGGGAGTCTTCAACATTAAACAAGTTTAATTTGGCAAGTTTAGCACTGTCTATTTTAATTGAGAAATCAGAAAACAACAAATCCTTTCTTGCATCAATACTTCCATTAAAGTCAAACTTAATATTTTCATCGGTTATACTTAACTTACCATCAAATGTCTGTTTACTAAAAGCTGCATTTAGCTCAATATCTTTATAACTATACCCTTTTAACTCAAAAGTATTAATTGTTCCTTTTGCCCTAGCATTTACTTTTTCCTTTGTCAATCCACTACCATCTAGCTTTAAATTGAGCGCAACCAGTCCTATTTGTTTTACATCTAAAAACTGCCCTAACTCAAAACCACTTGATTTCACTTCACCTTCATAATAAAACTGAGCTTCTCTTTCTTTTACAGCCATGTCCATTTTTACACTTCCCAAATTAGAAACAATGGTTCCAAAAGCAACAAAATCATTATAATAGCCAGTAAATTTTCCTTTAAAAGATAATTCTCCCAGACGCCCAATATTTTCAGGGATAATCAAACTGCTTTTTTCATTAAATGGAGGGTATGGTAGCTCCCTAATTCCCTCAGCAGTAGTTTTAAATCTTTTCATATCAAAATGAATAAAGGTATTTTCAACATCTGGAAGCCCACGAAAATCAAAATCACCAAACAGTACTGTTTCTTTATTCAAATGCAACTCTATATCAGTCCCACTAAGATTGTCAATTGTTCCTTTAACTTTCCCATCTAAAAAAAACTGGTCCTGTATTCCATCGAGCGGAGGAGCAAAAAATGCGACATCATCCATATGAACAATGGACTTTTTAAAATCAGCTGTGATGTCAACCAACTCAATAAAATTCTGATAATCATTAAAAGAATTTGCCGAAAAACGCAAATCAAATTCCAAATCCGAACCTAAAGTTTGAAGTTTGGTGTTTTGAAAATCCATGATTTCTTTTTCAATTCGCAATTCAGTTTTCAAATGCTTCAAATAAAAACCATTAGCTTCCCGCGCAGAAAGATGGCTAATTTCAGCATATAAATTATTGCCTTTTAGGTTCGCAAGGCTCACATCTAAATCTAAATCATATAAATCTACATGACTGTAGTTTACTTTTGTAGTAGTATCTGGCATGTGATAATCGTGAAAGTGAAACTCCCCTGAGCTAATGTTGAGCTTTCTTACTTTCAACTCCCAATTATTCTCGCTTTCTGTAGTGTCCGCAGCAATAAAATAATTGAAAAAAAACTTGTGGTTATAATTTTCCGAAGTAGCAGCACGCGAAAGATTAAAATAAGGCTTCAACAATTCTACTTCAAGGTCTATAGCCCGTTTTTTTATGTTAAACATTCCTAAAGTAAGCTGAAATTCATCCACTGAAAGCAAAGTGTCACCATTTTGGTCGGAAACATATACTTTGTTTAAATTTACTGAATTAAAAAAATCAATCTCTAAACGTTCAATTTTAACAGTATTTCCCAATTGACTACCCATATAAGCAGCAGCCTGCTGCGCCAAAAACGTCTGAACAACAGATATTTGGAACAACAGCCACATAAGAATCAAGGTGCCTATCAGCAACCAGAAGCTGTAAAAAAATATTTTACGAATCTTTCTAATAACACTACTTTTACAGAATATACAAAATACAACAAAATATAGCTTTGAATACCCCTATTCGCATTCTTGCCATCGAATCATCTTGTGATGACACTGCAGCTGCCGTTTTAGAAAACGGAGAAGTGCTTTCAAACCTAATTGCCAACCAAGAGGTGCATGCCGACTATGGCGGTGTTGTTCCAGAATTGGCTTCTAGAGCCCATCAACAAAACATCTTACCAGTTGTGGCGCAAAGTTTGAAAAAAGCTAATATTAAGTTAAGCAATATTGATGCCATAGCCTATACTGAAGGACCAGGATTACTTGGTTCGCTTTTGGTTGGTAGTTCTTTTGCCAAAGGCTTGAGTATGGGTTTAAGAAAGCCTCTAATAAGTGTTAACCACATGCAAGCACATATCCTTGCGCACTTCATCAAAGATAATGAGGCCCAGCCAAGTTTCCCTTTTCTCTGTTTAACAGTAAGCGGTGGTCACACTCAAATTGTACTTGTAGAAGCAGCACTAAAAATGAAAGTAATTGGTAGAACCCTAGATGATGCTGCAGGGGAAGCTTTTGACAAAGCGGCGAAGATGATGCAATTGCCTTATCCTGGAGGCCCATTAATTGATAAGTACGCTAAAATGGGAGATCCCAACCGCTTTCATTTTAAAGTGGGAAAAATGAAAGGGTATGACTTTAGTTTTAGCGGCATAAAAACAGGCATTCTCTATTTTCTTAGAAAAGAAATTGAAAAGTCTCCAACCTTTATTAAAGATAACCTACATGATCTTTGTGCTTCAATACAAAATAACATTATAGATGCACTTTTCTTAAAACTAGAAAAGGCAGTTGCTCATTATGGTATTAAAGAAGTTGCAATAGCAGGTGGTGTTTCTGCAAATTCTGCTATCAGAAGTCGTTTAAAGGCTAAAGAAAAAGATGGATGGAAAGTTTACATTCCAAAACTCGAGTACTGTACCGACAATGCCGCCATGATTGGTATCGTTGGTCATTATAAGTTTTTAGAGAAAGATTTCTCTCCTCTTAATGCTATACCAAACCCACGATTAAAGTTGTAAGCCTTTTATTTAAAGCTAGATTCGAACTGTACTGATAAGTCAAAAAGCAAGCTCACATTTTTGTCTTGTTTTGCCTAAAGCCAATACAAAAGTATTGATGCTTTGCATTTGAAAATTGGTAAGAAAAGGATGAAAGCTTTATTTATACCCTATACTAGCTCAAGTCAATCCTTTTTTCCTTTAAAAACAAAACAGTAGCATTTAAAGCTTCTATAGTAGATATTGGAAGTTCTTGATCTATGTAAGGCTGATTACCACCAAAGGTGTGCCCTGCTTTCGGAATTAACTTTAAACTAGCTTGAGGATTCCATCTTTTCAACTTCTTCGCATCTTCTACATCAACAGTCTCATCAGCTTCTCCATGCACAATCAACTGATTGTTTTTAATATTTATAACAGCTGCTTTAAGATCAAACTGATCTTTATTTTTCAATAGATCGGAAACAAAACCATATGACTGTGGCATTTTTTGCTTGGTACGTGCATTTGGGATATACCTTATTCCCATTGACTTCCACTTCTCTAATTCTACTTTATTGGGCAAACGCTCAAGCAAATCTGCAACTGCCGCCCAGCTTATTACTTTATTTATTCTCTTATCAACAGCTGCATACAACAGAACCATTGAACCTCCCCTGCTGTGACCTAATAAATTAATGTCCTCAAAATTGCAATTGGGTAAATACTGCCGTCCTTCAACAGAAAAGCACCAGTCTATCAAGTGCCTTAAATCTTTTTGTTCCTTGCTATAGGTATTGTGTGAAAATGCCTGTAAATCTGAAAAATCAATAGGTTGATCTACAGTTCCTCCATTGTGTGAAAAATTCATTGCCAACACACAAAAGCCTTCGTTTGCAATGGCTTCAAGCATAATTGGAAATTGCCCCCAATCTTTATAACCTTTAAACCCATGGGCAAAGATTAAAATTGGCAATTTTGCAGCCTTTTCGGGAAAGTATACGTCTAAAGCTGTAGAGCGTTCATTGGCCCCAACAATTGGTATGTTTTTTATTTTATTAATCCCCATTTTTGCTTTACATTTAAGTTACTTATTAGTCCAAATGAAAAAATACACTTTTATTTTCTTTTTTAGCATAATTTTTGGCGTTTTTCACATACAAGCCCAAATTGTAAGTGGAGAATATCCACCGAGCTTTCAAAATAGCATTCATGTGTCAGCAATAAGCAATCATGTTGTTCACTCTAGCTTAAATGAAATTGCAAAACCAAAACTCTCGGAATTGAGGAAGGAGGATGCTATCAGCGATCAACACAAAGATATTCCATGGCGCTTTGGAGTTTTAACTGAGGTTAACTATAATTTACGAAATGCAGGGGAATGGTTTCACTATGCAGATGGAAGTAGTTTATATCGCTTAAAAATATTAGCAAAAGATGCATTGTCTATTAACTTAAATTTTTCAAGATTCCATTTGAGCCCAAGCGCTAAATTGTTTGTGTTTAACCACGATAAAACAGATGTTCTCGGAGCCATTACAGCTAAAAACAACAAAGTAGATAGCCTCTTTTCTATTCGACCAATTCGCGGTGAAGAAATAACATTAGAACTTTACTTAGCTTATGAGGAGATTGAAAAAAATATCATGCAAATTGAAGGAGTAGTATATGGGTATAGAAGTTTATTAGAAAAGCGCAACAAAGCTTTTGGAGGTTCTTCTTCTTGTGAAATAAACGTCAACTGCCCAGAAGGAGACAAATGGCAAGATATAAAACGATCTGTTGTAATGATTCTCACCTCTTCGAACACAAGAAAGTGCAGTGGTACTTTATTAAACAACACAGCCATGGATTCTGTTCCATACCTACTTACTGCAGCCCATTGCGGATTAAATGGAAGCTCTATTTTTGTTTTTAATTACGAAAGCCCTCAATGCGATCCGAGTTCTGATCCAGGATTAACACAAAGCATTAGTGGCGCGACTTACAAAGCATCATTAGGCATTTCCGATTTTCACTTGTTTGAGTTGAGTCAAAAACCACCCTTATCTTATCAAGCCTATTATTCTGGATGGAATGCCATTGATACTGTATTCTTAAATGGAACAGGAATTCATCACCCAAAAGGAGATGTAAAAAAAATATCCTTTGCCAACGATACCTTGTTAAGTGATAGTTACAATCCAAATCTTTATTCTGACACTCATTGGAAGGTAAGCAAGTGGACTTATGGAAGCACAGAAGTTGGCTCTTCAGGCTCTCCTCTTTTTAATGAAGACCAACAGCTCATTGGCCAATTGCAAGGAGGAAGCGCCCTCTGTGGATATGATTTTCCGGATTTTTATGGTAAATTCTCAGTATCTTGGGATAATAAAAGTCAAAACAATCGACAATTGGCCCATTGGTTAGACCCAATTAACAGCAACCAAAAGGTATTGGAAGGCTTGGACACTAAAGTTCCGAATTATGCTAATGATTTGAAGTTAATTGGCATTCATAGCTTAAACGCTTATAGCTGTGATAGCTTAATAGATTTGATATTCAACTTTAAAAACAATGGCGCAGATAGTGTTAGCAGCGCAGAGTTTATTATTGAAGTTAATGAAAATGACAGTATAATTAGCTGGAGTGGATTGCTCCAAAAAAAACAAGTCCAAAAAATTGAGCTAAACAACATTCTATTAAAAGATGGCAACAACAAAATTAAAATTTACACCAAAAGCGTGAATGGTACAGTTGACCAAAACGCAGCAAATGACACAGTTGTTCATAGTTTGTTCTCTAACCATCAACCTATTTATGTCGATTTAAAATTAAAAACAGATAACTATGGCTCAGAAACTGCTTGGAATATAAAATCTTATGAAGGGAATATCCTTGCAGAAGGTGGTTATTACAAAGACAAAAACGGAGGAGATGTTTTTAATTACTCAATTTGCCTTTACGACAGTTGCTTTACGTTAACCCTGCTAGACCTTGCTGGAGATGGCTTTAATGGTTTCTACGGCAGTGGATATGCATTAATAAGACGTGGAAATGATACGCTTTTGTATGAAAACAACTTTACTTCATCAAGCAAAAGTATTCAGTTTTGTATTGATAGCACAACTTCAATTCCTGAAATAAAAGACAACAGTCAAAAACAACCCTTACTGTTTCCAAACCCCATAATGGTCGGTGAGACTCTAAATATTAAAAATTCGACTTCGATTACAAAAGTAATACTCTATAATATCAATGGACAAAAGATAAAAAGTTTTAACTTCAATGGCCAGGAAAACAATGAAATTGTGTTAGGAAAAAATATTGCAGCAGGCATTTACTTTGTTGAATTGAAAAACAACACAAGTACGGTTGACTACAAGAAGATTGTAGTTACGAATAAGTAATTTTTCTTTAAGCTTGTATTAAGTAGTACTACTTTCCCCAAACATGGCGATTTTTATCCTTTTTATTGCCCATTCCGCTACTAGACTTCACTTTGGATTTGGAGTAACTCTTTCCACTACTGCATGCTGGTAGTGCAATACTAATTGTGAATAGGGCTATTAGACTTATAATAATTGCTTTTAAAAATTTCATTGTTATATTTTCTTATTTAATTTTATAAATAAAGTTAGCATCGATTAACCTTACACCAGGACTACAAAAATTGTCTTTTGGCAAAGCTTGATAGTTAAGGGTAACATTAAGCGTATTTCGTTCATTTGTATTGGTTAACTCAGCTGCTGTCCATTTAGTTGATACACCTAGATCATCGCCATTAATATCTTTAGAAACTTGATCGAGCTTTAAACTTGTCGGTTTCGATGGGGAATAACATACTATATAGTCTTCCCCTTTTTCTCGAATTACTGAACTAACCTCTTTCCCAGATTGATCTAAAAAATAAACTTGTGCATTGTAAGTTGAGTTTTTTCTCAAATAAATAGTATCAGCCAACTGTGATGTTTTGTATTTAAAGGTATCTTTAATATTGCTCCCGTTTTCCTGAAAAACCAAATACAAGTCTTTCACCTCTACAGTTCCTCTATCAATTGGCTGAAAATCCGAATCTCCAACCTTATTCCCTCTTTCCTTTTTACAAGATATCAAAAAAAGTAAAAGAGAAATAATACATGCCCACCTAATAATACCCATCAATATTAATTTCTTTCAACCAAAGTTAACAAGAATATTATACAAAAACCATACTATGGTTTTAAGTACACATTGGTTCTAATTTAACCCTATCAATCTTTTCTATAAAATTAGAGTTTGAATTCCTCAATCGATTACTCTGGAGAATATATATCCTCTTCGTTAAAAGGATAAGTATTGTTATTTCTTTCTACATCTGGCATTCTTTCAGAAGGGTCAATTTCCATATATTTAATTTCCGACATTGGCTTATCTAGCATCAAGCTATACTTGGGAAAGGACCATGGCCAATCTGCGGCAACTTTATAGTTTTCCACTCCTTTTTCTGCGGTTTTTTCACCCCACATCAAAGAAAGTGGAATATTTATCATCTCTTTGCTTCCATCTTTATATTCTATCAATAGATCAATTGGCATAGGAAAGTCACCAATGCGTGCAATTAAAACTTCAGCCTTTCCATTCTTATTTTTAACACTTTCAATCCCATAATCTATTGTTTTTGTTGATTCTGTCCAATATTTCAAAAACCACTTTAATTCAATCCCACTAACATTTTCAACAACTTTAATAAAATCAATAGGGTCAGGATGCTTATACTGCCAAACTTCGAAATACTTCTTCAAGCTATTGTGCATTACTTCTTCTCCCACAATATACCCTAATTGACGTAAGAACATTGCACCCATTGTATAAGATGCCACACCATATGCGAAGTTGGTTTCATAATGATCTGCATGAGTAGTCAGCGGCTCTTGCTTGCCCGATTTAACTAGCCTAAAATAGCCATCGTTGTATCGACTATAAGGTTTAAAAGTTGAAAAAAGATGTCCCATTACGAAATCAGAAGTGTAGGTTGTGAACCCCTCATCCATCCATGGATATAAATATTCATTGGTAGCCAATAGGTGTTGATACCAAGAGTGATTGACTTCGTGAACTGTCACACCAACCAAGCTTCCCTTAGATCTATTCCCAGTAATAAGCGTTATCATTGGATATTCCATCCCTCCATCTCCGCCTTGGGCTATTGTATATTGCTTATAAGGATATTCTCCAAAATTCTCATTCATTATTTCAAAAATACGAACCGCATATTTTGGCAAACTATCCCAATGAACTGTAGTTGAATCTTCTTGATACAAAAAATGAAGTATTGTTCCATTTTCTAAGCTTGCAGTTTTATGTACATAATCTGGATCAGCAGCCCAAGCAAAGTCCAAAACGCTATCTGCTTTAAAATGCCAATTTAACTTACCATTTTTTACTTTCGGCGTTACCTCCTTATCCGTATAGCCCTTTCCAATCTCCTCTGGGTTTTGCAAAATACCAGTGGCACCAAGCATATAGTCTTTATCGATATTAATTTTAACATCAAAGTTACCCCAAACACTGTGGAACTCTCTTCCTATATATTCATAAGCATGCCAGCCATTTTTATCATATTCTGCCATTTTAGGATACCATTGTGTCATCGACAAGCGAATTCCCTCTTGACTATCTCTTCCTGTACGACGAACTTGCAGTGGCAGTTGAGATTTAAAGCTCATTATAAAAGTAGTACTAGTATTAGGAAGAATTGGTTGATTTAAAATCACCTCCATCAATGTTCCTTTGATTTTGTAATTTACCTTTTTTCCATCTTGAGTTAGTTTTTTTATTTTATGCCAACCTTGTTCATCTTCTTTTAAATGTAAGATACGATCCGCCACTCTGCGATCAGGATCTTCAATTGTCCTAGACCTAATATCCATCATGCTATTTGGCTGAAAGGCATTTAGGTAAAGATGGTAAAAAACTCGCTTTAAGGTATCGCCCGAATTGTTGGTGTATTTTAATACTTGATCACCCTCAAACTGATTCTTCTCAACATCTACCTCAATCTCCATTTGATAGTCTACCCATTGTTGCCAATATCCCTTTTGAGCATAGGTATTAAAAAAAAATACTGAGCTAAATAATAATGTAATCGCACTTTTCTTCATCATTTTTCAAAATTTTTAATGCAAATCTAACAATAAAGAATGAAGCCAAAATTTCCTTAAATGTAAAGAAGATTTACAGTACTTTTGTAAAAAGGAAGGTTTGTGGATGTTAAAGTATAATTCTTAATAATCATTCACTAAATAGCTCCAATTATAGAAGCTATAAGCGATTAACTAACAGAGATATGATTAATATTTCTTATTTGTTTAAAATATTTGTTAAGTAAAGAAACAATTTTACTATATTAGCAGCCAAATAAACTCATGATTCAAATGAAAAAACTAATTACCAACTTTATACTCCTTGTAGCTACAGTAGTATTTACCACTTCGGGAATTGCACCAACTTATTCTGATAAAGTAGAATGCAACTCCAAGGCATTGAAAAAAGAAGGAATTACAGAATTGAGTCCTTACTACTATTCTTCTGCAAAGGTTACCGATGTACGATATAGAGATACAGCCTACAATAGTGAAATTGTTGTTCCTTTGTTTAAGGGCGAAGAATACCGAATGATTTTTAACGGGAAATCTTTACCTGCTGGAATAGAAATCAACATTTATGATGTAGATAAAAGCCATGAAAACCGAAAACCATTATACTCAACCACCAGTTCTACTAATAAGTTAATTGTATATGAGCCAAAAAGATCAAAACGTCATTATATAAGCTACCGCATTCCTGCAGGTAAAAATATTGAAGATGCTTGCATGGTTTTCGTATTGGGATACAAGTTAACTTTTGTTAAAGAAGTAGATTGACTTTATCAAACAAGCTGCATTTAATTAAAAAACTAAACTCCAAGGTTCACATGAAAAAATTAATATCACCCATTCAATTAAGTCTTTTACTTGCCACTGTAGTACTAATGAGTGCTTGTACAGAAGAGCCTAAGAAGACTGATGACAATGAAGAAGTAAAGGAAGAGCAAGTTGTCGTAAATGACGATTTTGAAGAAGTTGACGATGTTGCAATTATGCTCCCCTCTCCTATTCAAATTGCAAATATATTCAGCAATGCAGGCTTAAGGTATCAAGACGGATTGGTTAATCCACCTTCAAATGTTGATAAATACAATACAAAAACTGCAAAATATTTAAACTTTGGAGTTTACTCAGCCGATTTAGCTTATGCTGTTTTAAATGATAAACAACAAGCAGCAATTGAACAACTTAATGCTGTAAAAACCATGTCTGACGCCATAGGGATGTCAAGCATATTTGGCACAGGAGAGTTAATTAAAAGTTTTGAAAAAAACATAAGCAATCAAGATACTGTATTGTATATCCTTACCGAAATAAAGCAAAGAACAGATGCATACTTAGAAGAGAATGCCGAAGAATCTAAAGATGCTATCTTCTTTTCAGCTGCATGGGTTGAGGGAATGTATTTAGGAGCAAATAGCATTGACAAAAAAGGCAATGTAACGCCAAGGCTAATAGAGCAAATGACAATTCTTAAGACAATTATCAGGGCAATAAATGCACAAAATGACCCAACATTAGACATAACTTTTCTAATTGATGGCCTAAAAGAAATCAATCAGTATTTTAATGATATAGCTGAAGTACAAAAATACAACAGAGGGGAGATTGAACTAGAAGATTTGGTGTTAAATCCGGAAGAGTTAGATCAGCTGAAAAGACAAATTACCGACTTGCGAACCCAAATCATAAGTGGTTAATCATAACATACCAAAAAGTTTAAGTTTAAGAGCGCTTTTTGCGCTCTTTTTTTGTTGTATGAAAAATCAAGCTACTATCTTTGCTTAAAATTATTTTTAATGATTCTAATAACACTACCCGACGGGAGTAAAAAAGAGTATTCAGCCCCTGTAACTGCATTGGATGTTGCAAAAGAGATTAGTGAAGGCCTAGCTAGAAACGTTCTGGCCGCAAAAATAAACAACGAAGTGCAAGACGCATTCCGTCCAATCACTAAAAGTGCTACACTACAACTTCTCACCTGGAACGATGATGAGGGAAAAGAAACCATGTGGCATTCTTCTGCACACCTCTTAGCAGAAGCTCTAGAAGCTTTGTATCCAGGAGTAAAGCTAGGAATTGGCCCACCCATAGAAAATGGATTTTACTATGATGTTGATAGTGGAGATCGCGTAATTACCAGTGATGATTTGCCAGTAATTGAAAAGAAAATGTTAGAATTGGCAAGACAAAAAAATCAATACAGCCGAAAAGAAATCAGCAAAGCAGAAGCCATTAGCTATTACAAAGAAAAAGGAGATGAGTATAAGTTAGAATTGCTTGAAGATCTTGAAGATGGAAAAATCACTTTTTACAGCCAGGGTAACTTTACAGACTTATGCCGTGGTCCTCATATTCCAAATACAGGATTTATTAAGTCTATCAAGTTATTAAGTCTTGCAGGTGCCTATTGGCGTGGCAATGAAAAAAACAAACAGTTAACAAGAATTTATGGAATTAGTTTTCCAAAACAAAAAGAGCTTAATGAATATTTAGAGCTTTTAGAAAAAGCCAAAGAGAGAGACCACAGAAAGATTGGAAAAGAATTGAAATTATTTACCTTCAGCCAACGTGTTGGTCAAGGTCTTCCCTTATGGTTGCCTAAGGGCGCACTCTTACGTGAAAGATTGGAAAACTTCATGAGAGAAGCGCAAACGCGTGCTGGCTATCAGCCTGTTGTTACTCCACACATTGGAAACAAAGAATTGTACATTACTTCAGGACACTATGATAAATATGGAGAAGATTCATTTCAACCCATAAAAACACCAGATGAGAATGAGGAGTTTTTGTTAAAACCAATGAACTGCCCCCACCACTGTGAAATTTACAAATCACAACCTCACTCCTATAGAGATTTACCAGTGCGTTATGCAGAGTTTGGCACCGTATATCGATATGAACAAAGTGGTGAGCTTCATGGTTTAACCCGTGTTCGTGGGTTTACTCAAGATGATGCCCATCTTTTTTGTATGCCTGAACAAGTAGAAGATGAGTTTGTTAAAGTAATTGAGCTGGTGCTTTATGTGTTTAAAGCATTAGACTTTAAAGAATTTACTGCTCAAATTTCTCTTAGAGATAAAGCAGATAAAACAAAATATATTGGCACTGATGAAAATTGGGAAAAAGCTGAACAAGCCATTATTAATGCTTCTAAACTCAAAGAGTTAAAAACTACAATTGTATATGGTGAAGCGGCATTTTATGGACCAAAATTAGATTTTATGGTCAAGGATGCTTTAGGGAGAAAGTGGCAACTAGGCACCATTCAAGTTGACTACAATTTACCCGAAAGATTTGAACTAGAATATATTGGAAGTGATGACAAAGCCCACAGACCCGTAATGATTCACCGAGCTCCTTTTGGCTCTTTAGAAAGATTTGTTGCGGTATTGATAGAACATTGTGGTGGAAATTTTCCACTCTGGCTCACACCAGATCAGGTAGCAATATTGCCGCTTAGTGAAAAATATAACGAAAATTGCAAAGATATTTTAAATGTCCTAAATATTTCCGATATTCGCGGATTCGTAGACAATCGAAATGAAAAAGTAGGAAAAAAGATCCGAGATGCAGAGATGTCGAAGATTCCATACATGTTGATCGTTGGAGAGAAAGAAGTAAATGACAGTACTGTTTCAGTAAGAAAACATCAAGTAGGTGATATAGGAACAATGAAAGTGCCAGATTTTGCTGATTTAATCAACAATGAAATAAAAGAGATTTTAAATAATAATAATTAAAGACAGGAGGACCAAACAATAGCAAGACCGAGAAAACCAAGGAGATTCATACAAAAAGAAGACCTACATAGGGTTAATGAGAAGATCCGTGCCAGAGAAGTACGAGTAGTAGGAGAAGATATAGAGCAAGGTGTTTACCCGCTTGATAAGGCAATTGAATTGGCACAAGAGGCAGGTTTAGACCTCGTAGAAATTTCTCCAAAAGCTGAACCGCCGGTTTGCAAAATCATCGATTATAAAAAGTTTCTATATGAACAAAAGAAACGGAAAAAAGAGATGAAAAGCAAAACTCAGAAAGTGGTCATTAAGGAAATACGCTATGGTCCAAATACTGATGAGCATGACTTCGACTTTAAATTAAAGCACGCAGAGAACTTCATTAAAGATGGAGCAAAGGTAAAAGCTTATGTGTTTTTTAAGGGTAGATCGATTTTATTTAAAGATAAAGGTCAGATTTTATTGTTAAAGTTAGCTCAATCTTTAGAGGAAATTGCAACAGTAGAATCAATGCCTAAAATGGAAGGTAAACGCATGATAATGATGCTAGCACCTAAAAAAAAGTAATCAATTATATTATAAATTCAATAAATTAGCGCAATGCCAAAAATGAAAACAGTTTCCAGTGCAAAAAAGAGATTTAAAGTCACTGGAACTGGTAAGATCAAACGAAAGCAAGCTTTTAAAAGTCATATCCTGACTAAGAAAAAGAAGAAACGCAAGCGTAACTTAACAAAAACAACATTGGTTCATAAAGCCGATGAGAAAAATGTTAAGTTAATGCTGTGTATGAAGTAAGATCATAACCAGGTTATCGTAACAAAAATCAAGTAATTTTAAACAAAACCCGAATACTCGCCCAATTTAAAGTGTACTTTAAAAGTACCGCGATTGTTCAAAAAACGAATTAGAAATGCCAAGATCAGTAAATTCAGTAGCAGCCAAAGCTAGAAGAGATAAAATATTAAAGCAGGCAAAAGGCTACTTTGGAAGAAGAAAAAATGTTCACACTGTTGCTAAAAATGCAGTAGAAAAAGGACTTCAGTATGCATACATAGGACGTAAGCAAAAGAAAAGAAATTTTAGATCCCTTTGGATTCAACGTATTAATGCTGCTGCAAGAGAGCACGATATGTCTTATTCAGAGTTCATGGGTAAACTAAATAAGAAAGATATTCAACTAAATAGAAAAGTATTAGCTGATTTAGCAATGAATGATAAAACAGCATTTGATGCTATCGTAAAAGCTATTAAGTAGTTCTTTTCTTACAATAATATTATTTATAAAAAACTTGTCTCTAGTAATGGAGACAAGTTTTTTTATGCCCTCTTCATAAAGTTATTTGGAGTATAAGGGTGTTTTCTATACTTTAATTTGTCACATTGCATAACTAAATGCACATAATATCTTTTATCGCACTAAAATTACAGCATGAAGAAATACTTTAACCTTTTTGATTTATCACAAAAAGTAAATTATAAAAATGAAATTCTTTCTGGTTTAACAGTGGCATTTGCCCTTGTTCCTGAAGCGGTAGCTTTTGCAATGATTGCTGGTCTTTCACCATTAACCGGCTTATATGCTGCCTTTATGATGGGCTTGGTTACCTCAATTTTAGGAGGTAGGCCCGGAATGATATCTGGTGCTACCGGCGCCGTTGCAGTAGTATTGGTAAGCCTAGTAAAGTCTCATGGAGTAGAATATGTTTTTGCAACGGTAATTCTGGCGGGAATATTTCAAATGTCTGCAGGTTTTATGCGCTTGGGAAAACTAATGCGCCTTGTCCCTATTCCTGTAATTCTTGGATTTGTAAATGGCTTAGCAGTAATAATTTTCTCTTCTCAACTTGTTCAACTTCAAAATGATGATGGTAGCTGGTTAAGCGGCTCTGCATTATACACCATAGGG
>Ga0209075_1001568_pt1 | contig 21421 bp, 20 predicted proteins | sample Stecom2011_FD_187523 | JGI IMG/M metagenome (GOLD analysis project Ga0209075, IMG submission 187523) | Agricultural soil microbial communities from Utah to study Nitrogen management - Steer compost 2011 (SPAdes) (version 2) | ecosystem: Environmental > Terrestrial > Soil > Agricultural land...
CAGGCCCGTGCCAAACAGATTGATCGGAGAACACAATGAGCGACATGAACCTGGGCACCACTGATAGCAGGAGCGATTCCATGCAGGCCAACGACAGTTCCCCCGAAGCGCGTTCCGGACGAGGACGCATTGATATCAGCTCGGTAGTCCGTGTTGCCGAGACCCATCGACTGGAAGACGAAGCGGTGGCGCTGGAAGTCAAGCAACTGAAGTTGTCCTACGGCGAGAAAGAAGCCCTGCACGGGATTGATATGCTGATCCCTAAAAAGCGGGTCACGGCCTTTATTGGCCCCTCCGGTTGCGGTAAGTCCACCCTGTTACGCTGCTTTAACCGGATGAATGATCTGGTGGATGACTGCCGGATTGACGGGGAAGTGTTACTGGAAGGAGAGGATATCTATCGCCGTTCGGTGGACGTGGCGGATCTGCGGCGCCGGGTGGGCATGGTGTTCCAAAAGCCCAATCCCTTTCCCAAGAGTATCTATGAAAACGTGGCCTATGGCCTGCGTTTGCAGGGGATCAACAAAAAGCGGGTGCTGGACGAGACCGTGGAATGGGCGCTGAAGTCCGCCGCCCTTTGGGATGAAGTCAAGGATCGGCTCAACGACAGCGCCCTGGGCCTGTCCGGCGGTCAGCAGCAACGTCTGGTGATTGCCCGAACGGTGGCGGTGCGGCCGGAAGTGCTGCTGCTCGATGAACCGGCCTCGGCCCTGGACCCGCTCTCGACGCTGAAGATCGAGGAGCTGATTCACGAGCTCAAGAGCGACTACACCATTGTGATTGTGACCCACAACATGCAGCAGGCGGCCCGGGTGTCGGATTATACTGCGTTCATGTACATGGGAAATCTGGTGGAGTTCGGCAGTACCAACCAGCTCTTTACCAATCCGGGCAAGAAGCAGACCGAGGATTACATTACCGGTCGTTATGGTTAACGGAAACACCAAGAAGAGATTTGGGGACGGACAAGACTATGACGAGCAATAGCCATGTTGGGCATATTTCCCAACAGTTCAACGCAGAGCTGAGCAACCTGAAAAACCATCTGCTGGTGATGGGCGGACTGGTGGAAAAGCAGGTGGCTGACGCCGTGCAGGCGCTGGTGGAGGGCGACACCGCCCTGGCCGAGGAAGTGCGCCACAACGAGCATGACGTCAATCAGCTGGAAATGACCATTGACGAGGAATGCACCCGGGTGTTGGCCCGTCGCCAACCGGCCGCCAGTGACCTGCGCTTGGTGTTCAGTGTGGCCAAGATCGTCAACGACCTGGAGCGGATCGGGGACGAGGCGGAAAAGATCGCCAAGGCTGCCATGACCCTGTCGGAGGAGGGCCGTTCACCACGAGGCTATGTGGAAGTGCGCCATATCGGCAACCATGTGGGCCGGATGGTGCGTGATGCCCTGGACAGCTTTGCCCGGCTGGATATTGATACCGCCCTGCAGGTGATGAAGGAAGACGATTACGTTGACCTGGAGTATCGCTCCGCCACCCGTTCCCTGGTGATGTACATGATGGAAGATCCCCGCAGCATTTCCCAGGTGCTCAATGTCACCGTGGTCTTGCGGGCGCTGGAGCGGATTGGGGATCATGCCAGTAACGTGGCGGAACATGTCATCTTCATGGTGAAGGGGAAGGATGTCCGCCATCGCTCGGTAGAAAGTGCCCAGGCGGCGATCGAAGCCCAGAAACGCTAAAAGCCGATTCGCTGATTTCTATCGTTTCCGCGCGATAGGGAATGCTATCATCAACGCCCGATGTGTCTCTGACAGGTCGGGCGTATTTTTTGGCTGAAAAAAAGCGGCTAGTTTAAAGCTAGGCCAAAAAAATAGCCCACCGACGGCTCTGGGAGGAGAGGGAGAGGAGCCGAGGGTGGGCCAAGCCTCACCTTGCGTTGGTCTGGAGAAGGGGTAGATGTCTGCGCTAGTGCCGACGACCTTCTCAAGACCAACGTCAGAGTACTGAATCTTCGAGCGGCTGCTCTTGACTCAAGTCAAGCGGAAGTTGCATTGAGTGTTCAGAATGACAGCTCGCAATCTCTAGGCCTCTGTTGACGAGTAGTCTGACTATTGGCTGGGCTCGGCCTATTATGTTGGGTGTGATCGACTCTTGGATGTTGAAGGAAAAATAACGATGACGTTAGCGCGGTGTTTGGTGATGTTGCTGGCAGTAATGGTTGGCATGCCGGCTTGGGCTGCGGAAGGCGGGTCTGAGCTATTGCACGCGACCGGGGATATGAAGGCAATCATTTGTGTGATTATTTTCGTTTTGGCCTACATCCTGGTCATGAACGAAGAGGTGTTACACCTACGCAAATCCAAACCGGTTATCCTGGCCGCCGGGCTAATCTGGTTGATCGTTGCCAGTGTGGCTCAGGACTATGGTGTCAGCAGTGATCAGATGCGGGATGTCATCTTCCACAACCTGGTCGAGTATGGGGCTCTTTTTCTCTTTCTCCTGGTGGCGATGACTTACATCAACTCGATGGAAGATCGCCATATCTTTGAATACCTGCGCTCCTATCTGGTCGCCAGGGGATTGACCTACCGCCAGCTGTTCTGGGCGACGGGTTGCTTGGCGTTTGCCATCTCACCCGTTGCCGATAACCTGACGACTGCGCTGTTGATGGGCGCCGTGATCATGGCCGTTGGGGCGAATGAGCCCAAGTTTATTGCCATTGCCATGGTGAACGTAGTGGTTGCGGCGAATGCGGGGGGCGCGTTTAGCCCCTTTGGTGACATTACCACGCTGATGGTCTGGCAGACCGGTAAACTCGAGTTTCTGGAGTTTTTTGCTTTATTTATTCCGTCCTTGGTTAACTTCCTGGTACCGGCCGGTATTATGAGTCTGTTCCTCCCAAGCGGCAGTCCGAAAGGCGAGGGCGGTGCCCTGGTGCCGATCAAGCGGGGCGGCAAGCGCATCTGCGTGCTCTTCCTGTCCACGATTGCCTTGGCTGTCACCTTTGAGCAGGTCTTTCATGTGCCCCCGTTCATGGGCATGATGACTGGACTTTCATTGCTGATGTTTTTCGCTTACTACCTGCGCAGTAGCGGTAAGCGGGAAGACGATATTCGTTTTGATATTTTCGGCCCGCTGGCCCGTTCCGAGTGGGACACACTCTTGTTCTTCTTCGGAGTATTGTTCTGTGTGGGTGGTCTGGCGTATCTGGGTTATCTGGAGCTGATGTCCCAGGTCATGTACGACGAGCTGGGTGCGACCACGACCAATATTTTGGTGGGCATCATTTCTGCGGTGGTGGATAACATCCCGGTGATGTATGCGATTTTGACCATGAACCCGGCAATGGATGATGCGCAATGGCTGTTGGTCACCATGACGGCTGGAGTGGGCGGCAGCATGCTGTCCATTGGTTCGGCAGCTGGTGTGGCCTTGATGGGGCAGTCCAAGGGCACCTATACGTTCTTCAGTCATCTGCGCTGGACCTGGGCGGTTGGCCTGGGTTATGCGGCGTCAATCGTGGTGCATCTGTTGATTAATGGATGAGAAACGGGTGTCTGTCGCGCTGGGAAGGGCGACAGACACCAGGTATTCCCAAAGTCTGTACCAATTCTGAGCCAGACTCCTAAACCTTGAGTCGGTCTGTGTACGGCGGCCAGCCCATTGGTTTGCCAGCCAATAGGTGCACATGGATGTGATACACCGTCTGGCCACCGTGATTGTTACAGTTCACCACCAGCCGGTAGCCGTCTTCGGCAAAACCCTGCTCCTTGGCGATTTTCGCCGCCACGTGATACAGGTGACCCACCAGTTCACGGTCATCCAGACCGATATCATTGGTCGTCGCAATTCTGCGCTTGGGGATAATCAGCAGGTGCACGGGCGCTTGGGGATTGATGTCCTTGAAGGCCAGGCTCAGATCATCCTCATAGACGATATCCGCTGGAATCTCCTTGCGGATGATCTTGTCGAAAATAGTGTCGGTCATGGCTGCTCCTGAGTGGGTTCCTGACAATATCAAATCAAGTTGGGGATGCGTTCGCGCAGGAACGCGGGCATGGGCAAGCTGTCCCGCAAGCCCAAGGCATAGGCAATGACCGGGCGCTGGGCCGGCTTGGCCAGGCTGGCGGCGGTCAGGCCCAGGTTTCTGAGTAGCTTGAGGGGCCCCCGGCTGTTGCTAAAGCCGTAATAGAATAGGTCCATCAGATTCATCATCAGCTGATTGGCGGTGTGCCGCTCCCGCTCATAACGCTGCAGAACCTCCAGTGACCCCCAGGACTCGCCGCGCTGGCGCGCCTCCAGAAGAACGCGGGCCAAGCAGGCCACATCCTTGAAGCCCAGGTTGACCCCTTGGCCGGCCAGGGGGTTGATGGTGTGGGCGGAATCGCCCACCAGAGCGACTCCTGGCTTCACATAGCTGAGCGCGTGGCGTTTGACCAGCGGAAAACTGCCCCGTGCCACCAGCGCTTTGAGGGTGGGCAACTCCTGGGGGAACGTGGTTTGCGCCGCCTGGAGGAACTCTTGGTCAGGAAGGGCCAGCAGCCCCGGGATCTGGTCTGCCTGGTGATACCAGACCAGGGAGGCATAACTTTTGCCGCCCACATCGGACAGGGGTAGAAACGCCAGCGGCCCGGTTGGGGTAAAGGCCTGCCAGGTAATATCCTGCTGGGGGGGCTCGATTTCCACGGTGGCCAGCAGGGCGTGCTGGGCATAGGCATCGGCAAACTGTCCGATCTGGGCCCACTGGCGGATTCGGGAGTTCGCTCCGTCGGAGCCGATGACCAACGGCGCGGTCAGTAGGGTGCCGTTCTCCAGGGTCAGCTGGGGAGGCTGTTGGCTGAAATCTGCCTGAACCAGCGGGGAGTCGGTCAGCAACTGGATGTTGGCGTGCTGCTCCAACTGTTCCAGCAGGGCCAGCTGGATGATTCGGTTTTCAATGATATAACCCAACTGGGGTTGCTGGACTTGTTCGGCATCGAAGCAGGTCCGGTTGAAGCGGCTGGTTAACTCGCCCCGGCCAAAGGGCTGCTGCAGTTTCTCCCACACCGCCAGTTGCCGGAACGCACAGGCGCGCTTATTCAGCACCCGCGGCCAGGCACCGAGCCGGGAGAGCAGATCAATGCTGGAGAAGTTGATGGCGCTGACGCGCAGATCCGGGGGCTGGGCCGGGTCGAAAACCGGTGGCAGTTGCCGTTCCAGAAGGCCGATCCGGGCGCCGCTGGGCGCCAGGGCGCAGGCGAGGGCTGAGCCCACCATGCCTGCCCCGACGATGATAATATCGAAATCTGTGGTCATTGCCCCAACCTAACAAGTGGAATGGTCTAATGATAGGGGCTTGGCCCGGACAGAGCAAAGCCCCGATTCCATGATGTTTTTCGCGCCGGGCCCGACGGGCGGGCGATACAATGGTGCACAACTGCAATCACATGAGGATGACTCGGCTATGAAGGCTTTACGCCACCTGATGATTTCCATGCTGTTAGTGCTGGCTTCTGCAGGGCCTGCTGGGGCCGCGCTACCGGCGATCTTGCCTGACGGTCAGGCGCTACCCTCACTGGCCCCCATGCTGCGTGAGGTGACGCCGGCGGTGGTGAACATTTCCACCTTTGCCCGGGTCCAACGCTATAACCCCTTGTTGCAAGATCCGTTTTTTCGACGCTTTTTTGATGTTCCAGAGCAGCCCAGCAATCGTCGCCGGGCGGTGAGCGCCGGTTCCGGTGTGATTGTGGATGCCAAGCAGGGCTATGTGTTGACCAACCACCATGTGGTGGCCAACGCCGATGAAATCCAGGTGACCTTGGCGGATGGCCGCAATGTGCCCGCCACGCTGGTGGGCTCCGATCAACAGGTGGATCTGGCGGTGCTGCGGATTGAGGCCGAGGGGCTGTCGCAACTGAAAATGGCCGACTCCAGCGAGTTACAGGTGGGGGATTTTGTGGTGGCGATTGGTAATCCCTTTGGGCTGGGTCAGACCGTCACCTCCGGCATCATCAGTGCCCTGGGACGCAGCGGCTTAGGGATATATGGCTACGAGGACTTTATTCAGACGGATGCCTCCATTAACCCGGGCAATTCCGGAGGCGCCCTGGTGAATCTGAATGGGGAGCTGATCGGCATCAACTCGGCCATTATTGCCCCGGCCGGTGGCAACGTCGGGATCGGCTTTGCCATTCCCACCGAGATCGCCTCGGTGGTGATGGAGCAGTTGATCCAGCATGGCGAGGTGCGCCGTGGAACCTTGGGGGTGGCGTTTCAGGATATGACCCCGGAGCTGGCGGAGGCGTTTGGCCTGGACATGAGCCACGGCGCGGTGATCGCCCAGGTCCTGGAAGGTGGCTCAGCCGACCAGGCAGGCTTGCAGGCCGGAGATATTATCGTGCGGGTGGATGGGCGGCCCATCCGGACCGGGGCTGACTTGCGCAACCGGATTGGGCTGAAGCCGGTGGGGCAGCAGATGGAAATCGAATACTACCGCCAGGGTAAGCTGCAACGCACTGACGCGACCATTGTTCAGCCTTCTCAACAGGTCGCCCGGGGTGCGGATCTGAACCGAATTTTTGAAGGCGCGGCGTTGCGGGACTATGTGGACGCGACGGGGGCGCTGGCGGCGGTGGAGGTGGTTTCCGTGGAGCGTCGGGGGGCGGCGTTTCGGGCCGGATTTCGCCCCGGTGACCTGATTGTGGCGGCGAACCGCAAGCGGGTGCGTTCCCTTCAGGACTTGCGTGCGGAGGTGAGTGATGGTCAGGGATTATTGCTGCAGGTCCAGCGCGGTAATACGTCCCTGTTCCTGGTGTTGCGCTAGGTTGTGGTGACAGAGTCAGCAGGCGCGGCCAGGTGGCCACGCCTGCTGTGGCAGTTTTACTGCACGTCTTGCTTCATCTGAGGTTTGCTGACCGTGGCGGAGACCACTGCAACCACACGACGGTTTTCCTGACGTCCTTCAGCGGTATCGTTGGAGGCAATGGGTCGGCTTTCACCGTAGCCAATGGCCTGGATCCGCGCGGGGCTGATGTTGAAGTACTCCACCAGGTGATCCCGAACGGACTCTGCCCGCTCCTGGGACAGCTTCTGGTTGAAGGCGGTCGGTCCGGTGCTGTCGGAGTGTCCTTCGATCACTACATCAGTGTCCGGATACTCACGCAGGAAGTTCGCCAGGGATTCCACATCGCTCAGATATTCCCGGTCGATGCGGGCGGAGCTGGTTTCAAACTTCACATCCAGGCGACGGGTCACGGTTTCCTGCAATTGGATGTGACAGCCCTCAGTGTCCACCCGGGCGCCACGGGGAGTGCCGGGGCAGCGGTCCAGATCGTCGGTCACGCCGTCCTGATCCTCATCGCCGACGGGGAGCGGACAGCCTTGCGCATCCACCTCGGTGCCGGCGGGCGTATTGGGGCAGCGGTCATCGGCGTCGTAAACGCCGTCACCGTCGCTGTCCATCGGGGCGGCGGGCTCTGCCGGCTTGGATTTGACGCCAAACAGGTAGTTGAAGCCGATTTGCAGGGCGCCATCCCAGTGGCTGTCATCCTGACCGTAGAGGCCCAGGGCTTCCATTCGGACATCGACCCGCTCATGGACTTCCCGTTTGATGCCGAAGCCCGCATTGTAGGTGGTGCTGCGGTCGTGGCTGCCCTGATCCGGATCAGTCCGGAAATCGCCAATGCCCGCCAACGCATAGGGGCGCCAACGGCTATCCAGGTTCAAGTGGTAAAGGACATCACCGTGCCACCAGCGCCCCTTCACATCCTGGCGGCCGCGGTCCTGGTTCAGTTCCATCCAGTCACCCATCAGCCGTACCGACCATTGGGGGGTGAACTCATAACCGAGCCCCAGGCCAATCGCGGCGTCGTTGTCCAGGTTGCGTTCCTGGTCAAAGAAAAAGTAACTGAGGCTGGGGGTGATATAAAATCCACCGGCTTCTTCACGGGCATCCGCCGGCCCGATCAGGGCCAGGGAGGTCAGTAATGAGGTTGCCAGCAGTGTGGTTTTGCGCTTCATCGACGTTTCTCCTTGTCGGTTTCTCCCGTGTACAGATGCGCGGGAGGAGCTATTGTCCGCATCCCATCCTGGCAAGGGATGCGATGCGGTGTTAAGTCTGCGATTGGGACCGATCAGGCAACCTGATGCAGGCGGATCGTCCTCTGCGGATGGGGCAGGGTGATGTTTTCTTCATCGAAACGCTGCTTCACCTGTTCCTGCATGTTGAAAAATACCGGCCAGTAGTCCGGTGTCTTCACCCAGGCCCGCACCACAAAATTGAGGGAATTCTCTCCCAGTTCAGACAAGGCAACGGTCGGAGCGGGATCCTGAAGGACGCGGCTGTCGCTCTGTAACAGCTCCATCAGGATATTCTTCGCCTTCATAATGTCGTCGCCGTGATTGATGCTGAACTTCATGTCAACACGTCGCGTTGCTTCAATATTAATGTTCACCAGGCTGTTGTTCGAAAGCTGGGCATTGGGAATGACCACCCGACGGTTGTCAAAAGTGGTGAGAATAGTATGGAAAATTTGAATTTCGCGCACCACGCCTGAATAGCCGGCCGCCTCAATGGCGTCGCCCACCCGGAAAGGCTTGAACATCAAAATCAGCACGCCCCCGGCAAAGTTGGACAGACTGCCTTGCAGGGCCAGGCCAATGGCCAGACCCGCGGCACCCAGCACGGCGATGAAAGAGGTGGTGGGGATGCCGACGAGCGAGGCAACACTGATCAGCAGCAGCACCTTGAGGCCGATGGAGGTGAGAGTCAGGGCGAAGCGGTGCAGAGAGGGGTCGGTGCGCGTGGCCAGTCGTGAGTCGGTCCAGCTCACGAAACGCTTGATCAGCCAAAGGCCGATCAGCAGGGTGGCGAGGGCCAGTAACAGTTTGGGCGCATAAGCAACCAGAAGCAGCAAGGACTGCTCCAGGAGCTGCTCGAAGTTTATGTTTTCCATCTGATCGATCTCCATGGAAGTAGTGATAGTAGCCGCTTGCCGTCGGAGTGACTGCTGCGATGAGGTGCATAGGGTAGGGGATTTGCGTGATCGGGCCAACGGTGGAATTTACAGGACGATAGATGGTTAACAGTTGTCTGGCGGAAAACGAGCCCCTCCCACCCCGGTAAGCGAGGGTTCAGCCCGGCGCTGGTGACACCTATAATGGCGGCTTTGTTTCGGGGCATTAGGTCAGTTTGAAGAGGTATAGGTTGTGAGCCGGGAAAAGCTACTTGTTAATATCCGTACGGTCCTGCCTCGGGCAGATCTTCTGGCGACTCCTTTGCCATCGGCTCCCGGCCTTCAGCTGTATCTGTTTAACCCGGCGGTCATGGAGGGGCCGCTCAGCCATGATGAGGCCCAGGCGGTGGTGGCAGAGCCTGCCTACTGGTCGTTTTGTTGGGCGAGCGGTCAGGCGATGGCGGAGTTTTTGCTGAAGCAACCCCACTGGGTGAAAGGGAAACGGGTCCTGGATTTTGGCGCCGGCTCCGGGGTGGCGGGTATTGCCGCTGCTTTGGCGGGGGCGCGGGAAGTGATTGCCTGTGATATTGATCCGGCGGCTTTGGATGCCTGCGCGGCGAACGCGCAATTAAACGGAGTGGCCTTGCAGCTGAGCCAGGACTGGCGTAAGCCAGAGGTGGATGTGATCTTGGCCTCCGATGTGTTGTATGACCGGGATAATTTGCCGTTGCTGACCCAGTTTTTGCAGCATGCCCCTCTGGTGCTGCTGGCGGACTCCCGGATTCGCAACCTGGCCGAACCCGGCTATGAGCAACTGGACCAGCGGGAGTATCGGACCTTGCCCGATCTCAATGAGTTTGAGGAGTTTAACTGGGTGCGTATTTTTCGCGGCCAGCGGATCGCGGATGAGGGGGTGTCGTGATCGGCTGGTGGATTGAGGCAGGGCGGTCGGGCCAACAGCAGGAAACGGGCAAAGGTAAAAAAGAGCCGGCCTGAAAAAGAAAAAGGCGGCACTCATGCAAGTGCCGCCAGCTGATCTAGTAGTCGTATATCGTGGTGGGTTACAGGTCCCTGTACAGCACCTTCCTTGGGATATTCTTGGGCAGTTAGATCATCTGTCCAAAAATGCTTGCGAGGCGTCATGCTCACAAGATAAAGAATCCCTAAAGCTACAATCCCTTATCCCTGCTTCCCCTTGCAAACCCTGCAAGGATACAATCCTAGTTACGTCCCTAATCCCTGCCAACCTTGGCTCCGCAGCCCTGTCGAGCGGCGGTTATTAGTCCTTAAAGCTGAAAATCCCTGATCCCTGCTTCCCTTCGCAAATCCGGCGAAGATACCATCCTGGAGGCTATCCCTAATTCCCTGCCAACCCTGGCGGCGTTTGCCGTAATGGCAAACCGAAAAGTCCCTGAAGCTGAATATCCCTCATCCTTGCTTCCCTTCGCAATCCGTGCGAAGAAACCATCCTGGTAGCTATCCTTATATTCCCTGCCGACCTTGGCATCACTTACCGGGAGGTAAGTGGAATCCCTAAAGCTTGCTGTCCTTATTTCCTTGCTTCCCCTCGCCGATCCTTGCGAGGATACAATCCCTAGTGTTCTTTCCCTGCATCCCTGTCATCCTTGACGGTTCCCACTATACCAAGGACTCGGCGACAGCGGTGTGAGAGATCAGGGGTTTTTACTATACAAATTCTTCATGCTACGCCATGCTCCTTTTAGATCAATGACTTAAAATTTGTTGCGGGGCGTTACCGGGCTTTTCTGGCCCGATAAAACAAGCTTTTCTTACGCTTCGTGTAGGATATATCGCACATTCTGTTGGGTGCTTGTCTTACAGGGTGGCAGTGGCGGGCATGGGCTAGGATTTGAGCAACTGCCAGGGATCAATCGTTGAGGCAGGAAACTAGCTGAGGCGGGAAACTAGCCGAGGCGGGAAAGAACTCCGGCAGAAATCAGCCACCAGTGGGAAAACGGAGGAATAAAAAGGGTATGACAAAAGATTTTACGGCGGGGGCAGGCTATTTTCGCGAAGGGCTGCGCCTGATCTGGCGGCCGGGGCTGCGCCGTTTCGTATTGATTCCCGTGATCGTCAACCTGCTGATCTTTATTGCCATCGCCGTGCTTGGCAGCCGCTACTTTTCCACCTGGGTGGATCGTGCCGTGGCCTGGTTGCCCGACTGGTTGAGTTTTATTGCCTGGATTTTATGGCTGCTGTTTGCAGCTCTGTTTTTACTGGTGTGGGTCTACGGCTTTGTCTTTCTCTCCAATCTGCTGGGATCGCCGTTTTATGGCCTGCTGTCGGAGAAGGTGGAGGAGCTTCTGACCGGGCAGGCGCCCGATAACCCGATGACCTTCAAAACCATGCTGATGACGGTCCCCCGCAGTCTCTGGCGGGAGTTTCAAAAACTGGGTTATTACTTGCCCCGGCTGCTGGCGATTTTTGTGCTTGGCTTTTTGCCGTTGGTGCAATTGGCGGCACCTGTGGTGAGCGCCTTATTCATTGCCTGGATGATGGCCGTGCAGTTTGTGGATTTTCCCGCTGACAATCGGGGCGTTGCTTTTCCATTGATGCGTCGCTCCCTGGCCCGGCGGAGGATTTTGGCGAGTTCTTTCGGGGGTTTGGTGTTTCTGGCCACGCTTGTTCCCATTCTGAATTTGGTTGCCATGCCGGCGGCGGTAGCGGGTGGAACAGCTCTTTGGATCAGAGAGTTACGGGAAGACAACCAATCGAAGTAAACATCTTGTCGAGACAGTGCTAGCCTTATAGGAGTGTGATTAACTGGGCGTGCCCCTGTCTTTGGTAAATTCCACCTGTCAGCAACGGGCGTTGACCCCATTTAACTGGATGCATCATGGCCGAACTTCGTGCTTTGATCGTGGATGATGCGAGTTTTGTCCGCGATATGATCAAGCGCGCACTGCGCGCAGCGTTTCCTCAACTGTCGTTGGAGGAGGCCGTCAATGGACGTCGTGCCCAACTGCTGATGGGCAAGATGCCATTTGACCTGATCCTGTGTGACTGGGAAATGCCCGAGATGAGTGGTCTGGAACTGTTGCAGTGGGCGCGTCGCACAGAAACCTACCAGAAGACCCCCTTTATCATGATCACCAGCCGAGGCGACCGGGATCACGTGGTCGAAGCGGTAAAAGAGGGGGTTTCCGACTATTTATCCAAGCCGTTCAGCAATGAGCAGCTGTTGCAGAAAGTGCTCAAGGCGATTGGCAAAAAGCTCAAGCTGGCTCCGCCTCCCCGTAACCGCGCGGCGGCCAACCCTTTCAATGCTTCCGCCAGTGTGTTGGCCGCTGGTACCAGTCCGGCCCCGGAAGCTCAGCCGCAAGTCCCGGGGTTGTTCAAGGACTCCGCCAACCTGTTGACGGCAGCCGCCAAGCCCGCGGCGGAAGCGCGCCCGAAATCCGTGGGTAAGGCGGGGGTTGCCCAGGTTCGCTTTGCCGATACCTCCCTCAATGCGGTGATCAAGGGGATCACGCTCACCGAGGTGCGGCTGATCGCCCGGCGGGAGGCCCGCTTTCCGGGAATTCTGGATCAGGCCGTGGTGGATATCGCCCTGGAAGGTGGCGAGGTGACGGCGCGCCTCAACGGCTATGTGCATTCCTTGCAAGCGGTTGAAAACCGGATGGACTCGGACTTTGTCAGTGTGTTGATTCGCTTTGTGGATGAAGATCCTGAAAAGCTCGAGCATCTGTCGCGCTTTATTGCCCGCCAGGCCTGAGTTCGCCAGCCGTCTAAAGCTGGCGCAACCCTCAGGGCCGGGTCAGCTGTTGTTGAGGGGCCTGGTGGCGGCTGAGGGGAAAGTGGCAGATAAAGCGGCTGCCCTGGCCGAGTTTACTCTGGACTTCCAGTGTCCCTTCATGATTGATCAGGACGTGCTTGACGATCGCCAGGCCGAGTCCGGTGCCCCCTGTTTGGGTATTGCGGGAGGGGTCAACCCGATAGAAGCGTTCGGTCAGGCGCGGAATATGAATCGGGTCAAAACCCATCCCGGTATCTGTCACGCCAAAATGGACACCCCGTTCGTCCGCCCACCATTCAATGTCGATCTTGCCACCCGCTGGCGTGTATTTCACCGCGTTGAACAGCAGGTTGGAAAAGGCGCTGCGTAACTGAGCCTCATCTCCGATAAACATGCAGTGAGTGCGTTTGTGCAGGCTGATCTGGTGCTGTCCGCCACTGAAGGCTTCGGCATCCTGCTTGATGTTGTCAAACAACAGCTCCAGGTCGAGCAGGCGCTGGGGCGGCGCTTGATCATGGCCTTCCAGTTGGGACAGCAGCAACAGGTCCGCCACCAGGGCCTGCATGCGCGAGCTTTGTTGCTGCATCTGTTGCAGGGCGCGTTTCCAGCGGGGCGGAATGTCTTCCTGATGGTCAAGGATGGTTTCCAGGTAGCCGCTGAGTACCGTCAGGGGGGTGCGTAATTCATGGGAGACATTGCTGATGAAGTCGCTGCGCACACTTTCCAGGTGGTGCAGGCGGGAAATATCCTGACCCAGAATGAGACGGTCTTCCTCGCCAAACAGGGTGATGTGGATCGATAGAATCACATCGGGTCTGTGGGGCGAGCGGATCTGTAACGGCTCGTCGTAGTGCTTCGACATGAAATAGCGCTTGAAACGGGGCGTCCGCACCAGGTTCTGGATGGGCTGGCCCCGGTCGGCGGGGGAACGAAGCCCCAGCAGTGTTTCAGCAGCCTGGTTCCACCACTCCATATTGCCCTGGCTGTCAGTCATCACCACCACGTCCTTGAGGGCATTCACCGACTCCTGCACCCGGCTGATCAGGCTCTGCAGGCGTTGCTGAGTCTGCTGGTGCGCGGTTTCGTGCTTGTACAGACCATCGAACAGATCCCCCCACAGGCCTTGGCTGGTGGGGGGCTGGCTGGGCCGTGTGGGGGAAAACAGCCAGCGGTGCAAGCGGATGGCCTGGATCAGGGTCCAGGTGAGATAAGTACTCAGGCCTGCAACCATCAACCAGGCCGGGTAGCCGATTAGCAGCCCGAACAGGTAACAGAAGAACAGCGCCAGAGTCAGGCGCTGAATATGAATCAGCCAGTCGCTACGCATGGGCGTCCGTCAGGGAGTCTGAGTGGAAAAACGATAGCCCGCGCCACGCACGGTCTGGATGAGGTAGTCATAGTGACCCAGTGCCTTGCGCAGCCGCCGGATATGAACGTCGACGGTTCGTTCCTCGACATAGACGTTGGTGCCCCAGACCTGGTCCAGCAGCTGGCTGCGGCTGTAAACCCGCTCCTGGTGGGTCATGAAAAACTGCAGGAGCCGGTATTCGGTGGGGCCCACATTGAGCGGCTGACCGTTGGCGGTTACCCGGTGACAGATCGGGTCCAGGTGCAGGCCGTCCACTTCAATGGGGGTGTCCATGCCCTGGGGCGTGGCGCGCCGTAGCACCGCCCGAAGCCGGGCGACCATTTCCCGGGGGGAAAAGGGTTTGGTGATGTAGTCGTCGGCGCCGGCTTCAAGCCCCTGGATCTTGTTGTCTTCGTCGGCTTTGGCGGTCAGCATGATCACCGGGATTTCAGCGGTGGCTTCGTCCCGCTTCAACCGGCGTGCCAATTCGATGCCGCTGGTACCGGGCAGCATCCAGTCCAACAGGATCAGATCCGGTTTGTGGTCCATGATGAGAGTGTGGGCCTCAAGGGCATCGCCAGCTTCCATATAGCGGTAGTCGGCCATTTCCAGGGCCACGGCAATCATTTCGCGGATCGCCGGCTCATCATCAACGATTAATACCATTTTGCCTGACATGAGGGAGACCTCGGTTAGCAACTTATTTGACAGGACCATTACAACCAAGGCTTGTTACAAATATATGACAGCTTGGTCGAGTCTCTGTTCTGGTCGTCTCGTCTTGTGCGCCGGTTCCGCTGAATTAGGGCTCCGAAGCGGAGCCCTGCCCGTTCTGGAGCCAAAGGCGGCTACCACAGGTAATGGAGCAGAATGCCGATAAAAATGCTGAGCCCGGCCCAGTTGTTGTTGAGAAATGCCTTGAAGCAGGGGTCCCGTTGCCGGTCCCGGATCAGGTGCTGCTGGTAGATGAAGAATAAGGCCATCGCGCCGATGCTGACAAAATAGAACAATCCCAGCTCTACCCGCTGGCCCACGAAAGCCAGGATTACCAGGGTCAGCGCCTGCAAGCCGGCGATAATCAGTCGGTCCGCGTTTCCGAACAAAATGGCGGTGGATTTGACGCCAATCTTCAGGTCATCGTCCCGATCCACCATGGCATACATGGTGTCGTAGGCAACGGTCCAGACCAGGTTCGCGGTGAACAGCAGCCAGGCCACGGCGCTCAGAGTGCCGGCCTCGGCGGTGTAAGCCATGGGAATCCCCCAGCTGAAGGCCGCGCCGAGCACCACCTGGGGCAGATGGGTGTGGCGTTTCATAAAGGGGTAGAGCGCTGCCAGGATCAGCCCGCCGACGGACATCAAAATGGTCAGCTGATTGGTGAACAGCACCAGAATAAAGGCAAAGGCGACCAGGGTCGCGAACAGGGCCAACGCTTCTTTTTCAGTCACTTTCCCGGATGCGAAGGGACGCTCCCGGGTGCGTTTGACATGGCCGTCGAAGTGACGGTCGGCATAGTCGTTGATGACACAGCCCGCCGCCCGCATGACAAAGACGCCCAGGGTGAAAATCAAGAAATTCTTGAGGCTGGGCATGCCGTCTGCGGCCAGCCACAGGGCCCAGTAGGTGGGCCAGAGCAGTAACAGGGTGCCGATGGGGCGGTCCAGGCGCATTAACTGTAAATAGACCGGCCAGCGGGCTTGAAACTGCTGGATGAGGGTTTGACGGTGGGGAGGCAAATTCAGGGAATCTTTCATGGTCGGATCGGAAATGACTGTGTGGTGCAGGGAATCTTAACAGTGCCCATTCCCGGGTACAAACCGGCTCGGGCAAATGGTAGGTCGAGACGGAGCCGCCCGCTTCAGCGGGACACGGGGCGGCGGGACTCCTGGGCGTCCAGGATGGCGGGCAGAAAAAACTCGGACACCAGCAGGGGGTGCTCCGCCAGGTAGAATATGGAACGTCGACCCCAGCAGTGGATCATGCCGGGTTCAGAAACCAGGGGGGCAACTTCCATGGGGCTGCGTCGCAGTGAAGGCTGGCTGAACAGATAGCGTCCCAGTGGAGTTCGTCCCAGCGACTTCAGGCGCCGGCGCGGGCCGGTCAGGGTGCGGGGCGGCATGAGGCTGCGGGCCACCACCCAGATTTGGCCCTGGCAGATCATGGCAATTTCCCGGATCAACACCTGCTGACGACTCTCCAGCCCCAGAACGACTTGCTCAGAGGGCCAGGCCGTCCCCCAATACTGGTTCAGCACCTGGAGCCTGAAGTCGCCTTGGCTGGCGCGAATCAGCCGTTTGGTCAGGGATCCTTCGGTCACCAGCCAGGAACGCCAGGACGGCGCGATATCCGGCCGGGCCGTGCGAAGCGGGTGCCAGGACGCTGAGCGAAAAGCGTGGATGGTATCGGCGGGTTGCAAAACAAACATCCCTTGAACTGGAAGGCGCCATCATACTGAATGTCCCGGAGCAGGTCACGATGGGCGCAGCTGTCTGCTGCTGGTTCTCTGCTCAAGGGATGGATTGGAGCGAGCAGCTGAAGGCCGGCGCGGTGCCGGCCGTGGCTGGCGTCAGAGGCCTTTGACGGCGTAAATGCCGGGCGCGTTGCGCCAGTAGCCCTTGTAGTCCATACCGTAACCGAACAGGAAGCGGTCAGCCACTTCCAGGCCGGTGAAGTCGCATTTCATATCGGGAAACGCTTTGCGATCATGCTGCTTGTCGACCAGGGCGGCGGTGAAGACTTCGGCCGCACCTTCTTTTTTGCAGTAGTCGATAATCGCCGCCAGGGTATGACCTTCATCCAGAATGTCGTCAACAATCAGAACACAGCGGTCTTTGGGGCTGTGCTCGGGTTTGACTTTCCAGCCCAGCTCGCCGCCGCTGGTTTCCTGGCGGTAGCGGGTGGCGTGCATGTAGTCCACCTGGAGAGGGAAGTGCAGGCGTGGCAGCAGTCGTCCGGCAAATACCAGGCCGCCGTTCATCACGCAATAAAACAAGGGGTTGCGGTCCTTGAGCTGAGCATTGAGCTGGGCCGCAATCCGGTCGATTGCCGCTTCCACTTCACTTTCGGTGCACAGGCAATCTGCTTCATCGAAGACTTGCTGAATGTGGAGAATATCTTGGTTCATTAAGCCGGTCCTATGGGTGCAAAGGCGCATTATACATTTAGCGGAAGCGGACGTCGCCACCAGGGGCGCTGAATCATTCCTGGTGGTGCCGGGGAGTATTTAGGGCGGCTGGAACCGGCCGCTTGTGGTTGAATTGCCGGTACGCTTGTTCGACAATTGCCGCCCTGGAAAACAGGTTGCGAGCCTGCAAGGTTCGAACAGCGAAGGCGCTGCGGCTTCAATCGGGGCTGGCGGCAGACAACAAAAGGAAAAACCGATGAAAAAATGGCAGTGCGTGGTCTGCGGATTGATTTACGATGAAGCAAAGGGATGGCCGGATGATGGCATTGCCCCGGGAACCCGCTGGGAAGATGTGCCGGAGGACTGGGTCTGCCCGGATTGCGGCGTGGGCAAGGAAGATTTCGAGATGATCGAAGTCAGCTAATAGCTAAATGAAGGTTGAGTCGCATAGCCATTCAAGGCTATGCGATGTTGCGGATAGAAGCGATTGAGGGAGAGTGGGCAGGATGAGCGAGCAGCAGGCACCGGTAATCATTGTGGGTACGGGGCTGGCGGGTTATTCCCTGGCGCGGGAGTTTCGAAAGCTGGATCAGACCACACCGCTGGTGCTGATTACCGCCGATGACGGTCACTCCTATTCCAAGCCGATGCTGTCGACTGGCTTTACCAAGGGTAAAACCGCCCGTGAGCTGTCCATGGCCGACCCGGTGGCCATGGCGGATCAGCTGAAGGCCGTGATCCGCACCTTTACCCGGGTGACCGGAATTGATACCGCCCGCCGCTGCCTCTTGCTGGGCGGTGAGGAGCTTTCCTACAGCAAGCTGGTCCTGGCCTGGGGGGCGGACGTGATCAGCCCCACCCTGGCAGGGACTGGAACCAGCCAGGTGTATTCCATCAATGACCTGCTGGACTATGAGCGCTTTCGTGAGGCCCTGCATGGCGGCAAGCGGGTGGTGATCATGGGCGCCGGCCTGATCGGCTGCGAGTTTGCCAACGATTTGCGTAATGGTGGCTATGAGGTAGAGGTGGTGGCGCTCAGTGACACCGCTCTGCCGGGGCTGCTGCCCGACGAGGCCGGTAAGGCGGTGGTTCGCGGGCTGGAGCAGGAAGGGGTTCGGTTCCACTTCGGCACCACGGTCACCCGCGTGGATGCGGCGGAGTCCGGCGTTCGGGTCGAGCTTGGTAATGGCGAGACTTTGGCGGCGGATCTGGTGGTCTCGGCCATTGGCTTGAAGCCGCGTATTGAGCTGGCCCGTCAGGCCGGCTTGCAGGTGAACCTGGGCATTCAGGTTAATCGGGCGCTGGAAACGTCGGCGCCGGATGTTTATGCCATGGGTGATTGCGCCGAAGTGGACGGCCATGTGTTGCTGTATGTGCTGCCGCTGATGGCCTGTGCCCGGTCGCTGGCTAAAACCTTGGCGGGCGAGCGTACCGAAGTGAAGTACGGCGCGATGCCGGTGGTGATCAAGACTCCGGCCTGCCCGGTGGTCGTGGCGCCCGCCCCGGTGGGAGCCGAGGGCCAATGGCTGGTGGAGGGTGAGGGCCTGGATCTCAAGGCGTTGTTCCGCGCCGCCGATGGGCGTTTGCTGGGCTTTGCGCTGACCGGCAGTTATGTTCAGGAAAAGCAGACGCTGGCCCGGGAGTTGCCGCCGATCCATCCATGATTCAAATTATTTGAATAAGACCTCCTAATTATCTCGCTACCTTGTGATAGCCCTCTTGATTAAACTGGCTCTATCAGTAATTCAGTTGATCAAGGGGGCTGTATGAGTTATTACCGTCACGGAAATACCCGGGGCTTTGTCGACCTGGGCTGGCTGCAGAGTCGCCACAGCTTTTCCTTTGGTTCCTGGTATGATCCTGCCTATATGGGGCAGTCGGTGCTGCGGGTGATCAACGATGACACCGTCAGTCCGGGGGCCGGTTTCGGTACCCACGGTCACCGGGATATGGAAATCCTGTCCTACGTGATCCAGGGCACCATGGAACATCGCGATAGCATGGGTCATGTGCAGCGGATGAGCGCCGGTGAGTTCCAGCTGATGTCTGCCGGCACCGGCGTCACTCACAGCGAATATAATGCCTCCTCCAGCGAGGTACTGAAGTTCCTGCAGATCTGGATTTTGCCCCAGCAGGCCGGTTTGACGCCTAGTTATCAACAGCGCTCGTTCCCCCGGGAAGAAGATCAGGAGGGCCGCCGTCTGGTGGTGTCGCCGGATGGCCGCGAGGGCTCTTTGCAAATCCATCAGGATGTCGAGCTCTATGTGCTGCGGCCCCGGGCCGGACAGGCACTGAGTCACGACCGGGGTGCGCAGCGCGGGTTATACCTGCATCTGATCAAAGGCGCTGTAACGATCGGCGAGCAATCGCTGACGCCGGGCGATGCATATTATCTGGATGACCGGCAGGCGCTGGAGCTGCGCGCTGAAAGCGATAGTGAAGCCCTGCTGTTTGATTTACCGATTCAATAACTTGAGGTGAAATTATGACCATGCTTGCCAATGATGCCCTGGATCAGCTGTTCCGTGAGGCTCGCACTCATATTGCCTGGCAGGACAAGGACATTCCCGCAGAGGTGCTCCAGCAGCTCTACGATCTGTACAAGTGGGGCCCAACGGCCATGAACTGTCAGCCGGCCCGGGTGGTTTTTGTCCGTTCCGCCGAGGCCAAAGAGCGCCTGAAGCCGAGCTTGGCGCCGGGTAATGTGGAAAAAACCATGGCGGCTCCGGCAACGGCGATTATTGCTTACGACACGGCTTTTTATGAGCACTTGCCGGAGCAGTTTCCGGTCTATCCGGATGCGGCCGAGGGCTTCAAGGCCAATGCCGAAGCCAGCCTGGCCACCGCCCAGCTCAATAGTGGCCTGCAGGCCGGTTATTTCATTCTGGCGGCCCGCTCCCTGGGGCTGGATTGTGGCCCCATGACCGGTTTTGAGGCCGACAAAGTGAATGAGGCGTTTTTCCCCGATGGGCGCTACAAGGCCAGTATGTTGGTCAATCTGGGTTATGGCGAGGCGGACAAGCTGTATCCCCGTGGCCCGCGCCTGAGCTTCGACCAAGCCTGCCGCATCGAGTAAGGCGTTGTTAGTCTGCCTGTTGCGGGGCGCAAGAAGCCATGAGGCACTCCCGACACAGGCACCGGGCCTGGGACGACTGTTCCAGCAGCCCGGGCGCCGGTGGCAGATCAAAGCACCAGCAGTGGGAACTCCCTTGCTCCAGCTCACAGCTCATGGGTTTGTTGCACTGGGGGCAGTGGTGGGTGAGGGGTTCAAGAGACTGGTTACTCATCAGTAGGGCTCTGGCCGGTGAGGTGAATGCTTGGCTGGCCCTGAATTATGCTCCCGATACCCCCTTGAAGCCAATTTATGCCGTGGCCGACAAACGGAGTTCGGCTTGCATGCTCTTGTACGCTTGTCGCAGAATGCCCCGTGACAATCGGAGAGGAATAAGGACTCATGCAAGACGTTGTGCAAAAGCTGGTGGATTTGCTGAACGTGGAAAAGGTGGACGCGGACCACTTCAGGGGTCAGAGCGAAGACCTGGGTTTCAAAAACGTGTTTGGCGGCCAGGTGGTCGGTCAGGCCATGATGGCTGCCTACCAGACCGTGGAGAACCGGCTGGCCCATTCCATGCACGGTTACTTTCTGCGCCCGGGCGATCCTCATGCGGACATCGAGTATGAGGTCCATCGCATCCGGGATGGTCGCAGCTTTACCACCCGCCGGGTGATGGCCCTCCAGCATGGTGAGGAGATCTTCACCCTGACCGCTTCTTTCCAGGTCGAGGAGTCAGGCTTTGAGCACCAGCTCGAAATGCCGGAGGTGGAAGGCCCGGAGGGGCTGAAATCAGAGCTGGAGATGGCCCGGCGCTTTCAGCATTTGATTCCGGAAAAACTACGGGAGAAGTTCACTCGCGACCGGCCCATCGAGATTCGGCCGATCAATCCCATCAACTACCTGGCGCCCGATAAACGGCCGCCGATCAAGCACCATTGGTTCCGGACCGCAAGCCCGTTGCCGGATGACCCGGCCATCCATCAGTGCCTGCTGGCCTATGCGTCGGACTTCGGTTTTCTGGGTACCTCCCTGCAGCCCCATGGGGTGAGTTATTACCAGCGGGGTATCCAGGTGGCGAGCCTGGATCATGCCATTTGGTTCAACCGCCATTTCCGGTTCGACGACTGGCTGCTCTTCAGTATGGAGAGCCCCAGTGCCGCCCACGCCCGGGGACTGAACCGGGGCAATATTTTCGACCGTCAGGGCCGGCTGGTCGCCTCGGTGGCCCAGGAGGCCCTGATTCGTCA
>Ga0209075_1001569_pt1 | contig 21413 bp, 14 predicted proteins | sample Stecom2011_FD_187523 | JGI IMG/M metagenome (GOLD analysis project Ga0209075, IMG submission 187523) | Agricultural soil microbial communities from Utah to study Nitrogen management - Steer compost 2011 (SPAdes) (version 2) | ecosystem: Environmental > Terrestrial > Soil > Agricultural land...
ATGCGGGGAGTGGATCGGTGACATCATCTTCGACGGCGTCATCTTCGACATCCGACTGCTCGGTGTCGGTTGTCTGGGCGTCGTCGTCGCCCTGGGTGTCCTCTTCGTCGGGGGCTTCGGCGTCGGGAGTCGTGTCCTGCGGCTCTTGGATGTCGGGGGTCGGGTCTTCGGTATCCGGCGTGGTATCGGGGGCCGACTTGGTGTCTTCCTTCGTCTGATCCGATTGATTCCCGCCGGTGGTTACGGTTGCGTCCGCGCCGCAACCAAGGAGCGCGCCAGGAGACACAAAGAGAAGACATACTAATAAGAAGGCGCGCGGGGCAGTCTGCAAGAAGGCATTTCGGAGTCCAGACGACATGATGTCCTCAAGTTTAGAATAACAATAAAAAAGGCTCGTGAGGACTTTATCAAGAACGCAGGTTGAATGCTATTCTTCGGCCGCATGCATCGTCTTCTCTGGGGAATGAGTGTTGAGTCAGAAGCGACCCGAGAGCGAAAAACTCCATATCGCAGAGCCGGCTGAGTGGGCGGGCGCTCCGCCCGGGGTGAGCGCCACGGAGTCGAGTGAAACGCCGGTATCTTCCGTTCTTTCGGCACTTTGGGGTGCCCCATCTTCGCGAAACCCCCACCACCAGATCGCCGCGCTCGCCAGGCTTGCGGCGCTGACGATCCCGGCGGTCCAGGTCAGCGTGGCCCAGGTTTCCATATCATCGTGGGTCGAATCATATCGGGCGGGGCGCGCCTCGTCGCCCTTTTGCGCGTCCCAGATGTCGATTTGATCGCGATTCGAGGTATATTGCGTATAGCTATAGACGGTGAATACCCCTGCGACGACGCCCAAACCTGCCACCAAGAAGAGCCCCGACGGGCTCCCCCCGCGCGTCGATTCTGCGGTCGCGATGGGCGACAACTGCAAGGCAAAATCCAACTCTTTCGACTCTCCGGCGCGCAAATTGAAGATCTGTTTGCTCGGCAGATAGCCGCGCTGCTCAACCCGCACCTCGTGGGAGCCCGCGGCGAGTTCGACGCTGAGGTGCCCGCGGTTGCTCGACGGGTTGGGGATGCGTTGGCCGTCGACAAAGACATTCGCGTCGGGCGGGGTGACGCGCATTTGCAGTGTCGCCGGGAGTGTCTGGCGGTGGCGCTGGGTGAGCACGGCGATGGTCTTCTCGATGCGCCCACGCTCCTCGGCCTGAGGCGTGGCGTTCAGGAAAAATTGATACGCCGCGATCGCCTCAGGAAGCTCGCCAAGATACTCATGACAGCGCGCGATTCGGTATTTGAGGTCCGGGTGGGGAAAAAGCGCGTAGGCCTTCTGAAAATTCGCGAGCGCGGTGTCAAAATCGCCCGCGTCAAACGCCGCCTGGCCGGCATCGATTTGGTCCACCAATACTTGCTGCTCGGCCGCAGAGAGATCTTGGTGCGACGGCACCGGGCTCTGCGCAAACGCCGGGGCCGCCACGCCCACACTCAGCAGGCAAATCAGGGCGCAAAGAGCGCAGGATTTTGGCGTCAAATAATTCATGAACATATTTCACTCTTTGCGAAGACCTTGTTTTCCGAAGATCGAGTCGAGGCGCTCCGAGGCCTCGCTCGGCGTCGGTGTGGGCGCGGCTTTCGGGGCGGTATCGGAGGGCTGTGATTTCGCTTGCGGCGTATCGGTCTCGACGTCGGTTGGCGTCTTTTCGCTCGGCGCAGGCTTTGCTTTGGGCGTCGGTTTTTCGGCGATCTTCGGCGCGGACGGCGTCGCCTTGGTCGGTATTTTGGGACGCGCGACGCTCTTTGCGGGCGCGGCCTCGACGGGCGCAACTTCGGGCGATTTTTCGACGGCCGCGTCTGCCTGATCTTCGGCAGGAGCCGCGATCACTGCGGCGGGTTGCGCAGGCGGCGTGAGCGTCTCAGCCGCCGGCTTTGCGTGCTCGACGCCCTGCGCGGGCACCTCACGCAACGCCCGATCGTTTTGGAACCATAAAAATCCGAGCACCCCGGTCGCCACGAGGAGCGCGCCGAGCACCAGCGCCAAAATGATGAGCAAGTGGCGATTGGAGGACGTGCTTTGCGCCGCTCCGGGCGGCGCCGCCGTGGGGTAATTGGCCGAGGGCACCTTCTCGTGCGATTCGACGGTATGCACCGGTTGCGCGGCGGTGCGCTGGGGCACCACCGCCGGCATCGGGGATGCCGAAGACGCCAGCGGCGACTTCGACGTCGGCGCGATCTCATTGGCGCGCCCCCAACCCTCGGTCGCCACGCGCGCAATCGCCAGCGGCTTCATCGCATCGCCGGTTTGCGCACGCGCCGGTTGCGGCGTCTGGTGGGCCGGCGCGCCGAGCAGATGCGTCTCCGTCATCGACGGCGCCAGCAGCGCGGTATCGGTATTCGAGGGCGCCTCGGTCAGCGCGCGGGCGAACTCACTGCTCTCGGCGGGCGCGCCGGGCGAGGAGCTGCGGTGGGGCTTGGCCGCGAGGATCCAGGGGGCAAAAATATTTTTTTGCCCCATCGTCGCGGCCGCGTCGAGCTGGATCGGCATCAGCCCAAGCTCGGCGCGAATGCCGCTGATCCGCTGGCGCACCTCGCGCGCCGTCGCCGGCCGGGCATCCGCGGACTTCTGCATCAGATCGGTGACCAGGCGCTCGACCGACGCGGGCAACGGGTCATCGCCCAAAATCTCGGCAAAGGGAGGCGGTGTTTCCTGCACATGTTTGAGCATCAGTTGCAGGCTACTCGGCGCGTCAAAGGGCAGCCAGCCGGTGAGCATCTGATACAGAATCACCCCGAGGGAGTATAAGTCGGTGCGCGGATCAAGCGGCAGATCGCTTGCTTGCTCGGGGCTCATATAGGCGGGCGTGCCGCAAATGCCGCCCTCTACGGTCAGGCGGGTGGCGCGCGTCAGCGCGCGCGCGATCCCGAAGTCGCAGATCTTGACCTGAATGCTTCCGTCGGACACCGGATTCACGAAAAGATTGGCGGGCTTTAAGTCGCGGTGCACCACATCGGAGGCGTGCGGGTCGGTCAGTCCACCGCAAATTTGATAGGCAATTTCGAGCGCGAAGTTCAGGTCCAGGCGAGCGCCGCGAATCAGCGTGTCGAGCGTGGGCCCTTCGATCAATTCCATGACCAGATAGAGGACCTTGAGCCGGGGTTCCTGGCCAAAATCGATCACCCGAACGATGCTCGGATGGGTGAGCTCGGAGACAAATTTTGCCTCCCGAAAAAAGCGCTCCAGCGCGGCCTGGTCGTCCTTAAAATCGGCGTGCAGGATCTTGACGGCGACGTCGCGCCCCACCGAGGTCTGAACGGCGCGATAAACCGCCCCCATCCCGCCCGATCCCAGCAAGGATTCGATGCGAAAACGCCCCTCCAAAACCTCGCCGATTAGCGGCGTCTGGGTCGCGTCGAGCGCATAGAGGCGCACCCCGTCTGTCGGACAGACCGACAGCGAATCCTCATAATACTCACCGCATTCGGGGCAAAAAAGCGTCATGATAAATCGGACCGGGGAAGCAACAAAATGCAAGGGCAGTTGTGGAGCACCCGAGCGCGCCACCGCTTCGGTTTAGCGGTACAATATAATATAGATCATTATTATGGCTATGATGATGCGCCGCTCGATTTTGAGCGTGCGCATCATCTTCTCCAGGACGTCGACATGACAAAAAATAGCGCTCAAAGCAAATCCTACTCACCGGCCTGCGCGCGAAATCGCGACCCGATCCTGCAGGTGCTTCGCGAGATCTTCGCGCAGACAAAAAGCGTCCTCGAAATCGGCAGCGGCAGCGGGGAGCACGCGGTATATTTTGCCGAGCACCTGGCGCATCTTTTGTGGCAGCCCTCCAATCGCCCCGGCGAGCTCGATTCGGTCGCGGCCTGGGTCGAGGAGGCGGGCCTGGCAAATCTTTGCGCGCCGGTTGAGCTCGACCTATTCGAAGAGGTTGGGCCGCTCGCCAAACCCGACGCGATCGTCGCCATCAACGTCATCCATATTGCCCCCTGGGCCGCCACGGACCGTCTGTTTGAGCTCGCCGAAAACCTGCTCGATATTGGCGGACTGGTCTATCTTTATGGCCCGTTTCGCTACGCCGATCGCCCGCTCGAGCCGAGCAATGAGCGCTTTGACGCGTGGCTTCGCGAGCGCGATCCGGCCAGCGGCATCCGCGACTTCGAGGCGGTCGACGCGGTCGCCGAGGCGCACGGATTTTTGCAGGTCGAGGATCGCGCGATGCCAGCGAATAACCGGTCGGTCTGGTGGCGGCGCGTTTAAACCCGAAACCTGCAAAGCGCATGGGTGGGATTTTCGGGCATTTGGTCCGCTCTATATGCCGCCCGAATATGATTGGGAGGCGGCGTATTGGAGCAGTCCGATTCAGTCCTTTGAGTTGCCTGACGAGCTTCTGGAGCGGCTGCCATAAATATTAATTACGAAGATTATTAGAAGTTTTATATATGTATTTAGTGGGTTCACTTAATTCGGAGTCGGCCCTATTGGGGCTGGCAAATAAATGACTTTCTGCGAGGCCCGAAAAGCCTCGCTCTGGATCAATGCGCTCACTCCCCATTCGCCCACATCACCTCATAATAATCCCAATAATTCGTGGTGACGCCGCCGCGCGAGATCCCGACGAAGACGTCGTCGCGGAATTTGAGCGGCGTAAATGTAAAATTCTGCGAACCAGTCCAGACCCAGCCCCGGTTATTTTTGGGGTGCTGGGCGACCGGGGTGTCATAATAGCCGCGGTAGACCATCATCTTGCTGTGCAGGCTGACCGGGTGGCCGTTTCGGGTGGCGTTGATAAGTCGGTGGGGAATTCCGGCGGCGTCCATGCGTGCCACTTTATCGTCGGGGAGTACGGTGCCGGTGATCACGCGGACCTCACAGCCCAGGGCCTTGATGCGCTCAAGCTGGGTATAGATCGTCGAACGCGTCATATTGAGCGTCCCGACACCCAGCGTGCAGCCTTCTTCATATTGGGTGATGCGCGCCAGCGCGTCGGCGACCATATCGCCGTCTTTTTGCGGCGAGAAATCGGCGGTGTAGGTGGCGGCGGTGGGGACAAATATCTGGCCGTGGGGCTCGCTGTGGCGGTCGTCGGTTTTTCGCTGGTGCAGGTAGTCTTCGTAGACCGCGACATGCGCGTCATAAAGCGCCTGGTTGCCGCTGACGACGAGCATATCGTTAAAATAGCGCGACTGGGTCACGGTGATATTATAAGAGGACGCGATCACCATGAATTTATAGTCATTGCTCCCGACGATCGTGTGGGAGAAATACCAGTTCTTCATATGATGGGTGCCGTTATCGACGTTGCTTAAACAGGCCGTATTATTGGTCGCAGACGGGGTGCCGCAGTGGACGTAGCGCGCGCCCAGGCGCGCGGCGAGTTCGGGGAAATGGTTGGCATCGCCGTTGTGGACCATCCAGATCGTGACGCCGCGATCGTGGGCGTTGACCAGCGCGTCGACCACCGGGCGCAGGGCGTCGGCCGACGATAATTGGGTGATATGGGCGCGAACCTCGGAGCCGGGCTGCGCGCCGTTGAGATAGGCGACCAGTCGATTGCGAAGGGTTTGATCCTCGTAGCCGTTGGCGGCGGTGGGTTGATTAAAATAGCTCTGCCAGCGCCCGTGCGGGGAGACGTCTTCGGGCGGGATGTCGGTGGTGTCCGCGTCGGCGGTGGTGTCGGCGTCTTCGGGCGCGGTGGCGTCGGGCGCTTCCGTAGTGTCGGGCGGGGCGGTGTCCGGGGTGTCCGCATCGCGGATATTATCGGGCTGTGCGTCGGCAGGCTGCGGGTCGATGGGCGTTGAGTCATCGGTCTGCGCGTCCGCCGCATCGAGCGGTATATTGGTTTCGCCGCTGCACCCCGCCGCGACGATAAGGAGCAAAATGAGGACGACGATGCGTCGAATATAAAGGGCGTTAAGCATAGGCATAAAATCTTACTCGCAGCATTAAAGAGTGCATCGCATTTTATGAACAGCGAGTCACTCTATATCCGAATGCGGCGCGAGGCCAAACGCAAACGGTCGAGCGATGCGCCGCTGTGTCTTTGGAACCCGCCGCGTTATAATTGCCGATTCTTCAACGCGTTGGTTCATCGAGCACGTCGATCGGCGTTGGGGCGATAATTATTGGGTGATCGCGTTGAACCATGATATTTGACATGGGAAAAGTTCGAGCGATCGGCTATGCAGGCACTAATCGTTTTGGTGCTCTGAGAAGCAAAGTTAATTATAATAAATGTGGTAAGTCGGTGAACGCTTATGATGGCTAAACTTATTGATCATTTTGTCCCCGACGATCTCGACGATGAGAGTGGCATTGAGACCCGGCGCGCGCGCATGGGCGTGTCAACTGCGTTTACCATCGTGTTCTGGGCGGTGCTCGCCGCGTCGATCTCGGCGTTTGGCGGCTCCTATTTTTCGGCGCTCGGGCTGATCTTATGCGGCACGGTGGTGGCCACGGCACCCTGGGTGCTGCTGAAGACGCGGCGCATGGATATTGCCGGGCATCTGATCGTCACGCCGATTTATATTTTGCTGATGTGGCTGGTCCACGAGAATGAAGGGCTCGACGCCCCGGCGATCGTCTGGTTGACGATGATCCCGCTGTTGGCCTCGCTTTTTCTGGGCAAGCGCATCGCCAAAATCTGGCTGCGTGTGATTGTATTGAGTTGGTTGGTGGTCACGGTCGCCATGCTGATGGGCTATGATTTCCCGACGCATCTGCCCCCCAAGGTCGCCGATGTGCAGGCGGGTATCAGCCTTGTGGGCATGGGGATTACGGCGTTCGTGATCCTGAATATGAAAGATGACTTGCAGACCTGGCTCACCGAAGAATTGCGCCAGAAAGAGGCCGAGACCAGCGCGGTGCTCGAGACGGCGCCCGACGGTATCCTCACCGTGGACACCGATGGAAAGATCCTCATCGCCAATAAGGCAGCCGAGCAGATCTTTGAGGTCAAGCGCGAGTCGATGATCGGCGAGGATATCCGCAAGTTGGTCTCCACCCTCGACGCCGCGGCCATGGCTGAGGCGCTTGAGTCGCGGGTCTTTGGCGAGTCGCTGGTGCATACCGGGCGGCGCGGTGAAGAGCATGATTTCCCGCTGGAGATCGCCTTCGGCACGCATAACGAGCGCACGGTGTTGGTGCTGCGCGATATCACCGAGCGTAAGATCGCCGACCAGCAACTGCGCGATGCGCGCGACGCGGCCATCGAGGCCAGCCAGGCCAAGAGCGCGTTCTTGGCCAATATGAGCCACGAGCTGCGCACGCCGCTTAACGCCGTGATCGGCTACTCCGAGATGATCAAGGAGGAGATCGAAGTCATGCGCGACGATCAGGTCGAAAATGTCGATACGATCACCGCGTTTCTGCCCGACCTCACCCGGATTCGCACCGCCGGTACGCATCTGCTCGCCCTGATTAACGATATCTTGGACCTCTCAAAGATCGAGGCGGGCAAGATGAGCCTGCATGTCGAGATGTTCGAAGTTGCCGAGCTGATCGAGGATATCCGCGCCACCGTCGCTCCGCTGGCCACCAAGGGCCATAATGACCTGAGCGTCGAGGTTAGCGACGAGCTCGGTTATATGAACTCGGACGCCACCAAGGTGCGCCAGATCCTCTTTAATGTGCTCAGCAACGCCTGCAAATTTACCTCCAACGGCACCATCGCGCTGCGGGTGCGCCCGGACGAAACCTACGAGCATGTGGTCTGTGAGATCGAAGATACCGGCGTGGGCATGAGCGAAGAGCAACTCAATAAGATCTTCGATGCCTTCACGCAGGCGGACTCCTCGACCACCCGCGAATTTGGCGGCACCGGGCTCGGGTTGACCATCACGCGCCATTTCTGCGCGCTGCTCGACGGGGATATCGAGGTCGAGTCGACGCTTGGCAAAGGCAGCAAATTTACGGTGCGCCTGGCCACCAATATGAGCAAGGAAGAGAAGCTCTCGGAGATCGAAATCGAGCAGGCTGCAAAACCGCGCCCCGACCACTCGGACGTGGATTGCCAGACGGTCCTGGTCATCGACGACGACTCGACCATGCGCGACCTGTTGCGCCGGATTCTGGAGCGCGAGGGCTTCGCGGTCGCCACCGCGGCCAGCGGCTCCGAGGGGCTTTTGCTCGCCGAGCAGCTGCGCCCCGATGTCATCACCCTCGACGTGATGATGCCATCGATGGACGGCTGGACGCTGCTGTCCAAGCTCAAGGAGCATCCCGAGTTGGTCGATATTCCGGTCATCATGGTGACCATGGTCGCCGAGAGCGAGCGCGGCTACGCCCTGGGCGCGGACCATTATATGGTCAAGCCGATCAACCGGCGCCGGCTGGTCGATATCCTCAATACCTATCGAGGCCGCGACGACGAGTCGGGCCAGATTCTGGTGGTTGAGGATGACGAGCCCACCCGTTCACTGCTGCGCCGCACGCTGCAAGGTGATGGCTGGGAGGTCGCCGAGGCCGAGAATGGCCAGGAAGGGCTGAACGCGCTCGATAAATTCAAGCCCGACCTGGTCCTGCTCGACCTGATGATGCCGAAGATGGACGGCTTTGAGTTCTTGCGCCAATTCCGCAGCCGCGAAGCCTACCGCGAGGTGCCGGTCATCGTGGTCACCGCCAAGGAACTCACCAAGGAAGAAGCCACGCGTCTGCGCCAGGGAACCAGTGAGATTCTCACCAAGGGGGGCAGTCGGATCGGCGGCGATCAGCAGGAACAATTGCTCGATCAGGTGCGAAGACATGTGCGGCGATCGCTGAAAAACAAAAAGGATGCATGACGCGATCACTACGATAAACACTGGCTGAACCATCGTACCCTGCCTGGAGGCCCGCCCGCGCACACTTGTCTGCCGATTCCTTTTAGTAAAGGTAGGGAAGTGTGCGCGCTGTCGCTACATAAGTTGATTTTTCCTCTTGCGAGCTGGCTGGGGGTGCTTTATCTTCGAGATCCGTTTGTTCGCCGTTATTCGCGAAATGATCGCGTATAACGAACTATATTAAATGGAGATGAAGTATGATGTATCCGCTTATCTCACGTTCGGCTTCAATTCTCTCGCTTACCCTGGCCGGTGCCCTCTGTTTGACGGCCTGCGGTGAGGCAACCTCCGACGAGGCTGGGCTCGAAGAGTCTGCCGCCATCGCGATTCCCCAGGATGATACGGCCGACGGCGAAGCGCTTCGCACGCTCAACTCCGAACTCTTTAATTTCGGCGGCCACCACTCCTATTTAACCCAAAAGCTCGCCACCGGAGCCGAAATTCACGCCACCAACGGCGTCGAGTACGGACCCGACGGCAACCTTTATGTGGCCAGCGTTTTGGGGCGCGAGATTCTCGTCATCAATCCCAATAGCGGTCGCATCCTTGAGCGCCTCGGCACCAATGTGGGCGTGGACTCCCCCGACGACCTCGCCTTTGGCCCGGACGGATCGCTTTATTGGACGTCCTTTTTGACCGGTGAGGTCGGACGGTTGACCCCGGCGGGCGTCAAAACAACGGTGGCTCAGTTGCCGGTTGGCGTGAATGCCATCGAGATTTCCCCGGACGGGCGCCTCTTTGCGACGGTCGTCTTCACCGGCGACGCGCTCTTTGAGCTGGACCCCGAGGGCGTGGACGCGCCGCGACTGGTCGCGACCGGCCTGGGCGGGCTTAACTCCATGGAATTTGGTCCCGACGGCGAGCTCTACGGACCGCTGTGGTTCGCGGGGACGGTGGCGCGCGTCGATCTTGAAACCGGCGCGCTCACCACGGTGCTCAGCGGGCTCGAAGTGCCGGCGGCGGTCAAATTTGACTCGCATGGAACCCTGCACGTGGTCGATCAGATGGCCGGTCAGGTCATCGCGCTTGATCTTGCGACCGGCAATAGCTCCGTGGTCGTGCAGATGGCCGACGCGGGCGCCGATAACCTCGCCTTCGACTCGCGCGATAATATCTATATCACCAACGCCCATGATGGCTGGGTGCGCCGGGTGCTGCCCAACGGCAAAACCCGCAACCTGGTCAAAGAGGGAATGGTCGCGCCGGGCGGCGTCGCCGTGGTTCCATATAACGGACGCAGCTCGGTCTTCGTCAGCGATGGCCTGTCGATCAAGGGGTATGACGCGCTTCTGGGCTGGCAGGTCGCCGAAGCCCACGCCGTCATCGGCATCTCGGATATCGCCGCGCCGATCTCGGCCACCACCGATAACGGTCGCATGATCACGACCTCGTGGTTTGCCAACGTCGTTCAGGTCTGGGACCCGGCTGTGCACGCGGTGGTCGAGAGCCACGCTGACTTCGCCGCGCCGCTTAACGCCATCCGCTATCACGGTGACCTGGTGGTCGCCGAGTTGGGCACCAATCGCGTCGTGCGCCGCCCCGCCGGAACCAGCGATAAGCTTGCGATGGCGGGCATCCCGGTGCCCACCGGACTTGCGACCGACGGCGATTCCCTCTGGGTCACCGACTGGGTGACCGGTAACCTGTATCGCATCGCCGAGAACGGGCAGACCCTTCCGAGCCCGGTGCTGGTTGCCAGTGGACTTGTGCAGCCCGAAGGCTTGACGGTCGACCGTGATGGGACGCTCCTGGTGGTCGAGACCGGCAGCGATCAGCTCACGCGCGTCAACCCGACCACCGGCGTAAAGTCGCTCGTGAAGTCCGGTCTTGATGTCGGCATGGCGGGTCCTCCCGGCATGCCGCCGACCTATATCTTCAACGGCGTGGACGTCGATCAGTGCGGCGTGATTTATATCAGCAATGACACCGGCAATCGGATCGATAAGTTGGTCCCGACCGACCTGGGCGCGCTGCTGTGCATCATCGGCTCGTACTTCTAATCGAGCGATAAGATGTCGCCCCGGCAACCCTGAGAAGGGTCGCCGGGGCTTTTTTTTTGCGCGCGAATCGCCTATTTTTGCCGCGCATACGCAAGGCACAAATTATGAGCGACACAAAGTATCTTCTGGCGGTGGATCTCGGCTTTAAATGCGGCCTGGCGATCTACGCCGACTCCGGACGGTTGGTCGACTATCGCTCGACGAACTTCGGCAGCCGCGCGCGCCTTAAAAAAGCCGTCTACGGCGTCTTGCGCGATATCGACGGCCTCGCCCACGTGCTCGCCGAGGGCGACACGCTCCTCGCCGAGATCTGGCGCCACGATGCGCTCAAACTCGGCGCGACCTTCGAGCGCATCAACGCCGAAATCTGGCGCGAAGACCTTCTCTTCAAGCGCCACCGCCGAAGCGGTCAGGACGCCAAATCCCAGGCCGACACCCTGGCCAGGCAGGTCATCGAGTGGTCCGGCGCCGCGCGCCCTACCTCGCTTAAGCACGACGCCGCCGAGGCGATTCTGATCGGCCTGTGGGGCGTCACGAAGGTGGGTTGGTTGCAAGATGGCCCGTTTTGAATGACCCGCAATGATATATAAATCCAGCATGAAGCCCTCCCGGCCTCATGCTGGATTTCGTCGCCCCACAAAGCGCGTTTAGAATTCTCGGTTAGGATTCCAGCGATGCATTTGGGCAAGGGGAGGCGATGGAGGCATACGAGCGGGCGGTGATCGAGCTGATCTCCTGGGTGCACCTTGGCATCGAAATTCTGGGGGCGCTGGTGGTTATCTTCGGCGTGCTGGCGGCCCTGGCACATGTCGCGGGCAACCGCGAAAAGTCGGAGCGCCCGAGGTTTCACGGCGTGCGCCTGCTGCTCTCCCAATACCTGACGATGGCGCTCGAATTCCAACTCGCCGCCGATATCCTTGCGACCACCATCGCGCCCTCCTGGGCCGAGATCGGCAAGCTTGCGGCGGTCGCAACGATTCGAACGGCGCTCAATTATTTTCTGGAGCGTGAGATGCGCTCGATGCAAGTCCCGGACGACGCGGCGCCACGCAGTGCGAAGCTATCCTGACGGCTCGTCGCGCCGAGCATATCAGTTCTTTTGCATCGCGATAAACTCGCCGTGGTCGCGTTGATTATTTTCCATCTCGAAGATCCATCCCTCGGCGCACTGAAAGTCTGCGTCGCATTCCGCGTGGAGCTCGCCGCCGTCGCCGAGCGCGACCATGATCTGCACGCGCCCCATAATTCGGCTCCATACCTGGATGTCGCCGGCGAGGATCTCATCCTGATAGCGCCCGTCGCTGGTGCTCAGGCGCGCCTGCACCGGCAGGGTCGAGATGCTTGCACAGGCATAGGCCGGGCGCACGAAGAAGTCCGCAAAATTCTGGCTAAAATGGCGGCTGCACGAGGACTGCTTGACTTCGCGAATATCCATGCCTTGCTCCTGCACCCCGCGCTCGGAGATCACGAGCTCGAAATCCGTCTGCTCACCCGACGCCCACTTCAGCGAGCCGCTCCAATTCCCGGCCGCATAATCGACCATATCCTGGCGGTCATATTCGAAGTCCCGCTCGGCGTCGCCCCCGCAACCCCACAGCGGATTGAGCAAAAACGCGACGGCTAAAATACATAGGCTGAGCAAATATTTCATAAAGGACTCTCGGAATTGAAGATGATTGATGGCGGTATCAGCGCTGTGCGAGGCAGTAAGATCGCGAATCCGCAACGCTTCACAGTGCTCCGCCGCGAATCCGCGATGCCTTCCTTTTAGCAAAACTTATCACGTCCACATTTGACGCCCGAACCATACCTGATATTGTGGCGAGCATCGAGCTTTTGAATATGTCCCGCCGACCGACTACCGCGAGCAGGAGAAATGAGCATGATTCTTGGTGATACAGCGTGTATACAGACCTCCAATTCATGGTGGCGAATCGTCCTCGCCGCACTCGTCGCATGCGCTGCGCTGGTCGCCGCGCCCGGCGCCGCCGCGGCCGCGCCCAACCGCTGTGAGGTGCTCGAGCACGCAAAAAAGTGGGTCGATAATCAAATCTATTATTCGCAGGGCCCCTGGGGCGGCTATTGTGCGGGCAGTATGTATTGCGATCCGGACGCCAATGGCGCGTGTTATCGGCCGGATTGCTCCGGCTATATTTCGGCGGTCTGGGGGCTCCCTGCGCCGGGAAATACGACCTATTCCTTTGCCGGCGGCCCGTGGAATGACGGCGCGTCGCACCTGATCAGCTACGACGATCTCAAGCCCGGCGACGCGCTGAATTTTGCGGGTAACCCGAATACCGGCACCGGGCATATTCGCCTGTTTGGCGGGTGGGCCAATGCGCAAAAGACTCTGATGTGGGGCTACGAAACCAGCACCTGCGGAACCCCGGCCTACCGATGGGAGCGCACGCGTGCGTCGTTTGTGAATAATGGTTATGTGGCGATTCGGCTCAATAATATTGTCGATTGCGACCCCGGCGGCTCGGGGGTTAGCCATCTTAGCCAGGTCAATCATAACGGGGCGATCAGCGTCACGAATTGGAATGCGTCGGAGCAACTCGAGGTGTGGGTGCGCGGGACGAATGGCACGCTGCATAATGCCTGGTCCTTTAATAGCGATGAGTGGTCGGAGCTGACGCCGCTTGCCGAGGGCGCGGCGTGCGGCTTTGCGTCGGGTTTCTGGCCGCGCAGCCCCGGCTATGCCGAGGTCTTTATGCCCACCAGCGCCGGTGGTGCGCAGCATACCTGGCTCGAAGAGGGAAACGGCTGGCAGGGGCCCGATGATTTTGAGGGTGCGGGGATGACGCAATTCGCCACACTTGTGTGGCCGGACCGGCGCATGGAGATCTTCGCGCTGGGCGCAGACGGCGCGATTCATAACCGCTTCTGGCGCGCCGAGGCCAATGAGTGGTCCGAGTGGTATCCGTTCGGCGGGAATTTCGTCACCGGCGTGAGCGCGATCAATTGGGGCGACGGGCGCCCCGAACTCTTCGCGACCGCCGCCGACGGGACGGTGTGGAATCGGTGGTGGAAGCCCGACGTCAATGATTGGAGTGACTGGTCCAATATCCTGGGCGGAGAGCTTTCGTCCCGGCCGATCCCGGTGCGCTGGGATGACGGTCGGCTCGAGGTTTTTGGGCGTGGCAAAGACGGCCACTTATATCACGCCTGGCACGCCGACGGGCAGTGGAATCCGATGACGCGCATGAATGAGACGGTGATAAATGGCGAGCCGTCGGTGGTATTTAATCCGCGTGGGAACGGGGGTCCATTTGGCCCGCAGGTCTTTGCGCGCGACGAGAATAACCGGCTTATCGAGATGCATATGGATAATAATGGGCAGTGGTTGGAGTTTCGCACATTACTCCACGATCAAGTCCTGGGGTCGGACCCTATGGGGTGGATTCGCGGCGACGGTATTGGCCTGCTCTTTGCCGTCGCGGACAACGGCCAGTTGCTTCATAGCCACCGGCATAAGACCGACGGTTGGCAGCCCTGGCAGGTCATTTCGGGCACGACTGTGGACGCGTGTCTGCCTGCCGTTGATTCGCCCGGCGACGACGAAGACACGACGCCGCCCGGCGATGACGAAGACACGACGCCGCCTGGCGATGACGAAGACACGACGCCGCCCGGCGACGATGAAGACACGACGCCTCCCGGCGATGACGAAGACACGACGCCGCCCGGCGGCGATGGCGTTCCAGGCGATGATAACGGTCCCGAGGATGGCTCAAATGATGGCGATTCGAATCAAGATGACCCCGCTGGCGGCGGCGGGGGAAGTATATCGTCGACCGGCAGCTGCAGCGTGACCAGTGGGACACGCCCGACGCCCATGCTCGTCTTTTTCGGTCTTCTTTGGGTGAGTTTTGTCGGTTTCAAGCGCCGCGAAAGGGGGGCTTGACGGGGCCACACCCCAAAAATCAACCCCCTTGCAGGCATTTGTAAGCGTTCAGTTTGCTTATGAGAAATCAACGACGGCGACGTCTTTATCGTGAGCGAGGCCCTCAGGGCCTCGCAGAAGGCGCATTTGCTTGCCAGCCCCGGAGGGGCCGGCTCCGAATCAAGTGAATCTGCTATAAGTTGTTGATATCTATGCATAACGTGAGCATATTGACGATGGGGCTGCAGGTTTGTTGCATTTGGCTCCCGACTTGAGGCGCATTGGGCGTGTGAGGCCCAGAGCGTTGGCCTGTCGGAACAACGCACGTTTACTGACAGCACCTATTAAAACCAGGGGGAATGCCATGGTCATAGAATCGAGAGAAGACGTGACGCCGAGAGACTCTGAGTATTCGCAGGAGTTCGACGAGGAGCGCATCATACCGCCTGCGCGAGCCTCGTGGGGCGCGATTTTTGCCGGCAGCGCGATGGCGATGGCGGTATGGTTCGTCCTGAGCATGCTTGGGACCGCCATCGGGCTGAGCACCTTTGACCCATCCCAGGAGTCCAACCCCTTGAGCGGATTTGGCGTCGGGATCGGGCTATGGCTCGCCGTCCAGATAATCATCGCCCTCTTTGTAGGAGGCTGGGTCGCCGGGCGACTCGCCGGCAAGCCGCGTGGGCTCGACGGTGCCCTGAACGCAGGCGTCGTCTGGGCATTGACAGTCCTGCTGGGCGTCTTCGGCTTTGCAAAGTTTAGCTCCAGCGTCGTGAGCGGGCTCACCACGATTGTGAGCACAGGCGCAAGCGTGGCGGCAGATGCCGTGGGCGGAGTGATCGACGAGGTTGGCCAACAGACACCGGAGGGCGCGCGCGGCAAGATCGTCGGCACCATTCAGCAGGAGGCCCAACAAGTTCTACGCCAGACCGATACCCGGGAGTTGCAACCCGAGCAGCTCACAGAGAAGGCCGATGAGCTCGGGGATATCGCCCGTGATACCGCCGAAGATATCGCCGCCAATCCTCAGCAGGCCCAGCAAGAGCTTAGTCAGGCGATCAACCAGGCATTTGCCAGCTTGGACGGTGTCGCGGACGCCGTCGATCGCGATGCGGTGGTCAGCATCCTGGTCGCCCGCACCGACATGAGCCGCGCCCAGGCCCGCCAGACCGTCGACCAGTGGGCGAAGACCTATGAGGATGGCATGTCTGGGCTGAAAGAAGCCGGTGAAAATGTCGCTGGCACCGCCAAATCGCTCGCCACCGACGCCACCGACGCCATCGCCAAAGCCCTTTGGTGGATGCTGTTGGGAATTGCGCTCGGGCTTATCGCCGCGCTCGGGGGCGGTTATCTGGGCAGCCCCAACCTCGACACCTGGCGAAGGCACCAAAGGCGCCGGCAGCGTGTCGTATACGCCGGTCGAAGCCGAACGACGCGACCCAGATGATCGAATTTCCACAGGAGAATGACTCGCCAAAATCGGGCCAGGCGACGAGAAAAGCGTGTCTCGTCGCCGCTCGATGAAATTGCAAATGAAAATCATTATCAACTAGTTGACGGCGCGAAATTTTTGCGTTAATAAGGGTGGGCGGTGACCTAACCCCCACCGCAACTTATGGCCTGGCCCTGCCAGTCCGACATCCCAATCCCCTGTTCTAGTGCGCCTCGTTGAACGCAATAGGATAGGGGATTGGGTTTTGTTATTTTGTCGGTGCTACTGTGCAACTAATGGTCGATTTGCTATCCTCCGCGGGGTTCTGAAGAGACTTAAATTTTCGCGACCGGCCGCCCGGTGCTCCTCTACTGACGATCTACTATGACAACCGAATTCTGGCTCAACGACCAACTTATCTCGACGGATGCTTCACCGGGGCTATTGCTTCTGGATTTTCTGCGCAAGAACGCGCGCCTGACCGGCACCAAAGAGGGCTGTAAGGAGGGCGATTGTGGGGCCTGCGCGGTGTTGGTCGGTGAGCTGGTGGAAGCCGGGGACGGGCAAAAGGCCTATGTCGATTATAAGCCGGTGACCTCGTGTCTGGTGCCGCTCGGTGAGCTGCAAGGCACTCATGTCGTCAGCATTGAGGGCGTCAATATGGACCAGCTCTCGCCGGTGCAGCAGTCGATGGTCGACTTCGGCGCGGCGCAGTGCGGCTATTGCACCCCGGGGTTTATCGTATCGATGAGTTGGTACCTGATGGCCGAGCGCGGCGAGCCGACGCGCGCCGGGATGCAGCGCGCGATCAGCGGCAACCTGTGCCGTTGTACGGGCTACGAGGCGATCAATCGCGCCGGTGACCAGCTCATCGAGCGCTTCGGCAAGGGCGGTGAGTGGGCCGAGATCTGGCAGGCCGGCGAGCGCGTGGCGGCGCTGGTTCAGGCGCGGATGCTGCCGGCGTATTTCGGCGAAATGGCCGAACGCCTGGGCAAAATCGAGCGCCCCGAAGTCTCACTGGGCGGCAATCCCGTCGATTATTTCGTCGCCGGCGGCACCGACCTTTATGTGCAGCAGGGCGAGAAAATCCCCGACGCCTCGGTGAAGATTCTCAACCATTTCGGCCGCAAAATTGCCGGGAAATTCCAGAAAATGCGCGGCATCCGCGCGGTGGGCGGCGACCTGCATGTCGGCGCGCTGACGACCTTCGAGGACTTCGGCGCGGACCCGCAGGTCCAGAAGTTTATCCCTTCGATCGCCCAGGACCTGCACCTTATCGCCTCACTGCATCTTCGAAATCGCGCCACCCTTGGCGGCAATATCGTCAATGCCTCGCCGATTGGCGATATGAGCAACTACTTGCTGGGGCTGGGCGCAAAGCTCATCTTGAGCAACGGGAAGGACGAGCGCACCGTGGCGATGAAGGATTTTTTCCTCGCCTATAAGGTCATCGACAAACGCGCCGATGAGTTGATTGTCGAGATCGTGATTCCGGGGGCCGTCGCCGCCGAATCCAAGGGCGATACGCGCGTCAACTTCGAAAAATTATCCAAGCGCACCGCGCTCGATATCGCGACTGTTTGCAGCGGTTTTCGCTGCAAGGCCACGGCGGACGGGGTCATCGAAGAGGTCGGGATTTCGATGGGCGGCGTGGCGGCGACGCCGCTCTTTTTGCAAAAAACCTGCGATTATCTCGTCGGGAAAACGATAAGTCCCGAAGTCCTCCAAAAGGCCTGCCAGATCGCGATGGGTGAGGCGACCCCGATCGGCGATGTGCGCGGGAGCGCGGATTATAAGCGCCTGCTTGTGCGCCAATTTATGATCGCGCATTTTATCGAAACCTATCCGGAACGTGTGCGATTTGAAGAATTCGCAAGCTGAATCCGGCCGTTCCCAATTCCTGTAGTTCACCGTCTCACTAAACGATCGTGACCCATGAAAAATCATGTCGATGCAGCCTTTCATACCCGTGGCGAGTCCCTTTACGTCGATGATAATCCCGAGCCGGCCGGCATGTTGCACGTCGCGGTCTTCGGGTCGCCGCTGGCTCACGGCACGATTCGACGCCTCGATCTAAGCGCTGCGCGTGCGCTTCCGGGCGTGGTCGCGATCTTCACCGCGAAGGATATCCCCGGTCAAAACGAGGTTGGGCCGATCCTCAAGGGCGAGGTATTGCTGGTCGAGGAACTGGTCGAATTTATCGGGCAACCGGTCGCGATCGTTGTGGCCGAAACCCCCGAGATTGCGCACTTCGGAGTCGATCTTATTGACATTGAGATCGACGAACTTCCGATCGTCGTCGACCCGCGCGTCGCCCACGCGAACGGCAACTTCATCGCGCCGCCGCGCACCTTTGCGATCGGCGATGTCGACGCGGTCTGGCGGGATTGCGACCTCATCGTCGAAGGCCAGTGTGAGATCGCCGGCCAGGAGCATCTCTACCTCGAAACCCAGCGCGCGCGCGCGATTCCGACCGAGGGCGACCAGGTGCGCTGCTACTCCTCGACCCAGAGTCCCTACGCGGTGCAGTCGGCGTGCGCGCGGATTTGCGGGGTGCCACAGCATAAGATCGAAATCGACGTCAAGCGCCTGGGCGGCGGCTTCGGCGGCAAGGAAGACCAGGCGACCCACTGGGCATGCATCGTCACCATGGCCGCGCGCTTGCTGCGAAAACCCGTGCAAATCGTCCTGAATCGCATCGACGATATGCAGATGACCGGCAAGCGCCATCCCTACTCGGCCGACTTTAAATTGGGGCTCAAAAAAGACGGCACGATTGAGGCGCTGGACTTCAAATTTTACCAGAACTCGGGCGCCGCGGCCGACCTTTCGACCGCCGTTTTGGAGCGCACGCTCTTCCACGCGACCAATACCTACCGCGTGCCGAACGCGCGCATCTACGCCGCTGCCTGCAAGACGAACCTGCATCCGCATACCGCGTTTCGCGGCTTCGGCGGCCCCCAGGCGATGTTTGTGATGGAGGCCGCGCTGAGCAAGGCGGCCGAGACCATGGGCATCGAGCGCGAGGAGCTGCAATATAAAAACCTCATCTCCGACGGGGACGTCTTTCCGTTTGGGCAGGTGGTCGAGGATTGCCAGGCAAAAATTTGTTGGGATGACGCCGCCGAGACCTTCGATCTGGCCGGCACGCGAAAGCGTATCGAGGAATATAACGCCACGCATACCGCGACCAAAAAGGGCTTTGCGGTGATGCCGATTTGCTTCGGGATTTCGTTTACGAAGATCCACCTGAACCAGGCCTCGTCGCTGGTGCATATTTATACCGACGGAAGCCTGAGTGTATCGACCGGTGGGGTCGAAATGGGCCAGGGCGTCAGCACCAATATGGCCGAGATCGCCGCCGCCGAGCTGGGCATTTCGCGCGCGCGCATCAAGGTCGAATCGACCAATACGACGCGCATCGCGAATATGTCGCCCAGCGCTGCCAGTGCGACGACCGACCTCAACGGAAACGCCACAATTCTTGCCACAAATCAGATACTTACGCGTTTTCGAGCGATGCTTGCCCCCGAATTGGGCTGCGCCGAAGATGCGATCACCTTCAAGGACGAGTTAGTCTATGTGGACGGCGAGCCGACCGAATGGAGCTGGGAGAAGGTCGTCGAGCACGCGTATTTAAACCGTGTGGCGCTCTCAGCGCACGCCTTCTTTGCCACGCCGCGCATCCACTTTGATTCGGCCGTCGAGAAGGGTCATCCCTTTGCGTACCACGTCTACGGCGCCACTCATTTCGAGGTCACTGTGGACTGCCTGCGCGGGCGCTACGAGATCGACGCGGTGCGCATGGTCCACGACCTGGGCCGCCAGATCAACGAGGTCGTCGACCTTGGCCAGCTTGAGGGCGGCCTCGCCCAGGGCATCGGCTGGATGACGCTGGAAGAACTCGCCTACGACGAGAAGGGCCGACTGCTTTCAAAGGCGCTCTCGACCTATAAGGCGCCCGACGTCTTCTCGAGCCCCAAGAAGCTCGAGGTGAAGATGCGCTCGACCGAGAATCCGGCCGGCCCGCGCGGCTCCAAGGCGGTCGGCGAGCCGCCGATTATGTACGGGATTGGCGTATATTTTGCGCTGCGCGACGCCATGCGCGCCTATACCGCGCGCGACTTCCCCTACGACGCCCCGATGACCCCGGAGCGCGTGCTGATGTCGCTGCATTCACATTTTCTCGATGACCCGAACGCGGCCAGAGAGACGGCGCCTGCCGGCGAAGTGTCCGAAGCGGTCGCGGAGTGAGCAAGTAGGCAAATTCGATGCAGTTCTGGCAAAAATTACAAGCGCATCTGGAGGGCGGGGCGCCCGCGTTTTTGGCCTTGGTGGGCGATCATAGCGACCACTCCCCGGGCACCCGCGGCGCGAAGATCTTCGTGCGCCCCGACGCCACCACCGAAGGCACCATCGGCGGCGGTGTGATGGAGGGCGACCTCATCGCGCGCGGGGTCGAAGTACTCGGCGCGGGCACTGAGTTCGCGCCGCATTTCCAGACGCTTCTTCACCGAAATAAGGGCCCCGGGCTAAAGTCAGGCCTTGGGTGTGCGGGCGAGCAAACCAATGTCTACGTGGTCGCCCAGCCCGCCCGCGACCTCGCCGCGGTGCGCGAGATCGCCCGGCGCGTTGAGGCCGACGAAGCCGGCCTTGTGCGCATCGACGCCCGCGGCATTTCGTTGCGCGAGGAGGACGCGATCGCGCGCGAAACCCCGCCGGTTCGCCTCACCGTCGACGGCGAAAATTGGCGCTATGAAGAGCAATTACTCAATTGGAAACGCGCCGCGATCTTCGGCGGCGGGCACTGCGCGCTGGCGCTGTCGCGGGTGCTCAAAAACCTGGGTTATACGGTGAGCGTCTTCGACACGCGCGCCGATGTCTTCACCTTCACCGGCAATACCCACGCGCGCCACCGCGTGGTCGTGGCGGACTTCAAGGACGCCGGCGCCCAGGTGCGCCACCCCGAGATGACCCACGCGATCGTCATGACCAAAGAGCTCCCCGCCGACGTGCGCGCGCTCATGGGCATCATCGAGCGCCCCTTCCCCTATATCGGCGTGATGGGAAGCCCCGCAAAGCTGGCGAAAATCCGCCGCGAGCTCTTTGAGGCGGGTTTTGATAAAGCGCTATTTGACGGCGCGAATATCTACGCCCCCATCGGCCTGCCGATGACGAGCAATACGCCTGAGGAGATTGCTATTAGTATTGCCGGCGAGTTGCTGGCGGAGCGTGGGGCGTTGTTTCCGATGGTGTAGGTTTTTCGCTGCACGGCGGTCGT
>Ga0209075_1001570_pt1 | contig 21378 bp, 19 predicted proteins | sample Stecom2011_FD_187523 | JGI IMG/M metagenome (GOLD analysis project Ga0209075, IMG submission 187523) | Agricultural soil microbial communities from Utah to study Nitrogen management - Steer compost 2011 (SPAdes) (version 2) | ecosystem: Environmental > Terrestrial > Soil > Agricultural land...
GCTAAGAATGAATCTGGTTTTAATGATGCACCACCAACTAAAGCTCCATCAATATCTGATGTTGCTAGTAAGTCAGCTACATTACCTGGGTTAACAGAACCACCATAAAGAATTCTTATTTGATTTGCTGTTTCTTTATCATATAATTCAACTAAAACTTTTCTAATAGCAACAATTGTTTCATTAGCTTGTTCTGGAGTTGCAGTTTTACCTGTTCCAATTGCCCAAACTGGTTCATAAGCTAATACAGTTTTTAAAGCGTCTTCTTTGCTGATATCTTTATATGCAGCAACTACTTGTGCTTTAACAACTTCATCTGTTGTGCCATTTTCTCTAACTTCTAACTCTTCACCAACACATACGATTGGTACTAATTGCTCTTCAATAGCTTTTTTAGTTTTTAAATTAACTGTTTCATCAGTTTCATTATAATATGCTCTTCTTTCACTATGGCCAACAATAACATATGTTACACCTATATTTTTAAGCATTCTTGCTGCTACTTCACCAGTATAAGCACCTTCATCTAAGTAGTGCATATTTTGAGCACCAATTCTTAAACTATCACCTTGGCGTTTAATTAAGTCTCTTAAATAAACACTTGGGGCACATATTGCTGTTTCAACAACATCATTTGATGGTAATTTAGAATTAACTTGATAAATAAATTCTAAAGCCTCATCTCTATTTTTAAACATTTTCCAGTTTCCTGCGATAAATGGCTTTCTTTTCATTATTATCTTCCTTTCATTTTAAAACATTGGTGGAGTTGATACCCATAAAATCTTAGCTGTTAAATGACTATTATTTACTAAATAATGTTCTTTATTGGCTGGGTAATAAAATGTGTCTCCTTTTTTTACTATATATCTTTTCTTATTTACTACAACTGTTATTTGTCCTTCTAAGACATATCCAAACTCTTCACCTGCATGAGGATCATCAATAACAGATTGACCGCCTGGTTCTATCGTTATAACAATTGGTTCCATTTGGTACTTTTGAGCATTAGGGATAATCCAACTAATTTTGTGTTTTAATTCAAGATCTTCTTTCTCATAAAAATCTTCCTTTTTAAAAACAATTGGAACATCAGTAGATTCACCACCAAAAAACTCTTGAAAATCAGTACCTAAAACTTCTAAAATGGAATCTAGTGTGTTAATTGAAGGTGATGTTAAATTATTTTCAAGCTGTGAAATATAACCTTTAGTTAATTCAAGCCTTGATGCAAGTTCGTCTTGTGTTAAACCATTTTCTAGTCTAAGCGCACGAATCTTTTTACCAATTTCTAACATCTTATTTATCCTTTACTGCATTAATTCCAGGTAATACTTTTCCTTCTAAATATTCAAGTGATGCTCCACCACCGGTTGAAATATGACTAAAGCCTTCTGCTAATCCTAATTGAATAACTGCTGCAGCACTATCGCCACCACCAACAATTGTTTTAGCATCAATTTCAGTTAATGCTTTAGCTACTTCAAATGTACCTACTGCAAACTTTTCGAATTCAAAGACACCCATTGGTCCATTCCAAACAACAGTTTTAGCGTCTTTTAGGATTGCTTTAAACTCATTAATTGAATCTGGTCCAATGTCTAATCCCATTTCATCAGCTGGTATATTTTCAACTTTATGAACTGATCTTTCGGCATCATTACTAAATTCTTTAGCGGTTGCTACGTCACTTCCTAAAACAATTTTACCATTAGCTTTTTCTAATAATTCTTTAGCAAGTTCAATACGATCTTCTTCTAATAAACTCTTTCCAACTTCATAACCCATTGCTTTATAGAAAGTAAAGGCCATTCCGCCACCAATTAAAATCTTATCAGCAATTTCTAATAAGTTTTCAATCACTGAGATTTTATCTGATACTTTTGCTCCACCTAAAATTGCAACAAATGGGCGTTCTGGATTTTCTAATGTACCACCAATATACTCAATTTCTTTTTCTAATAAGAAACCAGCAACTGTTACATCAATATTACTTGCAATACCAACGTTTGAAGCATGTTCTCTATGTGCTGTACCAAATGCATCATTAACAAATACATCGCCTAAGCTTGCCCAATATTTACCTAATTCAGTATCATTTTTACTTTCTTTTTTACCATCTAAATCTTCAAAGCGAGTATTTTCAAACATTAATACTTCTCCAGCTTTTAAATTATTAATGGCCTTTTCTAATTTTTCTCCTCTTGTTTCATTAATAAATAAAACATCTTTCCCTAAAAGTTCACTTAATCTTTTAGATACTACTTCTAAACTGTTTTTAGCTTTATCTTCTTCTGTTTTAATTCTACCTAAGTGAGAAAATAAAATTGCTTTTCCACCATTTTCTAATACATAGTTAATAGTTGGTAGAGCTGCTTGAATTCTGTTATCATCAGTAATAACACCTTTTGATACAGGAACGTTGAAGTCAACTCTGATTAATACTTTTTTGTCTTTTAATTCGATATCACGGACAGTTAATTTAGCCATAATATGCCTCCTTTTGAATTTGATTTTTATACTTTTATTATAACACTTACTATATTTAATATCTATGTTTTATTTAAGATAACGCTTTACATTTGTAATTTTATCGATTTGTTTATCTATATAATCATAGCTTTTATTAATAATAAGTTCTCTATTACTATAAAACTTAAATAAAACTTTATCTTCATTAATACTTTTTATTTCATATACATTGTTGTAATTAATAAAAACTGTATCATAATTATTAATATTACCAATCACTAATAAAGTAATCTTGTTTAGTACAATCGGGTTATTATATTTAAAATTAAAAATTTTTCTAATACTTTTATTATAACTATTAAGACTGGTTAAACTAATATTACATAAAATATTTACTAAATGCTTAGCACTATATTTATAAGTTAAATCTTCATTTATAGTAATAATTTTAGTTCCATCATTATTATTATAAAAATATTCGATGCTTTGATAAAAATTTATTAGATTTAGTTTCGACGTTTTATTTAAATCATTATTTAAAACAAAAACGTTAAAACTCATTTTTACCACCTTTATTATTATATCATAATATTTATTAATATTCCATTAGTCCATAATAAAAAAAGCCTATTTAAAGGCTTTTGTCTTGCTTTCTTAAAATTATACTATTAATCAATTTACCTCTTCTTAAAGCGTCCATATAAAGTAAAATACCACCTAGTATCGCTCCAATCGTATCAACGATTAAATCAACCATTGTATCTTTTAAAGCTGTTCTACCAATAAATTCAATACCTGTATTAACATCTTTAAATCTTTGCATATTGCTTCCAGCAAATAAACCGTCAATCGCAAACTCATATATTTCCCACAACGTTCCTAGTGAGATAGCTCCTAAAACAGATAGTAAAACAATTGGTAAGATATTATTTTTAGGATCTTTAGCAAAATAGTAGGTAATTGTGAAAATTACAATAACTAATATACCACCATTAAGAAAATGCATAATGGTATCATAGTAATTAAATATTTCATAAAATCTAAAAGTAAATCCGCCACCCATTGTTAATACAATCGAAGATAGTGTTATTGCATATAATGTTTTACTCATAACAACATCTTTTTTTAGTAAGTAACCGGGTATGTAAGTAACAATTATAATTGCAAGACTAGACATAAAGACTGATATTGTTGAACCAATTAAAATTTTATCATTTGATTCAAAAACAATATTAACTAAAATAGCAACAATAACTGCTATTACTGATAAAACTCTTAAAATATTATTAATAACTTTCAAAATTACCATCCTTTCGGATCAACCTAGTGACCCTTCCATTTCTAATTTAATTAATTGGTTTAATTCGATAGCATATTCCATTGGTAACTCTTTTGAGAATGGTTCAATGAACCCCATAATAATCATTTCTACCGCATCTTCTTCGGAAATACCGCGGCTCATTAAATAAAAGAGTTGATCTTCAGATATTTTTGAAACGGTTGCTTCGTGTTGTAAAAACACCTCTGAGTTTCTAATAACATTAATTGGAATTGTATCACTTGTTGAAATTCCATCTAAAATAATGGTATCACACTCAATATTTGATTTAGAACCTTTAGCATTTTTACCAAATAAAACTTTTCCACGGTAATTAACTGCACCGCCACCTCTAGCAATTGATTTTGAAATAATGTTTGAAGTTGTATTTGGTGCTAAGTGAATCATTCTAGCTCCCACATCTTGATTTTGGCCAGTTGATGCAAAAGCAATACTAATATTAGTTCCTTTAGCTCTTTCACCTAATAAAATACATGATGGATATTTCATATTAACGTTTGAACCTAAGTTACCATCAATCCATTCCATATGGCCACCTTCATAAACATGAGCTCTTTTAGTTACTAAGTTAATAACATTATCGCTCCAGTTTTGAATTGTTGTATAACGACACTGGGCATCTTTTAAAACAACAATTTCAACAATTGCAGCATGTAAACTATCTTTTGAAAACTTTGGTGCTGTACATCCTTCAATATAGTTAACTTGAGCACCTTCTTCAACAATAATTAATGTTCTTTCAAACTGCCCCATTTGATTAGCATTAATTCTAAAATATGATTGAAGTGGTTTTTTTAAAACTGCACCTTTTGGCACATATATAAAAGTTCCCCCACTCCAAACAGCACTATTTAATGCTGCATATTTATTATCATCATTTGGAACAACTGATCCAAAATATTTTTTAAATATTTCAGGATATTTTCTTAATCCTGTATCTGTATCTAAAAATATAATTCCTGATTCATCTAATTCTTTTTGAGTTGCCGAATATACTACCTCAGAATCAAACTGAGTTGCTGCTCCAGCTAAATAATTTCTTTCAGCTTCAGGAATCCCTAATTTTTCAAAAGTTTCCTTAATTTTATCAGGTACTTCATCCCATGTATTAACTGGTCTGTTACCATATGATTTATAATAAGTAAATTCATCAAAGTTAATATGATCTAATCCTGGTCCAAAGTCTGGGTTAGGTATTTCTAAAAATTTCTTATAACTATCAACTCTAAATTCAGTCATCCATTCTGGTTCACCCTTAATTTCGCTAATTTTTCTAACGATTTCTTCTGACAAACCTTTTCCTAAATCTATTTCAGGTTCAATACCTTCGGTATGAAAACCGTATTTGTATTCACCAACAATATTATCTATCTTTTTCATGTTGTCATTCATGAATTTATTCCTCCTTATTTACAAGCCCCTTCTCAACCGCTTTTGACGCAAGCGTTGCGCATTTGACTCGGGCTGGAAATTGTGATACTCCTTCATATACAATTAAATCATTTTTTAAAAGTTCTTTATCATATTCTTTTCCTTGAATAAGATAATGATATTCTTCTAAAATCTTTAATGCATCTGCTTTAGTTTTATTTTTTAAAACATCTGATATAACACTTGCTGCTGAACAGCAAATAGAACAACCTGTTCCTTCATGTCTAATATCAACTAAGACATCATCTTCTAATTTTAATTGCATAAATACTGTATCACCACATGATGGGTTATTTAGTGTAACTGTTAAATAACTTGCATCATTTACTAATCCTTTATTTTTTGGACTTTTATAATGATCCATTATTACTTGTCTGTATAAATTATTCATATTCATTTTTATCATCCAAACTGTTTAAAAAATTCAATAGCTTTTTTAATAGCTTCTATAAATTTGTTACAATCATCTTTTATATTATATATTCCAAAAGATACTCTTAATGTTGAAACTACTTCCAACTTTTTATTAACTAATTGTGCACAATGATGACCTGCTCTTACATAGACATTTTCTTGATCTAAAATGCTTGCGGCATCATGAGGATGAATTCCTTTAATGTTTAATGTGACAATCGCACCTTCAGCGTTTTTATTATAAATAATAACATCATCAATTTTTTCTAACTGATTAATTAAATAGTTTTTCAATTCAATTTCTTTACTAAAAAGTCCACTTAAATCATTTTCTAAATAAAACTTAACCGCCTCATTAAAAGCAATCACCTCAGCAATAACTGGTGTTCCTGCTTCAAATTTATGAGGAATATCTTTATAAGTTGATTCATACATATCAACTAAATGAGCCATCTCTCCCCCATATTCAAACGGACTAATTTTATTTAATAAACTTGCTTTCCCATATAATACCCCAACCCCATTAGGCCCATACATTTTGTGAGCTGAAAAAGCTAGAAAATCAATATCTAAATCTTTAACATCTATACTCATGTGACCAATGGACTGAGCAGCATCTAAAATAACTATTGCATCATATTTATGAGCTATTGTTGCTATATCTTTAATTGGTGTTAAATATCCTAGTACATTTGACATATGAGTAAGTGCAACTATTTTAGTTTTATTATTAACAACTTTTTTAAAATTATCTACTGTAATTTTACCTTCATCATTAAGTGGAATAAATACTAATTTAGCCTTTTTCTTTTTAGCAATTACTTGCCATGGAATTAATGAGGAATGATGTTCTAATTCCGATGTAATAATTTCATCTCCTTCATTAATAAATTCACTTAATGAACTAGCAAGTTTATTTAATGAATCAGTTGTTCCTTTAGTAAAAATAACTTCTTCAGGTTTACTATTAATTAATTTAGCTACATTACTTCTTGTTTCTTCAAAAGCAACAGTTGCTTCATGAGCAAGCCTATAAACGCCTCTATTAACATTTGTTCCATTATTTACATAATAATTAGTTAAACTATTAATAACAGAGCCTAGCTTTAAAGAAGAAGCCGCTGTATCTAAATATGTTATATTACTATTTTCTTTAAAAAACGGAAAGTGTTTCCTAACATTTTTCATTAAATCAAATCCTTGCATTAACTAAATTTGTAAATCTATCCCTTAAATCTTCATTTTTAATTTCATCAATAATTGGTTTAATAAAACCATTAATAATTAATCTTTCAGCATCAGCTTTATTAATACCTCTACTTTGTAAGTAAAATAGCATTTCTTCATCAATTTTACCTACAGTTGCGGCATGTCCAGCTGCCTTTAAATCATATTCTTCAATTAATAAAATTGGATTAACTTCAATAACAGCATCATCAGATGTAATAATGCCTCTTAATGTTTGAAAGACTTCAGAATCTTTCATGCCTTGCTCAATCTTTTCAATCCCATTTAAAATAACTGTACCTTTTTTACTTGCAATACCAACATTAGTCATATCACCATAAGTATTTTTACCATTATGTCTCATATAAACATCAACAACTTGTTTATGATTATCAGTTGATACAGCAATTGATCTAATAACAACACTACTGCCTTCTCCATCTAGGTTAATATTTAATTTAGCAGTTAAGACATTACTTACTAGGCCTGCCATTATTTGTAAATTAGCATTTCTTTCTAAATTAAATTCATTAGTTAAAAAAGCCTCATCACTACTTAACTCTGTAATTAAAGCGTATGTAACATTACTATTTTCTTTAGCTAAGAAGTTTAATTTATAATCATTTTTGCTAGTCTCTAAACTAGCAACTTCTAATACAATGTTTACTTGACTACTTTTACCAACAATAATATTTAATTCTTCATTATTATCATTGTTTAATTTTATATTAATTGGATCTTTTATAATTGTTTTATCAGGAATAATTAAATCTTTATTTTCTAACTTAATATTAGTTGGAAGATTATTTTCTATAATTTCATGATTATCTATTACTAATCTTAACATTAATCATTAACCTCTTCATAATCGATTCCTAATTCTTCTTTAATCCATTCGTATCCATTAGCATCAATTTTTTCGATTAATTCGGCTCCCCCTGTTAAAACAATTTTTCCATCAATCATAATATGAACATGAGTTGGTTTAATATAATCTAGAATTCTTTGATAGTGAGTAATTAAAATACAACCAAAATCATCACTAATCATATCATTAACATTTTCACCAACAATTTTTAAAGCATCAATATCTAATCCTGAGTCAATTTCGTCTAAAATCGCAATTTTAGGCTGTAATGTTTTTAATTGTAATATTTCATTACGTTTTCTTTCTCCACCACTAAAACCTTCATTTAAATAACGATGTGGTAAATCTGCACGCATCTTTAAGTCTTCAGCGTTTTTCTCATAAAACATAATAAAATCAATTAAACCCATTTCCTCATCTTTAGTAGCCTTTAGTGCTTGTCTCATAAAATCACTATTAGTTACCCCAGGAACTTCGGCTGGATATTGCATCGCTAAAAATAAACCAGCTCTTGCCCTTTCATCTACTTCCATTTCTAATATATCTTCACCATCTAATGAAATATCGCCACCAATTACTTCGTATTTTGGATGTCCCATTAAAGCACTAGCTAGTGTTGATTTACCAGTACCGTTTGGTCCCATGATTGCATGAACTTCGCCTGATTTAACTTCTAGGTTAACTCCTTTTAAAATTTGCTTTTCCCCAATTTTCACTTGAAGATTATCTATATTTAATGTTGCCATTTTATCTACTCCTTATATAAGTTTGTATACTAATATATTATATAATAATATACAGCTTTTTTCCATTTATGTGGTAAGCTTTTGTAATAACTTTTTATATTATAACAAAGAATGTTATAATATTATAATAAAACCTAAAAGGAGTTATAAAATGAACAAAACAAAGAAATTTTTTATAATACATATTTCATTATCAATATTAATACTAATTATAGCTATAACATCGCTTGTCTTACTTTTTAAAGATGTTTCACTAATTGCAAGTATTTTACTAGTTATTACTCTTATATTAGTTTTTATTAATATTAAAGTAAAAAACCAGTTTGATTATTTAAGACATGAAACAGTTCTTAAAAATTTAATTAATAACCAAAACAAGCCTTATAAACTGAAAAACAAACTATTTGATAATAACTTTTATAATCATATTGAAAAGACGTTGTCTTATCAAAAATATAAACAAACAAATACTTTTGATCTATATTATAAAATTGATTATGATGATTCAAAAAAGAGTAAAAATAAAGTTCTTTATTCGATCTTAATTTTAAAGAATAATCTACCTTTTATTGATAATAACGTAATGAAGGCTTTTGAAGATTTAGAAAACAGTTTTACAAGAAAAGATGGTCACTATAACAAAAGATTATTTTATGTCTTTAAACAAAATGATGGTCCTTTTACAAAAGATAATATTATTGATGCTAATAAAGTATTTTTTTTATCAGTTAAAAGAGTTAATATTGTTATATTAAATGTTTTATATAATACTTCAAATGAGATTTATTATTTAAATGCACCAAATGTAAAAACACCTCATATTTTCAATTTATCTTATAAACATTTAAACGAAATAATTAAATTTTAATAAAAAAGGAACTGTAAAGATTTGAAATAATTTAATTTCAATAACTACAGTCCTTTTTTTGTTATAACTGTGGATAAAATTGAAAAAAACCTAAAGATAGGCATTTTAAAATAAGTTTTAATGTTTTATTAAGTTTTCCACGGGATAATTATTGAATAATTCGATAACGCTTATTATGAAATTTTAAGAGATTATAACTATTTGTGTTAAAGTCATCACTAGTTCAACATTTTTTAGTCCACCACGTCTAAATCTTCTTATTCCAAAATTTTCTTTAATAACGCCAAATGCACCTTCAACTTGAATTGAACTTTAGATTCTAAGTTCAATTCCTAAATCACTTGTTAAATTAGTTATAATTTCTTTTTGATACTCTAAGTTTTCATAATGTCTTTGTAAAGGTGTTTTTCCATAAACAAAAATAATTTCATTTTGCTTTATTTCTTTATCTAAAAAGACCTTACTTTCATCTTTAATCCACATTAATCTTATATCATTTCTAGCGGCTGAGTCCATCACTCTTAAAGAATAAATATTTATCATATTAAAAAAAGAACTGTTTTAACATTGATACTAAATTATATCCTTTAGGACCTAAGTCTTTTAATATTAAGTATTTTTTTACTTATAATTTGTAAAATACTTCATTAAATGTTCTTGCTTCACTATCAAAAGGTATCTTTATTCCTAAATTTAGTGGCAACTTTAGTTCTTTTTCATTATAAAAAGAGTGGTTGTAATTAGTTTTTTCCATATTACAGTTATACCAAAAGAGCCGAGTCTTTTACCAGACCCGGCTCTCTTTTTTTAAATGCTTTGTTAATTCAATTCTTTACAGCATCTTTATTTTTTTTATTAATTTAATGCACGCCATCTTGGATATAAGACAACATCATCATCAACGTTTTCTTTTGTTAAAAATTGAACTGGTGAATCTGATAAGTCTTCTTCAAAATGCCATGATCTGAAAATATATCCTTCTCTAGTTGGTGAATTTAATCTTAATTCATCACCATCTAATAAACGATTTACTTTAATACTTGTAGGATTACTTGGATGATTTATAGCATCCTCTTCTAACATATAAGTAATGTTAAATGTATGATAATCCCATTTTACATAAATTGTTGTACTTTCAGTAATAGGTTTAGTAAAATCAAATTCTTCAGTATAATTAACATCTTTATACCAACCTTCAAAATCAGCAAATGGTGATTCTAAATCAGCTGGTTTTGGAAAAATTGAGTCTTTTTCAACTTGAACTGTTTCTTTGAATACTAACTCATCAGTGAAAAATACAATAATGTAGTGATCATCATAGCGATTTTGTTTACAACCAACTAATACAAGAGCTAGTAATAAAGTTGTTAATGTTAAAAATATTTTTTTCATACTATCTAACTCCTTTTAATTGCTTTTTATATTCAGCAGCTTCTTTTTTGTTAGCTGACACAAAATGACCTGGTCTAATTTCAACTAATTCAGGTTTATCCTCTGAATAATCATGAATTGATGGATCATAAGTTGTTCTTGTTCTAACTTTTTCTGAGTCTGGATCCGGATTTGGAATCGCCGATAATAATGATTTAGTATATGGATGGATAGGGTTTTTAAACAACTCTTCAGATGTTGCTTGTTCAACTATCTTACCAAAATACATAACAGCAATTCTATCACTGAAATATTTAACAACAGATAAATCGTGAGCAATGAATAAAATTGTTAATCCTAATTGATCTTTTAAATCTTTTAGTAAGTTAATAATTTGAGCTTGAATTGATACGTCTAATGCACTAATTGGCTCATCAGCAATAATAAAGCTTGGATTTACAATTAAAGCTCTAGCAATACCAATTCTTTGACGTTGTCCACCACTAAATTCGTGTGGGTAACGGTTTGAATGTTCTGGTGATAAACCTACTAAGTTTAATGATTCTGCAACTTTTTCATCAATATAATCTTCATCTTTAATTCCTTGAATAATAAGCCCTTCTGAAATAATTTCACGAACAGTTTTTCTTGGGTTTAATGAAGATACTGGATCTTGGAAAATCATTTGAAGTTGCGACATAACACCTGCATAAGAATTTGAAATTTTTTCCTTATGAACTTCACGACCTTCTTCGATATTTAAGTTGTCTAACTGTAATTTAACATCATTTAATTCAGCTGCTAAAGCTTCATCATTTGGATTAGCTGAAACTTTAGTTTCTAATTCATTAATTAAAGCTTCTAACTCGCTACGTTTTTTAGCGTAGTTTTGTTTAATTATTTTAATATTTTCTTCTTTAATTAATTTTTCTTCAGGAGTTTCTGTAATTTTATTTAAACTCTTTAAGCGTTTAATAGCTTTCTTTTCTTCTTTAATAATTCTTTTCTTTTTCTCTTTTGCTTCTTTTTGAGAATCTTTGTCAACTTTAAAAGCTTCTGGATTATCTTTACGAGCTTGTTTTAAAGCTGCTAATTCTTGAGCTTTGGTAGCTTTTAAATCTTTAATCTTATTATTGATTTCTTCTTTTAATGTTAAATAATTATTTTTTGCCTCTTCTAATTGAGGTACAAAGAAATCTTTTGTTTTAAAAGTTTTTTCAAGTTTTTGGACTTCTAACTCTGATTCTTTTTCTAATTTTTTAATTTCTTTATTAGTTTCTGAATTTAAGTTATTAATCTTTTGACGTTTTTGTTCTTGTGTAAGTTCTGTACTTGGCTTAACTTCATAGTTGTCAAGATCTTTTAATGCTTGTTCTAAGTTAGCAATTTCAGTTTCATCTTTAGCTTTTCTTAAGCGTTTCTTGTATAAAGCAGTTGCTTTTTTTACAAAGTTTTCAGAATTATGACGATCTAGATGTTTTAAGTAATTCTTATCGATATTTCTTAATTCATCATAATATTGATCTTTAAAAGCTTGTTCTTGTTCTTTCTTTTCTTCTTGTGAAATTAAAGCATCTGCTAAATAAGACTTTCTTTGTAAATATCTAGTTTTGGCTGCTTCTTGAAAGATTTTATAATCATGATCAACAATATCTTTTGGTGATTGATTAATTTCATCTATTTTTAAAGTTCTAGCATGTTCTAGTTCTGATATTTTTAAATTATATCTATTTTTTATTGCATCAATTTCAACTTTAATTACATTGTTATAGTTATTTATTTCTTTAACTCTTTCTTTGTAATCTTGGTTAGCATTTTGTAACAATACTTTTTGTTCTGAGATTAAGTTATTATATTTATCTTTTATCTCAGTTGATTGTCTTTTGAAATCATCAGCTTCAATTATAGCTTTTTTGGCTGCTTCTTTAGCTAATCTAATTCTTCTTAAATTACCACTGTAACCAGCACCGATTGTTTTACCATTAAATTTAACTGTTCCATCAGTTGGACGATATAATTTAATAATTGTTCGTCCTGTTGTAGTTTTACCACAACCTGATTCACCAACTAAACCAAAAACTTCACCTTCATAAATATCAAAGCTAATTCCATCAACAGCTTTAACAGTAAGTTTGTTTTTACCTACACCGACATGGAAGTGTTGACGTAAATCTCTAACTTCTAAAACTTTTTTTCTATTTTCTTTCATTAGTTACGCCTCCTTCTTTATGTCTTTTTTCAATTCTTTGAACTGCTAATGGCTTTTTAACTTTTGGCGCATCTGGATGCAATAACCAAGTTTTAGCAAAGTGTGTATCAGACACTTTAAATCTTGGTGGTTCTTGCTCAAAATCGATTTGCATAGCATATTTATTTCTTGGCGCAAAAGCATCGCCGATAATTGGATCAATACTATTAGGTGGAATACCTGGAATTGATTCTAATCGATCTTCTTTTGTGTCAATATTTGGCATTGATGATAATAATGCCCATGTATAAGGATGTTGAGAATTATAGAAAATTTCATTTACTAAACCTTCCTCAACAATTTGACCTGCATACATTACTACTACACGATCTGCAATGTTAGCAACAACACCTAAATCGTGTGTAATAAAGATAACTGATAAATTTCTTTCTTTTTTAATCTTTTTAATTAATTCTAAAATTTGTGCTTGAATAGTTACGTCCAATGCTGTTGTAGGCTCATCACATATTAAAATGTCTGCATCATTTGCTAAAGCAATCGCAATAACAATTCTTTGACGCATTCCACCTGAGAATTGGAATGGATATTGATGGAACCTTCTTTTTGGATCAGGAATCCCAACTTCTTCCATTAAACTAATAGCTTTTTCATAAGCTTTTTCTTTTGGCATTTTCATTTTTAATATTAAAGTTTCAGTAATTTGCTTTCCAACCTTCATAATTGGATTTAAGCTTGACATTGGATCTTGGAAAATCATTGTAATCTTTGAACCTCTAATGTCTGTAAACTTCTCATCAGGAAGTAACATTAAGTCTTCGCCTTCATACATAATTGACCCATGCTCATGAATAGCATTACCAGCTAATATTCCCATAATAGCTTTTGATGTAACACTCTTTCCTGAACCTGATTCTCCAACTATTGCTAAAGTTTCACCTTTTTTTAAGTCAAAACTTACTCCTCTAATCGCTTTTAAAACACCTTGTTGAGTTTTAAATGATAGCCTTAGATCTTTTACTTGTAAAATTGTATCTCCAACTTTTGCCATCTTATTCAACTCCTCTCAGTGATGGATTAAATGCGTCTCTTAAACCATTACCAAACATATTAAATGACAACATTAATAATGAAATAAAGATTGCTGGGAATAATAATAAGTGATAATGACTTTGCATTGACTCTTGACCCACTGATAATAATCTACCAATACTTGTAGTTTCAGCATAGTTAATAATACCTAAGAATGAGTATGTTGACTCAGTGAAAATAAATGATGGAATTGATAATGAGAATGACGTAATTAAAGTACCTAATGCGTTAGGTAAAATATGACGATACATAATTCTTCTATCTTTTGCACCATAAGAACGTGCTGCTAATACATACTCACGGTTTTTATATCGATAAAATTGCATTCGGGTTGTTGCATAAGCTCCAATCCACCCAGTCATCGTAAAGGCAATAATAATAACTCCTAAAGAATTACCAAATCTTAATAGTAAAATAGTTAATACAGCCATAAAAGGAATATTAGATAAAACGTCAACAATACGGTCAATAACAATATCGGTTGTTCCACCATAATAACCTGCAATAGCTCCCACTATCATACCAAATATCATATTAATAACTGAAACCGCAACAGCCATAGAAATTGATATTCTAGCTGCTTCCCAAATTAAAGTAAATAAATCTCTACCAATTGCGTCTGTTCCAAACCAGAAATAAACACTTGATGCGTCTGTTTCCATATAAGCTTTGAAAACATCTATTCTTGCTAGATAAACACCTGTTGATGTATTAACTTCTTTTAATTCAAGAACAGCATTCATTTTTAATGCATATTCATACTCTGATTTAGTTAATCTATAAACAGTTTCTCTATCAGCACCAACACCTGTACGGTGAGCTCTAATATATTCAGTATATTTATAGAAATCTACTTTAACATCAACAAACTCTTTACCTTGAGTCATATATCTATCATACTCTTTTAAAACAATTCCTTCAGGTAACATATCAATAAATTCAGCATCACGACTATTAAGTTTTTTTGACCCATCAAAAATACCAAGGTGTTCTAAACCAGGAACTTTTGGTGGTAATTCTTTAAAATATGTTGCCGCTTTAGGATTAGTATCTATCAAAGAATAACTTTTCATATAAGGACCAAAAATAGTAAAAAAGAGTATTACTATTAGGATTATACCAGCTACAACAGAAGCCTTATTGCGTTTGAAACGATTATAAGCATCTTTTAAATAGCTTACTGATTCACCAGCAATTGAGTCTTCATCGCGATAAAAATTTTCTTCTTTATTAACAAAGACAAATTTATTTTTGTCAATTCTTAAGTTTTCATTTTTATTATTCACTCTTGCCAGCTCCCATCTTAATTCTTGGATCAATAAAACCGTATGAAATGTCTCCTACGATTGATGTTAATAATCCAATGAAAGTATAAAACATCATAACAACCATAATAAGTGGGATATCTCTATTACCAAAGGCTCTTAAATAAACGCCCCCGATACCAGGAACTCTAAACACTTGTTCAATAACAAGTGATCCTCCCATTAAGGCAACAAACCCACCAATAATTGATGGTGCAAATGGAACAAAGGCATTTCTAACAGCATGTCTAATTGTAACTTGTCTTGTAGATAATCCTTTTGATTTTGCTAATAACATAAATTCAGAAGTAATAACCTCTGTTAATTCAGCTCTAAGTGTTCTTGTCCAACCAGCAACTGTTCCTGTTGATAAAACGATGGTCGGTAATATTCTAGATGAAATACTACCCCATAGGTTACCAGCAGCCTGTGAAGCCGGAAGTACGAAAGCATGATCTAATATTTGCCATTTATAAACAAATAAATATTGCAATAATACTGCAATAACAAAAGAAGGGACCGATATAAATAACACCACAAAGAAGGAAATAATATGATCCGTAGGTTTATTCTTTTTTAAAGCAGCTACAATACCTAAGGTAATACCTAGTGGGATGGAAATTAAAAACGGAACTAAATTAATTTTTACCGTTTCAGGAATTCTTGTTGCAAGCACTTTTCCAACGTCTCTATTTTCATAAAAAGAATAGCCCCAACGGCCTAACTGTGCTCCATGAATATCCAATTCCGGTGAAAATATATTTTTAATCCACATTCCAAACTGAACTAAAATAGGTTTATCATAACCCTCTCTTACTCTTACTGCTTCCCATTGATTTGGATCTGTTCCAAATGGTGGTTCATAGGCATCAGGTAACATTTTCATTAATACAAACATTATGAACACTAAAATAATGAATGTAATTAACATTAACCCTATCCTTTTCATTACATATCTAAACATAAATTTATAAGTCCTCCTCGTATCTATAAGTTCATAAATAACCCTAAGAAAAAACTTCTTAGGGCTATCTAAACTTATTTTAATTTAGTATTTTATTTTAATTATTCGGTAGCTCCAATTTCATCTTCTACAACTTCCATGTATCTCAGACCGCCCCAACCGAATCTTTCGCTCCACTCAGGTGGTAAGATTGTTACACGTTCGCTATAAACTGTAGCACCAACACTTGAGAATAATGGAATTGAAGGAAGAAGTTCAAACATTACTCTTTCAAATGCTTGTACCATATTTGATAAATCTTCATCTCTACCTTCATATACTGCATTAAATCTTGTTGTTCCGTAGTATAAATCGTATAATCCCTCAAATGTACCAGTAAATCTACCATTGCTATCTACTGCTTCTAAGAATGCTAAATCTGATTCTGATCTTTGTGCTGCTGGAGTATCCATAATTAAGTCAAACACGTTGAATAACTCAACATTTGTTACTTCATGACCATAGATATCCCATCCACGACCATCAAAGAATCCACCACTTGCATAAACCATATCGAACAATTCTACTGTTAAGTAGTTACCACCACTTAATCCTGAGAATGCAATATCGAAGTCACCTGAATTTAAGTGATCACGGTGATCATCTTGATTTCTACCTGCATTTTTCCATTCGAATTTATCTGTTCCAAATAGTTCTTCAAAGTGTGCTTTTAACCAGTTTGCAATATTTTGGTTTGATTCAACATCATAGTAAGCATATTCTACACTTACTTTATCGCCATCATTAATTAATCCTTCATCAACTAATTCTTGATATGCTTCATTGAATAATTTAACAGCTTCTTGTGGGTTATATCCACCATTTTCTGACATACCTAACTCTTCAACTAATTCTAAGTGTTGAGGTGTACTATTGTAGTATGTTGCTGCTTCTTCTTTAGCTCTATGGATATTACTTACATAACCAACTAATGGTGCAGCTGGTGCAACTGGTCCTTGACCGAATGAAATTCTATCCATACCAACCATTAATGCTTGACGGAATTTTTCATTCTTTAAGATTAATGATTCTTTTTCTGCATTATTTGGAAACTCTCCATCTCTAGTTCTATCGATACTTAAGTCTAATCTCATGAACTGGCTTGATGGTGTAATAAATAATCCTGGATTATCAACAAACTCTGGGTAGAATTGTCCTGAAACCCCTGCAACGTCAAGGTTTCCAGCTTTAAATTCTTCTAATATAGTTGTTTGTTGTGTAATAATTGGAGCATGAATTGCTGCAATTGGATAACGGTGTCTATCATGGTATGTTTCATTTCTTACAAATGTGAACTGTTGATCTTGTTCCCAGTTTGTTAAACGATATGGACCATATGATAAAGGAATATTATCTAAACTACCATATGTTGTTCTAGATTTCTCAGCATTATATCCATTTTCAAAGTTTTCTGGATGTACTAAGTTGAACACTGTTAAGTTTGACATAAATGTCCATTGTGATTGTGGAGTATTTGCTGTCATTCTAAATGTTAAATCGTCAACAATTTCAAAACCTACATCTGCCCAATCTACTGCTTCTGGCATTTCTCCATCTTCATTTGGAGTTAATTGGTAGTAATAGTCTCGTGCATTTACTAAGTCTAAGTATGTATCTGAATAAACATGATTTCCTCTAACTGCTAATAATGTAGGGCTTAAGTATTGTTTTAAGGTATATTCTACAGTATGAGCGTCAATTTTTGTTCCGTCTTCAAACTGTAAATCATCTCTTAATTTTACTTCCCATGTAGGCGCAGTAATTTCTTTTGATTTATCAACATCAAGTCTTGTAGAATCATTTTCAAATGTCGCATCTTGACCATCAAAATCTCCTCCAACAGCAACCGGAAACGCTGCTGCATCTGTTAAGACTCTAGTATAACCTAAGTCATCTATTGTTAATTCATTACTATTTCTAATAATTGAAAAGTCACCAACTTTTTCTGCGTACCCTTCTTCAATTGCTGTAGCCCAGTCATAGTCTGAACTATAGTAATTACTTACTAAGAAGTCAATAACATCAGAATCTGTAGCTTGATCTGTTGTTAAGGCATTAAGGTTTTTTGCATCGCCTAAAGCCATACGGTATGTTCCGCCGCCTAGATCTTCTGTCTTATTACAAGCTACCAGTAATAAAGCGAATAGCAACGTTGCTACCACTGATAATATTTTTTTCATTTTCTCTCTCCTTTTCCAATTTGATTTACATTATTGTATTATAATCACGCTTAATAGTCAACAAAAAAACGAAAAAAAACACAAAATTGACAATGAAAGCGTTTTATTTTGGTTTTAATCTTGTTTTTATGGCATTTTCCGCTTATACTTGTTAAAGATTGAGCAATTAGGAGTGATTTAGTGAAAAAGATTGTTGATTTCTTTAAAAATAAGATATTTAAATACATTTTGATTTTTATGTTTGTTGGATTCATCCTTATATTATTAGGATTATTATTATCAAATCGTACTGATTTTATGGGTTGGACAAATAGTGTAACTTTTGCAACCGTATTATTGATTGGACTTTTATGGTTAACTTTTGCAAATAGTCATGGTGTCTTTCATATTGTAACCTTTGGGTTAAAAGCTTTTTTAAATGGATTTAAAAAAAACTATGAAAAATTAGACTATTTGGAATATAAATTAGAAAAAAGTGAAGATAAAGTAAGTAATGAATATTATATCGGTTTAGGAATTGTTTGTGCTATTTATTTAACAGCAACAATTATTATGGTTATTATGGCTAGTTAATAAAAGAGGTTTGAAATTAATCAAATGATATAGTAAGATGTTTGTTGACACACAAAAAAGTGTAAACTACAAACATCTTTTTTTATTTTAAAAACTTTTTTATTACTTTAAATTCTTTTTTACTAATCGGCTGATATCTAAGTTTTAAATCTAGATAAGTTTTTCTGTGTAAAACAGCTTTTGTATTACTAAAAGTTTCAAAGCTATATTTACCATGATATTTACCAATCCCACTACTACCTACACCACCAAAAGGTAAATTGTTATTAGCAAAATGCATAATTGTATCATTAACTACAATTCCACCTGCACTTATATTATCAATAAAGTCTTTTCTTATATCCTTATTATTAGTAAATATATAAGCTGCTAGTGGTTTTTTACCACTTCTAATATAAGAATATACATCACCCATATCCTTATATATAATAATAGGAAGAATAGGTCCAAATATTTCTTCTTGCATTAATGGTGATGATATATTTTTTATCTCTACTAATGTTGGCTCAATTTTCTCATCACTTGATTTTCCACCTAACAAGATCTTTTCATCTTCTAATAACTTTTTTAGTCTCTTATGATGATTTTTATTAATTATTTTCGGATAGTTATTATTGTTAAGTAAGTCATCTCCAAAAAACTCAGATAATGCATCTTTATAATATTTAGTAAAATCTTCAATTAAATCTTTTTCAATCATTAAATAATCCGGAGCAATACAAGTTTGACCGGCATTAACCACTTTACCAAAAGCAATCCTTTTAGCAGCAAGTTTTAAATTAACTCCTTTAGTAACTACAACTGGACTTTTACCTCCTAGTTCTAAAGTTACCGGTGTTAAATTTTCACTTGCTTTTTTCATTATAATTTTTCCAACTTTACTACTTCCAGTAAAAAAGATATAATCAAATCTTTGTTCTAAAAGTTTAGTTGTCTCTTCTACTTCACCTTGAACTACTTTTACAAATGAACTATCGAAAGTATCATTAATTATTTCTTCTATTAACAAGCTTGTATTAACAGAATACTCAGATGGTTTAATTACTGCTGTATTACCAGCAGCAATTAAACCTACCAGTGGGTTAAGTGCAAGTAAAAATGGATAATTCCACGGAGATATAATTAATACTTTTCCATAAGGTTCTTTATAAAGATAACTTTTAGCTGGAAATAAAGATAACGGTGTTTTAACCTTTTTAGGTTTCATATGTTTTTTTAAATGTTTTAAATGATAATTAATTTCTTTTAAAACAAGCCCTATTTCTGTTAAATAACTTTCTTCTTTAGATTTACCTAAATCTTTATATAAAGCATCAAATATTTTATCCTCATTTTTAATAATAGCATCTTTTAAACTTTGTAATGCCTCTTTTCTAAAATAGTAATTCTTAGTGATACCTAAATTAAAATATGTTTCCTGTTTTAAAAGGATTTCTTTATATTTCATAAGTTCACCTACTTATTTATTAACTGGTTTAACTCTTTTAATTCTTCTTTAGTTAAATAACGCCACTTTCCTTCTTTTAAACTTCCTAATTTTATGTTCATAACTCTAACTCTTGTTAAAGTATCAACAGTGTATCCTTGAGTTCTAACCATTCTTCTTATTTGTCTGTTTAAACCTTGTTTTAAGATAATTCTAAACGTTTTATTATTAACTTTAATTACTTCACATTTATTAGTTACTTGATACTTTTTAGCAACCGGATTATATATTTTAACACCATTTTTCAAATTGTTAATAAATGCTTTTGTTATATCTTTATTAACAGTTACAACATATTCTTTATCATGGCCATATTCTTTTCTTAATATTTTATTAACAATATCACCATCATCTGTTAATAAAATTAATCCTGACGAATCTTTATCAAGTCTTCCTACTGAAAAAATTAATTTATGGTAATTTACAAACTCTCTAATATTTCCTTTAATTTCTAAATCGTTTGTAGTCGTTATTCCCCTTGGTTTATTTAAAGCAATATATGTTTTAGCTTCAACTAAACTTATTATATTACCCTCAACTTTAACAACTTGACCTGGTAATACTTTAGTACCAACTAAAGCTACCTTATCATCAATTGTAACTAACCCTTTTTCAATTAATCTATCTGCTTCTCTTCTTGATGAATAACCTGAATCTGATATATATTTATTTAGTCTTATTTCTTCTCTTTTTTCATGTTTAATAATATTCATTTTATCTTCCTACTTTAATAATAGTTTAATTATATCACAACAATTAATTTTACATTTATCTTTACAAATAAAAAACACCCCGAAG
>Ga0209075_1001571_pt1 | contig 21376 bp, 19 predicted proteins | sample Stecom2011_FD_187523 | JGI IMG/M metagenome (GOLD analysis project Ga0209075, IMG submission 187523) | Agricultural soil microbial communities from Utah to study Nitrogen management - Steer compost 2011 (SPAdes) (version 2) | ecosystem: Environmental > Terrestrial > Soil > Agricultural land...
GTGTCGAATGGAATGCGTAAGCGCTTAAGTAGTTGCTGCCTATAGGGTGAGCTGGAGGCGAGTAATAGCTTCATTCGTGGCGCCAATCTATGCAGGGCCATTGGTGTTCTTTGGCGGCTACCCTTAGTTCAGGGTTAGGGTTAAGCACCACCGGCTGAGCGACTTTCTTAAGTAACGGTAAGTCGGCATGACTGTCAGTATAAAAGGCACAGTCAGAAAAGCTCAAGCCGCGAGACTTTAAAAATTCAGCCGCTAAACTTACCTTGCCCGTGCCATAACAAAGAGGCTGTTGCAGACCTAAAATGCGTTCACCTTGTATATCTAAACGATTGCTTATGACTTCATTAATACCAAATGCACGTGCGTATATTTTAGCAACAACGTCGTCGGCACCGGTAATCATAACGACTTCGCTGCCTTGTTGCTGGTATGCAAATAATAAGGAAGCTGCTTGCGGGTACATATGCAACTGGCCTCGCTCTTCAAAGAAGTGTTCGGCCTTACTTTGATAGTCAGCTGGGGTCATGCCGTGGGTACGGGTACGGTAATAATTAGATAAACGCCCATGGGTTACGCGTCCTTTTTTATAAGAACGGTAGAGAGATGTAATTGCTAACAAGCCTTCAACAAAAGCCCAACGTTGATGCTTGGCGCGCCAACGAATCCAGAGTGAGTTGGCGTCTTTGTTTATTAGGCTGTCATCCAAATCAAAAAAGATAATTGGATATTTATAAATTTGCATAAAGAAGTGACGGTTGTCTGCTTAGCTAAAGAGTCTACCTGCTTAATAGTAATAGACCAATAGGGTAAAAGAACAACAGTTTGTCTATGCCTTAGAGTAAATCACAGTAACGCTAGACCTATAATTTGCCGCTAGTAAGTACTTGCATTAAGCCTGGTTGCACTAAGTTAGCATAGAGGCTTCCCATTTGCTGTGCGTCTATTGGGAAGTCATCTTTTATCCAGCGCATGATCACCATAAAAGAAGCGCCTGCAATAAAGTCGATAACGTAAGGCAGCAGTTTGCTGTCTTGGATGGGCAGTTTATGGACGCTATTAAAACGATGGATCACTTTGCCGACATACACTTTGAACTCATTTAAAAGCAGCGGTTCTATTTCTTCATGGGCAACTAAGCGCGCCAATGAAGCGTTGTCAGACCACTGTTTAAACAGAATTTCACCAATAATTGGGTCGGCGGCTGGTGTTTTGGTTAAGTATTCATCGACTTGTGCATAAAAGTCGACAAACATAATTTCAAAATAAGCCCGCAGTAAATCGTCTTTGGAATTGAAGTGAAGGTAGAAAGTAGGGCGTGCGACACCAGACTGTTGGCATATTTGTGCCACTGAGATTTTTTTATAAGTATGCTTATGCATTAAAGCAATCAAAGCATCTAATAATAAAGCGCGCGAGCGTTCTACTCTTTTATCTAATTCTTTTGTCATATCCATTGCTCTTTTATTATTTTCGCCGATCAGCATGCACGTTTTATAGACGACTGTCTATAAGCAGGTAAGGTGATACTATATAAATTTAATAGGCTAAAATAAAAAAGTCGGACTAGAAGACTAGCCCGACTTTAGTGTGATCAACCACAGTCTCTTAGAACATGTCTGCAGTCAAACCATACAAAGGTTCAGAACCACCTTTAACGGCTTCTGTTAAGCCGATGTAACGTGGTAGTAAACGCTTGGTATAGAAGCGAGCGGTTGCTAATTTAGCGGTGTAGAAGTCACCTTCATTAGCCATAGCTACTACCGCCATTTTTGCCCACATGTAAGCAAATGCGGTGTAACCAAACACATGTAAGTATTCAACCGAAGCCGCACCAATCTCATTAGGATTGTTAGCAGCCTTGTCTAGAACCCACTGAGTTAAGCTATTTAGGTTTTCTAAAGCCGCTTGTAGCGGTTCAATAAACTCAGCCGCAGCGGAGTTATCAGCTTGGCTGCTGATAAAGGCTTCAATGTCTTCAACAAATATTTTGTAAAGAGCGCCGTTATTGCCCGCCACTTTACGACCCATTAAGTCAAGTGCTTGAATACCGTTGGTGCCTTCGTAAATTTGCGTAATACGTAAGTCACGTACTAACTGCTCTTGGCCCCACTCACGAATAAAGCCATGGCCACCAAATACTTGTTGGCCAGCAATTGCTGATTCTAAAGCGATGTCGGTTAAGAACGCTTTAGCAACCGGTGTTAATAATGCCACCATCGCTTCAGCGTGTTTCTTGTCTTCAGCGTTGTCGCTGAATTTAGAAATGTCTAACCACTTACCTACATAGGTAGAGAACGCACGAGAACCTTCGTTGAAGGCACGCATGGTCATTAGCATGCGACGCACGTCAGGGTGAACAATAATAGGGTCAGCTACTTTGCTTTTGTCTTGTGCGCCAGAAGGTGCACGGCTCTGTAAGCGGTCACGAGCGTATTCAACAGCGTTTTGGTAAGAGTTTTCAGCTGCGCCTAAACCCTGTACACCCACGCCTAGACGTTCGTAGTTCATCATAGTGAACATGCAGGCTAAGCCTTTGTTCTCTTCACCCACTAACCAACCTTTAGCGCCGTCAAAGTTCATTACACAAGTGGCTGAACCTTTGATACCCATTTTGTGTTCGATAGAACCACAGCTGAGGGTGTTACGCTCACCTAAAGAACCGTCTTCATTGACTAAGAACTTAGGCACTAGGAATAAAGAAATACCTTTAGGGCCTGCAGGTGCATCGGGTAGCTTAGCTAATACTAAGTGAATAATGTTTTCGGCCATGTCGTGCTCGCCCCAAGTAATGAAAATCTTGGTGCCAGTGACTTTATAAGAGCCGTCTGCGCTTGGTTCTGCTTTGGTGCGAATAATGCCAAGGTCTGTACCTGCATGAGGTTCAGTTAGGTCCATGGCGCCGGCCCAAACGCCGTCGTACATGTTGGGTAGGTATTTTTCTTTTAGTTCTTGGCTGCCGTGTACATCGATGGACAAGCAAGCACCAGCGGTTAGCATAGGCGCTAAACCGAATGACATGTTGGAGCCTTGTACCATTTCCTCTACTTGGCCAACCAAGGTCTTAGGCATACCCATGCCGCCAAACTCAGGGTTACCACCTAAGCCGTTTAAACCAGCTTCGATATAGGTTTTGTAAGCGTCTTTAAAACCAGGAGCCGCAGTAACTTCACCGTCTTTCCAAGTTGAACCTACTTCGTCGCCTTCACGGTTAAGAGGTGCTAATACTTCGCTCGCAATTTGACCACAGGTTTCTAAGATTGCTTCTGCAGTTTCTGCGTCTACCGCACCTTCAAGGCCGGCTAATGAAGCCCATAGTTTGTCTGCTTCAAATACTTCATTTAACACAAAGCGCATATCGCGCAGGGGAGCTTTATATTCAGCCATGGTTTACCTCGATAAACGGGTTAATTTTTGCAATATTGTATAGAAAAAAACCGCGACTAGCGCGGTTTTTTAGCCTCAGGCTAGAAGCCTAGAGTCTGCTGTGCGCAAGACTCTGGCTGTTGGCACTTAGCTAATTAAAACGCGAAGTCTTCTTCCGCTAGATCCATCAACGTGTCTGCGCCTGCAACCATAGAAGCAGCGTGCGCTTTGGTGCGTGGTAAAACACGGCTGTAGTAGAATTTAGCAGTGGTTAGCTTAGCTTTGTAGAATGCTTCTTCGTCAGTACCTGCAGCTAGAGCGTCCTGAGCTACTTTGGCCATACGTGCCCATAAGTAAGCTAAAACGGCATAACCAGAATACATTAGGAAGTCTACAGAAGCAGAACCTACTTCTTCACGGTTCTTCATAGCGGCCATGCCTACTTTCATCGCCAAGTCGCCCCACTCTTTATTGATTTCCGCTAAAGGAGCAATCAAGTGAGCCAGTTCTTCGTTGCCTTCTTCGGCCTGGCAGAACTTGTGAACAACTTTAGTGAAGTTACGTAGTGAAGCACCTTGAGTCATAAGAACTTTACGACCTAGTAAGTCTAGCGCTTGGATACCAGTAGTACCTTCGTAGATACAGGCAATTTTGGTATCACGTACGATTTGTTCCATGCCCCATTCTGCAATGTAACCATGGCCACCAAATACTTGTACGCCAAGGTTAGCTGCTTCGTAACCGGCTTCGGTTAAGAATGCTTTAGCAATAGGAGTTAAGAAACCTAGTAGTTCGTCGGCTGCTTTACGCTCTTCTTCGCTTTCGCTTGCTTTAACAATGTCAGCTTGCTGTGCAGTTAAGTAAGCAAGTGCACGACCGCCTTCAGCGATTGATTTTTGAGTTAACAGCATACGACGTACGTCTGGGTGTACGATGATTGGGTCAGCTGCTTTTTCAGGAGCTTTAGGGCCAGTCAAAGAGCGCATTGCTAGACGGTCTTTAGCGTAAGCTAATGCACCTTGGAAAGAACCTTCTGCAGCAGCAACACCTTGTAGTGCAGTACCGATACGTGCAGTGTTCATAAAGGTGAACATGGCGTTTAGACCTTTGTTCTCTGGTCCAATCAACCAACCTTTAGCGCCATCAAAGTTCATAACGCAAGTAGAGTTACCATGGATACCCATTTTGTGTTCGATAGAACCACAGGTAACAGCGTTACGCTCACCCACAGAGCCATCTGCGTTTGGTAGGAACTTAGGAACGATAAATAGTGAAATACCTTTAGTGCCTTCAGGTGCACCAGGTAGGCGTGCTAGTACGATATGAACGATGTTATCGGCCATGTCGTGCTCACCAGCAGAAATAAAAATTTTGGTGCCGCTAATGCTGTAAGAACCGTCTGCATTTGGTTCAGCTTTAGACTTAAGAATACCAAGGTCAGAACCACAATGAGGTTCTGTTAAACACATGGTACCTGTCCATTCACCTGAAACCAGTTTGGTTAGGTAAGTTTCTTTTTGTTCGTCAGTACCGTGAGACTCTACAGTGTTCATGGCACCGTGAGACAGACCAGGATACATACCCCAAGACCAGTTAGCCGTACCAACCATCTCAGAAATAACAATACCTAAAGACTCAGGTAGGCCTTGGCCACCGTAGTTAGGGTTGTGAGCAAGAGAAGGCCAGCCGTTTTCAACGTACTGTTTGTATGCTTCTTTAAAGCCTGTAGGCGTAGTTACAGAGGCGTCGTCATTACGTACACAGCCTTCAGTATCACCAACACGGTTTAAAGGAGAAAGTACGTTTTCACAGAATTTAGCACCTTCACCGATAATTGCTTCAATCATATCGGGCGTAGCCACATCTGCGTACGCAGGGATGCTTTGGTAATGCGTTTGTGAATCTAATAGTTCGTCTAGAACGAATTTAATTTCACGTAAGGGGGCTTTATATTCTGGCATGGGAAAACCTCGTTGCCTGGTTGTTATGTTCTGCCAGCTGGTTAGCTGGACGTTATAAAAAGAGTAACTGAAATTACTAATTCAAACAAGTGTTTGAAACATACGTATGGATAGAATATTTGTCAAGTGAGAAGATGACGGAATAGTGTAATTAAATGCAAAAACGGCCATGAAGGCCGCTATTGTATTAGTGCTAGGCTATCTTAGCTATTGAAAATAAAAGCTAAGATAGTTTAAGCAAAGTTAGATGGCCATACGTAAGCCGAGAGCAAAGGAGGTGACATCTGTGGTCATCTTGCCATTTAAAAGTGCGCCATTGCTTTCGTGGTTAATATCACGCTTTTGTTGGAAGGTGTGTTGCACACCTGCATCCAATGCTATGTCTTGAGTAAAGTTATAAGTTGCACCTAAGGAGATTGCCTTGTAATCAGTAAATGCAAAGTCGGCTTTAACGTGCGAGCTAGGGATAGGAGTGCTGTCGTAAGCTAAGCCTGTACGTACAGTCAACTGTTCGTTCAGTTGGTAGTTAGCACCGATTGCTGCACGGTAAGACTCTTTCCATTTAAACTCGTCAGCATCCTTTGTAAGCTCAGCAATGGTAGGGTTGTTGCTATTTACCTTAAGCTCTTGGAAGCGGTGCCAGTTAGAGTATTGAACTGTCGCTTGTAAGCCTAGTGCACCAAGCTGGTGATGGTAGCTTATATCAAGCATGTCTGGTGTGGTCATGTCTACACGGCCATCGGCCTTAGTGCTATCCAGCACACCATTAGCGGGTGCTGTTAATGTGGCAGTACCAGTTAGGCTGTGTTCCATTTTAGAACGGTAGTTCAAGCCTAAACGACTGTTGTCGCTGAATTCGTATAAAGCGCCTAATTGATAACCCATAACTAAGTTATCGCCTTCCATTTTAAAATAGGCATCGTTAGTAGGTTTGCCTAGGTCAGCAGGATCCAATCCTAGTAAACCATTACAAATGGTAGGACTCTCTGCTTCTAAGCAAGCCAGCTGAGTATCAATGGCAATTTCGGTTTTTGCTTTTAGGTATTGCGCAATTAAGCTACCACCTATGCTGAGCTTATTGTTAATACGAAATGCTAATGAAACACCCGCATCTATACCGGTAATCTTACCGTCTGTAGCGTGGTAACGAGCTTTCGAATCTTTACCAAACTCATTACCCGTTGCGTAAGGAGCATTTACAAACGCACCAACTGCAAAGTCTTTATCTAGGTGCTTAACGAAATATAGGGTTGGTAGCACATCGGTAGTGCTGGTTTTAGCATTTGGCCCAATTGTTGTCTGACCAGCTATGGTGGCGTCACCGGTAAACTTTGAACTGGCAGCAATAACAGAAGCATTAATAGCGACTTCATCACGCACCAAAATCATACTGGCAGGGCCGTAATAAGCCGCAGAGGCGTCTGAAGCAGAAGCAGAGCCGCCCGAAAAGGCATCGCCTAGGCGTAGAGCAGATTGTTCATCGACATAATAGCCAGCAGCAAACGCTTGGCCTGCGAATAATAAAGAAGCACCGATAATGGCGCTGGAAAGAAGTTGACGTTGCATGACATTCTCCGACTTGTTTTTGTTATGTTATTAGTACGAATGTACTTAAATGATAGTCAGTTGCCAACATGAATCTAGGGTCGTTGCTAATATTGGCGGTTTCAGAGCATCAAAACACCTCCAAAAGTTATTTATTGCCAACCTGTGGTCGCTTTATGTCGTGTTCTTTGAATAACTTAGAAACACGCATGACTAAGTCTGTCTGCAGGTCTTTTTCATAACGTACATCAAGTACATAGGCTTTGGTACGCATACGAATGGCAAGGTAGTTAGCTACTACTACCTCTTCAACTGCAAAGCTGACTGGTTTTTTAAGGTAGGCATAACGACTAGTGACCACGACCTTTTCGATCAGGCGTCGTACTTGTTCTAAGTCTGCCTCTAAAGACACATGAAAGTCAGTAACGACCATCATATCGAGTTCACCAGAGTTGCCTGATGAAACAACGTCAGTAATAAAGCGGGAATTAGGAATGGTGACTAAATTATCATCGAGTGTCACTAAGCGTACGGTGCGCAACCCAATAGAAAGGATTTCACCGTAGGTGTCACTAAAGCTAACACGGTCGCCCACACGAAAAGGACGGTCGAATAGCAGTAAAATACCTGCAACCAGTGAAGCAACAATATCTTTTAGGGCAAAGCCCATAGCAACAGCAATGGCACCACCGACTGCAATCATAAATTCACGTGGTGGCTGTAACACACCAATAATCAAACCAATGGTGCCAAAAATATACAAGGCAAAACTGAGTAGGGTGGTGACCTGCAATATCTGAAAGCGTCTAGTAGGTACTTTCTCCATCAGGGTATTGCTGAGTCTGCTTAAGCCCGTATTAACACCAACAATCAACAGTACGCCAACAATCAGTAACAGCAGCGTATAGATGTTGAAGATCTCAAACAGGCTGATCAGGTCATTAATTAGTCCGCTGGTGTCATTATTCATTGAGCATGTTCTTCCTGGCCAGATAATTGATTACAGTTTGGTACCAAAGTGAAGCAATGCGGTAGCGGCCGTCTTTGCTACGTTCAATAAATCCAGCATCCAATGCCGATTTTAAAGCATAGCGCACGACGTTCTCTTGCTGATTAGTTACTCTTAGAGCTTCTTCAAAGGTTAGATTTTCATGGGTAACAATGGCGGCATAGACAAACATCAGTTTGGAGCCAAGTTTTTCCAGCACTGAACTATCAGGAATTTGCGGCAATCCAACAGTGACAGTACGACCAAGAGGGCGCACAGAGGTTAGCCACATGCCTAGTGCAGTCATAGGTACGCCGCGACAGCTGTCCCAGAGTAAGCTAAAGTACCTTTGTTCGGCATTATGTAAATTGCCTGCTTCAGAGCCGCGTGAAGACAACAAAATATCGTCGTAACGTATTTTGTAACCGCTTAAGTGATTACGAGATAAAATCAGAGAGCGAATTTCATTCTGGCTCCAACGCTTCGCATGAATAGCGTTACGAATTTGATACTCACGACCAAAGACATTGCATAAGTATGCCCAGCTTTGGTTGTTGATAGAAACAATCCAAAAAAGATTTTCTACCCGCACGTTGGTGAGGTTAAGCAGTGTACGCCAGCCATTTAAGTGTTCGACATCGGCCAAAAATAGGTTTTGTGCTTCATCTAAAATAACTAAGGTGGGTGGGCGCTCTTCGTCTGTGCGTGCCAGCATGGCCGGCCCTTCGCTTAGGTCGGTACCTATCTGATCTCCAATCAACTGGTGCACAGCTTGTGGGCTGGTTGTTTTTGCCGGTACTGAAAAACGGTGCACAATCAGCTCTGGGTTGTCTTCAATAAGTGCTTGCTGTAAGCGCGATAACGCCGCCGTTTTGCCAATGCCTTTTTCACCGGTGACTACTAACGCATTTTCATCGGTACGCTCACTCAGCCAAGCGTCTACTGGCTTACGAATGGCTTCCATCAAGCCGGTTGTAATAATAGGAAAGTCTCTTTCGCTATCGCCAACAGGGCTAAACCAGCGCTCGTATTGCTGTGGCACATCTTCGTCAATGGTTTCTTCATTCTCTTGGTCGGTAAGCACCTTGGTGCGCATGCGGAACCAGCGCGCACTTAAGCGACGATACCAATCAAAATCAATCAGTAACTGATCAAGGTACTGCAAAAAAAACTGTATTAACTGTAACGGCAGCAGCAGAGTGGCAAAACAAGCAAACAGTCTTTTTGACATCAAGCGGTCGAGTAGAGGGTCTAGCTTCTCTGGCAGTACCTGTTTTAAGTTATCTAAATAGTCCTGTTGGCGGATGTTCACTAAGGCTGCAAGTGCAAACCAAACGACTATCCATACCAGCGGCTCACCCAAACGATAAAACAATGAGGCACCTAACCAGTTCTCAATAAGAAGTAAAACTGCCCAAGGCAAGATTAACCAGCCAGCAATATGGCGAGCATGCGTACTAAGTTGCTTGTTTTGCTCGCTGCCAAGGAAGACGCCAGCACTGGTGCTAATACACAATAAAAGCCATTCGCCCAGTAGGCAAAGCAATCCATAAACAATATAGAGCTCGGCCAGAGGTGCCCACCAGTTAACTAGAGCAGCATGACTGTTTGAAAATTGATTGGTTAATATATGAAGAGCCAACCACAACAGCACCCAAGGTGCCAGTGGTGCAGCACTGCTAAACAAGCGTGCTAGCGCCTTAGACCAGCCCTGTTTAGGAGCTTTGCGGGTAATCAGATCATTGATATACAGTAATAAAGAGCTGCTGTATTTGGTTAAGCGGTGGAATACAGCAAAGACAATAGTGGCAGAAATTAGAATTAAAACCGTGCTAATAAGCTCGTGGAAGTGGCCAAGAGGCTCATCCGAGTCGGCTTTTGAATTGTCGATTACATGGGTACGCCAATCTACGTACAGGTCGCTAAGCGTACTGATTGCTAAGTTATATTCAAATTTAAGCAAAGACCATAAGCTTATTTGATTATTGCGATTATTTGCGTGCTGAAGTAAAGACGTGTTTTGCCAGTACAGATGATAATCAGATAAATGCTGAGTGTCGGCAACTAAAGAGATTTGCTCAGTAACAGCTTCTTTAGGCTGGTTATTAGCCTTATTACTGGTGTCTGCCTCTTGGGCAGCACTTGTTTGAGTGCTACTTAGCAAGAGTATTAATAGGATCGTTTGCAGCCTATTCCAGATCATGCATATTCTCTCTTTATTATTAAATATTCTAGCTACAGTGGTGTGCCCATAATCGCACTAACTTTGACACACCTATCTTGCTAGTAAGCTGCTTTGTCGTTATTAATGAGTATGTTGCACATAAGCGCACATAGCAATATAGGGTCTTTATAGGGCTTCACAGGAGTTAAAATGTTGTCATTATTTATATGATAGTAGTCACTTTTATTGTTCACTACTATTTAAAATACAGATTATATAGGGGGATGGATTAATCTTTGTTAAAGTTGTGGCTAACAAACAGATGACCTAGATATATAAGGATTGTGAAGTGCAGCTTATTAATCGTTTTCAAACCTATGTAATTGGTGCTAATCGTCCTGTTGGTCAATTTTTATGCCGAATGCTGGCCAGCCAAAACTTACCTTACACCAGTTTTAGCTTCGATAATAAAGAAAAGCTAACAGTAAATACGGCCCACAAGCCATTTTTAGTATTGCTGCCAAGCATTGAGGAGAAAGATGATCTACAGCATATTGGTTTTTGGGTAGAGCAGGCGCAAGAGCATGATATACCTGTATTGTTCTTATCTTCGCTGGTGGTTTACCCGGCTTCAGAGCAAGAGTGGCAGGAAGAAGATCATGCTTACTCCGAGCACCCTTTAGCGCAAGAGTTTTTAAATATAGAAGAGCAAGTGAGTCAAAATCGCCGACATTTAATTTTACGCGCAGGCGCTGTGTTCTCTTTGATGGGTAATGATTTTGCCAATCAGCTGTTTGTTGCTATGCGCGCCAAAGAAGAATTAGTGCTAGACAGTCAAACCTTGTTTAACCCAACCCCAGCAGATGATACAGCTGATGTTATTTTGGCGATGTTAAAGCAAGCGAATTGCATGGATACATTATGGGGTACTTATCACTTTAACGCAGTTGAACCGGTTGCCAGTTATCAGTTTGCACAGGCTCTGTTTGCAGAAGCCAGCCATAATGAAGCGTTAGGTGAAACCAAATTGAAAGCCTCAGAAACAGGCGATAAACCGAGTGTATGGATTCCTAGCAGTGACAATACTAAGTTGTTTCACACTTTCGGTATCAAACCAAAAGCATGGCGTAAGGGGTTAAGTCGACTCGTAAAACGCTATTATCAAGTAGAAAACTAGCAAGCAAGTGGAAAGCTAGCCGGCAATCAGAAGATTAGCTTAGTGCTAAGTTAATTGTGTTCGCCTCTTGATAAAGCTGCATAAGCTTGTCGGTAATGATAGTACGAATACTCTCTCTGTCTAAGCTAGAAAGTGAGTCTAGCTCGGACAAGCGCAAACGATGTAAATGTAAGCTCGGTAGCGAGTTATTAAACTCTCTTAAGTCACCCTTCATTAGTACAGGCAGGAAAGGATCGTTGCTGTTGCTGCGCTTTAATATCTGACGTAAGCCTTCTTGGAAGGGGATAGGTACAGAACGCACGTTTTTATCTTTGCGAGAAACTACAAGATACAAACCACGCTTACCAATTAAATTGCCTGGAATAATATGCAAGCCTGTTGGTTCGGCGGCATCAGCACTAACATGACTAAAGGTGTCATGGAAGGCGTAGGGGTCGGGCAGAATAACCATTTGCAAACTGGCTGCATTAGGAAAGAAAATACTGTAGTTAGTATAGATCTGACGGATAGACGGCGAAAATACACAGAACTTATTTTCAAGCTGCTGAATAAAAGCAATAGCACGCTGTTGCTGGTTAAGTTTATCCAGCTCCCAAATTAAATCTGTATTCCTAGGCTTGTTACTTACTGCTTGCATATTTTGCACCATAGATAGGTCGGTTTTATTCAATCCTTGTTTCAATATAGATGTTATATCTTACGATACTAGGGTTTTGTAGTGAGAGTAGGCACAGGTGACACAAATTGTCATATTTGCTTAGTTGTTTTGCGCCAAACTAGGTGGGCTTGCCATTAAGTAGGATGACAAGTTCGTGCAGTAATCGCCAAGGATCTTCACCGCTGCCTTTAACTGCATGATCAACAGACTCTGCTTTTTTTAATGTTGCATGCAACTGTTGCATATCAAGATTTTGCAGTGCCTTTTGAAACGGAGGCTGTTGTTTCGGCCAAATACCTTGCTGCTTAAAAGCGGCAGATAGTTGCTGTGGTTGTAACGGTTTTAGGTTAATTAACTGACGCACCTTACGCACTAAGGCACCTAAAATTAAAATAGGTTCAACGCCTTCAGCTTTAAGTTGGCCAAGTATATGGCTAGAAGTAGCAATATTACCGAGTAAGCAGGCGTCCGCTAATTGAAAAGCATTGAATCTGGAGTTGTTAGTAATAGCCTCGCCGAGAAGCTCAATATTAATAGAGGTCTCGCCGAGCATTTTTAGCTTTTCAATTTCTTGAACAGCGGCCAGTAAGTTGCCTTCTGTATGATGAGCAAGCATGGCTAAAGCGTCTTGCTCTATTTGTAAGCCAGAGTATTGAATGCGATGCTTTAACCAGCCCATATATTGATTGCGCTCAATGGGCCAAATGGGTAGGAATATACCGTTTTCTTCGGCGGCTTTCACCCAAGCGGTACGCTGGCTGGCAGCGTCTAAGCGAGGGCAAATAATAAGTAAAATGTTGTCTGGGTTCTTTGACGCTATAATATTTTTTAATACTGCGCCTTTGTCAGAAGGTTTCCCGTTATTGATACGCACTTCTAAAATGCGGCGACTAGAAAATAACGACATAGCATTGGCTTCGTCGGCCAAGGAAGCCCAATCAAAACCTGCTTCAGCATGAAATACCTGGCGCTCATCAAAGCCTTGTTGCTGGGCCGCTTGACGAATTTGCTGGCAAGCTTCCATCACTAATAAAGGTTCGTCGCCGCTAACCAGATAGGTATTGGATAACCCCTTTTGCAGAGCTTGGCCTAGTTGGTCTTGACGGATTTTCACTGTGGTGTCTCGCCAGCCGGCTGGCTTTCTTGATCGTACTTCAAGCGCTGTAAACGTAACATAAGTTTGTTGACTAGGCTTTTTTCTAGTTCAGAAAGCTGTTGTTTCTCTGCGGTCGCTGTTCCTAAAACGTTATTAATATCGTTAGTTACACGACGTCGACTTTGCACTTCGATGACTACATCAGCATCACGATCATTTCTTTTTAAAGTAGCTGTTAAGCGACCGTTCAATTCAAACTCAGCTACTTGACCACTACTGGTCAACGATAGTGTGCGTCTTTCTACATCTAAGTCTTTAATGTTTAATATGGCCTGTGCGTCGCCTGGATTCTCGGTGAGTAAAACATCATTAAACTCAAGCTGCATAGTCAGTTGTCGATTAAAGCTATTACTGGCTTGGCTATTTAAATAGAGTACTTTGTATTCCGCTGGAAACGGAATGACACCACGTAAGTGCCAGCCGCAACCAGAAAGCATAACAATCGATAAAAGCCAAGCCAATAAACGCATAATACTTCCTTACTTAGCCACAATGCTGACCAGTTTTTTGGGAACAACAATTACTTTACGCACGGTTAGGTCGGTTAAGTAGTTAGTGACGGCAGCCAAAGCTTCAGCTTCTAAATCTTCTTTGCTGATGTCCACGGCTACTTCTAACTTAGCACGCAACTTACCATTAACTTGAACAACAATTTCGATGCTATCGCGAACTAAAGCACTGCTGTCTACTTCTGGCCATGGAGCGTCCACTACGTAGCCTTTATTACCAAAAGCTTCCCATAGCGCTTGGCTAATATGCGGCGTAATAGGCGACAACATACGAATGATTGCGTCTAAGCTTTCATAAACAACCGCACGACTGCTACTGCTATTAAAATCGAGTTTCTGCAAAGTATTTAGCAGCTCCATAATAGCGGCAATGGCCGTATTGAAATGGTAACGACGGCCAATATCATCACTGACCTTAGCTATGGTTTCATGCGTTTTACGACGAGCATCTTTTTCTTCTTTATTTAATGAAGAAAAGTCGCCATGTTCTGCGTGTTGTAGCAATTCATGGCTAAAGCGCCAGATACGTTGCAAGAAGCGTAATGCCCCTTGTACACCAGCGTCAGACCACTCTAGTGTTTGCTCGGGAGGAGAAGCAAACATAGTATAAAGACGCACGGTATCGGCACCATAAGAGGCAATGGCTTCTTGTGGGTCAACGCCATTATTCTTAGATTTCGACATTTTACTCATGCCGACTGCTTCCAGAGCTTGCCCGTCAGCGGTGCGCTTAGCCGAAGTGATACGGCCTTTGTCGTCACGCTCGATGGTAACTTCGTCTGGGCTAACCCATTCTTTAGAGCCGTTAGCATTAGTGTAAAAATAAGATTCAGCTAACACCATGCCTTGGGTGAGTAAGTTCTTAAATGGTTCATCACTGTCGACTAAGCCGGCATCACGCAGCAGCTTATGGAAGAAGCGTGCGTATAAAAGGTGCAAAATAGCGTGTTCGATTCCGCCAACGTATTGGTCAACTGGTAGCCAGTAGTTTGCTTCTTTAGGGTCCAGCATTTGCGTATCGTCTTGAGCAGAGCAATAGCGTGCGTAGTACCAAGAAGACTCCATAAAGGTATCGAAAGTATCAGTTTCACGGAAAGCAGGTTCACCGTTAAATTCAATATTTTCAAATTCAGGATTATTTTTGATGGGCGAGTTAACACCGTCCATCACGACGTCTGTCGGAAGAATAATGGGTAGCATATCTTCCGGCGCAGCGACGGACTCGCCGTCAGCGGTACGAATAACAGGAATAGGCGCACCCCAGTAACGTTGACGACTAACGCCCCAGTCACGCAAACGGTAGTTTACTTTGATTTCACCCAAGCCTAGGCTTTCTAGCTTGGCGGCAATGGCCTCAAAAGCAGTGTCGAAATCTAAACCGTCAAACTCGCCAGAATTAACCAAAATACCGTGTTCGGTATAGGCTTCTTTGCTTATATCGACGACTTCATCAGTGCTCTTGCTGGTATCAGCAGCAATAACTTGTTTGATAGGCAAGCCGTATTTTTGCGCGAATTCGAAGTCACGTTGGTCATGTGCAGGTACAGACATCACTGCACCCGTACCGTATTCCATTAGTACGAAGTTGGCTACCCAAACCGGTACAGCATCGCCAGTTAAGGGATGGATGGCATAAAAGCCTGTGGCCATGCCTTTTTTCTCAGCAACGGCTAAGTCTGCTTCGGCGGTACCAGCTTTAGAGCATTCTTCGAGAAAAGCAGCCAGCTCGGCGTTGTTGGCAGCCGCTTCTTTAGCTAAAGGGTGGCCAGCCGCTACGGCAACGTAACTTACACCTAATAATGTGTCGGGGCGTGTGGTATAGACTTCTAATTGGTCTTCCCGGCCTTGTAAACCGAAACGCAGCTGTACGCCACGAGATTTACCAATCCAGTTGCGCTGCATGGCTTTAACTTGGTCGGGCCAGCCTTCAAGCTGGTCTAAGTCGTCTAAAAGCTCTTCTGCATAAGCGGTTATCTTAATAAACCACTGTGGAATTTCTTTACGCACAATTGGGCCGTCACAACGCCAGCAGCAACCATCGATTACTTGTTCGTTGGCCAGTACGGTTTTGTCGTTAGGGCACCAGTTAACGGCAGACACTTTTTTATAAGCCATGCCTTTGTCGATTAACTTAGTGAAAAACCACTGTTCCCAACGATAGTATTCTGGGTCGCAGGTAGCCAATTCACGGCTCCAGTCATAGCCAAAGCCTAAAGACTTTAACTGGTCTTTCATGTAGGCGATGTTTTCTTTAGTCCACTTGGCTGGGGCTACTTTGTTTTTGATAGCTGCGTTTTCAGCGGGCAAGCCGAAGGCATCCCAACCCATAGGTTGCAGAACATTTTTACCCTGCATGCGCTGGTAGCGTGAAATAACGTCACCAATGGTGTAGTTGCGCACGTGCCCCATGTGTAAACGGCCGCTGGGGTAGGGGAACATGGATAAGCAATAAAACTTTTCTTTGTTGTGGTCAACAACAGCACGGAATACTTGCTCTTTCTCCCATCTCTGTTGGATTTGGGGTTCGATTTCGTGCGGGTTGTAATTCTCTTTTATCATGATGTCTATTGATGTTTAATTAGAAAAATGCGGCGAATAGGAAGTGTCCGAGTGTACCTTAAACCCAGCTTTTCGGGTAGAGGAAGAGGCTGGAGTTACTCCTTTACTGTTAAAATATTTTGATATGCGTCATTGATGGCCACAATGAAGGTTTAACAATAGCTCGGGCTAGTGTTAAATAGTGCGAATTCATGAAGTTATAAGTGGCCAGTAAAAAATGAAAGTTATGCATGCAGTACGGTTTTTTTTAACCTTATGCTTTTTCTCGTCTGTTTCTTATGCCGGCACCATGGATGTTGCAGCGTTATTGCAAGAAATGTCAGCGATCAAAAAAGATGAATCCTTGCTTGAACGTACCCTTGAAGAAGGTTATGAACGCGCTGTGCTTTGCGTTCATTGCCATGGTGAGGACGGTAACAGTAAGCGTGACCGTATTCCTAACCTGGCTAGCCAAAATTCAGAGTATTTGTTTATTCAGTTTGAACACTTTGCTAACGGTTTACGTAAAGACTACGTGATGAGTAAGTTGGCTACAGGTCTGACTGCACAAGATCGCGTGGCAGTAGCGTTGTACTTCTCTGAGCAGGAAGTTAAACCCAGAACTCAGGCGGTTACAAAGACAGAGCTAGGGCAGCGACTGTATACAAGCAACTGTGTCGCTTGTCATGGCAGAGAAGGCCTAGGTGACGCACAGTATCCACGTATCGCCGGGCAGCCTTATGAGTTTTTAGAAATGACTTTGTTACGTTTTTTAAATGATAGCGAGCAGCGTCAGAACTCTCCCATGACATCGGTAGTTAAGCACCTGAGTCCTGAGCAATTACAAGAAATTGCAGCCTATGTAACTCATATGCCCTAGGGCGCGACCTAGGAAAGATGAAGCAAAGATATGAAAACAAAAACAACAAACACAAAAAAACCGCCAACTAGGGCGGTTTTTTATGAAGAATAAACTAATAATTAACCAAGGTTTTTATTAGCAAATTCCCAGTTAACCAGTGCCCAGAAGCTTTCTAGGTACTTTGGACGAGCGTTACGGTAGTCGATGTAATAAGCGTGTTCCCACACATCAACAGTAATTAAAGGAGTAACGCCTGCTTCTGTAATGGCTGAGCCAGCATTAGAAGTATTAACGATAGCTAAAGAGCCATCAGCGTTTTTAACTAACCAAGTCCAACCTGAACCGAAGTTGGTGGCTGCTGATTTAGTGAACTCTTCTTTGAATGTAGCGAAAGAACCCCACTGTTTGTTAATAGCATCAGCTACTGCGCCAGTTGGTTCGCCACCTGCGTTAGGTGCCATGCTGTTCCAGTAAAAGGTGTGGTTCCAAACCTGAGCTGCGTTGTTGAAAATACCACCGCTAGAAGTTTTAACGATTTCTTCTAAAGTTTTGCCTTCAAATTCAGTGCCAGGAACTAAATTATTTAAGTTGGTTAGGTAAGCATTGTGGTGTTTGCCATAGTGAAACTCTAGAGTTTCAGCAGAAATGTGTGGTTCTAGTGCATTTTGTGCATAAGGTAAGGCTGGTAATTCGAAAGCCATGAGGTTTTCTCCCTTTTATTGAGTTAGATCGTTGCTAATCTTGCGTAAAGATAATAGCACTTCTTGTTAAGGGGTGCTAATTAGATACCCCGCAATAGGTATATATGGGGGCGCACGACTCTATATTCAAGAGGCAGTTAGTAATCATTGTTTAGGAAGCGTTTAATAATCGCTATACTGCCCGATTTAAAATAACTAAAACTTTGGAGCACTAAGTATGAATAAGGATAACGATCCTATAATGTCTGATATGAAGCCGAGTCAGGACGAAATAGCGTTACGCCAAAGACAGTTACAAGCGCGTAAGGCTGCTGCCGCTAGAAGTGGTGGGCCAAGTAAGAAAGCTCCAGGGGCTGCTCCAATGGCATCGGCTACAAACGGTAAGCAAACCTTGGCGACCATTGCGTTAGCGTTAGCAGTAGTGGTTGGATTGTTGGCTGGATTTCTACTTATGCAGCTACAAACAGTACAGCAAAGTTTAGAAAATGCAGAGGCTGTTATTCGCTCGCAAGCACAAAATATTGAAGTGTTGAATGAAAAATTATCGGTGACGGGCGAAAATGCCAATATGTCTGTGGACGCATTAAAGAGTGTAGTGCAAGAGCATGACAGTGAAATTCGTAAATTATGGGATCTGTCTAATAAGCGTAACCGTTCGGAAATTGCCGCAAACGGCAAAGAAATAACCACGCTTAAAACAGAAGCAGGTAAAACAAAAGCCAGTATTAGTGCGCAGCAAAAGCAAATAACCGCATTTGAAGCGCAAATGACTAAGGCGGATGAAAGCCTAGTAAAGCAGGGCGAACGTTTGGCTAAAGTTGAATTCAGCACTAAGTCGTTAGCAGAAATTGAACTGCGCATGTCACAACAAAGCGAATCAATTCAAGCGTTACAATCCAGCATTACTCAGCTTAAGAAAAGTGGGTTAGGGCAGGACGCTGCAGATATTCAATTAAAACTTGAAGATATAAACATTCGTTTAGATCGTATGCAAAACGCATTAGGTCAGTAATGACTTTAAGCTTGAGTAAGCAGCCGCAAGTATTACGCACAGAGCTTGCGACTGCCTTTTCTCTAAATACAGGTGTTGATTTAAGCTGGCAGCTAGGGCAGCTGTCGGATACACCGAGTACGGCTTTCTTTATCGGTTACCAAGTGGCCATGCGTTGTTTAGATCCTAAACTGCCAGCGCATGAATGGGCGGCCTTTGCCGTTTCTGAAAAAGGAGTTCGCAATCCGTTTTTAAGCCAAACGATCTATGACTCTACTACAGGCTTGTTAGAAGGAAATAAGTCGCATCTGATGTTGGTCTCTTCAGGCTTAGATACGGCTTATATTTTGGCTAAGAAAATAGGCTCGACACCTGTTGAGCTGGTGTTGCTAAAAGTAGAGACATCACTTTTACGAGCGGGGCCAACAAATCCTCAGCCATTTTTGTTAGAAGTGCCTCATCATTCGGTTAGTTTTTCAACAACCTTGCCCAAAACAGCGCTCTTTTGTAAAGACGCACACCAGCAAGCGAATAAGCCGTTTCGTTATTGGGAAGACGTTAATACCACGCTGTCATTAACGGGTTGGTTACAAGCGCACTTGCCAACAACCAGTGAAGTGCTTGAGCAAGCAGTAGTCGAGCTAATAGGGGCCTTTAAGAAAACGCCTGCCACATATTCACTCACCACTCTGACACTGGTTGAGCAGTTAATAGAGAGGGCGCAATTAGAGGCTAGTAACTTGACGCATGAGTCAAAAGAGTTGTGGCTAAGAGACACGCAGCTGTTGAAATTCAGCCAAGCTGTTCGTAATAAAGTACGTCAGAGTTTATTAAAGAGTAAAAGCTAGAGTTAGTTAAGGATTTGAATAGGCGCGCACACTCACGCCGGGTGTGCTGAAACTACCGCCGCCGGTGTTTTGTACTAAACGAGATTCTGCCGGCGTATCGGTTAACTTTTTATCAACGCTATTTGAAGCGTTTGATGTCGGGATTTCTTCAGGTGCTACTTCGGGCGTTTCTATAATAGTAATCGCCATTTCTTGGTTGAGTAGGCGTGGGATCTGAATGCTTTGAGAGGTCGTGCGGTTGTAGCGTAAGCTGTTACTGTAATCGTAGTGATGCGTGCGCACTTTAGCTTCTTTGATAGCGTTATAAATGTCGCTTGAATAATACTCATCTTCGAGTGCAGCATTGTTCGCCCAAAGACTTGGCGAACTAACAAGCAGTAACAAAGTAGCTAACTGAAGTTTCATAGGCTTTACATCATATATAAGGCTATTTTTTAGTGTACTGAGATTCTCTTACCCAACCCTTTGTTTGCGATGGTCTTCCGCGTACATCACGTACGGTTGAATGTCCCATGGTGCCAGCAGAGCTTTCATTCTCAATGTATATTTCGTAAGGCACATCTACTTTAGTAGAAGCGTTTACTTGTGTATTGCGGCGCCCGTCTGAGTTAGCCTCTGCTATAGCATCAGATTGGCTTTTTCTATCTAAGGCGGCATCTACAACTGGCTGTTGTGCTTGAATTGCTGCCGCTTCACCTGCAGCAGTGGGCCCCATGGCTCCTTCAATGACTTGTGTATCCATTTCTGTATTCATCATTTTAGGAAAATTAAAGCTGCGTGATGTGCTGCGGTTATACCAACGCGCCCCCACATAGGCTTCATTGACAGGGTTAGACTTAGCCGCTTTAACAGCATCATCAATGTCTTCAGAATAGTAGTTTTCGTCAACAGCAAAACAAGATGAAACCGTTGCTATAGAGAAACAAAGTGTAATTACAGTTTTTTTTAAGGAGTGGCGCATAAAGGGCCCCTTTCCACTTTTGTTATTATTTGTAAGTGTGGCATGATAGCAAGCGTTTAATTTTATGTACACAGACTGGCCGAATACTTGTAGGATTGGCCGATAATGTAGAACTATTTCTAGAGTAGGCAGGAATAATAATGATAAGAATACTCCCTATCTTGGCTGTGCTGTTAAGTATGCTTAGCGGTTGCACCATTCACCAGTCTATTGGTGACAACTTAGGCTCGGCAGCTGCTAAGCCAAAAGGGCAAGACTTTGTAGAGGTTGGCCCGCGTTGGAATCATCAAGAAACCGCACTGTTATATGTTTACAGACCCGCAACTCAGTGGTCTATGGATGAGTTTGAATCACCGAGCTTTAATGTTAACGACAAGCGCGTGTTTAACATTAAGGGTGGGAGCTATACTTGGTATGAAATGAAACCAGGTAGCTATGACGTTGTTATGCGTCGAGGCCTAATGGGCTTTGAGGGCATTAATGACCTAGTCATTAAAACCATTGCCGAGCTTTCTTTGGATGTGGAAGTAGGTCAAACCTACTATTTACGCTACTCAGAAATAGAACCACCAGAAGTAACACCGCAAAAACAAGCAACATTAATCGGTGACGGTCCTCTACAGCTGGTTGATAAAGATTTGGCCTTGGCTGAGTTAAAAAACACTAAAATGTTACATAAAAGCCGTGGCCTCTTAAAACCTAGAGACGCTATTGAAGACGATGAGTTAGAGCGAGTTTTTGAAGGCAATATCGAACGTTCAGGTACCAACGCTCCTACTACTAAAGGTCAAACCACAGAAGAAGAGTGGTGGCCGTTTTAGGATTTACTAATTTACGCTATAATGCTCTCTCTTAAAAAGCTCACCTTCTGAGCCGTCCATATTTTATTAAGAGAGAGCCCCTGCCATGACGGTGATCAAGCAAGAAGATCTGATTCAAAGCGTCGCTGATGCC
>Ga0209075_1001572_pt1 | contig 21371 bp, 18 predicted proteins | sample Stecom2011_FD_187523 | JGI IMG/M metagenome (GOLD analysis project Ga0209075, IMG submission 187523) | Agricultural soil microbial communities from Utah to study Nitrogen management - Steer compost 2011 (SPAdes) (version 2) | ecosystem: Environmental > Terrestrial > Soil > Agricultural land...
CGGAGTCCGCCATGCGGTAGTAGCGCGAGGGGCCAAGCGTCGTCTCGGTGGTAGGCACCAGGGCGTGGCGGGATTCGATGATCCCGCGCACCTCGTCACTCGAGCAGAAGGTGGTGGCGCGGTCGTGGCCAATCGCCTGGCCCAGCGGCATCTCCTCGATGAAGCTGATATCCACCCGCTCCCGGCGGGCAAACTCGACCAGATCGAGCACCTCGTCGTCGTTGCGCCCCTTGAGGATCACGGCGTTGAGCTTGATCCGCTCGAAGCCGGCCTTTCGGGCGGCACGGATGCCGTCGATGACCCTGGCCAGGTCGCCGGTGCGGGTCAGGGCGCGGAAGCGTTGCGGGTCCAGGGTGTCGAGGCTGACGTTGAGGCGCTTCAGGCCGCCCTGGCGCAGGGCCCGGGCATGCTTGACCAGGCCGGCACCGTTGGTGGTCATGGCGAAGTCGCGCAGGCCCGGCAGGGCGCCGACCTCCGACACCAGGGTCTCGATGCCGCGCTTGACCAGGGGCTCGCCGCCGGTGAGGCGGATCTTCTCCACGCCCAGCTCGATGAAGGCGCGGCAGAGGGTGACCATCTCCTCCAGGGTGAGCACCTGGGCCCGGGGCAGGAAGGTCATCTCCTCGGCCATGCAGTAGACGCAGCGGAAGTCGCAGCGGTCGGTGACCGAGAGCCGCAGGTAGCGGACGGTGCGGCCGAAGCCGTCGACCAGGGCGGGAGCGGCGGACATAGGGGCTTCCTTGTGGAAGAACGACGGCGGCAGCTGCCGCCGTTCCATCAATCGTCGGTCATCATCAGGTCGCGCATCTTCTGCTCATCGAGCACCACCAGCCGCTGGCGGTCGATATTGATGGCGCCGCTGTCGCGCAGCTTCGCCAGCAAGCGCGAGAGGGTCTCAGGGGTCATGGCCAGCTGGGCAGCCAGCCAGCGCTTGGGAATCGTCAGGCGCACCACCCGGGGCTCCTTGCCACGCCCCGACGGCAGCTGGCGCAGCACATAGCTGACCAGCCGCGACATGGCGTCGCCCTGGGTCAGCAGGGCCAGGTCCTCAAGCCGGTCGGTGAGCTCCAGGGCCAGGCGGCTCATGAACTCGGCGCGACACTCGGGCTGGCGATCCAGGATCTCCCGGCAGCGGTGAGCGGGAATCGACAGCACATGGGTGCGCCGCAGCGCCTCGGAGGAGTAGAGGTAGACGCCCTCACGCGACACCATGCTCAGCTCCCCCAGGGTCCCGCCGCGCTCCACGCAGCGAATGGTGGCCATGCGACCGTCGCCGGCGCTGCGCACCAGGCGCACGGTGCCGCTGATCACGATATGCAGCCAGTCGGCAGGCGTCTCCTGGCGAAACAGCCACTCGCGGCTCTTCAGGGTGCGCAGCTCGCTGGTGTCCAGCAGGGCCACCACCTCCTCCTCGGAGAGGCCGACGAGCCAGGGCACGCCGCGAACCAGCTCACGCAGCTGGCGCGGATTGAAAAGCAGCTCAGTCGAGGAACTGGGCTGCGGGACAGTATCCGTAGGCATGGCCTTTCTCCACGTTCTTGTTGGCTTCGATCACCAGGTAGCCATGAGCCTGACTCGCCGCGCTGAGCATATGGGACCCCTGCCCCCCGGCCAGGTGCGCCACCGGCGCTCCGCTGCTCCAGTCGAGCACCACCCTGAGCAGTTCGCGGCGCCCCCTGGGCCCGCACCGCGAGAAGCCCGCGGCGACCGGAAACCGCTGCAGGGGGGCGGCCTGGCGGCCCTGGCGCAGCTGCACGAAGGGCAGTGCCAGCAGCTGCCAGCCCACCAGCGAGGCCACCGGATTGCCCGGCAGGGCGATCAGCGGGGTGCCGAGGTGAAGGGAGTCGCCCAGATAACCGAAGGCGAAGGGCTTGCCCGGCTTGATACCCACGCCATGGAAGGCGATGCCGCCCAGCTGCTCGATGACCGGGCGCACATGATCCTCTTCTCCCACCGAAACGCCGCCCGTACAGACTACCAGATCGGCCTCGTCCCGGGCCCTGGCAAAGGCCTGATGCAGGTCAAGGGGAGTGTCCGCGATGATGCCCAGGTCGAGCACCTCGCCGCCGGCCTGGGCGACCAGGGAGCGCAGCATGGCGCGGTTGCTGTCGTAGACCTGGCCGGGCACGCGGGTGACACCGGGCTCGATCAGCTCGTCGCCGGTGGAGATCAGCGCGACCTTGAGCCGACGCACCACCCTCACCTCGCCGACGCCGTGGCTGGCCAGCAGGGCGATGGCCGCCGCATCCAAGCGGGCGCCGGCGGGCAGCAGCAGCTCTCCGCCGCGGGTCTCCTCGCCGCGGCGGCGGATATTGGCCCCCTCGGCGAGCTCGCCCTCGACGTGCATGCGTCCCTCGGCATCCAGGGTCACCCGCTCCTGAGGCACCACGGCATCGGCGCCCAGGGGCACCGGCGCACCGGTGAAGATCCGCGCGCAGCCCCCCTCGGGAAGCACCAGCACGCCGGCCCCGGCGGGCACGCGCAGCGTTACCGGCAGGCCTGCCGGGCTCAGCTCGGCCAGGCGCAGGGCGTAGCCGTCCATGGCGCTGTTGTCGACCCCCGGCATGTCCAGGGTCGCCAGGACATCCTCGGCCAGCACCCGGCGGGCGGCCTCACCCAGGGCGACCGTCTCGCTGCCGCCGATGGGGCGCGCCGCGGCGGTCATGCGGCTGCGGGCGTCGAAGAGGTCGAGCAGTCCCGGGGTGATGACCTCGGCGCATCCGCAACCGCTCATGATTCGGCCTCCTCGCGGGCAGCCGGGGTGGCGGCCGTGGCGCTCCCCCGTCGCGGCTGGCGACTCGCGCAGCGCTCGGCCTCGGGCAGCACCATGGCCACGAAGTTGCAGGGCCGGGTGCGGGCATCGAGCTGCGCCTCGAGGATGCCATCCCAGGCGGTGGCGCAGGCCCTGGGCGAGCCGGGCATGGCGAACACCAGGGTGCGATCGATCACCCCGCCCACGGCCCGGGACTGGATGGTGGAGGTGCCGATACTCTCGAGGGAGAGCTGGCGAAACAGCTCGCCATAGCCGTCGATGGCCTTGTCGAACAGCGGCATCAGGGCTTCGGGCGTGGTGTCGCGCCGGGTGAAGCCGGTCCCGCCGTTGACCAGCACCACCTGGATATCGTCACGCACCACCCACTTCGAGACCACCGCCCGAACGCGATAGATGTCGTCCGGCACGATGCAGCGCTCCACCAGGGCGTGGCCCGCCTCGGTCAACCGCTCGGCCAGCAGGTCGCCGCTGCCGTCCTCGTCGAAGCCGCGGGTATCGGAGACGGTGAGCACGGCGATGCCGAGGGGCGCAAAGGGGGTATTGGCGTGGACGTGGGCCATGGGGTCCTCCTCGCCGCCCGCGTGGCGGGCGGCGGCATGAAAGATAGGGGGCGAGAAACGGAAGGGCCCGCCTGGGCCCTCCCCTTACTGCATCAGCGAGTTGGCGCTGTCGTCGTCCAGGGCAATGCCCTCGACGCCGATCTCCGATTCCAGCACCAGCAGGTAGTGGCGCAGGGAGCGGCGGGTGGACTGCTCGCGCAGGCTGTGGCGTACGCGCTCGGCCACCTGCTCATAGGGCAGCTCGCGCCCCTCGGCGCGCTCGTCGATAGTGATCAGGTGCCAGCCGTAGCGGGACGCCAGGGGGCGGTCGTGCAGCCCCTCCGGCAGATGCTGCAGGGCGCGGTCCAGCTCGGGCACGGTCTGGCCCGGGGCCAGCCAGCCCAGCTCACCGCCCTGCTCCCTGGAGGGGCAGGCGGAGTGGCGCATGGCGAACTCGGTGAAGCGCTCGGGAATGGCCGAGAGCTCCTTGAGCAGCTTCTCGCCCTGGCGGTAGCCGGCATCCCGGGCCTCGGCGTCATCCGGTGCCGCGGCCAGCAGGATATGGCGCACCTTGAGGCGGGTGGGCTCGCTGAAGCGCTCGACGTGGGCGGCGTGGAAGCGACGGCAGTCCTCCTCGGAGGGCTCGGGAATATCGAGCTCCTTCTCGAGCAGCGCGGCGATGGCGGCGTCGCCCTCCTCCAGCGCCTCGCCCGAGACCTCGGCAAGACCCAGCTCCGCGGCACGCTGGCGCAGCAGTTCGCGCACCACCAGGGCCCGGGCCGCCTTGAGCTGGGCGGTGCCGGCGGAGTCCGCCGGGTGATACTGCATCTCCTGGGCGATGTCGGACTCCTCGATGGTGACCGCGCCCACCTTGATGGGAGGGGGGCTCGCACCCCCCGGGATCATCTCAATATCGATCTTCTGCATGGTGATGGCCCCTTAGCCCCGCTTACGCACGAGCTGGTAACGACGGGTGATATAGCCGAGCGGAACGCTCCACACGTGCACCAGGCGCGAGAAGGGGAAGAGCAGGATGATGGTCAGCCCCAGGAAGATGTGCAGCTTGTAGATCCAGGAGACGTTCTCCATGTAGGCCGCCGCGCCGCCGCCGAAGAAGACGATGGACTGGGCCCAGCTGGAGAGGGTCAGCATCATCTCGCCGTCCATGTGGCCCAGCGAGAAGAGGATGGTGATCATGCCCAGGAAGGCCTGGAAGACGATCAGCCCGAGGATCAGGGTATCCATGGTGCTGGAGGAGGCGCGCACCCGCGGGTTGGTGATGCGGCGATGCAGCAGCATGGCACCGCCCACCAGGCACATGGCTCCGGCAACGCCGCCCACCACGATGGCCAGCAGCTGCTTGGTGCCGGCATGCAGGAAGGGCGAGTAGACCCAGTGCGGCGTCAGCATGCCGAACAGGTGGCCGAAGAAGATCACGATGATGCCAACATGGAAGAGGTTGCTGGCCAGGCGCATGTTCTTCGACGAGAGCATCTGGCTGGAGCCGGTCTTCCAGGTGTACTGGCCGTGGTCATAGCGCAGCAGGCTGCCGACCAGGAAGACGGTGCCGACCAGATACGGGTAGTAGCCGTAGATCAGGTGGTCGAGGTAGGTACCGAATGCGGACATGGTAGTTCTCCTGTTAACGACCCGTCACCGGAGGCATCGCCTCGGGTGAGAGAATGCGAACGGCCTCGCTCTGGACGCCCTGCTTGCGCTCGGCCAGGCGGCGACCCTCGGCGGACTGCAGGGCGCAGTCCTGGTCGGACTCGGCGGAGAAACGTACCGCCTCCTCTTCCCAGACCGCATCCAGCGCCTCGGGGGTGTCATCGGGGGCCTCGGCCTGGACCTCCTCGCGGTGGGCGTCGGCCTCCGATTCGGCCCCGATCAGCGCCAGCAGGGCCCGGGTGACCAGGCCGTGGTCGGCGCCGCGCTCCTCGAACCGCGCGGTGAGCAGGCCGAGGATGTGGCGAATCTCCCCCAGCCAGCGAGCGATCTCCGCTTCCTCCCGGGTGGAGAGGTACTCCAGGAAGATCGGCAGGTAGTCGGGCAGCTCCCGGGCATCCAGCTCGAAACCGGCAGCGTTGTACTCTGCCATCAGGTCGACCATGGCCTGGCCGCGGTCGCGGGACTCGCCGTGGACGTGCTCGAAGAGCAGCAGCGAGGTGGCGCGCCCCTTGTCGAAGCGGGCCACGTACTCGGACTGCAGCTCGAGCAGGTCGGCATCGGCGATGCGCTGGCACCAGTCCATCAGGGCGGTGCGCAGCGCCGCCGGCAGGCGGCGCTCCTGGTCGATGATCTCGATGAGCTCGCCGGCCGCGGCCTGGAGCTCCTGAGTCGGGTAGTCGAGCAGGCGGGCCAGCACGCGCAGGCTGCGCATGCCGACGACCGGCTCAGCCATCTGGAGAGCGGCATCAGCCATTGCGGGCCTCCTCGGCTTGCGGGTCAAAGGATTCCACCGGCTTGACCAGGGTGGTGGTCTGGGAGCGGCCGTTGAACAGGCTCGGCTTGCTCTCGCCGTGGCAGCCATCGCCGAAGCTGAAGCCGCAGCCGCCGCGCTCCGGGAAGGCCTCGGTGGCCATCTCGCGGTGGCTGGTGGGGATCACGAAGCGATCCTCGTAGTTGGCGATGGCCAGGTAGCGGTACATCTCCTCCACCTGGGCCTCGGTCAGCTCGACATCCTCCAGCACCTCGGCATTGGGCTTGCCGTCCACGTGCTTGCCGCGCATGTAGAGGCGCATGGCCATCAGGCGCTTGAGCGCCAGCACCACGGGGGCCTCCTCGCCGGCGGTGAGCATGTTGGCCAGGTAGCGCACCGGGATGCGCAGCGACTCGATCTTCGGCATCACGCCGTCGAACTCGATCTTGCCGGCCTCGGCGGCGGACTGGATCGGCGAGAGCGGCGGCACGTACCAGACCATCGGCAGGGTGCGGTACTCGGGGTGCAGCGGCAGCGCCAGGCCCCACTCCATGGCCATCTTGTAGACCGGCGACGCCTGGGCGGCGGCGATCACGTTGTCGGTGATGCCGTCCTTCTTGGCCTGGGCGATCACCTCCGGGTCGTTGGGGTCCAGGAAGATCTCGCACTGGCGGTGGTAGAGGTCGCGCTCGTCCGGGGAGCTGGCCACTTCCTCGATGCGGTCGGCGTCATACAGCAGCACGCCGAGGTAGCGGATGCGGCCCACACAGGTCTCGGAGCAGATGGTCGGCTGACCGGCCTCGATGCGCGGGTAGCAGAAGATGCACTTCTCCGACTTCCCGGTCTTCCAGTTGTAGTAGATCTTCTTGTAGGGGCAGCCGGAGATGCACATCCGCCAGCCGCGGCACTTGTCCTGGTCGATCAGGACGATGCCGTCCTCCTCGCGCTTGTAGATGGCGCCGGAGGGGCAGCTCGCCACGCAGGTCGGGTTGAGGCAGTGCTCGCACAGCCGCGGCAGGTACATCATGAAGGTGTTCTCGAACTGGCCGTAGATGTCGGCCTGCACCTTCTCGAAGTTCATGTCGCGGCGACGCTTGGCGAACTCGGTGCCGAGGATCTCCTCCCAGTTCGGGCCCCACTCGATCTTGTTCATGCGCTCGCCGGAGATCAGCGAACGCGGGCGCGCCACCGGCTGGTGCTCACCGATCTTGGCGGTGTGCAGGTGCTCGTAGTCGAAGGTGAACGGCTCGTAGTAGTCGTCGATCTCCGGCAGGTCGGGGTTGGCGAAGATGTTCGCCAGCACCCGCCACTTGCCGCCGATCTTCGGCTCGATCTTGCCATCCTTGCGGCGCATCCAGCCGCCCTTCCACTTCTTCTGGTTCTCCCACTCCTTGGGATAGCCGATGCCGGGCTTGGTCTCGACGTTGTTGAACCAGGCGTACTCGACGCCCTCGCGGCTGGTCCAGACGTTCTTGCAGGTCACCGAACAGGTGTGGCAACCGATGCACTTGTCGAGGTTGAGGACCATGCCTACCTGGGAACGAATCTTCATTTCACGGCCTCCTGCACGTAGTCATTGCCCTCGCCATCCAGCCAGTCGATGTGCTTCATCTTGCGAACCATGACGAACTCATCGCGGTTGGAACCGACGGTGCCGTAGTAGTTGAAGCTGTAGGAGAGCTGCGCGTAGCCGCCGATCATGTGGGTCGGCTTCGGGCAGACCCGGGTCACGGAGTTGTGCATGCCCCCGCGGGTGCCGGAGACCTCGGAGCCCGGCACGTTCACCTGGCGCTCCTGGGCGTGGTACATCATCACCATGCCGCTCTTGACCCGCTGGCTGACCACCGCCCGTGCGGCGATGGAGCCGTTGGCGTTGTACAGCTCGACCCAGTCGTTGTCCTCGATGCCCACCTCGGCGGCGTCGGTCTCGGAGAGCCACACCACCGGGCCGCCGCGGTTGAGCGTCAGCATCAGCAGGTTGTCCGAGTAGGTGGAGTGGATGCCCCACTTCTGGTGCGGCGTGATGAAGTTCAGCGCCTTGCTCTTGAAGCCGTTGTCCGCCGGCGCCTCGAAGCTCACCAGGGTCTTGGTGTTGATCGGCGGGCGGTAGGTCAAGAGGCTCTCGCCGAAGGCACGCATCCAGGGGTGGTCCTGGTAGAACTGCTGGCGGCCGCTCACGGTACGCCACGGAATCATCTCGTGGACGTTGGTGTAGCCGGCGTTGTAGGAGACGTGCTCGTCCTCGAGGCCGGACCAGGTCGGGCTGGAGATGATCTTGCGCGGCTGGGCGACGATGTCGTGGAAGCGGATCTTCTCCTCCTCCTTGGGATGCGCCAGGTGGGTGTGATCCCGCCCGGTGATCTTGGAGAGCGCGCCCCAGGCCTTCACCGCCACCTGGCCGTTGGTCTCCGGCGCCAGGGTCAGGATCATCTCGGCCGCGTCGATGGCGGACTCGATCTGCGGGCGACCCTTGTGCGGACCGTCCAGCTTGCGGTGGTTGAGCTTGCCGAGCAGTTCCACCTCGGACTCGGTGTTCCAGCTGATGCCCTTGCCGCCGTTGCCGATGCTCTCCAGCAGCGGACCGATGGAGGTAAACCGCTCGTAGGTCTCGGGGTAGTTGCGCTTGACCTCGATCAGCGCCGGCATGGTCTTGCCGGGGATCGGCTCGCACTCGCCCTTCTTCCAGTCCAGCACTTCGGGCTGGGCCAGCTCGGCGGGGGAGTCATGCTGGTGCGGCAGGGTGACCAGGTCGGTCTCCTCGCCCAGGTGCCCCTCGGCCGCCCTGGAGAAGGCCTTGGCAACGCCCTTGAAGATATCCCAGTCGCTGCGCGACTCCCACGCCGGGTCGGTGGCCGCGGTCAGCGGGTGGATGAAGGGGTGCATGTCCGAGGTGTTGAGGTCGTTCTTCTCGTACCAGGTGGCCGTGGGCAGCACGATGTCCGAGTAGAGGCAGGTGGAGGACATGCGGAAGTCCAGCGTCACCACCAGGTCGAGCTTGCCTTCCGGCGCCTCGTCGTGCCAGACGACCTCTTCGGGCTTCTGGCCGCCGAAGTCGCCCAGGTCCTTGCCCTGGATGCCGTGGCGGGTGCCCAGCAGGTACTTGAGCATGTACTCGTGGCCCTTGCCGGAGCTGCCCAGCAGGTTGGAGCGCCAGATGAACATGTTGCGCGGGAAGTTCTGGGGGTTGTCCGGATCCTCCGCGGCGAAGGAGAGCTTGCCCTCCTTGAGCTGCTGCACGGTGTAGTCCTGGGTGGACATGCCGGCGGCCTCGGCGGCCTTGGCCAGGCGCAGCGGGTTGGTGCCCAGCTGGGGCGCGGAGGGCAGCCAGCCCATGCGCTCGGAGCGCACGTTGAAGTCGATCAGGCTGCCGGTGTACTTGCTCTGGTCGGCCAGCGGGGAGAGGATCTCCTTGATCTCGAGCTTCTCGTAGCGCCACTGGGAGGAGTGGTTGTAGAAGAAGGAGGTACCGTTCATGTGGCGCGGCGGACGCTGCCAGTCCAGGCCGAAGGCCAGCGGGGTCCAGCCGGTCTGCGGACGCAGCTTCTCCTGGCCGACGTAGTGGGCCCAGCCGCCGCCACTCTGGCCGATGGCACCGCACATGATCAGCATGTTGATCAGGCCGCGGTAGTTCATGTCCATGTGGTACCAGTGGTTCATCGCGGCACCCACGATGATCATGGACCGGCCACGGGTCTTGTCGGCGTTCTCGGCGAACTCCCGGGCGATGCGCGTCACCTGCTCGGCGGGCACACCGGTGATCTTCTCCTGCCAGGCGGGGGTGTAGGGCTTCACCTCGTCCAGGGACTTGGCGCCGTCGTCCTCGCCGAAGCCGCGGTCGATGCCGTAGTTGGCACACATCAGGTCGAAGACGGTGACCGCCAGCATCTCGCTGCCGTCGGCCTTCTTCAGGCGCTTGGCGGGCAGGCTGTGGTAGAGCAGCTCGTCGCTGGCGCCGCCGCTCTCGACGTGGTTGAAGTGCTCGCGCTTGAGCCCGCCGAAGTAGGGGAAGGCGACCTTGGCGACGTCGTCATGCTTGTCGGCCAGGGTCAGCAGCGGCTTGATCTCGTCGCCGGCAGAGTCGCGGGGCTCGAGGTTCCACTTGCCCTCCTCGCCGCTCTCCTGCCCCCAGCGGAAGCCGATGGAGCCGCGCGGCACCACCAGCTGGTCGCGGGTCTCGTCCCACGCCACGGTCTTCCACTCGGGGTTGTTGTTCTCACCCATGCCGTCGGCGAAGTCGCTGGCGCGCAGCTGCTTGCCCGGCACATAGCTGCCGTCCTCGCGCTTCTCCAGCTCCACCAGGAAGGGCATGTCGGAGTACTGGCGCACGTACTCGGTAAAGTAGGCGCTGGGCTTCTCGAGGTGGAACTCCTTGAGGATGACGTGGCCCATGGCCATGGCCAGGGCGGCGTCGGTGCCCTGCTTGACCGACAGCCACTCGTCGGTGAGCTTGGAGACCTCGGCATAGTCCGGGGTGATGGAGACGGTCTTGGTACCCTTGTAGCGCACCTCGGTGAAGAAGTGGGCGTCCGGGGTACGGGTCTGGGGCACGTTGGAGCCCCAGGCGATGATGTAGCCGGAGTTGTACCAGTCGGCGGACTCGGGCACGTCGGTCTGCTCGCCCCAGGTCTGGGGGCTGGCCGGCGGCAGGTCGCAGTACCAGTCATAGAAGCTCAGGCAGGCACCGCCGATCAGCGACAGGTAGCGGGCGCCGGCGGCGTAGCTGACCATGGACATGGCGGGAATCGGCGAGAAGCCGATGATGCGGTCCGGGCCGTACTGCTTGGTGGTATAGACGTTGGAGGCGGCGATCAGCTCGTTGAGCTCGTCCCAGTTGGCACGCACGAAGCCGCCCATGCCGCGGGCACGCTTGTACTGCTTGGTCCTGGCCGGATCCTCGACGATGGAGGCCCAGGCGTCGACCGGGTCCTTCTTCTCCTTGAGGGCGTCGCGCCACAGCTTGAGCAGCGGCTTGCGAATCAGCGGGTACTTGAGGCGGTTGGCGCTGTAGAGGTACCAGGAGTAGCTGGCGCCCCGCGGGCAGCCCCGCGGCTCGTGGTTGGGCAGGTCCGGGCGGGTGCGCGGGTAGTCGGTCTGCTGGGTCTCCCAGGTGACCAGGCCGTTCTTGACGTAGATCTTCCAGCTGCAGGAACCGGTGCAGTTCACCCCGTGGGTGGAACGCACGACCTTGTCGTGCTGCCAGCGCTGACGATAGCTGTCCTCCCAGCCGCGCGACTCCTCGCGGGTCTCGCCATGCTCGTTGGCGAAGGGCTCGCGGGCCTTGCGGAAGAAGTTCAGCCGATCAATGAAGTGACTCATGGTCGATCTCCAGGCTTCTTGGAAAGTGGGTGTGACCGCCCTGGGCCACCCGGCCTGCCGTGCGGCGTGACGCGATGGACCGCACGCCAGGCAGGTACCTTGTCGGTGATTCTGGGCGATCGGGCGGCGGATTACTGCCCGGTTACCTCCATATACCGCCCCTCTACCCCCAAGGTGATAGACGCCGCCTCGCCGCGGGGGAAGACGCTGGTATCAGGCCCGCCGGCCGCGGCCGCTGGCGTGGTCCCAGACCATCAGCAGCATGCAGGCCACGAGCGAGCCATAGAGGAACATGAAGCCGACGGTGCGGATGCCGATCCACTCGCTGCCGACGACAAAGACCAGCGGCAGCAGGGCGGCGAAGAGTCCGCCCAGGGTCATGGCCAGCCCCCCCACCAGGGGCATCTGGTCGCGGTGTTCACGGTGGATCAGGCGCATCAGGCTGCCCTTGCCGACACCCATGGCGGCCCCCATGGCAGTCAGCAGCAACAGGAAGCCCCACAGGGGCGCCTCGTAGCGCAGGGCAATGGGCGCATGCACGCCCTCCACCCGCATGACGAAAGGGGGGTAGGAGAGCAGGAAGAGGCAGACCAGCACGAAGGCACTGACCCACCAGCGCAGGGCGCGGAAGTCGCGCCGGTCGGCCCAGGCGCCGCCGATCACCTGCCCGCCCCCCACCGCCAGCACGAAGGGGACGGCGGTCAGGGCGGCCTGCTTGAGCGGCAGCGCGTACTGGGCGCCCAGATAGGCCGGCAGCCAGAGCGCCAGCGCCAGGAAGGCGCCGTAGAAGAAGCTGTAGACCACCGCCAGGCGCCACAGCTCCCAGCTGGCCAGCTGGCGGAGCATGCCGGCCGCCGGGCGCCCCCCGGGGGCGGGCGCCTCCGCCACCTGGTCATCGCTGAACAGCCACAGCAGCGCGGCCACCGCCAGCACCGGCAGGAGGTAGAGGAGCGGCGCGGCGCGCCAGCCGTAGGCCTGGCTGACCAGCGGCAGCAGCAGGTAGCTGAGCCCGGCACCGGCCATGCCGGCCCCGTAGAGGCCCAGCGCCAGGCCGGCATGGCGCCGCGGACAGAGCCCCGCCACATGCACGAGCCCCGCCGGCAGCGACCCGGCCCCCAGGCCGAGGCCGGCGCCCATCAGCAGCAGGTGGAGGTAGTCACTGGCGTGGGAGAGCCCCCACAGGAAGGGGCAGATCAGCAGCAGGCAGGCGATCATCACCCGGCGCCCGCCGACCCGCCGCGCCAGGGCCGCCATGGGCAACGACGCCAGCCCTCCCACCGCCATGGGCATGGCGAGCAGCACCGCGAAGCGGGCCTCGCCGAATCCCAGCACGCCCTTGAGCTCCACCCCCAGCACCGCAAAGATGGTCCAGCTGGCGAACACCAGCGCGAAGGCCAGCGGCGAGAGCAGCACGACGGCCAGGGGCCGATGGCCCCCGGCAGGATCCAGGTCCAGGTCTGGCGGGTAGGCAGCAGGCATGATCGCGGGCCGGGGAACGAAAAGGAGTAGGGGGAAGTCTCGGTAGGGGGGCCCGCCGGGTCAAAGGGGCATAGGGGGTAGGCGTCATACCCCCATGGGTGTAGTAGACTGGCTGACTCATGCAGGATCGCGAGGCGCAATGAAACTGCTGCGACACTCCCTGGTAGCCCGGATCATCGCCTCGTTGCTGGCCATCAGCGCCCTGGCGCTGGTCAGCATCGTGGTGACCATGACCGTGGCGGCCGACAGCCGCGGCGACGCCGCCGCCATCAACATGGCCGGCTCGCTGCGCATGAACACCTACCAGATCGTCGCTGCCCTGCAGCGCTTTGATCAGCAGCCGGGCGAGGCGGCTCGAGCGCGGGTTACCGAGCTGGCCGAGCGCTTCGAGCAGCGCCTGGCGAGCCCCGAGCTCAACGACGCCCTGCCCCGGGCCCAGGACCATGTCCTGCAGCACCAGCACCGCCAGCTCCAGGCGCGCTGGGCCGAGGAGCTGGCCCCTCAGGTGGCGCGGGCGACCGCCGGCGGCAACGTCGCGCCCGACGCTCTGCGCGAGACCCTGGACGAGCTGGTCGCCGAGATCGACGCCCTGGTCACCCTGCTCGAGCAGAACAGCGAATCGAAGATCCAGCTGCTCAGCGCCCTGCAGATCCTCTTCCTGGGCCTCACCGCCGTGGTGGTGGTGATCGCCCTCTACGATATCCGCCACAACCTGGTGATGCCGCTGCGCCACCTGGTGGTGCTGGCCCGGGAGGCCGCCCACCGCAACTTCGGCCACCGTACCCGGCTCTCGGGCAGCGACGAGCTGGCCCTGCTGGGGCGCACCTTCGACGCCATGGCCGAGGAGCTCGGCGCCAGCTATGCCGAGCTGGAGGCCCGCGCCACCAGCAAGAAGGCGGAGCTGGAGCGCAGCAACCGCGCCATGCAGGTGATGCATGACGGCAGCCGCGCCCTCTACGGCGGCGGCAACGACCTCTGCGCCAGCGCCGCCCCCATGCTGCGCCGCCTGGAGCAGCTGCTCGACATCGGCCCCATCCGGCTCTCCCTCAACGCCCCCCACGACGACCGCGAGATCCCGATACTGGCCACCCACTCGCCGCGCCGCCCGGAGTACTGCCGCGACCACGACTGCCACGCCTGCCTGCTCGACCCTCAGCCGCTCAAGCTCCAGGAGACCGAGGCCGGGGAGAGCCTGCTGCTGCCGGTGAGCGTGGGCGACCTGATGCTCGGCACCCTGGAGGTGTGGTATCCGAAGGGCTCACCGCTGCCCGACAGCGTGCGCCGCCTGCTCAACGCCCTTGCCGACCAGCTGGCCACCGCCATCTACCTGCAGCGGCGCATCGAGGAGCAGCAGCAGGTCACGCTGATGAACGAGCGCACCATCATCGCCCGGGAGCTCCACGACTCCCTGGCCCAGTCGCTCTCCTACCTGAAGATGCAGGTGGCCCGTCTGGAGCGCATGCAGGCCAAGGGGGTGGGGCCGGAGATCCAGGCCCCGGTGTTCGACGAGCTGCGCACCGGCCTGGACAGCGCCTACCGCCAGCTGCGCGAGCTGCTCACCACCTTCCGCCTCAAGCTCGAGGGGCCCGGCCTTGCCAGCGCCCTGCACCAGACGGTCACCGAATTCGGCGAGCGCCTGGGGACGCGGGTGGCGCTCGACGTCGACCTCCCTCCCCACCTGCTCAATCCCAACGAGGAGATCCACGTGCTGCAGGTGGTGCGGGAGTCCCTGGCCAACGTGGTCAAGCACGCCAACGCCCACTGGGCGGCGGTGTCGGTCAGCTTCCGCGCCGCCCGGGTGCATGCCGTCATCGAGGATGACGGCGTCGGCCTGGCGGACGACAGCTCGCCGCCCATGCACTACGGGCTGGTGATCATGCGCGACCGCGCCGAGACCCTGGGCGGCCGCCTCTCCCTGCGCAATCGCGAGGGCGGCGGCACCCGGGTCGAGCTGGTCTTCACCCCGCAGACCGCGCGCCTGATCAGCCGACACGTGGGCGAGGCCGGCGTGCCCGCCACCCCCGTCGACCCGCGCCTCGACGCCATCGCCACCGACCACCACGGGAACAGGAACTGATCCAGGCATGACCGACAAGACCCCAGACGCCCCCGCCAGCATCCTGATCATCGACGACCACCCGCTGCTGCGCCGCGGCGTCTCCCAGCTGCTCGAGCTGGAAGACGACATGACGCTGATCGGCGAGGCCGGCGATCCCGAGACCGGTATCCGACTGGCCCTGGAGCTCGACCCCGACATGGTCCTGCTGGACCTCAACATGCCCGGCCTAAACGGCATCGAGACCCTCAAGCGGCTGCGCGACCAGGGCTTCGCCGGCCGGGTGGTGATGTTCACCGTCTCCGACCACGAGGAGGACGTGGTGGCCGCCCTGCAGGGCGGCGCCGACGGCTACCTGCTCAAGGACATGGACCCCGACGAGATGATCCGCCAGCTGCGCCAGGCGTCACTGGGCCGCATGGTGATCAGCGAGAGCCTCACCGCCCTGCTGGCCGAGGCGCTGCGCAGCCATCGCAGCCAGCCGGCCGCCCCGGATATCCACAGCCTGACCCAGCGGGAGCGGGAGATCCTGCGCGAGCTGGCCGGCGGCCTCTCCAACAAGATGATCGCCCGCAAGCTCGACATCACCGAGGGCACCGTGAAGGTGCACGTGAAGCACCTGCTCAAGAAACTCAACCTGCGCTCCCGGGTCGAGGCCGCCGTGTGGGCGGTGCAGGAGGGGGTAGACCGCTGATTCCGGCGGCTCTGTGTGGATACCTCCAAATAATCCGGAGGTGCCCGCCCCCCTTTCCCACCACGGCGAAAAACCCGAAAAACCCTTCACAAACAATTATCTGAAGATTACTGACCGCTACCTCCGAGGAGGTATCCCAGCGCTTCCAGGCCGCTTCCGGCATGGTTTCCCGCCCTGCGGCTCCGGCGTATCTTTCCCCCCAAGGCTCCCCGCCTTGATATCGGTCAACCGCTATCGAGCGCGACGAGCACATCGCTGGACCTCAAGGGGATACGCCATGACCAGGAAGAATGCCGACATCGAACACTGGGATGTCGAGAACGAGGAGTTCTGGGAGAAGGAGGGCAAGCGGGTTGCCAATCGCAACCTCTGGATCTCCATCCCGAGCCTTTTGATGGGCTTTGCCGTCTGGATGATGTGGGGAATGATCACCACCCAGATGCAGAACCTCGGCTTCCCGTTTACCGTCAGTGAGCTGTTCACCCTGACCGCCCTGGCGGGCCTCTCCGGTGCCACCCTGCGCATCCCGGCCTCCTTCATGATCCGCATCGCCGGCGGGCGCAACACCATCTTCCTGACCACCGCCCTGCTGATGATCCCCGCGGCCGGCACCGGCCTGGCGCTGATGAATCCCGAGACGCCGCTGTGGGTCTTCCAGGCCCTGGCGCTGCTCTCCGGCATCGGCGGCGGCAACTTCGCCGCCTCCATGAGCAACATCTCCACCTTCTACCCGAAGAAGCAGCAGGGCTATGCCCTGGGGATGAACGCCGGCCTCGGCAACTTCGGCGTCACCTCCATGCAGATCCTGATCCCGCTGGTGATGACCGTGGGGATCTTCGGCGCCATCGCCGGCGGTCCCATGGAGCTGCAGAACGCCAGCGGCACCCTGATCGGGCGCATCGAGGCGGGCACCGACACCTGGATCCAGAACGCCGGCTTCGTCTGGCTGCTGTTCCTGATCCCGCTGGCCTTCGCCGGCTGGTTCGGCATGAACAACCTGCGCACCATCACCCCGGAGCCGGGCACCCCGGCGTCGGCCTTCGGCAAGATCCTCGGCCTCTACGCCGTGGGCGCCATCACCAGCGTCATCGGCATGTTCGCCCTGGGCCTGCTGGGCATGTGGGTCGCCCTGCCGCTGACCATCGTGCTCACCGTGGTGCTGCTGCGCCTGATCCCGGGCAGCATCAAGCCCAATATCCAGAAGCAGTTCGCGATCTTCTCGAACAAGCACACCTGGTCGATGACCGTCCTCTACATCCTGACCTTCGGCTCCTTCATCGGCTTCTCCGCCGCCCTGCCCCTCTCCATCAACGTCATCTTCGGCAACATGATGGAGGTAGCCGCCGACGGCACCGTGACCCGCATCGCCAACCCCGACGGCCCCAGCGCCCTCACCTGGGCCTGGATCGGTCCCTTCGTGGGCGCCCTGATCCGCCCGGTAGGCGGCTGGATCTCCGACAAGGTGGGCGGCTCCATCGTCACCCAGATCATCTCGGTGATCATGGTGGTGGCCTCCGCCGTCACCGGCTACGTGATGATGCTGGCCTACAACTCCACCGACCCGAACAGCTACTTCGCGATCTTCATGATCATGTTCGTGATCCTGTTCGCGGCCAGCGGCATCGGCAACGGCTCCACCTTCCGCAGCATCGGGGTGATCTTCGATGCCCAGCAGAAGGGCCCGGTGCTGGGCTGGACCTCCGCGGTGGCCGCCTACGGCGCCTTCATCGCCCCGGTGGTGATGGGCGACCAGATCCGCGCCGGCACGCCCGAGCTCGCCATGTACGGCTTCGCGATCTTCTATGCGGTCTGCCTGGTGATCAACTGGTGGTTCTACCTGCGCAGGAACGCCTACGTGAAGAACCCGTAACGCCGCTACCGTCCATCCGGCGGCCGGCCAGGGCCGGTCGCCGCGATATCCACCACAGGCCCCGACTCAAGCCAAGGAGAGTCCCATGAAGATCATGGTCGCCTATGACGGCTCCCGAAACGCCAAGCTCTGCCTGGCCCAGGCCGTCGAGATGTTCCGCTGCACCCAGCCCAGGCTGCTGCTGGTGGCGGTGGCCGAGAACCCCCGTGACGTCACCGACGCCAACGAGGACCTCTTCCAGGAGGAGGTCCAGGAGCTGACCGCCGCCCTGGCCGAGGCCAAGGCCTTCGCCGAGGCGGAAGGGTGCGAGGCGGAAGCCCACATCGCCGAGGGGGATGCCCGCAAGCAGCTGCTGGAAGCCACCCGCAAGCTCGCGCCGGACCTGCTGGTGATGGCGCGCCACAGCCAGAAGCCCGACGGCGGCATCATCGCCCAGTCGCTGAGCTACTTCGTCGACGAGCTGGACTACATGACCTTCGGCAGCGTCAGCTCCTTCCTGGCCCGCCGAGCCGAGGTCCCGCTGCTGATCTTCCCCAGCCCGTAAGCGGTGTGGCTCACGCTGCCCACGTCATCACGTCCTTCGCACAAGGGATGACCCAACCATGAAAGTCGCCGACCTGTTCAAGGTTCGTACGCCAGAGATCAGGGCCCTGCACCTGACCTGGATCGCCTTCTTCATCACCTTCTACGTCTGGTTCAACATGGCGCCGCTGGCCACCAGCATGCTGCGCGACGTCGACTGGCTGACCCAGGACCATATCCGTCTCTTCGCCATCTGCAACGTGGCGCTGACCATTCCGGCGCGGATCATCGTCGGCATGGCGCTGGACCGCTTCGGCCCCCGCCGGGTCTTCTCGATCCTGATGGTGTCCATGGCGATTCCCGCCCTGGCCTTCGCCTTCGGCAACACCTTCACCCAGCTGCTGGTCGCCCGCCTGGTGCTGAGCTCCATCGGCGCCAGCTTCGTGGTCGGTATCCACATGACCGCGCTGTGGTTCAAGCCCAAGCACATCGGCTTCGCCGAGGGCTTCTACGCCGGCTGGGGCAACTTCGGCTCCGCCGCCGCCGCCATGACCCTGCCCACCATCGCCATCGTCTGGTACGGCGGCGACGAGGGCTGGCGCTGGGCCATCGCCCAGAGCGCCTTCGTGATGGCCGCCTACGGCGTCTACTACTGGTTCGCCATCACCGACGGCCCCTCCGCCACCTCCCACCGCAAGACCCGCAAGGCGATGGCCATGGAGGTCAGCAGCTGGGCCGACATGATCAAGCTGATCCTCTGGACCATCCCGCTGGTGGGCTGCCTGGCGATCCTGGTGTGGCGGATCCAGGACATGGGCTTCATGTCCGTGACCGCTGCGGTGATCGCCTACCTGGCGATCCTGGCCATCGTCGTCTACCAGGTGGTGCAGATCCTCCGCGTCAACGTGCCGATCCTGAAGAAGGGGGTGCCGGAGGATGACAAATACCACTTCAACAGCGTCGCCGCGCTCAACACCACCTACTTCGCCAACTTCGGTGCGGAGCTGGCGGTGATCTCCATGCTGCCGATGTTCTTCGAGCAGACCTGGGGGCTGACCGCCGCGGCCGCCGGCCTGATCGCCTCGTCCTTCGCCTTCGTCAACCTGGTGGCACGCCCCATGGGTGGCGCGGTCTCCGACCGCATGGGCAACCGGCGCTTCGTGATGCTCAGCTACATGTTCGGCATCGGCATCGGCTTCACCCTGATGGGGATGATGAACGAGACCTGGCCGCTGATCCTGGCGATCGCCATCACCATCTTCACCTCCTTCTTCGTGCAGGGCTCCGAGGGCGCCACCTTCGGCATCATCCCCTCGATCAAGCGCCGCATCACCGGCCAGATCTCCGGCATGGCCGGCGCCTACGGCAACGTGGGGGCGGTGGTCTACCTGACCCTCTTCACCTTCGTCACCCCGACCCAGTTCTTCTACATCCTGGCGGCGGGGGCCTTCTTCAGCTGGCTGGTCTGCTTCATCTGGCTGAAGGAGCCGGAGAGCGGCTTCGCCGACGAGTACTACCTCTCCTCGGTGGACAAGATGCTCGAGGAGCAGGAGCAGCTCAAGGCGGCAGGCAAGGCCTGACACCCACCGCTTCCACCCGACCCACTGCGCCTGGCATAGCCGGGCGCAGCCGTTTTCGGCCTCACCGGTCGCGACCTTGATTTCCGACAATGACGCCGTGGTACGCGGGAGGCATAGTAGTATCCAGAATGCATGAATTCAGGCAGCACTCGACAGGAGCCATGGCGACATGCCCCACACCGACACCCCCCTTGCACCCGACACGCGCGGCCGCGGCCTCGCTGCCACGATCTACGTGCTCTACCTGGGCAGCATCATGGCCGTGGTGACCGCCCCCATCGGCGTGCTGATCGCCCATGTCCGCCGGGGCCGCGTCCCGCCCATGGCCGACAGCCACCTGCAGTTCCAGATCCGCACCTTCTGGCTGGGCGCCCTGGGCGGCCTGATCGCCCTGGCCGCCTGGAACCTGCTGGGCTGGGTCGGCGCGCCCTCCTGGGCCTCCTGGACCCTGGGCTACGGCTTCTTCACCGCCTGCCTGATCTGGACCATCGGCCGCTGCGGCGTCGGCATCCAGCGGCTGATGTCCTCCCGCCCTGTCGACAACCCGCGCAGCCTGCTGTTCGGCGGCGCCGCCGTGCGCCTCGACGACTGACGGAGCCCCGCCATGACGCACACCTCGAGCCGCCCCCCCTCAGGCGCACCGCGCTCCCCCGCCGTCACCGGCCTGGCCTGGGGGTTCATCCTGTTCTCCCTGGCCACCCTGCTGCTGGTACTGCTGAGTCACGCCCCCGGCGACGCCCTGACGGCGACGCTGGGCGCCGATGCCGGCAGCGGCGGGCTGACCGGCGGCGTGGCCTGGATGATCGAGCGCAGCGCCCGGGTGGCCAGCCTGCTGATGCTCGGCGCCCTGATCACCCTGGGCCTGGCCGTTGCCCTGCTGCGCCGCCTCGCCTGGGCCAGGCGCGCCTTCATCGCCCTGATGATCGCGGGCTTCGTGGGCGTGCTGGGCGGTGCCGCCCTGACCCCCCTGACCTTCAGCCTGCTGCCGGACGCCGCCACCACCGAGGCGGTCAACGTCGAGGATCCGGTCGCCGGCCTGGTGGGCCTGCTGGGCGGGCTGATCCTCATCGCCACCCTGCTCACGGCGCTGTTCGCCTGGGCCGGCTGGAAACTGACCACCCCGGCGGTGCGTGCCGAGTTCGAGCACGCCCCCGTCCCCGCCGAGGGCTGAAATGAACAGGGCTGAAATGAACAGGGTCGAGATGCGCGAACACGATGCCGACCGGGAGAGCTCACTGCCCAACCCGGGGTGGGGGCCGCTCTCGGCGCTGCCGGGCAACCCGCTGATGTGGGTACTGATCTTAAGCGAGATGCTGGTCTTCGCCGCCTTCTTCGGCATGTTTGCCTGGCTGCGCGCCGGCGAGCGCGAGGTGTTCGACGCCTCCCAGCAGCTGCTCGACCCGGTGGCCGGGGGCCTCAACACCTTGGTGCTGCTGACCAGCGGCCTCTTCGCCGCCCTGGCATCCCAGGCCATCGCCGCGGGACAGGTGCGCCGCTGCCGCCAGTGGCTGGGGGCCGCCTTCGCCCTCGGGGTGCTCTTCTGCGTGGTCAAGGTGGTGGAGTATGCCGACAAGCTGGGGCAGGGCATCCTGCCCGAGACCAACACCTTCTTCACCTTCTACTACCTGCTGACCGGATTCCACTTCGCCCATGTGATCTTCGGCCTGGGGCTGATCGCCCTGGTGGCCTGGCGGATCTCCCACGACAACGTGGAGACCGCTGCCGCCTTCTGGCACATGGTCGACCTGATCTGGATCCTGCTCTATCCCATCATCTACCTGCTGAGGTGAGTCCCATGCACTCCAGGACCAAGGGCGCACCGACCCATCCGACACGCCGACTGCTGATCACCTGGGCGGTGCTGATGGGCCTGACCCTGATCACCATGGCCTCGGCCCAGCTCGGCGGCGAGGCCCGGCTGCAAGCGCTCCCCCTCTGGTCGGCGGGGCTCCTGCTGGCCACCACCTTCTTCAAGGCCCATCGGGTACTGATGGTCTACCTGGGCCTTCACGCCTCGACGCCGGCCTGGCGCGGCGCCTTCACTGGCCTGACCCTCTTCACCCTGCTGCTGGTGGGCGCCGGCTACCTGGTGGCCCAGGCGGCTTGAATCTGCACCTCACTGT
>Ga0209075_1001573_pt1 | contig 21370 bp, 22 predicted proteins | sample Stecom2011_FD_187523 | JGI IMG/M metagenome (GOLD analysis project Ga0209075, IMG submission 187523) | Agricultural soil microbial communities from Utah to study Nitrogen management - Steer compost 2011 (SPAdes) (version 2) | ecosystem: Environmental > Terrestrial > Soil > Agricultural land...
TTAAACGTGCTTGGATAGCCAAAGCAGAAGGTAGAGTTTCCGTACCACTGCCGCAACCTGAACAGCGCTCCGCTGCCATTCAACAAGCCTTAACGGATTTAATACAAGCGCAGATTAAAACCGCTGATATCAAACAGGTATTAGACCCACTTTGGCCGGTTAATGAAGACGAAGGCCACCAGCGTTTAAATGACTTTGCTGATGTAAAACCCCCTACTAAATGATAATGAACAATAATAAATGAGAATATAACTCGATAGTTAAAGGTAGATGAATAGCATACTGCAGTTATAAGCACCTTCAATTTAGACTTGGGAGTGTAAACATACTTGTCGTTAATTGATAATGATAAGCTGTTCAAACTGTCCCCTTTACCACAATGTGCTCACTCATTTATACCATCGTATTTCTACATTATTGAAAGCAAGACCAGGGGGGGGGGTTAGAAGGATGATTTCGGTAAAGATCGAGTTCGTAATGGGCACAAGTTAGCGATAATTATGTTATATAGTTCGCACTTTTCAACGCTGGGTAAAAAGCGGTGACATTGAACCGGATCCGAAGCCAATAGCTAAACAACCAACACCTAAAAACAAGTTGTCTATAGATTGCTGTAATAACAAAGAATACGCGAGTATGTCACCCTGCCAAATCATTCCTAACCTTGCGGAAAAAGGCGAACACATCGGTTCAGAGTTAATTTTCTAACGTGTATTAAAAGCTTAAAATAAACTGCACCACAGAGGACGAAGTAAACCAAAAAAGGCTTCAAAAAAACCTACAAACTACACAGCTACAGCGCCAAACCAAGCATAGGGTTGGAATATTAGCTATTTGCCAACTCATGTATATCTATTACCGAAAAACAGTAGCCGTAGAAGTATTTACACAGGAAAGTGGCGGTCATGCCACAGAGTTATTACAGCGCAGTACTTGGAAAGAAAAATTTACTGGTCATAACTTAGTGTTTTTTATAATACTTTTCTACAATCGACATTCTCTTCTTTTTCATCAAACAATAAATTCTCTCATTATATAAAAATTTCATAATTTAAAAACTCAACTTTAAATTTACATATTAACCAATAAATAAATTAGCACTAAATCATTATTTTAAAAAAAATGATGCTGATTTAATTAGTACCAAATCATTATTTTTTTAGAAATCTGATATTGATTTGAAATTATTTATTGACTCAGATACTCAATATCAGTAATTTTACGTCTCCTCAAAAGCTTAGGTAAACGAAAATGACAGAATTAATTGAAACACCAGTCAGCGAAAAAGATAAAACCTCTACAGTTCATACAAGAAAAGAAGAAAGCCCTGAATTTTCTTCTGACAGCAATATAAATCCAGAGGTTAAATTTGAAATTTCTGTAAATAAAATAAAAAAAACGAGAAAACCAAGAGGCGTTCTCGCTGAATAAAGCATTGGCCTCTGAGATTAAAGCAGGGGCCTCCTAATACCTAATAAAATGGATTTTGAATGTTGTATATCTCTGGATTCACCTCTTACACCGGTGAAAAAAAAGACATCTTAGAACTGAAAAACAACCCAGAATATAATCAGGAAATTATTGAAGACCTGACGACCTGTGGCGAATTAAAGTCATATCGGATGTGCGAAAAAACACCTTCCGAAATGGCCTCTGCCTGCGTTAAAGACTTCCTGAAAAAATATAGTCTTAGTGAAAATGACATAAGCTATGTAATATATGCCACATCTACACTATGGAATGAAGAATTCAGTAGCAGGGATCACATCAGTAATTTCTTAATTGATTCCGGGTTAAAATCATCTGTTCCCATTGCCACATTCGGACATGGTTGTGCGAATTTTCATTCGGCGTTGCTGTTGGCAAAATCTATTTGTGCCTCAGAACATAAAAACATCCTTATTGTCACTACTGATAAAGCAGGATCTCAGCCTACACGCATCATAAGTCCTGGTGTTTCAATTGCTTCTGATGGCGCTGCATGTGCATTGGTTTCAGGAAACATAAAACTCGAAAAAGCATATTCAATTGGAAGCATCGATATCCAGTATGGTGCTGAACTAGCAAAATTAGATCCAGATACATCCAGAACAGAATACTTTGAACACGTTGCCAAAGGTGTACGCACCAGTGTTAAAAACTCCCTCGCAGAGATTCATTGCAAACCACAGGATATAGCTAGGGTTTACGCGAATCATTACCGCAAACCAACTATTGAGATGTTTACTTCTCTTTGTGGTTTCAAAGAAGAACAACTCTATCTTGATACTCTTGCTAACTATGGACATTGTTTTGCTGCTGATCCAATTATTATGTTAGAGCATTCAAAACCTAAAAGCAGCACATCTCTGATATTAGGCACCGGGACTCAAACTTGGGCATCAGCAACATTAACATACAGCGATTAATTGTAATTCCCATCTGATAAAAATTTTTATCTTGCATTAAATAAAGGAATTAGAAAATGAGCATCAAGGAAGAATTAAAATATTCTCTTATTGAGAATGGCTCAAGAAGTTGCGTTGTCATAGGAGATAGTGATTATAGTTATACAGATGTTGCACAAATAATTAACTCACTGAACCAGTCATTAAAAGACTACACGGTAATCGCATTCGAGAGTACAAAAGACATATACAGCTATGCCTGTATTCTTTACTGTATTTTAAATGACAAAGTATTCGTTCCAGTATCATCAGACCAACCAGTAGAAAGGGTTTGTTACATCTTAAATGGTTCAAGAGCTGAAATTTTTTTCACTGATACAACCCCAGAGGGATATCAAGGTAACGTTATCAGTAAATCAAGCGTACACACGCATCTCGATGACGCTACAGAATCTGATGTTATAACGTCTTCGAATGGACATAACGACTTATCTTATATTCTTTATACCTCCGGCAGTACGGGGCACCCTAAAGGAGTAAAAATCGGGCGACAGTCATTAAGTACTTTTATTAATAATATTCAGAAAGATATTGACATAAAACCTGATGATAGAATAAGCCAGTTTTATGAATTGATATTTGACGTGTCTATTCAGGATATTATGTTATCTGTTCTCAGTGGTGCCACTCTCGTTGTCTGCACAGATAGTGACAAACTTTTTCCACATCGGTTTATTGCAGACAAAAGAATTACCGTATGGTCATCGGTTCCATCAGCACTCACTGCTCTTATCGACCGCCTGTACAGATCATCTGTTTCTCTACCAGAGTTGAGAATATCGATATTCGCAGGAGAAGCGCTATCACCAGAATTTGTTAGAAAGTGGGCTAAAATCTGTACATCCAGTCAAATCTTTAACCTGTACGGTCCAACGGAGACTACTATAGGAATCTGCTGGACAGAGCTAACTGAAGAAAATATTAAAAATGGTGACGTATCGATTGGGGTACCGCCTCAGGATCATAAATACCATTTGGAAGATGATTCAGGCAATCCATCGCAAAGTAAAGGCGAACTAATTATTGAAGGTAGTCAGGTTGCTATTGGATACACATCCGGCGATATGAAAGGCTTTCACTCTGGCGGTTCAGCACGGAGCTACAGAACCGGAGATATAGTTGAATTCAGAAACAACAAGCTCTACTACCTAGGAAGGAAGGATTCTCAATTAAAAGTCCGTGGATATAGAATTGATCTGAGAGATGTGGAAGAGAACCTAAGAAAACTATGTAATTTTTCAGACATACATGTAGTTTCACCAGAGTTACGTAGAGTCAGAATACTGGTTGCAGTTTCAGAATCTCAATCAGTAATAGACACATTGAGAGCGACAGATTCCCCACTGCCAGGGTACATGAAACCAGACAAATATATTGCTATTGATAATATCCCTAAGACACTAAGTGGAAAAACAGACAAGAAAAAATTAACCCGACTGATCGAAAAAAAAATCAATGGAGAAAGCAATGAGCGCTACTGAAGCTTTATCAGAAACCAGTAATTTAAGGTACACAATAAAAGATATTGTGAACTTTAGAGAAAAGGGTGAACACCTCGAGTTGGAAACCTATGATGAAATATACACACTTCCAGCATCTTACAAAAAAAACATCTTGGAATTAAAAGAAACATTACCGATAAAAGTCTTTAATCCAAATGATATAACAGAGAAAAGTCTAGAGATACTGCCTCAGTTAAAGAAAACAGGGTTGGTCGTCTCACTCAGAGATAGCAACTCTTCAATGCCTGGCACGGAGTTCTATAAAGAGTGTTTTTCTAAAAATATTGATCGATGGATTGATAACGCTTTTTCTCACAGTGCATGGCAAGAAATGATGAATGGAACAGCCGATGTTAATGTCTTCATAGGCTGGCTGTTTGAGCTCTTCCACTACACAAAAAATGCAAATCGCCATATGCCTCTGTCAGTTGCACATTGTGCTGATAAGCGAATAAAGACGCTGTTTGCTGTCCATTTTAAAGAAGAATGGAATCATTATCACTTTTTCCGTCGTGCCTTGGAAGCATATGGATTTTCAAGAGAAGAAGTAGAAAACAGCGACCCTCTACCTATGACAGAGCAAATGTCAAATTTAATGCGTGAAGCAGCAAGAAAAGATGTTCTCTGCTATGCGATATGTTCAGCACTTCTTGAAGGAACAACAATAGACAATGAAAGTTACGACAATTTTTACGAAATTGTCAGAGAAAAATACAGCCTTCCGAAGGGTACAATCAAACCTATATACGAACATCTAGAATTGGATGAAAAATATGGCCATGCTGATCTCTTCTTGGAAATATGCGAAGGGATTCAAAGTATTTCTGTCGAACGGGCAGAAGAAGCCGTTAAATATGCCAGCCTTATGAGTGAAAACATTTTGGCATGGAGTGAAAACATATCGGACTATTATTCAAATAAATTTTCTGAAATTCCACGCGTAAAAGCAGATATCTTCGACGCATAAGGTGATAGATAATGAGACTTAAACAATCCGTCAACATTGAATGTAAAAATGACTACATCAATCTCTTATATGGTGACTATTGCTTCCGAATAGATGATGTAAGTGATAGAGACCAGCTTAATGATGTAATAAATAGCAGCAAAAGTCTTCGTGTTGCACTCTACGATCATGGCTTTTTCCGAAATGAAAAACTGTTTGGAAACGATACAAGCATTGACGCTCTTGAGTTTTACAAAAAGCATAAAGAGTTTGCTTTAAGCCTGCTTGAAGACGTCTACGAACATGAGATATGGGATGACTTGGTCAGTGAAAAATCTGATCGTTCTCTGATTCTCGGCTTCGCACTTGAAAAGTATCACTACATTGAAGGTGCACATGAGCATATGGCCTACGCTGCTGCTAACTCTACTTCGACAATGATGCCTCATCTTGCAAAGCACTTTATTGAAGAATATACCCATGGCGATATCTATAAACATGGCCTTTCCTCATTTTTCTCGCCAGATCAGATTACAAAATCCACGCCACTGCCTACAACTAGGTCCCTCATTAATATTCTAAACGAGTTTGCGATGGAAAATTCCTTCTGCTATTACGCTGCGAATGAAGTACTTCAGCTCACAGAAAATGTAGATAACGAAGACGAAGGTGAAATTGGAGACTTTTACAACCTTCTTATTGCAAACAATGAGTGGGCAGAGCCATTGGTTAAGTCATTCCGGGCACATACAACCTTAGACCAAAACCTTGGTCATGAAGAGAGCTTCTTGGAAATGTGTAAATCTGAGAAAACTCTTTCTCTAGCAACAGCTAATCTAGCTATCTCTAATACCAAAAAAATTGTCGAACATCTGACAATATTCCTGGATGGTATTCGTGATTTTTATTCTGGATCATTCAGTCCTTTACGGACTGCAGACCCTATCATTTCGGGGGCATAAGTTTTGACGACCAAGGCACAAGAAGTGTTTATATCAGCATCTGTAAATGTCAGTAAATTGTTCTCTGACATGAAACGCTTTTCCTATGATTCTGGCTGGCGGGAAGAATACCGAACGAGATCTCCTGGAGTTATAGATAAAACTGGGGCTGAAAGTATTATGTGCCTTGAGGCTGCTCTCTACTTTGCTACTCATGTAGAGAGTATTGCCGATGACGTCAAGCTAATAGCAATGCACAGAAAGGACAAAGATGGCCATGAATGTGGTCATTGCATATGTCTATTCAAAGTAAACGGAGCCTATGGAGCATATTCTCACTCAAACATAGCGTCATTAATATCGCTTAAACCTGAGTATCCATCCATAGAGTCTGTCATTAAATTCTATATGAATTCGTATCTCTCTTCAGGGTATACACCTCTTTATTACGGTATATACGAATTAGAAGAACTCGATGAACAAGGCATTGAAGATTGGAGAGATACTGATGAGGATCTATCATCATTCTCCGATTATTTAATCGAAAATTATCAATTTGAACTAACTATAAGCAGTTGATATGAATTATTCTGATGGATACATTGAGAGCTTACTCAATAAAGAAATAAAACTTTATGACATTGATACTGGGTCTGAAATTTCAGGTTCTCAGGTTTACAGGGAGTGTTTAGAAAAATCATCTGAAATAAAACGTATTACGGCTGGTTTAGAAAATCAGTTTATATATATTCATGAAGACAATAAAATTAACTATATTATTGATTTTTTCAGTGTGATACTGGCAGGACATATTGCAACACCTGTTGTGAATGAGTGGGGAGACCTAGCTCGAAAAAAAATTAATGAAAGACTAAACCCCTTACTCGAAATTAAAAATGGTGAAATCAGAAAATTAGAAAGTGATGGGCATGACCTAACATTACCCGCCCGTTGTAATGTTGCACTTCATTCGTCCGGCACAACCTCAACTCCAAAAACCATTCTTCACACTATTGAATCTTTGGTTGGAAATGCGAAGAGCATGAGCTCTGCATTGAAGAACGATCAATCCGACAAACATCTGTGTACTTTACCTTTGTCGCACGCTCATGGATTAGGATTTGGAATGCTCTCTTCATTATCACTGGGCTGCGATCTCTACTTGTGTAGATTCACTTCTCCTCAAGGATGGCTAAGCAATATCAACCAGCATAAAATCACTATATCTTCACTGGTTCCTCCATTACTCAAGCTTGTGACAGACCAGCGTCGATCGTCAGAAGTAAAATCACTACGTTATCTGCTTGTTAGCTCTTCTAGGTTGGTTAAAGAGACAGCGGAAACTTTTGTCAATCAATATGAAACACCTATTGTGCATGGCTGGGGACAATCAGAACTATCGAATTTCGTAACCTGTACCCAGAAGCTGGGTGCTGATGATATAAGGATTTCGGGCAAGGTACTGAGTGTCGGCAGCCCTATAAACGGGTGCAAAGTATCTGTTGAAGAATCGAAAATATATGCCTCGTCAGAGTATTCTAGTATCGGAATTATTTCAGATATCGGCTTCTCATTATTGAATACCTGGCACGACACAGGGGATACAGGAACACTTCATGATAATCAACTTTATATAGAAGGTCGTATCGATGAAATTCTTACCAAAGGATCCGTGAAATATTCACCTGCTCAATTGGAAGATGAAGTGCTCGATAAAGTAGATGGCCTCAAAAAGTGTATCGCTTTGAATAAGAAAACCGAAAGTGAGGATGACAAGTTTATCCTCTATCTTGTTCTTAACCCTGATGTGGATAATGAACGTAAAATCAAGCTATCAGTTAGAAAAGTTCTTGCCGACATCGTACTGCCTGATGATATTGTCATCGGAAATGAGAGCTCAATTCCAGAAACAGTAACAGGAAAGATTATGAGAAAGAAACTGTGTATGCAGTTAACTGGAGGTATGCAATGAACAATGTTCTTGTCATAGGCGGCACTTCCGGAATCGGACGGTCATTCGTCTTAAAATGTATTGCTGAAAAAAATAACGTTGTGTTTCTTGGTAGAGATGAATCCGCTGGTTGTGAAATCATTGAACAAGTAGGACAGCAACATTGTAGATTTATTAAATCAGATATCAGCAGATCAAACAGTGGTAGCCAGCTTGATCAATCCATCAAAAATTGTGAAAACTTTGATCTGGTGCTGAACTTTGCAGGCGTTATGTATCTATCCTATATGGAAAACCGCGAAATTGAAGACTGGCAAACAATGATTGATGTCAATACCAAAGGATTATTGACCGTCGTTAATTCTGTTTTGCCAAAGATGGCTGAAGGGTCCAGATTTATAAACATATCTTCTGTTGCTGCTTTATCCCCTTCTGTCGGCAACACAGTATATGCTGCCTCTAAAATCGCTTCAGATACGATAATTGATGGATTGCGAAAGGAATATTCTTCCCAAAAAATCATATTCTCTACTGTTCACCTTGGTGGTGTAGACAGTGATATCAACGAAAAGATTAATAATCCGGTAATGAAAAGGCTAATAAAAGCCAGAACCAAAACATACACACCACTTAAGAAAGAAAGTGTTGCAGATATTCTTTACAATATTTGCACATTAGATTCTTCAATAAATGTTGCAGATATGTTCATCACTCCAGCAGATCAAGCGGATTAATTATGAGTAAAGAACAACAAATAGTCAGTTATGTAGAAGAGAAATCAGGACTCTCATTCAATGAGGACTGGTTCGAAAAAGATAACTTACTGCAAATGGGTATTCTTGACTCTCTTGCTTTGATGAAGATGTTGATGTTCATTGAAGACGTGCTTGACACTCAACTTGATGATGAACAGATAAGCTATGAGCATCTAACATCATTAGAAAAGATAAAGTCATGGTATCTAAAATGATAGCAAAGTCCTATGCCGGCGAATTGATGTTTTCATGTAATCAACGGTATATCAATCTTGGCATAGATTGTGAGATTTCAGATACGGTTCTTGAACAGTACATTAAGTATTTTGGAAGCCATGTAAAAAATCTTACTCCAACAGAGCAATGGTGCTTGAAGGAAGCTTTCTTCAAAGCATCACGCTCAGATCGTTCTATTCGGTTTACTGATATAAAGATCAGTCTAGTCGGTAGATTGGTGAATATACAACATAAAAAAAAAGATACTTTGGCATTTGCCAAAGAATAAAGTTTCCTTTTGAACATAATGAATATGAAGTGGCGATTGTATGCAAGGACGTAAAATTTATATCAGCTCTATTGAATTCGAAGATAGTTCTGACAAGCAATGGAAAGACGTCAGTGAACTTGAGCTGGAAGCAACAGAAATAGCCAGGATAAAAGAGTCCGGATTCAGTCAATATTCAGTTTTTAATAAAGATAAATTTGAAGTGGTACTGAATGTAGCGTCTAAAGCGCTGGATACGGCTCAGATAAGGGCAAACGAGATAGATGCTATTATTGTAGCATCTGCATTCGGCAGCTCCCATGTAGTTAATACATCTGAACAGAAAACGATTGAAAGCTACTTCCAGTACAGTGCAATGATGATCAGAGAGCAGCTAGGGTTATCTTGTAAACATGTTTATGGTTTATCCCAGCTAGGGTGTATCTCTTTGCATGCATCCCTGGATCTAGCCTCAAGAATCTCCGGGGACGATATAAGAAATGTACTCTGTATATCCGTTGATCAGATTCCAGACAACGTATCCAGATACGTTTTGCACAGTATAGTAAGTGATAGCTGTGGCGCTTTGGTTACCAGCACTCAGAAAAGACCCCGGTCGCTGATACTGAAATCCTACGATCAGATTTCTAACTCCTACTACTGGGATACATCCAAATATATTAATAAGCTAGAAGCTTCTTATTACCCAACAAGCCGCCGACTAATAAAAAATGTACTGGCAAATAGTAATCTGGATATGTCTGATATCAGATATATCATGCCAAATAATGTGAGTCAGGAGAGCTGGCAAATTCTTGCTGATTCACTAGGTATTGACTTCAGCAAAATTTATCTGAAAACACTTTCAGAACAAGCTCATACAGTAAGCTTGGATTCTTTTCTTAATATCAAAAATTACATTACTAATCACGATGTTCCAAACGGAGAAAAATTCATGTTCTTCGGATTTGGTTTCGGAGCATTCTGGTGTGCAGGAATAATGGAGTATTGCAATGAATAATCTATCAATCAAAAATCAGATTCTTGAGAAAGTCAGATCTCTAGCAACAAACCAGATATCTGACCCTAATAAAATCACCTTTGAAACCAGAATTTTTGAAGAGAAGACTCTTAACTCAGTCACCCTTCTTGAGCTCATAGATTTTCTTGAACTAGAGCTGGGTTTCCATATCAATGAAGACAAGCTTTCGGTTGAGTATTTCGAGAGTGTAAATGAAATTGCAGATACTTTCCTGGAGGTAGTATAGATGATAAGGTCTGCCACTCTTATAGCACTTGGTATTATTTTCAGTACTTCCAGCTATTCATCTACCGAACTCCACGTATTTGGAGACAGCCTAAGCGATCAGGGCCACGCGCCTATTTTTGCTTCCGGTGAACTAGTAAAAGCGGGAGCAACCTTTACTAACAAAACCACCGGAAAACCCGGCAAAGTCTGGATCAGCTACTTTTCCAGCCTTATTAAGGTAGATGAACCTCAACCCAGATCTCCTATATGGGAAAAATATTATGGTGTCGACAACATCGAAGCTACAGGGTTTGCAGTGGCTGGCTATACAACCGATGATATTTACAGTTCTATCGTGGATAAAGGTCATTATCAGGAACTATCAAAATCAGGCCTGAGAGGATCATCAGTATTTTACAGCAAACAATACTTCACAGTTAATGACGGTTATTTCCATACAGAAGTCTCAAGAAAACCTGACCATGTCATCGCTACACTTTGGGGCGGCGGAAACGATCTTCTTAAAGGAGGGGACCCTGTTCGTGCTGCCGACACTCTGATGAAAAGTGTAAAAGCCCTGTATGATCGGGACAATATCAAATGCCTTATTTTGCTCGACATGCCAGATCTAGGTGCTCTTCCTTTTAACTATATTATTTCCGAAAAGAAAAATTTACCAATTGATGATTATAATACTAAAAAAAGTAAAGTATCAGATACTTTCAACGCACGGATGGGCGAGTCTATTGAGGCGCTTAGAGATAAAGTTCAATTTATAAGAGTCAGTAAACTATTTTCTGATGTGCAGGAAAATCCAGAAAATTTTGGATTTTCCGCTACAAATCAATCGAAATACTGCATTAATCCAGTCACAGAACCTCACCTTCCATCTGTTCCATGTATTAAGCACCCTGAGGAAGGTTCTAAACTTGCATTTAACGATGGTATTCACCCCTCTACTGAAATGCATAAACTAGTAGCACAATTTGTTTATGACCAAATAAAGAGTGAAGATTCTTGTAAAGCAGGTGATTCTATATGAATTTTTATCTTTTCTTTATATCACTGGCTGCTTCAACGATTTCAGCTAATCTTCTGGTATTTGCATCGGGGGATGACGCTCCGGAAGCTATGTTAAACTTCTTTCTCGGAGGAATAGCAGGTTGGATTATTATCTCTTTGCTGAAAGTCAGGAAAATAAAAAAACTGATCATACTTATCAATCTGGCTATCATAAGCTGTTTTCTATTTTTACTTTATCGCCCTTCAATTGAAGTAGATAAAACACATTTACTGTTTACTTATGCACTCCCATCTTTTCTATTAATAATCTCAGCAGCCTTGAGAATAACAATAGTTCCGATAGTATTATCAGGTAAATCATTAGCTTCTGCATCCAGAATAATACCTGCTGTTATACTAATATCATTGCCTCTTTCCGCTCTTCTTCTTTCTGCAGAGCTAATATCACTCTCAGCCAAAATTATTATTCTCCAAATAATTTCATTGATAACTTTTTCAGCCATACAATTAAATACGCAACCCGATAAAAATATTACAGGCACAATAGATAACATCAGAATGGACAACATGCATGACAGGCTTGGAATAGCTACTCTCGGTATTCTATTATTTTCATCAATAGGAATGACATTATCTGTCAGTAGCAACATATCATCAGAAGAACTCGGTTATGAAGCCATTATCATGACATATTTTTTCTTGATGTTTATTGGTGTCTTTATACCCTTTGGAGGATTATTCAAGAACCAGTTAGTATTCATAATGTTTCTTTCTTCTCCTCTAGCGATACTGTTAACAATTCAATCTATGAATCTTGCTTTCTATTCAGAACTGGTTTTGCTATTTCTATCAGCCATTATTTCCGGAATGCTTATCCCTCTGGTTCAGGATCGTATAATCAGTATTGAAGAAGTCAACCTCAGAAAAATCATTTCATCCGATTATTCTCTGATCCGATTCACCATTCCTGCAGTCTCAGGCTACCTAATGAAAACTGTATTATGATGATTACTGATACTATTAGTCGAGAAAAATACAAATACTCCCCGTTCACTCCGAACAACTTAGAGCTCCGCGTAGTCTATGGATTGAAAGAGTCAGCCAATCTGGCATCTTTAAGACAGGGGTATCTGGAAGACTATCTCCTTACCGAAAATGCTACGGAAGAAGACAAAAAAATTGATGCGCAGTCCATCCACATATTATACCAAATCAACAACCAGTTAATAGGAGGAATAAGGTTCACCGACCTTGGACTAAAGTCTTGCCCTATAAGAAATCTTGGCATTCTGAGTAAATTAAATATCAATTTGAATATCTGTGAAGCGGGCAGATTATTTCTGAAACCGGAATTTAGATCTAAATCCCTGCAATTATTAAGAATGACATCTCAACTCATGAGTGAGTTAGGTAAATATGAATATTATATGGCAATCTGTCATGATCATTTTCTGCCACTCTATAACCAACTAACCACGATCAATCTCGCAAATAATTTGTCTCTCCCTCAGAGAGATAAAAACTACAATCTCATACTAGGAAAATTCTGAGGTATATTATGTCTGATAAACTTATCCAATCATTAGAAAAAGCAGTAGCTAAACAATGGCAACAAATTAAAGGAGGAAAATTCTGGAAGCACGTCACATCCGATGGTTTTGATAAAGACCTCTACTCATCGCTTATGGCACAAGTTTACTATTACTCAAAACACAACGCCGTCAATCAGGCTATTGCCGCAACTAGTTTCAGATCGAAGCCATCTAATAAACTGCTGAAATTCGTCTGTAAACATGCACTTGAAGAGATTGGACATGAAAACATGATTATCAAGGACCTTCAGAGTATTGATATTGATGCCACATTCCTGCAGGTAGACGAACAATGTCTGCCTCCGACTCAGGCTCTCATAGGTTATTTGTATCATACAGCAATGAACTTGGGAGCATTTCCGAGATTAGGTTATTCGTTCTGGGCCGAGTCTGTATATGATGATATTGCACCAATACTTGAGAGCATGCGGTCCAGCTTGAATATCGAAGATAAGAACATGACCTTCTTCGTAGCACATTCCAATATTGATGAGCATCACTTTGAAGAAGTAAAAAAGGCGATCTGCTCATATGAATTCAGTAGTGAAGAAGCGTCTCAGGTTATTGAGGTTGCTGAAGTAACACTCTACCTCACAGGCCAGATAATGGAATCTGTTATCACCAATTACTATAACCGAAAATCGGTTTAATATCTGAGGAGATAATATGAACATTATAGAAAGTACTGCCATCAAATTATCGAACGCCTCATTAAAGAAGATGTATAACCCCTTTGAAAGGATCACATATGAAGAACTGAAGCCTGGTCAGCTTCAGTTTCCGGAGACGCTCATTTCCATTTACCATGAAGATGAATACACTCAGCTTTCACAAGAGAAGAAAGCCTATCTTTCATTACTTGAAATGGTTAATTTCTTCTCAATGAATATCTATGGCGAGCAATCTCTTATCAAAGAGTTCGAGAATCGGTTATACAGAAATAAGACATCTGCTGAAGGGTATAACGCAAGCCGTTATCTTCAACACTTTATCCATGAAGAAAACTCTCATACCTTTATGCTCTCAGAGTATTGCCATAAGTATGCCGGCTTCATCTACAAAAATCGGACACTGGAGATTCCCAGGGAAGATATGAGTTTTGAAGCTCAAGAGCTCCTTATGTATGGAAGAACCATTGTGCTTGAACGTTTCCTCGCATACCTTAATTCTTGTGCATCTCATGACAAGTCACTCGGTCAAACCACTCGAGACTGTAATAAAGCCCATCTTACCGATGAGGTGCGCCATATAGCTTGGGATCGTGAAGTCATTAATTACTACCGCGCTGAATTAGAGAAGAAATCGGGACATGTGGAAATCAAGCTGGTTTCTAAAGCATTATACGACTACCTAAATACGGCGTTTCAAATGCTATACAATCCAAGATGCTATAAAGAGGTTGGAATTTCTGACCCTCTGGGGCTGGTTAAAAGAGCAAAAGCTAACTCAGAACGGCAACAATCTCTGGAAGAGTGGGTTTTATATGTTGAAGATGAATTATTACGCTTAGGTATAGGTTGATAGCGTGTCTGTATCCTTTACGTTTGCATTCTTGTCCATGACGCTTTCTTACTTCTGACATGGAGGATATAATGATACTTTATTTGCGTTTCTACCATAATATCCAACCCAAGGAAGACATGTGTATACTCCAGATCATTTTGCTGTAAAAGACAAAGAAGAAATATATTCCTTTATCAGGAAACATACGTTTGGCCAATTAATTTCAACTCTGGAAGGGCGTATATTCTCTACCTATATGCCCTTCCTGCTATCTGATGACCAAACCTGTATAACCGGGCATATTGCCAAACCCAACCCCCAGCATTCTTCATTAAACGGCCAGGAAGTACTGATCACTTTGGAAGGGCCTCATGGCTACGTATCACCTTCATGGTATGAAGGCCCCGGCGTACCCACATGGAATTATCAAGCAGTACACATCTACGGCAAAGCCAAAGTATTTACTGATACCGACAAGCTTAAAACCGTCGTTGATACACTCACAGACAAATACGAACGTTTACTCCATGACCCTTGGATACCTCAATACAAGGCGGCTGCCCTAGATATGATTGTTGGTATAGAAGTGAACATTAGTGAGATTCAAGGTAAATATAAACTCAGCCAGAATCGCTCTATAAACGACCGAAAAGAAGTCATCAGGCAACTAAAACTACTCGATAATCCGGCACTCGCTAAAGAAATGGAACTTCATACTCTATAAACCCTCAACTTTTTCTGGCCCACTTCGCCCAAACTGGAACAGCATTAATTATGATTTCCTGCAGTGGTGTACCACTCAGGAGGCAGAAATCACGATTAATATCTTTTGCAAAAAACAGGGGCTGGCATATAAGTAGAAGATGTCCAATCCAATAGTTGGGAATTTCTTCTGGTGTAGCTTAAAACCTTTAACGTAATCGCAAAGGGTTGTAGTGGCGGTTATTTGAATCCAAAATGGTAGAGCTTGAAAAGTCTGATATATAGAAAGCATCGAGCTTTAGATGATGCAGAGTAACCCAGTCTTCACTAAGGTGCTCTTTAGAATAGTGGTAATTATTAAATACTTACTACAGGTAATTAACTAACAATTACTTGCCTATCAAGAGCGGCAATAAGGGTATATATTCACTTTTAGAAATAACTTAGGCACTATTTTATTTCTTATGAACCAATTCTAATCTAGATATAGAATTGTATTATTGAAGCATTAAATATGAAAATTTAAGCTATATAACTCAAGAAAAAATATAAAACACACATTAATTTGATAATAAAAATACCAAAAAATACAATCCCAGTATTATCATAAAGCAACCTGAGCGTAATTATTATAGGTTGTGATTACAAGAGCTGATAGATTAAGGCTAATGGTACTCCCTGAGTAGAAAAACAATGGAAGAATATAACAAGCTTGCCAGATATCCAGGTTACTGGCGCGTTGATGGAATTGGGAATGACATATCATTCGATAATAAAGGAAATCAATTTACCTCTGTATACTTCTCAAGAGTAGTAGAGACTAAAATTAGTAACCCTTTTCGAGCTTCAGCCGTTGATTCAAAGCATGAAGATGACTTAGAAGGCAACAAATTTATACCAACTCGCAAAATAAGCTTTCCTGTTCAATCAATTCGTAATTTTCAAGTTGGGACAGTATGGAACTCAACGGATGGCCAACCCGGAAAACTTGTATTTAGACCTAAAGCAATCGACTCTCTTTTGATAGATACTAATAAAGTAACATTCCTCAAGCTATCAGACTCTCTTCCTTCTGATAAATTTCCATTCGAAACATTACTTCCACGCCAACAATTCATGCTGGGTAAGAATTTAGGGTTTATGAGGGATATGCGTTTTGCCGTCATTCCAGTTATAAATCATGAAAAGACTAAGTGGTTAATTATACCAGCCTCTGAAATTTTTAGATTTTACATAGGCGTCAGCAGTAAGTTCATAGGCGCGTCACTATCTAATCAGATTAAAAAGTATATTGATTGGGAAAAGTCTACGTTCTCCGAAAAAGAACCTCTCTTATACCTGAAACAGAGGCTCAGCAGAATAGAGGTCTATGTATTACTGCAAGCGCTCAGTAATAAGAAAGCTAAAATTGCTCTTAATAGCCCATTTCATTACCTTTCAACTAGCCATAAATATAATCTTTTAGCGAAGCCTGAAGAAAAACGACCGATGTGCATACAAGCTTATTTTCCCTTTTCTGGCCTTACCACGCTAACTGTATCCGGAAAAAGAATGCCGCTAACTGATGATAATGAAAACTGGGCGATTTATGGCATGTCTATCTTAAAATGCACCCACCCTAGATCGTTTGATAATGCCCATATTTACCTTGATGCTGAGGCAACACAACACAAAGATAACAACCCTGAAGCTCCTTTAGGTGGCAATCAGAGTATATTTGAACCAGACGAGGATCTAGTACTATCTGAAATACCGCCTAGTGCTCATTATAGCGCTCTAGGCATGGCTGATTTAACAAATCAATTTTCAGCCATGGACGGGCTGAAATGCACGTATCATAAAGAATTGAATGGGGGGAAGGGCTTTACTCAAATTCCACTCAATATCGGCAATCCGTTAGAATTTTCAGAATTAGAACCTAATTATCAAGAAGAATCTGACGGCATAAAAGGTGTAAATTCAGAACAACAACACCATGAATTGAAGCAGCGAGACATCATAGATTTTCTTGAAATGCTAGTCCATTTGAAGCAATTATTAAGAGCTAAGAAATGGTCATTATCAACAAGATACCTAGATTCCTACAGTGTACATGGGCAATTTTTATTTACGTTCTTCCCACCATTACAAAGTAAATATTCATGGTACAAATCTAAAAACTCCGATGATGATAGATCTCGATTTGTAGTATGGACCGAGATAGGAATACAAAAAGGTGCTTTTATATACCTAATCGAATTTGAATCAAATCCTAAAGATGGGAACCGATCAACTGCACTTATATATTTGAATGACTATCAATATTTAGACGATCAATTATTCTCTAAATTTTTGAAGTTGACTGCAATACAAAATGGATGGCCATCGAAAAATAGAGCTAATTTAGGAAAATCAAAGCTAAAAACCAAACTAATTAATGAAGTAACAGAATACATAAACATTATTAGAATTAACCATTTGCCAAAAGAATCTACCAGTAATGATAAATATTCAAAAAAATGGGCTGATAGTATATTGAAAACTTAAACAGTTTGATCTTAATTTGATGTCACCGACACACAATTCAACTGCTTCCCGAACTAAGTAGTTTCTATCAACTACCGCTGAGTAACTTCTAATCCAAATTCAGTGGTGAAATTCTACAAAGATGCCCTAATTACACCAATTAAGGCAACAATGAGAGCTCGGTCATTCTCCGAATTTAATCGACCAACAATTTCTTTCAGATATTTTAAATCATCATTAATATTAGTTTTCCCAATAGGGCTATACCTGCCGATTAGCTCTACGCACTTCAAAAGTGTATCGGCTTTAGGTCTAACTTCACCCTGAATATATTTAGCAACGGTTCTAGGAGACCGCTTTAAAAATATCCTAGCAAATTCTTCATCACCCATCCTACTTTCAGCCTTGGCCCTCTTAACAACTCTTGCCGTCTCTGGGTACTTAACCACTTTCTCAACTTCCATTTATACAACGCATACATATTCAAAAAAATGTTAATCTATTGTCATATTATGACTTCATAACACCCATAATATGACATATAATCTAACATTAGAAGCATTTATAAATCTGGTCTATAATTCCGCAAAACCGATCTTCAGGACGGAAGCTCGGGAGGAGAACGTAATGGCAAGAGCTGACTTAGTTGTAAATCTGGTTGAATCTGGAATAAACGGCGATATTCGTAGGTTTCGATCCACAGCAGAGGCAATTGCAGAAGATGCAAATACAAAGCATCAGCACCACCTAGCTCAAAAAGTACTGAATGCGCTTAACACTGGAGAGTCAGCCCCTTCAATGGTTAACGCTAGTGATTTAAATGGCATTCTGTATGAGCTTTTAACGTCTAAAACTTTCGATGACCTAGTCTTACCTAAGAATATACAATCCTTGTGCTCCGAAATTATTGAAGAACATAGTCGTAGAGACATATTAAGATCATATGGACTAGAGCCGAGGCACAAGATCCTGCTGTCAGGGCCTCCAGGGAATGGCAAGCCGTCACTCGCTGAAGCGCTTGCCAATCATTTAATGGTTCCTTTCATTAACATTAAATATGAAGGGATAATAAGCAAATTCTTAGGTGAATCAGCTCAGCACCTTGATAACGCATTTGAGTTTGTCAAGACCAAGCGGTGTGTGGTCTTCTTTGATGAATTTGATGCCATATCTAAAGAACGTTCTGATGATAATGATAACGGTGAAATTAAAAGGGTTGTTAATTCTCTTCTAAAGCAAATAGATAATCTTCCGAGCCATGTAGTAGTTGTGGCAGCAACTAACCATGAAACGATGCTTGATAAAGCTGTTTGGAGACGTTTTCAACTTCATTTGACACTGCCAAAACCAACACCATCAATGACAGAGGGCTGGTTAAAAGCATTTGAAGAACGATGTGATTTTAGTTTTGGTTACCAACCTAAGACCATTGCCAACAAACTGAAAGTTGATAACTTTTCTGATTTAGAGCAATTTGCTTTAGATGTAAGACGTAAGTTTGTATTAGGCCTACCTGAGAGTGAAAAAAAGATAAAATCTATTGTAGATAAATGTATTGCACATTGGGCTTAACTAATTTTTAAAACTGTAGTACCTTCATTTCATTCAGTTATGAACAAGGATGAACATGAAGGATACTTTCCCCCTATTAACCTTCCACGATAGCCAATATTCTAGCGAAATGGGTAAACTACCAGGTGGAGGCCCCAAAATAATAAAGCCAACAGGCTTAGCCCAACTTCAAAGACATAAAAAATCAATTGAAAATATCAAGCATAAGTTTGCTGAACATATATCTCTGCAAGATTCTACCCAAGGCCTTATACCAGAAAAAGTTTTGGTATTAGAAGTTTTAGGCTCACTAAATTCTTTTGCCAAACAAATTTCAACTGTTGAAGGTTTTGAGTTTCTAAGTCGCAGCATTTCAGAAGATCCAGGAGACCAATCCAACTCTCCAATATATCAAAATGGCCATAAGCCACTTCCAAAAACAATTTATATGAGTATGAGTAATCAATCCGGATTACAAAAATTGTTAAGAATATGGGAAAAAGTAAGCAACAATGAATCCCTACCGACTGGGCAAGCAAACTTACGCGATGCATTATTACAACTAGATAATATTAGATTATGGGGGGTAGAGGATCGTATTAAAGATACATTCTTACTTGAAGACTGGGAAGATAATTTAGACTACCAAAAAAAGAATGACTTAAACGAACCAATACAATTTGAAATAGAATTATGGTTTCGGGAAGATCCATATCACCGACAAATAGCAGAGAAAAGGATTCGAGATTTACTAAACAAACACAATGGCAGTGTTACTTCAACTTATGTAAATAAAGGTATAGGTTATCATGCAATTCTTGGTGAACTTCCAGTTTTAGAAGTTAATAAAGTCCTACATAGTAGTTCTAATGATATTGAATACATGAGATGTGACGATATTATGCATTTTAGACCGGTAGGACAATGCCAATCATCCCCGGTCCTTTCTGATCTTCAATTAATCAATACTGAAGAAACTCAACCGGATTCTTTTGATCCTCCTACTGATAGGCCTATTGCAGCTTTACTGGATGGATTACCTCTTGAGCAACATATTCTAATTAAAAATAGAATTACAATTGAAGATCCATATGATTTTGAGTTTGGATATAATTCGCCATCAGAACAAATACACGGCACTGCAATGGCATCTCTAATCATTAATGGGGATTTATCTAAAAATAACCAGCCAATTTTACCAAATAAACTTTACTGTCACCCTATTTTACAACCAAGCAACCCTGATATTAATGGGAATAGAGTAGAATCGATCCCTCCAAATAGATTACCACTAGAGTTAATTCATTTAGCCGTTAAAAGAATGTTTGCTGGTGAGGGCGATATTCCACCAACCGCACCAACTGTCAAAATAATCAATCTTTCAGTATGTGATCGATATAGACTTTTTGATTCTAATATTAGCCCCTGGGCAAAAATGATAGATTGGCTATCAGAGAAATACGATGTGTTATTTATTATAAGCGGCGGTAATCATACTGCACCTTTAAACTTAGGTATAGATACTGGTAGTTTCAATAAATTGTCTGATGAGGAAAAGGAGAAAAAATTAATCCACGCTTTAAATGATGACCAGAGAAATAGAAGGATAATGTCTCCAGGCGAAGCTGTAAATGCTATAACAGTCAATGCTTCTCACAATGACCACAGCAATAAAAGTATCCATCCTAATCAAAATGAAATTTATTCAACTGATGGATTACCAAGTCCGATTAATCCAATTTCATTAGGTGTAAAAAACGCAATTAAACCAGAAATTATGCTGCCTGGCGGTAGAGCTGTTTTCAGAAATAGGGCTTTTATAGATTCAGAACCCGTGATTTTGGAAATATCAAATTCGTCTCAATTTGGGCCTGGTCAAAAAGTGGCATCTCCTAGTAACAACCATGGATCATTAAACTCTGTGATTTATACTATTGGTACCAGCTGTCAATGGCCATTACTTTTGATCCACCTTCGGCCATTAAAATTGACCCACCTACGATTAGTTTTTGCTTACTTTTTGCTTCAATCGATAGCTTTCACCTCCAAGCATAAATACGTGTGAGTGATGAATAATACGATCAATAATTGGTGTTAATGGCCATTTAAACTGAGCCACTATTGGCCATTAATTTTGACCCACTTCTTGTGGCTTAGGCCACGTTTTTATGTACCGTCACCCATTCAACATTAAGCTGGGGACGGTGCTTTGAAGGAGT